>PJTS01000157.1_pt1 | contig 62448 bp, 52 predicted proteins | sample 1512251 | NCBI WGS metagenome assembly PJTS01 (sample SAMN08177686, study PRJNA422409) | Soil metagenome, whole genome shotgun sequencing project. | isolation source: Soil (2) enriched on wood chips: alkali lignin treatment | place: USA: Madison | collected 2015-01-15 | reverse complement strand
TGGATGCAATTGAAAAATGATAGCTCAATAAACATTATCTTCAGTTTATTGTTTTGTCTTATAACAAACTAAACAATAAGCCAGTAAATTATGGTTGATTATACGCTGAACCGAAGAAACTTCATTCTGGGTGCAAGTGCTTTTGTTACTTTATCCGCTTTAGAAGCTAAAGGATTATCCTTTGAACGTCTATCTAAAAATATCAAGGTCGGACTGATCGGGGCAGGTTGGTATGGAAAAAGCGATCTATTTAGGCTGATGCAAGTTTGCGATGTCAATGTGGTTGCGATTTGCGATGTTGATAGCCGGCATTTGCAGGAGGCAGGACGATTGGTCGGAGAACGCCAACACTCGGGGCAGATTCCAAAGCTCTACAAAGATTACCGGAAAATGCTTGCGGATCATCAATTCGATCTCATTCTGATCGGTACGCCTGATCATTGGCATGCACGGCAGGCCATAGATGCGATACGTTCGGGAGCACATATCTATTTGCAAAAACCTGTTAGTGTTGATGTGTTAGAGGGCGAAGCAATACTCCGATATGCACGAAAATATAATAGAAAAGTACAGGTAGGAACACAACGACGGAGTACAGCACATCTGATTGATGCAAAAAAGCAGATTATAGACCAAGGTTTACTCGGTAAGATATCGCACGTGGAAATGTGCTGTTACTATCATATGAGAAAGAACGGTAATCCGGCACTGGAGCAAGTTCCGGACTTTCTTGATTATGAACTATGGACTGGTCCTGCTCCTCTAAGCCCTTACGACGGTTTACCTCATGGCGGTTGGTGGCGAACTTTTATGGAATATGGGAATGGGATCACAGGTGATATGGGGATGCATATGTTTGATACTGTTCGTTGGCTATTGCAACTCAAATGGCCAAAGAAAATTAGTGCAACAGGGGGAATCTATGTGCAAAAGGAGGGAAAGTCGACTATTGCCGATACACAAACAGCAGTATTTGAATATGATGAGCTTAATTGTGTATGGCAACATCGCACTTGGGGCAATCCTGTGGATCCCGAATATCCTTGGGCGTTTATTATCTATGGAGATAAAGGAACATTAAAAGGAAGTGTGATGAAATATGAGTTTATTCCAGTTGGTAAAGGTACCCCCATTAAAAAAGATGTGGTTTATGAAAGAGATAAATTTCCTGCTGATCTGGAAGAGCCTAGAATTGAATTGCACACAGCTCCTGCCACACGGCAACATCTATTGGATCTATTGTCTGCAATAGAACATGACCGATTACCTGTAGCTGACATCGAAGAGGGCTATATATCCACAGCCTGTTGTATACTGGCCAATATTTCTATGCAATTAAATAGACCATTGAAATATGATCCATTGAAAAAAATATGCATCGATGACCCTGAAGCAACCAAGTTATTAAAAAGACCTTATCGAATGCCTTGGCAACATCCTTATCTGTCCTAGTGCAAATTATGGTCATGGCTTAATTTACAGTGTCTGACTTTTTTTATTTTTTTTACCAACTAGAAATTTATGCATAATGATTTTGGACCGTACTTTCTCAACCGTTGCTGTCTGGATTAAAATAATTTTGATTTTTGGCTTCTTTTCGGGCCCGGTTTATGGGCAACAGGGGGTACGAAAAATATACATTCATACTGATCGGGAGGCTTATTTCCCTGGCGATTCTGTGTGGTTTAAAAGCTATGTTGTGCAGCATGGCTATCTGGATTCTTCTGCCATCAATCTCCATCTAAATCTTGCGGATCAACAGGGTAATATTGTGAGATCTATGTTTAGCTTACAACGTGGAGGTATGAGTGATGGTGTATTTTTACTTCCGTTGGATTGGAAGCAGACCAGTATCTATATTAATGCTTACGTGGGCGCAGATAAAGGAATGATTGAACGATACTACTTCAAGGAAATTCCGATTATTCAAATAAATAACCAGAATAAAAATGATTTAGACAGTGGAGCTATAACTGTAGATTGCTCCCTGATTGTACACCCTGAAGGCAATCGTTTCCTGGAAAATAAAGATAATAGGCTTTATTTGCAGACGATAGAAGCTGGTGAAAAACCACTACTTGTCAAAGGGACTATTTTAAAAAGTGATGGTGATTTACTGTCGGTTTTTCAGTTAGATAGTTCCGGTTACGGTGTTGTCAATATTCCCCCTTTCGTTGGAAATTGTCGCCTTGAATGGGAGGTGAATGGTAGGCGTAAAACTGACATCCTTTTAAAGACCGAACTTGGACGAAAAATATATAGTAGGGATATTGGTGACACTATAGCTGTTTATTTAGAAAGTAATCTTCCTGCTGAAAGGGAAAAGATCATATTGGCTTCGAATGACAGGTTGGTCATGATAGATACGATCACAATTAGACCTGATCGGCGGACTGTTATTTATTTAAACCGCAATGATCTAGATTATGGTCTGCTGCGGCTTGAGCTGCGCGATCAACAGGATAGCATACGCTCTCAATCCGCTCATTTTGTGGGCGGATTGAGAGATATTCAAGTTGTGCCTAGTATCAAATGGTTGCAGATAACGCGAAAGGACCGAGGAAAGAATAGTTTTAGACTGAGTTTGCCTTCAGGTGAAGAGGGAAACTTATCTATCTCGATCACAGCTTTGGAAGTACCCAATGATTGCGTCCCAGATATTACTGAGGATATTTACTTTAGGCCCTATTTCTTGCATAAGGAACCTGTCCATTCAACACATTTATTCCGGAATGATAAATTGCAATACGGTTTGATAGCCACCAGCGCTTGGAATTCTCCATCCAATTTGAATTTTAATAAGGTATGGTCGACAAATGACTCCGTTTATTACCTACAAGGGCAGATCTTAATGGAAGGAAATAAATGGGTGCATTTCCACAAGAAACTTGTTGATCAGATAGCAAAAAATAATGGGAAAGGAAAACCTAGTGGAATGTCTTTTGGATACAAATTTCCAGAAGATAAGGTTATGCGTTATAAAACAATTATACCTGATCTCTCAGGATACTTTATCGTGGATAATTTGATTATCCGGGGGACGATAGCAACTAAGCTGTCTGCTATTGAAAAAAAGATGATGTTTGATAAATTTCTGGTTAAGTACAATTTTGGACCGAGAAAAGTAGATTCTACCTTTTTTATTCCCCCTTTACAACAAAAGTTTTTAGTACCTCAGGCATGGAACGAAAGTAAGTGGGCCTATACACCATTGAGCTATCGTGATAAAAACGGGTGGATCCGATTAAAGGAAGTCAAAGTAGATCGAAGTGTGCAGCTGAGGCGTATTGATTACCTTGAGGGTAGATATGCCGGAGAAAAATTTAAAGGACCTGCTGATGCCATACTTGATCCCCATAACGACCGTTTCGTCAAGGCTCTGCCGTTAAATTTTGGAGAATATGCTCGTTTAAATTATACTAAAATCGCAGATTCAACCAGATGGGATCGTGTATTTGTTAATAACTATGAAATAAGAACAAATAGATGGAAGCTGGAAGATTTATTCAATACATCCATGGACCGGATTCCGTATGTCAAGTACTTTGAGAAATTCAAAGTAGACGGTTCCGTTACTTCTGTATTGTATGTTTATCAAATGGATCCAAGTGAAGGGGACTCATATATAGGCAGAGCCTTGGACGAGCAGGAAGTTGAAGGTTATATCCGAGAAGAACATTTTAAATTGGTAACCTATAATGATGATTTAGCAAATGAACAATTTGATGCACGCCCCACCTTGTATTGGAATCCGGATGTCAAATTGGATGGGCGCAGTAGCGGAATGGAGATCTCGTTTTTTAATAATAGTAACCCAGAAGGGTTTTGGATTACTATTCAAGGTATAACCAAAAGCGGAAAGACCATATTCTTTCGGGATATCATAAGAGCGTCGAAAAGATAAATGCTAATAAGAAAATGTATAACCCGTGTGTCTGTGGTTGGCTAAAATTGATAATGACTACGCTATTGTTTTGAGTTAATTATAAAATGGTATAAATAAAAATGTCAGTACAGAAGGCGACAAGGCAGGGAGATTTTTATAGAAAATGGATTTAACAAATAAAGAGATTGCATTACTGAAAAGTAGTGAGACAAGATCACAGTAATCTTTTGCATACACCAATGCGGATAACTATATTCAACATAATCTAGCCTAAGCTAATGGACTAGTTTTAGTTTTATTGCTGATCGTGAGCTATCTTCCCGATTTTGGTCTCAATAGTGATATAGATTCATCCCATTTCACTCATAAACTGTCCGTTAAGTGGAGAATAGCCTGAACACTGAAATATATTCGTTGGGAAAGCGATAAACCAAATATTGGCGAAATACCTTCGAAAATTTATTCTCCTACCATTTAATTTTTAATAGCCAATTTATCTTTTGGCATTTTTACGATATTTAACTAAATATTGAAGCTATGCAATTGAAATTTAATAAACTACTTGTGCTGTTATTGACATTATGCGTTAATCTTGTCTGTGCACAACAAAGCGAACAACATATTGATGGGGTATATAAATCTTCGGGTGCTGCTTTTGTTATAAACAAAAACAAGACATTTTTGATAATAGCTTACGGAACATTAATAAAAGGTAGCTGGAAGATCGAAAATGATCTTATTTATCTACAGCCTAAAAATCCTGAGGCTCAATTTTATGTCTATGCGCGGAAAAATCCGACTATCAAAAGTGGAATGCGTGTTTGTTTCATGGGGGATCGTCTGAGTAGTGCGATTTTGGTCGGAACGTTCCCGGATAAGATGCAGCCACTTTTTAATGAGGATGCGAATTGTAAGGACTTTCCCAGTGTTCATCTGTTTAATGAAAAGATGGATACGATTACCTTATTGGAGCGAGAAAACCAGGACAATGATCGTGGTATTGAGATCCCTAAATTGATGTATCATTTTGCCAGTGACGATTTTAATGATTTTATTGTGCAGCATATGCAAAGTAGCTTGTACCACAATGACTTTGTTCTCAAAATAGGCAAAGAAGGGTTATATGCAGTCAGTGATCAGTCGGATGAGCCTATTCGCAAATCTACTAAAGAAGAAGAATTTTCTATGCTCGAAGAACTGAAATTTTTAGACCAATCTTTTGATAGAGCCTTTGATGCGGATTTCAAGTTGGTAAATAATGGGTACAATACCCATGATGATATGGATCAGGAAATAGAGTTGACAGCTTACAGCTATGATGCCGGCAAAAATCTATATCTCAATCGGGCGATACCTGCAAAAGAACTGGACTATAAAAGCACAGACTACCATTACGATGGTATATTAATGAAGTTTGACCAGATTAAGGGAACGTCAGAACCCCAGACAGCCGTAAAGATATTGCCGAATCCTATATTCATTGCGAATTGTGATAACTAATCTAATTGGGATCATTTTTTCTTAAAATATATAGATGATGGCAAGAAATCGTTTTATAGTTTCATTCATTTTGGCATTATGTATACTGGGCTGTCAAGATAAAAAGGCTGAAAATTCCAGGTCCAAACAGGTCGAAAATAAGATTCAATTAAATAATGATGAGCCCCCTCGAAATACAGTAGACCGGACGGTTCCAGACACGATAGTGTTATCCCACATACATAAACCGAGTACGGTACACTGTGATTTGGACGGAGACAATTTGACGGATACAGTGCAGATTGTCCAAAATACAAAAAATGAGAAATATGGCTTAAGATTTATTTTTGGGAACAAAAAGATTGAATACTTAGGGATGGGCGCTGATATCTTGGGTCAGGGCTTTGATGATATAAATTGGGTGGGTGTTTTTGAAAAGGCGCCCAAAGGAGAAATCTATTGGAACAATGTAAATGATGATGGTGAAATAATCACAGATGAAGAAGTAAATGAAACAGATAAAATCAAATTGGTAAACGATGGTATTTTCATTAACCAAGCTGAATCTTGTGGTGGAGGTGTTATCTATTTAAACAAGGGGAAATTTGCCTGGATACAGCAGGAATAACGAATGTGCTATATCCTATTTATTTACATCTCAATACAGTTTTTGTTGCACCGCTCGATTTTGTAGATACACTCTCTGCCGGTTCTGAAAGAATATAATCGATTGAAATAACATTTACTTTCGCATTTTGTTTCGGTCCAATTTCCTTATTTTCCTCTCCCTTCGCTGGTGTATTATCTCCGTAATAGTAGTATTCAAATGTTAAATTCCGATCCGATTTATTCAAAATATGGGTCGCTCTCCCATAGTTAATTTTAAAGCCATCTTTCGTTGTTGGGAACAACACAACCTCTTTTGTGTAATTACTGCAGTCTGTAATTGTCAGGATCGTTGGTGTAAACCAATTGATCGGAATAGTTAGCAGAAGCAGTAACAATATCGCATCATTTTTACTTTCCTCTTTTTTGATAAATCGGGTATATAAGGGTTTGATAACTATTAAAAGACAAAATATCCCAATAATAATTAAATAAGTATTTAATGATACGATCATAGGTTTTAGATTACTTTACGACTAAAAATGACTTTGTTGTTTTTTAAGTATTTGATTAATTATGTTTGGTCAAATGATATCGAATTTCGTGCCAGTTTTGAGCTTTTTACCTTCGATATTTCTACGCGACAGGTTCATTAGCTCAGTTACTTGGATGATACTGCTCCTGAAGTGAAATAGTTTATTGTCGGAGAAAAGTAGCTCACTCATTTAGTAATGTAAGTACCGATTTGACACTTCCTTTTTTAAAAAGAGAAATGCATTGGCTGTATCGTAATATTTTACATGTTTTTGCGTGTTTTATACATCTCTGATTTAATTTATATTATTTCTTTTGTTTAAAGATCAATTGTCAGGCGACTGTCAGGTGGCCTAACGAAATTTTGCTGCTATTTTCAACTCGTCAAGTACCTAGAAAAGCACATGTGCAGAAAGTATGAATTATTTTCCCGCACATCGTAATGCAATTGAAAAACCATGGATTATTGAACTTCGATAGAAATAGAATTATGAGTCTAGAGGACAACGCGATATTGCTCGTACAATTGGCTGAGGGGAATCAAAAGGCATTCGAAAAGCTCTATTATAACTATAGAGCACAGATCTTCGGCCGGATATTAAAGCAGGTAAGATCAGTGGAGTTTGCACAGGATATCACTCAGGACGTATTTGTAAAGGTCTGGCAGAATAGAGCGCAGATTGATGTTTCAAAAAATTTTAAATCCTATCTCTATACAATTGCACAAAGCACAGTCTACGATTATTTTCGAAAAATTGCTTCGGATCAAGTTAAGAGTGAACAGCTGATGATTCTATCGAAGGGAAAATGCGCAAATGATATTGAAGCGGAGGTCTCTTATAAAGAAATGGAGAAATACCTCAATGATATCTTGGATATTATTCCCGAACGATGTCGGGAAGTATATGTACTCTGTAAGCTCGAAGGTAGAAGCTATGATGAGGTGTCCAAACTTTTGAATATTTCTACAGCCACAATCAATAATCATATTGTTAAAGCTACGGGTATTATTAAATCGCATTGGAATTGGAACTACTCTTGTTTTCTTATGATGTTATTTGCAGAATACCACCCTATATTTCTCAGCTAGAAACTGAAACTACTCATCTGCTCCAGCACCATCCTGCTACAAATCTTCATACATTAAAACCCTTGGGCATCTCTGCGACAGCAAGACCTGGGACATATTCGTAAGTATTTTAATTTTTTTTGATTTGGCATAGTTGATATTTTTTTGGCTTACGTATATAGAGTTAAAGTAAGACCAATTATACTGTGGAACAAACCAAATTAATAAACTTATATAGAAGATATCTTGCTAAACAGTGCACGGATGAAGAGATCCATCTGTTAATGCATTACATGCGACAAAAGGAGTATGCAAAACTTTTCAAGGAATTGATCTTGGAAGATTTGCAGCTTGAAGAGGAAATTGAGTTAGATGATCAGGCTAGAATGGCTATTCAGCAGCTTGATGAATATTTCGACCGTGAGTATTTTTATCAGAACCGAAAAAAGAACAATAAGAAACTATTCGCATGGATTTCTATTGCCGCTGCAGCTTCAATAATCTGTGCAATTTCGGTATTATGGTACATAGGTGAGGGCGAAGAATCGGGTGGCATAGGAATAGCAGACAACCGAAGTACATTGATAACAAGTAATGGAAAAGAGATAAAGCTGGATGGTACTTCCAATGTTGAATTATTACGGGAGAATGGAACCGTGATTCTACAGGATAGTCTGGGGGATATTCATGTTAAGGTACTGGATAGTCTGCCTAATCTTCTTAAGCCTCAAATCATTTATCAAACAATCCGGACAGCCAAAGGCCGACAATCACGTATTTACCTTACCGATGGTAGTGCTGTAGTTCTAAATTCTGATTCCCAACTTAAATTTCCACTTTTCTATGCAGAAAGTCAACGGGAGGTCGAACTTCAGGGGGAAGGATTTTTTGATGTAGAAACCAATAAGCAGAAGCCTTTTATCGTTAAAACACACGACCAACGGATTAAGGTATACGGAACCAAGTTTAACGTCAACAATTATGAAAATGAACAAACGACTAAAACCACGTTGTTTCATGGTAAAGTGTCTGTCCAGAATCTGATCGGATCATCTCCACAAAAGGAGTATATCCTTAAACCCGGTGAACAGATTGTCCTTGATAAAAAATCCAAAGCTTTAAAACAGGATAAGACTGAAAACGAGGAGCAGGTATTGGGTTGGAAGAATGGTGTATTTGTTTATGATAATGCAACATTAAAGGAAATCATGAAGGATTTTGCCAGATGGTACAATATTGATGTGGATCTCGAAACCCTTCCTACACTTACATTTAGCGGAACTATACCAAGAAATTATGAGCTGGACAAAGCACTGAGTGTTATCGCGCGGACAGCAAATATCAAGATTAACCGAACGGGAACTACACTAAAATTTGAAAAATAAATGGGGAAAAAAACTTAATCAAAAAAAACCGACAGTACTGCCATACCGTCGGCGAACATTAGGGTAATACAAAATTTTCTAAAAACCTAACATCACAAAAGTATGAATTTAAAAGTTCAATACAAGCATTTGTATTGTTTATTACAGCGCCTATTTGGGACTGGAATATGTACTCGCAAGCATCTAATCATAATGAAGCTAACATTTGTAATTACATTTTTATTTTCAATTTCGGCATTTGCGGAGGGCTATGGCCAACGTATCAATATCGAGCTGAAAAATGCAGCTGTAGAATCTGTGCTGAAAGAGATCAAGAAACAATCGGGGTACGACATGTTCTATAATATAGATTTGATCAACCCGTTAAAAAAGACAAATTTTCGGGTTAAGAATGCTACACTTGATGAGGCGTTGAGGGAAGTTACAGCTAATTTAGGGCTAGAGTATGCAATAGAGGAAAGAATGATCATTATCTCCAAAAGAAAAGAGAGCCGGGCCAATCAGAATCTGATTAAAGGTGTTGTTTCGGGAGAAGGAGATAAAAAACTACAGGGTGTTTCTGTCGTAGAAAAAGGGACAAGCAATGGAACGACAACGGACGTCGATGGAAATTATAGTCTCAAAGTGTCAAACCCCAAGGGAATTCTAGTTTTCTCTATCGTTGGTTATGCAAAAAAAGAAGTCCCGATTGATGGGCTTCAACAGATAGATGTACAATTAACGGAGGATAAGAGCGAATTGGATGAGGTGGTCGTCGTCGCTTATGGCCATCAGAAAAAAGAGAGTATGGTCAGCTCCATTACAACAATCAATCCGAAAGAATTGAAAGGACCGACCAGCAATCTGACAACGATGCTTGCAGGAAGACTATCCGGGGTCGTTGCCTTTCAACGGAGTGGTGAACCCGGTGCTGATAATGCACAGTTTTTTATCCGCGGGATCACAACATTTGGTAGTGGAAAGGTAGATCCATTGATTTTGATTGATGGTATGGAATCTTCTTCCAATGCGTTAGCCCGATTGCAACCCGATGATATCTCCGGTTTCTCGGTCTTAAAAGATGCAGCGGCATCATCGCTTTATGGAGCTAGGGGAGCTAATGGCGTGGTGTTGGTGACGACAAAATCTGGTATCTCAGGCAAAACAAAATTCAATGTGAGGGTTGAGAATTCGCTTTCTTCCAATACGCAAAATTTCAAACTGGCGGACAATATCACCTATATGAAGCTGGCGAATGAAGCTGTGCTGACCAGGGATCGCTTGGGCGAGCTGCCATACAGTCAAAACAAGATTGATCGGACAATTGCCGGAGATAACCCCTTACTGTATCCAAATAATGATTGGATCGGCTTGTTGATTAAAGATTACACACTCAACCAGCGATTTAATATGAATATGAGTGGTGGCGGGAAAAACGCACAGTTTTATATTGCGGGAACCTATAACGTGGATAATGGCGTATTAAAGTCTGACAATGGAAATAAATTCGATAATAATATTAACCTGAAAAGTTATCAGATCCGGTCAAATGTCAATGTCAAACTGACCCCTACTACAGAGGGAATTGTAAGGACTTCGGGCAGTTTCGATGATTATCAAGGACCAATTGGTGGAGGGGGCAATATCTTTCAGGGCGCTATAGCTGCAAATCCTGTTAAATTTCCAGCTGTTTTTCCTGCATCTGATATGCCTTATGCGCAACATCCTTTATTTGGCAATGCTAAAATTAGTGAAAGGGGAGAAGCTTTGTATTTTAATCCGTATGCAGAAATGGTATCGGGATTTCAGCAGTACAACACTTCAACATTGAATGTGCAACTTGAAGTTAAGCAGGATTTCAAATTCCTTACAGAAGGACTGAGTGCAAGACTCATGGCTTATACACAACGCTATTCTTATTTTGATTTGAACAGAAGGTACAATCCTTTCTATTATCGGGCAAATGCGCTAGATGCCAAAGGTGATAAATATTCATTGGAATTGCTCAATGAGAAAAATGCAACAGAGTATCTGGATTACAATAGAGGAGATAAAGTTTCAAACACAGTCTCTTATATGGAGGCAGCGGTTAATTATAATCGTGTTTTTTCAGAAAAGCATAGTGTCGGTGCTTTATTAGTGACCCAGTTACGGAGTTTTCTTACGGGCAATGCAGCTGATCTTCAGGCTTCGCTTCCTTTTCGCAATCAAGGGCTGTCGGGGAGATTTACGTATGGCTATGATAACAGGTATCTACTTGAAGCAAATTTTGGACTAAATGGTTCTGAACGTTTTGCGAAAAATCATCGTTATGGCTTCTTTCCTTCAATCGGGGTAGCCTGGAATGCATCGAATGAAGATTTTTTTAGATCATTAAGACAGACTATAACGAAACTAAAATTTAGAGCAACTTATGGTTTGATCGGTAACGATCAGATCGGCAATACAGATGACCGCTTCTTTTATCTGTCTAAAGTGAATCTGAGGGATGGAGGTCATGGATCAGCTTTTGGTACAAACTATACCTATAGCAAAGATGGTGTATCGATTTCGAGATATGCCAATGAGACGATTACCTGGGAACAGGCAACAACGGTCAATCTAGGAATGGATCTTAGCCTGTTTAACAGTGTCAATATTATTTTGGATGCTTACAAAACACGCAGAAATAATATTTTGATGAATCGGGCTTATGTTCCTACGACAATGGGATTATCTGCTGGCATACAGGCTAATGTGGGTGAGGCAGAAGGAAAGGGTATTGACCTTTCGGTGGATTACAATAAGACTTTTGGTGATATGTGGGTACAGGCAAGGGGAACATTTACCTATGCCACGAGCAAATTGCTTGTCAATGAGGAACCCAATTATCCATCCAGTTTAGCTTATCTGTCTAAAGTCGGTAATCCACTTAGCCAATATTATGGTCTTATTGCAGAACGACTTTTTGTCGATAATGAAGAGGTGAAAAACTCTCCAGTTCAGACTTTCGGTGAGGTTATGGGGGGAGACATCAAATACAGGGATATTAACGGGGATGGTATTATCTCTTCCTTAGACTATGTGCCATTGGGCTTGCCGACAGTACCTGAAATTATTTATGGTGTTGGATTGTCTGTAGGCTATAAGAACTTTGATCTTAGTGGATTCTTTCAGGGATCAGGTCGGTCTTCTTTCTGGATTGATCCCGATAAAACTAGTCCTTTTGTTATGAATGGCGCCTATCAGCATGGTTTGTTACAAGCCATTGCTGATGATCACTGGTCCGAAGAGAATGGCAATATTTATGCGTTTTGGCCTCGTTTAAGTCCGAATCTAAATCAAAATAACCTCAAACCTTCCAGCTGGTGGATGCGTAATGGTTCTTTTTTACGGTTAAAAACAGTCGAATTGGGCTATAACCTCTCGAGCAAAATGCTTGATAAAATGGGTGTGGGACCAATCAGATTTTATCTAAATGCCAGTAATCTGTTTGTCAAAAGTAGCTTTGATCTCTGGGATCCAGAGATGGGGGGTAATGGTCTAAGATATCCGCTTCAAAAAGTATACAATTTCGGATTAAATGTCCAATTCTAATAAAAAAAGAAATTCAATATGAAAAGATATACGATTCGTTTTACCCTTTCGGCGGCCTTGCTGCTATTGATGATGAATTCCTGTAAGAAAAATTTTCTTGATGTGGTTCCGGACAATGTTTCTACCATTGATCACGCTTTTTCCAATCGTAATGAAGCAGAGAAGTTTTTGTTTACCTGTTATGACGGCCTGCCACGGGAAGGTCATCCAGAAATGAATGCGGGGCTGAATACTGGAGACGAGCTATGGATTTATTGGCCAATGCCAACGGGCGAGGATTATTCAAGTTTATCCCCTTATAATATTGCCAGAGGGCTTCAGAATAAAGATGAACCTGAATTAAACTACTGGGACGGTTATGACGGTAAGTCGATGTGGAACGGTATTCGGAACTGTAATATATTTCTTGAAAATATCGACAGGGTCAAAGATGTTGAACCCTATATGAGAGATCGCTGGATTGCTGAAGCCAAATTTTTGAAGGCTTATTTTCACTGGTACCTCTTTCGAATGTATGGTCCTATCCCTATTGTCGATAAAAACTTGCCAATTTATGCTACGCCAGAGGAGGTAAAAGTAAGTCGGCAGTCAGTTGACTCCGTCGTGAACTATATTGTTAATTTACTCGATGAGGCCGCGGCAGGAGAAGGTAGTGTGGGATTACCGGATAAGATTATAAATCAAAGTACTGAATTGGGGAGAATTACTAAACCTATCGCACTTGCCATAAAAGCAAGATTGCTTGTCACGGCAGCAAGTCCTTTGTTTAACGGAAACCCGGATTTTGCCAATATTAAGAATCCCGATGGGAGAGCATTATTTAGTGCAACCTATGATCAGAAAAAATGGGAAAGAGCAGCAGAGGCATGTAAATTGGCAATTACGGCAGCAAAAAATGCAGATATTGATTTATATCGTTTTATTTCGCCAACAAAGCCGGTCGATGATTTCACAAAAACGGAAATGAGCATCCGTAATGCCGTATGTGAGAAGTGGAACTCGGAGCTGATCTGGGGAACAACAACCAAGCCCAATGATACCTGGACGCTGCAACTCTATGCGAGTCCGCAGCTGGATCCGAATGTTCCTAATTCCGGTTTAAAAGGGCAACTCGCGCCTACCATGAAAATGGCAGAATTATTTTACACAGAAAATGGTGTACCTATTACAGAAGATAAAACATGGGACTATGCCAATAGGTTTCAGCTGAGGACTGCAACAGCTGACGATCTTGGGATACAGAATGGATACCAATCCGTCGGCTTACATTTTGATAGAGAGCCCCGCTTTTATGCAGATATGGCCTTTGATGGTTCTAAATGGTATATGGAGAATGGAAATTTTAACATTCAAGCCAAATCAGGTCAACATTCTGGGAAAAAGCAAAGTCGTATCTATTCGGTGACGGGTTATTACACTAAAAAATTGGTCAATTGGAAAATGGTTGCCAGTGCGACCAATATTACTGTTGAGCGCTATCCATGGCCTGTGGTGCGCTTAGGCGATCTTTATTTACTTTATGCTGAAGCGTTAAATGAGACGGATAACAAGACTCTTGCTTTGGAGTATGTTAATATGATAAGAGACCGGGCAGGACTTAAATCTGTCGAATCGTCATGGACAAACTTCGCGAAAAATCCGAATAAATATACAGATAAGAACGGTTTGAGGGAAATTATCCAACAGGAACGTTTAATTGAAATGGCTTTTGAGGGTAGCCGCTTCTGGGACCTGAGACGTTGGAAAAGAGCGGGAGAATTTTTGAACCAACCTATCTATGGTTGGGATGTCATCCAAACGAGCTATCCGGATTATAACCGCAGGATATTATTGTTTAATCAGAGCTTTAATAGTCCAAGAGATTATTTTTGGCCAATAAAAGACAACAGTATTTTGGTAAATCCGAATCTGGTTCAAAATGGTGGGTGGTAATAATAGCCAAGGAAAATTTAATATGAATGACTAACTAGTGAGAAAAGAAAAAATGAAACGAATAATATCTGTGTTATTTGCGGGACTATTGATCGTTGGAACGATCGGATCCTGTCGGAAAACCGAGGTGGGGACGATGGATAAAAATGATAAGCAGGCGCCGGAGCCAGTAAGCCATGCTGAGGTTGAAAATTTAAATGGGGCGGCTAAAATAATCTATAGTCTACCAAAAGATAAAGATTTACTCTATATAAGAGCCGAGTATACCACCAAAGAGGGGGTTGTTCGGGCGACAAAAGTGAGCCGGTATCTGGACAGTGTTGTCTTGGAAGGATTTGCTGATACGGATGTTTACGAAGCAAGGTTATATGCGGTCGACAAAAGTGAAAATGTATCAGCGCCATTGGTCGTAAAAGTACAGCCCAAAACACCTCCATTCGATCTTGTCAAGGAAAAGCTAGTCGCGAGCGAGGCATTTGGGGGAATAGATGTTACCTATAAGAACGATATTGGCTCAGATGTCGCTATTGTGATCTTAACCAATGATAAGCTGGGCAATTTTGTACCTGTAAAAACGCTTAGCACAAAAGCGAAAACAGGACGCTTTGGCGCCAGAGAGCTGCCATCTGTGGAAACCCGATTCGGACTGATGGTACGGGATCGCTGGGGCAACCTATCGGACACAACTTACGTGACATTAACTCCCATCTTTGAGGCTAGACTAGATCGGACAAAGATGAAAGGACTAAATATTAATGGCACAGATGCGAAAAATTATCCTGGAAATGAAGTCGAATATCTTTTCGACGGTGATGTAAGCAATACGACAGCATATCATACAACAGATCCTGTAAAGATGCCGCAGTGGTTTACCTTTGATATCGGGAAGACCGTAAAACTAAGCCGTTTAGTCTGGTTTATGAGACAGGGATGGTACTATAATCTACATAATCCAAGAAAAGTGGAAATATGGGGTTCTAATGATCCGAGTCCGGACGGCAGTTTCACCAATTGGGTATTGCTTGCCGAACACGAACAGATTAAACCTTCTGGTTTACCTGTCGGACAGAATTCTAACGCTGATAATGAAGCAGCCTTGGAAGGAGAAACCATTAATATCCCTATGGAAGCGCCTGCTGTAAGGTATATCCGGTTTAAGACCTTACAGAACTGGACCAATGGTGTTTATGTAAACTTTACGGAACTGACTCTGTGGGGAAACCCGAACCCGTAGTAATCATACTTTAAAAGAGAAAATATGAAAATAATAAAATATCTAATCTGCTTTTTTTTCTTTATCGTTGCTGGGATCGCTATAATTTCCTGTACAAAAGAAGACGATTATAAAGAAATTACAAAAGATGGCGAAATTTACTATCCGGGGAGAGCAGATAGTGTAGCAGCCAATGGAGGAAGGAACAGGATTCAATTGCGGATTATTCTTGGCAATGACCCGCTGGTCACTAAAGTCAAGGTGTTCTGGAAAAATAATACTGATTCCGTAGAAGCAAATGTTTTAAAGACAACTGGTAAGGATGTGGTTGATTTTATGTTCAATAATCTTACCCAAGGAGCCTATTCTTTTGAGGTATATACATATACCGCCAATAATGCGAGATCAGTCGTCAAAAAAGTGACTGGTACAGCATATGGTGATAATTATCAACGTGCGTTGTCCAACCGTACGGTTAAATCAATTGGTTTTTCTCCGGATGGAAACAAGCTTATTGTCAATTGGAATGCCGCATTAGATGGCGAAAAATCCATTGAACTAAAGTATACAGACGAAGCGGGGGGCGCACAGACAGTAATCGTTCCGGGAGGAAGTGCAACGACGGAGCTGCCAGGGTATCAGGAACAGTCTAAGATTACTTACAGGTCCACTTATCTGCCCGAACCTAAAGCAATAGATGAATTTACTGTAGACGCGATGGAATCGACTATTCCGTTATTCGAACGGCAGCTGGACAAGTCCAAATTTAAAGAATATGTTTTGCCAACAGATGTTACAGACAACTGGAATTGGCTATTACGTTTTCTATGGGATGAGAATTATGGAACACCTGGCTTTGCATCTACATACAGTAACACACCTTGGTTCACTTTCGATATGGGTGAGTCTGTTTCGATTGGTAAATTTAAAACCTGGCAGGCAACAGACCGGATTTTCAGGGCAGAAAGCATTAAGCGATTTGAAATCTGGGGGAGCAACAATCCTGCTTCAGACGGATCTTGGGCAAGCTGGACAAAATTGGCAGATTGTCAATCCATAAAACCTTCTGGATTGCCTGGCGGTGAAACGACCGCAGGAGATATTGACTATGCGAAAGCAGGAGAGGAGTTTAAACTTCCTCCGGGAACGCCGAAAGCGCGGTATATCCGAATTAAAGTACTGGAAACTTGGGGTAATGGTTCATTTATCACCATGGGAGAACTTGGTGTATGGACTAGCGATAAGATAGGCAAATAATAACGATTTTTTAGCATGTGCTATTACAAGAATATTCAGGGTAAAACCGTCAGATTTTACCCTGAAATTTATGCAAAATTCAAACAGGTAATACAATGAAACCAACTATGTTTAAAAACACAATTACAACACTTTACTTAGCTCTTGCAGTCAGTGCTGCTTTAGCACAGACGAATGCTGGTTCATCAAAACTAATTAAGATTGACGAAAAAGGTAGCGGACGGCTTTTTGATGGGGTCGGCGCTGTGAGTGCAGGCTCCTCCTCAAGGCTGTTAATAGATTATGCTGATAAATCTAGAAGCGATATTTTAGATTACCTGTTCAAACCAAACTTCGGTGCAGGCTTTACTTACCTTAAGACTGAAATTGGGGGGGATGGTAACACCACTTGTGGTTCGGAGCCAAGTTTTGCACGAACAAGGGCTGAAATGGAAAAACCTCATTACAATCGTGGATTTGAGTACTGGCTGATGCGTGAAGCCGCAAATCGAAATCCGAATATAGAACTTGATGCCCTGGAATGGAGCATGCCCGGATGGTTTAAAGGAGTATGGTCACAGGACAACGCAGACTACCTGGTCAAGTTTATTGAAGGTGCAAAACACTGGGGACTCAAGATGAAGTATATTTCAGGTTGTTGGAATGAACGCGATTATAACAGGGATTGGATTGTCAATGTGTTAAGACCTACACTCGATCGAAATGGCTTTAAAGATATTAAAATAAATGCACCCGAAGGTGCTGGTAAAGCATGGGAAATCAGTGATTTGCTGGTTAAAGACTCTGTATTCAGAAATACAATTTCATCGATCAGCTATCACTATCCGGACTCCTATATGTGGGGATATAGAGGTGAAGAACCAAATCCAAATTCTGTTCTGACAGAATTACCCTTATGGTCTGGTGAGGATTTTTCATTGCCTGGAGCATCCTGGAGAAACACGACATATTTAGCCAAGAACATTTTAAAGTGTTACATCAAATGGAAAATAGTGAAAGTAAATATGTGGTGTCCGATTGCTTCAATGCCCGATATTTCCTGTTTTTCGAATGTAGGCTTGATGAAAGGAACTACACCTTGGTCAGGATATTATGAGGTGTGGCCAACGATCTGGGCAGTAGCGCATTTTAACCAGTTTGCCAAACCGGGGTGGAAGTACCTCGATAGTGGTTGTGGGGAATTCAGTGGTGACGGTGCTTACTGTACTTATAAAAACATGGATGGCAGCAATGATTATAGTATTGTGGTGGTCAGCGGTTCAGAGGGACAGAAATTAACATTCAATATCGCTGATCTTCCTAAAGATAAGCTGCATGTGTGGAAGTCGGACAGTAAAAGCCAATTTGTACAACAGCAAGATGTTTCTGTAGTCAACGGAGAAGTTACATTAGCTGTTGATCCGGAGAGTATTTATACGATTACGACAACGACAGGTCAGCAAAAGGGAGCGCACAATATCCCTAAAGAAAAAGCCTTCCCAACAAAGTACAGTGATAATTTTGATAATTACTCTTTAGAAAGAGCACCGCTTTCGCCAAAATACTTTTATGACAACTCGGGTGCTTTTGAATTGGCGCAATCTGAAGGGAATAATAAATACTTAAGACAATTGCTCGTAAACGATATCACCCACTGGATTCCGGATGAATGTGCCTATACGTTTGTTGCACAAAATACGGAATGGGAGCAGGGCGAGGTTTCTTCTGATGTTTTTGTCGAAAATGATGCCTTTAATGGAGTCGGTTATGCCGGACTAATTTTGAGAGGAGCCTATGATAAAGCCAATCAATCAAATATTCCTTTCGGCTATCGTTTTAATATCTATAAAGATGGTACATGGAAACTTCAGACGAAGAAAAATATACTTGCAAGTGGAAATGTGGATGCCAGTAAATGGCATAAATTGAAGCTGACCGGAAAAGGAAGCAATATCAAAGGTTACATAGACGGCCAACTCGTTGTTGATGTACAGGATGATACCTATTCAATTGGTGCGGCGGGTTACGTATCGGGCTTTAATTTTGCCGGATTTGACAACCTTGTCCTCAATTACACGCCGGCCTCAGGTCAATTGCTGTCCGCATGGAAACCAGCTACCTCTCCTGCTGATCCCGTGGGACATAGCTTGATTGGTGCATTTGATGGAAATAGCCTTTCCAAGTGGAGTCCAAAAGCTGATGGTACCGAGCAGCATCTGGTCGTAGATCTTGGTTCTGTACAGAAAATCAAAAGATGTGAAACCTTTACGGATTTCGTAGATAAAGGTGCACAATACAAAATTGAGTATTCCGCCGATAATGTAAAATGGTCTGTTTTTGCAGATAAAACCAACAACGCTAAAATATCTATTCCATGTTTTGCTGATGAGGGCAATGCCAAAGCGAGATGGGTACGATTGACAGTGTTACCTGCCAAAGACAAGACTATTGCCAATATCTATGAATTTAAAGTTTATGGAGATTAACTAGCTTTCGACAACAAAATGAGGGATTTGAAACTCTATATATCATGAAGAAACTGTTAACTGTATTTTATTTTTGCTGCTTCGCCCTTACAACCGTATCTGCCCAGCAAAAGCCCTTAAAATTGTGGTATGATAAACCAGCGGAAATTTGGGAAGCCACATTACCGCTGGGCAATGGCAGGTTGGGAATGACACCCGATGGCGGTATTTTAAAGGAGCGCATTGTCCTGAACGATATTACTTTATGGTCTGGAAGTCCGCAGGATGCCAATAATTATGAGGCCTATAAAAGTCTTCCGGCTATCCGGCAACTTATTTTACAGGGTAAAAATGATGAGGCGCAAGCATTGGTAAACAGCAATTTTGTCTGTAAAGGCGAAGGCTCAGCAGGAGAAAGGTGGGGTAAATTTCAAACAATGGGTGCATTGCAGATCGATTTCACTTATAAGGGGGATCAGGGTGTGGGACAAAAAGTTGAGAACTACCGTCGCGAACTCCTATTGGACCAAGCCATTGCGAACTGTACATTTACACGTAATGGTGTAAATTATAAACGCGAGTATTTTACAAGTTTTGATGATGATGTCGATGTCATTCGGTTGACAGCAGACAAGCCCGGGCAGCTCAATTGTCGTATTGCGATGAATAGACCTGAGCGTTATCAGGTTAATACGGTGGGCAACGAATTGCAGATGTCCGGCCAGCTCAATAATGGTACCGATGGTAAGGGCATGAAGTATCTGGCTCGGGTACAGGCGAAATTGAAGGATGGAACTATCCGTCCGGAAAATAATAATCTGGTTATTGAGGATGCTACTGAGGTGTTGATTTACGTTTCTGCTGGAACTGATTTCAAAGGCTTTGCCTTTGAAGAAAAGACAAATCAGTTTTTGTCCGCAGCGATGAAAAAAAGTTATGATCTGCAAAAACGCAGTCATATAGCTGCATTCAGCAAGCTCTTTAAACGTGCTTATATTGATCTTGGAGAAGGGGCAGCCGCAGATTTACCAACAGACCGTCGGATAGCCAATTTCTACAACAATTTCAATAATGATCCATCACTCGCAACTTTGTTTTTTCAGTATGGGAGATACCTGAGCATCAGTAGCACCCGGGTGGGACTGTTGCCACCAAATTTACAGGGTCTTTGGGCGCAGGAGATCAACACACCATGGAATGGGGATTATCACCTGGATGTGAATGTACAGATGAATCATTGGCCTCTAGAGGTGGTCAATCTATCTGAACTGAATCTGCCACTTGCGGAATTGGTGAAAAGTCTCGTTGAACCGGGAAAGAAAACAGCCAAGGCTTATTATAATGCTGATGGCTGGATTGCGCATGTCATTACAAATGTCTGGGGATTTACTGAGCCTGGCGAGAGTGCGTCATGGGGAGCATCAAATGCGGGTTCAGGATGGCTATGTAGCAATTTATGGGATCATTATGCTTTTACAAATGATTTAAACTATCTAAAAGATATCTATCCAGTGCTGAAAGGTTCGGCAGAATTTTATAAAAGCGTGTTAGTGAAAGACCCTAAAACAGGCTGGATGGTTACTTCCCCCTCGGTTTCGCCAGAGAATACTTTCTATATGGCTAACGGAAAGACCGCGAGCATCTGTATGGGACCTACCATTGATAATCAGATTGTGCGGGAGCTGTTTACGAATGTGATCACAGCCTCCAAAAAGCTAAAAATTGATCATGCGTTTAGACAGGATTTGGAGAATTTGTTGCAAGCGATACCTCCAGCTGGAGTGATCAGCAAAGATGGACGTATACAGGAATGGTTGGAGGATTATAAGGAAATCGAGCCGACCCATCGCCATGTTTCTCATTTATATGGGGTTTATCCAGCATCATTAATCACGCCTTTATCTACTCCCGAACTTGCGGAAGCGGCAAAAAAGACGCTTGAGATAAGAGGAGATAATAGTACGAGCTGGTCTATCGCTTATAAAACCTTGTTTTGGGCAAGACTTCATAATGGAAACAGGGCGTTCAAATTGATCCGGGAAATGCTAAAACCGGTAGCTGATCCCAATAATATGGGCGGTGGTGGCGGTGTTTATCCGAATCTATTTTCCGCACATCCTCCATTTCAGATCGATGGCAATTTCGGTGCCACAGCAGGTATTGCAGAAATGCTTTTGCAGAGTCACGACGGCTGTATAGACCTGTTGCCTGCTCTACCTGATGCATGGAAAAATGGCGAGGTGAAAGGCCTCAAAGCGAGGGGCAATTATACGGTCGACATGAAATGGAAAGACGGTAAATTGATCAAATATACCATACGCTCTGCGAAGCCGGAGAAAATAAAAATCAGACTAAATGGTGGCTACCAATGGTACACCACACTTAAAAATATTTAAGTAGCTGTTCAAGGGAATGCCTCTCATGGGCATTTTAAAAAAATACTATTATCCTCCTCACCGATAAAGGAGAGGGGATAATAGTTCAGCTTTAAACGATTAATATCATTGATAGCAAACCAATAAGCGCAGCGTGTTTACTGATTTTATCCTTTATCTTTTTTGTTAAAATTAAAACGTCTTGCAATACTGAATCCCCATCTAAATTGTCCTTTCCCCCATGAACTGTTGGTCTCACTGATAAACTGTGATTCTTGTATCGCTGTGGCATTTGTAAAATTGAGATGAAATATATGTCCACCTGTGTCCATTTCCAAACCAACTCCTAAAGCATTATAGTAGCGTTGGCCGGTTACCTCTTCGCGGTATTTCTTTTTCGAGGATTGACGGAAGGGAAGGAAATAATCGGCAACGAATGCTATCCTTTTACTTACTTTCGCCCTACCACCAATACCGATTGCAAACATGTTATTCTGATCATTATAGGCTGTATAATTACGGTGAAGATAGGAGGGTACAACGGTAAGAGAAAAACTCGAACTGAATTTTCGAGCAATAATCAATTGCGTCACATAGCTCAGACGGTCGCTGAACCGTTCGAAACTTGCCGCTGAATGTTTTTCTTCCGCAGCCTCCATCGCGGATACGACCGTGCTTCCAAAAAAGGCGATCGAAACAGGTACACTATTGTCTATTGTTTGTTCGACAAAGCGGTATTTGATATTACCCTCATAGAGCTGTCTGACTTCTGTGGCACCTTTCGCTCTGGCGATTCCAATGTTGATATTATCCGTTAAACCATAATCAAAACCGATCCGGATATCTGTTGAATTGTCAAGACCGAAGAAATTTTTTGCTCCGCCGGCACTTCCTCCAATATCCCCAAACCGGTGATCTACTCTAAAGTCCATTTCATTTCGATGAATGGTTTCAGTAGTTTTTAGATTGATCAAGTTGCCTGATTTAAATGTCGCCGTAACTTTTTCGTTCTTTGGCCCTTCAAGCTTGATCATTTTATCGAGATCTTCCTGTGCAACTACTTTGAGCGAAATAATAGATAGCATTATGCATAGTATACTTTTCATAATTGAATGGAATAATTATTAGTTATAAGCAGCTTCTATTTTTACTTTTACGACCTCCGCAATTTTCTTTCCGACGATGGAGGGAATACTGATTTTATGGTCTGCCAGTCTGACATCAAAGGCTGCGATAGCTTTTATTGCACCATTCTTCACATTGAAAGTTGCCGCGGTAGAATAAGATTTGCCAACACCGTGGATTTGTAAAGTACCTGAGACATTCAATTTGTAGGTGCCATCTTTGGCTAATTTTTCACATTCTTCGATCTTACCTTTAAATTCAGAGAGCGGATATTTATCGCTCTCCATATAGTTTTCATTAAAATGCTCCTGCATCAGTTTTTTATCAAATTGAAATGAGGTAATTTTTACCCGAAAGATAATTTCTCCTGTTTTGATATTTAGGGCAGACCCCGCTAAACTGCTTTTCGCTTCTATATCTTCCAGGGGGGCACTGCTGAAAAAAGAAATGCTTGCAGCTTTGGAGACTAAGGAACTTGTCTGCTGAGCGAATGTCGCTTTACTCCCGAGCAATAACAGGAGTATACTATAGATATGTATCTTATTCATATGAGTTTTGCATTAGTTTTCCGGAGTATTGCGTTTGATCCAAGCATCCAGCAATTCTATTTCTTTCGCTGTCAAGGTGCCCCCGATGGGCATCGTTTTGGTCACCAATACGACGTTGTTAATTCTTGTAATATGATCTTTGACAGAGTTATATCCGTTAAATTCCCAGCGTGCACTGGCAGGTCGTCCAGCGGTATGGCATGACCTGCATTTTGTTTCAAAAAGTGCTTTTGCAAAATTTGTATAGGATACATTTTTTACGGTAACTTCTTCTGGCCCCGAAGGTTCAGGAGATAATTCCTCGGCCTGTTTTTTTGTACATCCTGTAAGTGCAATCGCTATTACAACAATAGTCGCAATAGTCAACATGAACTTATTGTTCGGAATGAGCGTTCTAGCTATTTTTAGTTTTTTCATCTGTATCATTTTTTTCTCGAAGTTGATGAAGCTACCAGCTTTATTTTTACACATTTTTATCTGCTGTTGCTGTTCAGGGACTCATTCGAATGTTTCGGACTCCGTTCAGCTGGCCGTTTATTTGAATAAATCATTGTAGCTTTATAAACTATAATTTAGCTAGTAGGTGCGGTAGTTGTTTTGTCATTCAAGATTGGCCATACAGCGGGGCGAGGGAAGCTAATTCCTTTGTTGTCACCACGTTGTTGATCCTGACCAAAATAGTACATAGGCCATCCTTTGAAAGTCAATTGTTTTTTACCAAAAACATCGATAACCGAAATATCTGCTGATTTTATGAGGGACGGTAAGGCTCCTTTGTCCATTTGATAGATGGGCCAGATGTTATCATTGCTGAAATCGGGTTTGGTAAACGTATTTTTATTGAATTTGTCAGGGCTAAAGGCATAAAGTGTTCGGCCTTTATCGTCGGTTAAATACAAGGTGCTGCCCGTACCTTCCGTGTAATCTCCCAGATAGTTTTTCCCATCATGCCCGACAAGTTGTGCATTGGCAACCATCAGCAGATAATCGGGCTTTGCCACATACCAGATTTTATTTACGGCATCTCCTTTTACAGGGTCAGATTGGCTGTCTCCAGCATAATAATATAATGGCCAACCTTTGTAGGTACTTTGTTTGCTACCATCAGCTCTCGTAATTTCGCCCAGAAGACTTTTATCGATCTTCATATCAGAACTAGTCTCATTGTTATGATAAACCGGCCAGGTGGATAGACAATTTCCCATACATGTTGACATGCCTTTTGTATCATTTGAAAAGAAATAGAGCGTTTTCCCATTAGCATCAGTCAGAATGGTGCCAAATTGAGCATTTGCGGCTGTTTGTATTCCTTTCTTTTTATCTTCAGGAGCTTTATCGTCATCTTTAGAACAAGACGAAAATAGGGATAACATGAGGACGGCCACTAGGGCTGTTTTTACATTTTTTGGGTTAAATTCCATAATACTAAGTTTTAATTGTTGATACTAACCATTACGACCATGCTCTGGAAAAGGTTGCCTGCAATGGAAAAAAATATTTTTTTCATTGCAGGCAACCTTTCTTATTATCTCATCGTACTACATTTTATACTATATTTATCAAAAGAAAAGCAACAATATCGAGTGGCGATAAAAGAAGTTGACGAAAAATCTATCCATATTATTAAGGGATGCATAAATGAGGACCGTAGATCTCAAAAAGATCTTTATACCACATATTATGCGCTGGCGCTGGGTATATGTTTACGATATGCCGATAATAAAGAAGATGCAATAGGTATTTTAAACGAGGGATTTTTTAAAGTATTTAAAAATATAATCAAATATGATTATCAGAAGCCTTTATCTACCTGGATAAAAAAAATCATGACAAACACGGCAATAGATTTCTATCGCGCGAAAATTAGACAGGGTTACCTGGTCGATATTGCTATGGTTGAACATGCTATTGCCGATAATGATACGATAACTCAAAAATTGAATTACGAGGATTTGCTACTGATGATACATCGGCTTCCACCAGCCTATCGTACAGTGTTTAATCTTTACGCGATTGATGGGTATGGACATGAAGAGATCAGTGATATGCTGGGGATTGCAGTTGGAACTTCAAAATCCAATTTGCATAAAGCCCGCGGACGACTTGCCGAAATGGTGAAAAGCCAAGAGGAGACAAAAGGTAAAACTGGGGAGAATACATGATGGAAAAGGACAAGAACAAGATTGATGAGATCTTTAGAGAAGGTCTCGATGAAGCCAATTTTGACTTTAATGAATCGCATTGGGAGGAGATGGAGTCTCGATTGAACAATGATCGAAAAAAAAGAAAGTCAACATTGTATTTCCTTACAGCACTATCTATGGCAGCTGCCGCAGTTCTCGCCCTTTTTTTTATTTGGAATAAGGATGTACCGGTAGAAAGCAAAAAAATGGATAATTCTGGTCAATCTGCTGCTATAAAAAAATCTGAGCAGCAGGTAGGGGATACGATTATTCAGCATGATCTTTCACGGATAACACCTCAGGGAAAAACGGAAAATATAAAATCCGGGTTGAAAGAAGATATTGATTTTAGTCTGGGGGAAAAAACTGGTGGGGAGCTGGCACAAAATAATACGATAGCAGCGCTCCCAGAAACAAATCATGGTATCCTGCGGCGGATTGAAACGAAAACCGATTTTACAGTTCCGAAAATGAAATTTAAAGTTGGGCAACTATCCCGTTTTAACTTATCCGTAGATCCGGTTGAAACAACAGGAGATCGGTTAGCCGCGTTGTATAATCAAAAGCAGGTTGAGGAGTCTAGTGTGCCAAAAAGAGAGTCGTCAGTGTTAACACTTTTGGCGGGACCTGATCTAACGAGTGTAAAAGGTTCCGGTAAATCTTCCGTAAGTCAGAACGTTGGTTTGGCTTATTCCTATCCACTAATTAAAGGGTTGAGTGTTTCTGTTGGCGCTATCTATGCCAAGAAGAATTATAAGTCAGCATACAGCTTTTATTCTCCGTCGAATCCTCCCCAATTGACACAGTTGCCTAGCCAGGTTACTGCCGTATGTGATGTGATCGATGTCCCTTTGACAGCAAATTATACGGTATTGAAAAGTAAAAAAGTAAAGTTTAATGTCAGTGCTGGTCTGTCCAGTTATTTTATGCTGAAGGAAAAATATACATTTGACTATGAAGGTGAAGCCAGTTACGGAAGCAAAAAGGGTGCAGTCTATGGGGCCAAAAGCAGTTACGACGATAAAAAAAGTGTAAGCTATGAGGTCAATGGCGAAAACCAGCATATTTTTGGTGTAGCAGACTTTTCGATATCGGTTGAAAAGAAAATCAGCAACAAGATCAATATAGGCATAAAACCTTTTGTTAAGATACCTCTAACAGGAATAGGATATGGGAATGTGGACTTACAATCAAAAGGTGTCGCGTTTACACTGGGATTGAGTTTGTAATATGATACGATCAGTATATACCGATCAAGCATCAAGCTGTTCCTGTTTAAAGTTGAATAATTCTGTCGGACGAAAGAAAAAGACAGGGACAATTGATTGTTTCAACCGTCTATACTGTTATACGGATAGATCATCATGCTTGAATCGGGTACAACTATATGCAATAAAGTATGCTGTAGAAGGATAGTGGATCTTAATGAATGACAGTTGATTAATGCAGAATATTTCGTATTTTCAAGAGAACATATGATCAAATAGACTATGCATACCGGAAGAAGATACAGTCCCCAGGAATTTTTCAAATGGACTTTCCGCGATACCTTGTGGATACTTTTAATAGCTACAGTCCCTACCGCTTTATATTATTTTGGCTGGCATTTTCTTGCATTACCCTGGCAGCCCCTAGCCCTGTTGGGGACTGGCTTGGCTTTCATTGTCGGATTTAAAAATAATGCGAGTTATGGGCGTATTTGGGAAGCGAGGCAGATCTATGGCAGCGTGATCAACGACAGTCGTAATTTCGCATTTTTGGTACGTGATACAGCCGGTGGAAAGCAGAGCCCGATTGTAAAACAAGTGTTCTACCGGCACTTTGCTTGGCTTACCGCATTGCGATACCAACTTAGGGAACCACGTAATTGGGAAAATACCAGTCGTAAGAGCAATCAAGAATTTCTGCGTACACATTATCGTATTCCTGAATGGGATGGCAAGTTGGAGGAAGTGCTGGGAAGCTACCTGGAAGAAAAGGAACTCACTTATATTCTGTCCAAAAAGAATAGGGCAACCCAATTGTTGGCATTACAGTCGGAACAAGTTGCAGCCCTGAAAAAAGAGGGGCATATCAATGATATTCAATGGTTGGAGCTGCAACAGGGGATCATCAGGCTGATCGATGACCAGGGAAAAGCCGAGCGTATCAAAAACTTTCCTTATCCGCGCAATTTCGCCTCGGTTACGACTTATCTGATGTTTGTGTTTATTTTATTATTACCTTTTGGTTTGCTTCGGGAGTATGATAAATTGGGGGAGGGGACGTTTCTGGAAGGATATAGTATTTGGCTTAATGTTTTGTTTTCGACAATCGTAGCATGGGCATTTTATGTTTTGGATACCATAGGGGAGAGCTCCGTCAATCCATTTGAAGGTAGTGCCAATGATATACCGATTACACAAATTAGCCGAATGATCGAAATTGATATGCGTGATATGTTGGATGAGACTTCGCTACCGCAACCTATTGTTGCTGAAAATAATATTTTAATGTAAACCGTTTATTCTGTCTGTCGTAGTTTCTTTGTTCTTTTTAGCTCGAAAACAGCATGTGTGTAAAGGATTGAAAACAGAATGAAAAAAAATATCTACTATTTTGGTAGATATTTTTGTTTTTATGATTTTAGATCTTTATATTTGTGCTATCATAATTTAGGTTTATAATTGGTTATTTAAAGGTTTTCATTCTCCCCGTTTGAAAACCTTTTTTTTGTGAAAGTGTCTGTTTTCTATTGGTCAGAAAGGACCTTCAGTTGATTTTCATGGTTGTTGGTGCTTACAAGAGCATGAAGGTTTTGTTTATGTATTGTTTTAATCAATGATCAATTCATGGTCTATCTGTCGTTCAATCCCATCTAGCGAAAAAGATCTTACACTGGTTCTAATTTTAATGTAAGATCCCTGTATTTATCATTTCTCTCATGCATGTCGGGAGCATAGGAAAATGTATATCTTAAACTGAAAGTGTTAGAACTTTTGTTGGAAACACTATTCGTTTCAATCACTATGCTAGGAGTTTGTTAGTTCATTCGCATCTTATGGATCTTGTTTGATACATAGGCGTTATATTGTATGAAACTTGGATATTGATCTGTTTTGGCCATTTCTGGGATAATAATAGCTAATTCAGTACCCAAATCTAAAAACTGTGTCTCCAGGAGCTTAAACCTATTTTCATCAGCATGCTCTTTAGCCTTGGTCATTTCAGCAAATAGGTTTTCCAGTTTATCCAAATATTTTTCTGCTTTCTCATTGTTTAACTTGGGACGATTTGCGTTTCCTACCTGTTCTGTCGCTTGTCTATTTTGCGCACTGTACCCTTTTTTGCCAGACTGATTATTGTTGAAGAATGTATTTAAACCAAAAGCTAGTAGTGTAAACAGGGGTAGAACAATCAGCATGATAACCGGTCTGCCACCGTATTTTTTAAATTTGATGTAAGCATAATATAAAAGTATACCGCCCAATATAAGTAAACCGATTGCTAAACCTATATTTCCTAAAAATTCATAAACAGGAAGTAATATTCTTGGGATTCTATAAGATGATTGCTCATTAAAATAACTGACTCCAAGAGCCAAAAAAAATGCGCCAATAAATCCCATAGCGAAGGATTTAACTTTTTCTGCAATTGCCTGAACGTTGTTTGCTGTTGTCATTTTGTCGAAGGTTTAACGAGCTGAACAAATAGCATCAGCCTTTATAAACTAAAATTAATGACTACTATAAAATTAAATCTTATCTATTTACAATCCGTGATATCCCTTTTACAATTCGACTAATGGGATCTCCAGAATACTTGCTACTGCTTATTGGATCTTCATGACTCATTATACGAAGTATGTCACAGGGATTAGGGCTACCTTTCTTTCTGCCCGCCATGGTATTCCGCGTCGCTTACAGGTTCTAGCCAGACTGTTTCTCCTTTTTCCCGCCCAGTTATCGCAATCTGTACGAAGGCTGTATCCGCGCTCGCTCCATGCCAATGAGGGACATTGATCGGACACTTCACAACTTCTCCTTTCCTTACGATCACCTTTTCCTTGCCCTTTTCCTGATAATATCCAACCCCATCCAAAGCCAATATAATTTGCCCCGCTGGGTGAGAATGCCATTTTGTTCGTGCACCCGGTTCGAAGGTTACACTTCCAACAGCATTTTGGTTGGTACTATCCGCATCGACCAGGTTGTTAAGCCAGGCAGTTCCCGTGAAATTATCATTTTCGATTTTTTTTCCTTTGGCAAAAATCAGATTTTCAGTTCTGTTCATATCAGTATTGATGGATTGTACCTTGTTTCCACATGCCGAAAGCAGGGTGGTGAATATCAGTGGAGTAATTATTTTTAAGTGTTTCATTTGTAATAGCTGTTTCATTGTTTTACTTTGTTGTCTTCAGCACCTCGTCCAGTACATTGCCAGCAACAATTGCGTCATCTTCCCCGATCTTTGACTTTATGATCGTAACGAATTGTTGCAATTGTTCGGCAGTCAGGCCGACATTCAGACATATTTTCAAATGGGATTGAAGCATGGGCTCGACGCCACCTATACTGGCGAGTACCGATATTGTGACCAGCTCCCGTTCTGTATAACTCAAAATATCCCGTTCAAAAATATCAGCAAATAGATGTTCTTTCAGAAAAACTTCTATAATAGGGGCAAAAGCGGCATAACCAGTTTTCGTTCCCATTTCAGAGACACCCGTTAGTTGCTGCAGTATTGTCCGCCCACGTGCATATTTACTTTCACTATTATCAATAGACGAAGCTTCGGCCCCGGGTGGATATGTTATACCTTTTGCTTTTCGTTCGTCCAGTACAGCCATGAATGTTTGTAGGCCGCGGATACTTCTTGGAAACCCAGCATAGGCATAGATATGCACAATGACCTCCTTGATCTGGTTAACCGTCAAACCGGCGTCAAGTCCTGTTTCCAGTTCTGTTTTGAGCATAGCGAGATCTCCTTTTGAAGTGGATGCGGCGATGGCCACAATATGCTGTTCTTTTAAAGATAAGCTTTTCTTTGGGTTTGTCTGCGCTTTCAACATATAGGAAAGGGATACAAATAAGATAAGTAGTATGTTGTTTAATTTATTGCTAGTCATTGTTATTCTTGATTATACAATCTGCGTTCTGGAATAGTGATCTTTTTTCAATTACCTGCTATCAGGGACAAGTAGCTTTGTGAATGACAAAGAGCCCAATTTCCAGACACCGTTCTGTTTCATGTAAACCTCAGTCACCATAAAAGGATTGTTTACCTCATTCCCACCAACAACAGCCAATAGGTCAATTCTGTTTAATAAAATGGCTGTATTGTCGATAATATTTACAGATACTTCGTGGATATCCGCTTTTTTGTACCAGATACCGCCGCTCTTGATGATATCGAGTTCCTGTTGTTTCCCCCAGGAGCCGCCCATATGGACGAACATGGATTTTTCATGAAAGAGCTTATCCAATTCGGAGGTGTTTTTATCAGCCATCCATTGCCATTTTTCTTTGGATATCGCCATGATCTCCTGATCGGGAGAAGATTGCTGTGCAAAGGACAACTGTAGTCCCATGGCGATGAATAGCATATTGAATATTAATTTTTTCATGTTGTTTGATTCGTTTTAAATCCCTTATTTCAGATTCTTACCAAAGAAGTTGGTCAATTTTCCTACAGCTTCTTCAACATATTCCGGTTTCCAGTAGGTTTCAATATGTGTGGCCCCTTCGATTACAAAAAGCTCCTTGTTTTTTGCATTGATTGCTTTTGGAAAAGCTTCGTCGCTCATATATTTTGTGTCAGCTTTACTTCCTGCGATCATGAGCAGCGGTTGACCGATAAGTTCGATCTGATCAGTGGCATCCCATGTCATCAGATCCATCAGACTGCTTGTCGTATAGAGAAAGGTTGAATTGGGATGAGCGTGGGTCCGGTAGTAATAGACAAATCCTTCACGATAGAGATCGGTTGGCGTTTTGGCAATTTCTTCATCCGTTACGCTGGCGAGCCCCGAAAGCTTGATCTCTCCACCGGCAGCTTCTTGCGCGCGGGCATCCGAAGCTTGTTTTAGGCGCTCTTGGATGGTATTTATCTGGGAATTCTGAAAACCATTACGTCTTACCTCACCAGAATTGAACATACTCAGGGTAGCTATGGCTTTTAGACGCTTGTCCGATTGCGCTGCTTTGAGGGTATAACCACCACCACCGCAAACTCCCAACGCACCTACTTTGTTTGCATCTACGCCAGTATACGAACTAATAAAGTCTGCCATTCCACGGATATCTTCTGTGCGGAATTGGGGTCTGTCTGTATGACGTGGAGTGCCACCACTTGCACCCTGATAAGCTGCATCGGCAGCAATGGTAATGTAACCCGCTTCTGCCAGACGCTGTGCATATAGGCCCGCGGTTTGCTCCTTGATACCACCGTTAGGATGGGCGACAACAACCGCCGGATATTTCTTTGAACTATCGTAATCCGCAGGAGTATATACGTTGGCAGCGATATCGATTCCATTCAATTTGTAGCTGACGGGATGGATATTTACTTCACCTTTTATATTTTCCTTGATGGCATCCCCATAGACAAGACCAAAGGGGTTTTTGGACTTGTTCTGTGCTTCTGTGATAATGCCCGTTGCCATAAACATGGCTACTATAATATATTTTATCTGTTCCATTTGATGTGATTTTAAAGTTATTTCCTGTTATTTAATTTTTACAAACCAATCTATCGTTAGTACCTTCATCGCTGCTTTCAGTGTTTATGCAAAGTTCAGCATGTTGGCTTGCTTTTTGGGTATACGGATTACAGGTATTACTACCAATATTACTTATCCAAACTTTTAGTTTTTAATTGTTTATCCTGTTACAGTGCACTAGCAATACAAATCTCAGGTTTGCAGCAGCGGAATATGGTATATGGATTACTTATATTGATACCATTATTACTGATGATAACCTGTTTAATAAAATATTGGATTTCAGTTTTGTAATTTTGAATAAATAAGAAATTGTCATGGAAGAGATTATCAATTTTAAAACAATCAAAGAATACAACAATTTCAATAACAATGAAACGTTGCATCCCTTGATTAGCATTGTTGATTTGAGCAAAGCGGATCCAAGAAAGTTGTCGAAGCTTAGGTATGAATTTTATACCATATTCTTTAAAGAAGTGAAATGTGGAGACTTGAGATATGGTCTGAAGAATTACGATTACGAGGAAGGCACATTGATATTTCTCGCACCGGGACAGGTGATCGGGGAGAATGGAAATGAGTATTATCAACCCCAAGGGACAGCTTTGGTTTTCCATCCGGAGCTTTTATATGGAACTTCGCTCGCCAAGGAAATTAGCAATTATTCTTATTTTGCCTATTCAGCCAGTGAAGCGCTGCATTTATCAGAACAGGAAAGGAAGACCATCATTGACTGTCTGGAGAAAATCAAACTTGAATTAAAACATAACATCGACAAGCATACCAAGAAGCTGATCGTTTCCAATATTGAGCTCTTCCTCGATTATTGTCAGCGTTTTTATGATAGACAGTTTATCACCCGCGACAATGTAAATAAAGGAATATTGGAAAAATTTGAGACGCTTTTGGACGACTATTTTAATTCTGAAAAACCGCAGGAGAATGGCTTTCCGACAGTATCTTATTGTGCTGAACAGTTGTATCTTTCTCCGAACTATTTTGGCGATCTTATCAAGAAGGAAACTGGCAAATCACCACAGGAATTTATTCAATTCAAATTGATCGAACTTGCAAAACAGAAAATATTTGATACTGAAAAAAGTATTGGTGAGATAGCGTTTGAACTCGGATTCAAATACCCACAACATTTTAATAGGTTTTTCAAAAAGACAATCGGAAAAACTCCGGGGGAATACAGAACTGCAAATTTAAATTAAGATCGATCAATTTTGCTGGTGATATCTATCTAAAGATTTTTGAAGTCATATTTTAACGAAACCGGTTAATAAGATGTAATTTTTCAATAGAAGGTGTAGCTCAGATCGAGGATGCGATCTTCAAAATAATGAGCCATTTTAGCTGTTTCAGATTTTCGTTGTATGGTCGTTAGAAAGCCTTTTTTATTATACGTCATAATCAACTCGCTTACTTTTTGTCCATTCCAGCTATTTTGCATCAATACCAGATTTTTGTTTTTGTCATAGGTATATTTTTCATTTCTAGGCTCAATACTGGCATTTGTTTCAGTTATTGCCAGTAGAAGTCCATCTTTAAAATCATATTGTTCGGAGGGTATGGTCTTGGCTGCACAACCAGAATGGAGAAATTGAACAATAGGATGATTATTTAGATAATAATACGTCATCTTCTGATGACAGGTATCTTGACTACCCCCATTTTTTACAAAATCGAAGAATTCTGTACGTTCCTCTGCCTCAAATTTATTCTCTGTAAAATAACGATATCGCCAGGAAGAAAACTTATTTTCATTGATCATGTTATTTAATAGATTTTCATCTGGCCAAGATCCTTTGAGAATGATTTGATCTAAACCGGGAACAGGTTCGCCCATCCAATCATTATTTTGTGTTCTATTGGGCATTTGAGCGTTCAAGGAAAAGATTCTGATATTGTCAATTCGATTTTTTTCGTCATACCCATACAGCTTTATTTTTACGGTGCCATTATGACAATCAATTCTGGCTTCTCTAGCGACAAGACCATTGGTATTATAGTTATATGCTGTAAAAAAAACAGTATCTATTTTTTCTTTATTGAATCGGGTGATATTTATGCTCGCCAAAAGACCATTGGAATCAAATGCATAATGATTCGCAATTCCATTTTCCTGACTTTTGATGGTTACATTTTTTACCCTATTTTCCTTCATAAAAGTTGAATTGAACGGGAATATTGTCTTTGTGAAATAGCCTTCGATCTCAACAGGTGTAACCTGATAGAAAGATGCCACTTGAGCGTTTCCTGTCATTGGAGCAAGGTATACTAAGATACCGATGAAACGGGAAAAAAGACTGTAATTCAGGTTTATCATATTTTAAAAATTATACTGGATCGTAACAGAATTACAGTGTGGTTTCATAAAAAACAACAATATCATTACCAAGCGTGGATATTTTGAGTGTATTGTTATTTCCATTGTTCCAGGTTATTACAATTGACTGTAGGATTTTGTCTTCAATTTCTTCTCCTTTCTGATAGAAGACCTCCCATTTATATTCGTTGCCTTCGCTATCTTTAAAACTAGATGTCCCTTCACGCAGTGCTGTATTTAATTTAAAAACCGATTTAAAACTTCCGATATGTTGTATCAGGTTATAAACTGCGAATACATTGGTATTTGGTATCTGCACAGTCTCCGAGGAATTTACATCATAACCTGAGGTCACAGTTAAAAGTAATCCGTTTTGAAATATTTGCCTTGAAATGTAATTGTCATGTTCACTTTCGCTCAAGGATTCAGCTATTTTGCCACTTTCCCATTTATTGGCGAAGGGTTGAGCGAATTGTTTCAACCAATCAGAAAGCTTATCCGTATTCTCCTTCGGTGGCTGTATGGTTGCCAAATTATCTTTTATAACATACCCCTTGACATTATTATGTGTTACTTTCATCCAATAAGTTCTTGCTCCATTTACGACCACTGAATTGTCTAGCATAGTCAGCTTATCTGCATCCGAATTATTGAAGGTTACTTTAGAACCATAGGTGACGGTCGTTAGGACCTTTGCTTGTTCGTTGGGACTTTCATAAAGTTTCACCCCCTCAGACAGTGTGGCATAATAGGTTTTGGGTACTTGTTGTGCAAATGCATTTAAGCTAAAAACAAATGCTAAAAAACTGAAAATCCAAGTTTTTTTATGAATGAATGTTTTGAGGCTTGCCATAGAGATAATTTATTTTATGAATCAATCTGATCGCTTCATCACAATTGAAACCGCCGAAGGCAGCATGAATGCCATAAAGGGAAAATTGACGAATGAATAAACAAATTTATATAGATGAAATATAGCTATAATTGTAATTTTATTCTATAAATTTTTATTTTAAATTACAATGAATGGGCGGGTTGCTTTTTTTACCCTTCAAAATTTACAGGTATGATTAGAAAAATTGAAACGAGTGATTATCAAAATCTGATTCAAATATGGGAGAGTGCTGTGTTGAACACACATGATTTTCTGAAAGAGGAGGATTTTAATTATTATAAGGCGCAAATTCCAACCTATTTTGAGCATGTTGCCTTGTTGGGCTATGAGGAAAATGGCGTATTAGTTGCGTTTATGGGGATTGCAGGAGAGAACCTAGAAATGTTATTTATTCACAATGATTTTCGTGGTAAAGGAATCGGAAAACAACTGATTTATCATGCAATAAAACATCTGGAAGTGGCTAACGTCGATGTAAATGAGCAAAATATCCAAGCCGTCGATTTCTACAAGCATATCGGATTTAAAGTTCTTAAAAGGTCCGCATTGGACGGACAGGGTAAAGAATACCCTATCCTACACATGGGATTAGAAGTTAATATTCGTCTTTATTGACGAGAGCGCATCCTAATCTTTTATCACATTTAAACCATGAGTTATACTAAAATAAAGTGATTCACTTCTTATCTTTTTCTCCCGGTTCACTCGATTGAGCTGCTTCTTTCTTTGCCTTCTGAATTTTCTTTAATCCTTGAATGATGCTAGATGCCGGAACTTCATATTTCGCGACAGCCTCATCTAGTAACAAATATCCTTGCATAATTTCGGAGATTGCAAATTGAAGTCTGATTTTATTTGATTCTTCATTTTTATCATAATTCTTCATTTCCATTGTTTTTTGATTTTAAGGTTTGAGTGTGTGATTTTAACAGAATAAATAACTGTCGCAAATATTATCTTTTTTTAACATAACGTAATTTTTTATTGAAATACCTTTTTTGATTGTAGGTGTCTTTTTACAACATGTAGTTGTATACCTACATTTTTTATAAATGATCATTTTGTTTTTTTATGTTTATCTATTTGGTTAAATATATTTTTTTGTTAATAATTTCATTATTAATATTTTATTGTTGTTTTTTTTTAATGATGTTTAGTTTGTGATAAAAAAATATGTTTAAACATCATGTGGTGAAATCACCACCAAACCTTCATAAAATGTAGCTCTTTAGCTACATGTTGTAGTTGGATGTTTATGTAGGGGATTAAAGTGTTGGTTTTCAGTTTTTTTTAATTCTGTTTGCTGTAGTTTTATTGTTGTAATTAATTTTTGCCGCATAAAAATGCAATAAACTGAAGTGTCATTTAAAAATTGTTAAACATGAAAAGAAAACAAGAGCGTAGGCCTTATGTAGCACCAGAGATCGCTGCAAGGGTCGTTGAATTGGAACAAGGTATAGCCTCTGGATCCGCAGCAGTTAATCCTGGAGGTTCATCCAGTTCGTCTACCCCTCAGACAGAGGATTGGCTCGACAATGGATCTCAAAATAAGGACTTTGATATATAGTATTCAACAGCTAGAAACAAAAAAATGAAGAGTATTGTATCAAATAACATGAAAAATTTGGCCAGCTTATTAATTCTTTGTGTATTATTCGCCGGTTTTACATCTTGTTCTTCAAAGGATGAGCAGATGGTCCCAACAGAAGATGGGACGGTAATAAAGGTTGGGGTTAAAGGAATTGAAGAAGTAATATCCGGAAATTCTTCCGGAACAGGCTTGAAAATGTCGAGTGATGAAAATAAGAGCTTGAGTCAGTCGTCTTTGGTCTCCTTAGGCAGTGTGGATGCACTTATAGACTTTGAGGAGGGCTCAATGAGCCAAGCAGATGCTTTTGTAAAGATGCGTACTAATTTGTCAGATACCCTTGGTAAAAAAGCTTCATCAAATGGATTGAAAGCGGTAGCTTCCTCGTTAATGGACAATGGCGTTAGGTTTCGTCTGTTGATCTATGATGCGAGCCAGGTCTTGGTTGTCAATCAGGTTATCTCTTCTGGAACTGATCCGCAAATTCAGGTGAATGCCAACAAAGCTTACACTTGGTACGCAATTTCGGTAAATGAAAAGGATGCGAATGTACCCGATATCAATGGCTCAGGTATTGTTTCCCGCGCAGGATTGGAAAATAAAGATGTGCTATATGCGATGGGAAATATCAATACAGTGGCTGGAGAAAATTATCTAGGCATTATTTTTAAGCGTATGACCGCAAGAGTTCAGGTTAAATTGAATGTAAGAGGATTGTTCGCGAGGATCGAAAACAGCAGTAGCATTTCTCTCGTTAAGAATAGCACAAACAGTACAGTGCTACAAATGGGGGATTTGAATGTTATGACAGGACAGTTTGCTAATATTGTTGACGTAAATAAAGCGGTGGTAGCCTCGTCAATGGTTGAGGAAAGCGGAAATCCTACCGGCACAGTTAAAATAGCTAGCTTTTTTACGCTGAATACAGCTCCTATTGCCGCGAATAGTTTCAAAATGAAGTTCAATACCCTTAAAGTAACATTAGATGATTCGCGTGTAAGAACATTTACACCAGTGACCTATACTTACCCGGGAGCATATACACCCACGATAGGTGGAACCTATGGATTGAATATTCGTCTTATCGAATCACCGGTGAAGATAAAGGGGGTACTGTGGGCCAGATCAAATTTAATCTATAATGCAAACGAAACGGACCGTTATCGGTTGAAGTCCAATCCTGGAGGATCAACTCCAGCAACCAAGGACACTGAATTCTGGAACTGGAAATCTACGACACCAACGGGAGTTTCTGCAAATATAGATCCATGCGCTTCAGTATATCCGGCGGGTACATGGCGTATGTCTACAAAGCAAGAATGGGAGTCTATAGGACAGCCTGATGATAAACAAGAAGTGCTCGGATTATTCTGGGGAGCCCAATATGCTTATAAATGGAAAAGAGACAGTGACTATCCTGCTAACCCCGCTTACGATGACAATGATCTTACCTTGTCATTTGGTGGATTCCGTACCAAGCCAAGTGCATTTGGGGGAGGAACAACCGTATCAGGGAGCCCTGGAGGTATCGCATTAGGTGCTATTGCTGCTGGAGAATGTCATTATTGGACTTCAGACAATAGAGATTCTAATACAGCTTATGCAGTTAAATCTGCCTTTACTCGATTTGCATGGTTATTTTCGTGGGGGAATGTTAGTTACCCGAGCCTAGACAAAGGAGAGGGACGAAATATCCGTTGTGTACGACAGATTGTAAATAATTAAATCTTTACATTTAGCCCTGAATATAATATTCGGGGCTAAATAATAAGTTGGAAATAATCCCCCTTGAAATGATACATACGCGATCAAAGAACTAGGTTGACCCGTTCTACAGTATCAGATTCTGCATGCCTTCTTGGAGTAATAGTAGCAAATAGACTCTATTTATCCGCTAAGCAACCTAAGTTTTTTCATGATCGGTTTTTGGGTAAATCTTATCTTACTCATATTGAGATGAATCTATGTTTCAATAACATTCCTGATAAATTTAAATATCTTATTTTCATAATTCAATTTCATATTGTGTTCAAATTAGATAAATTCCGAAATTATATATTATCTAGATTAGCGATAAAAACTTATTTTTAGTAAATGTCAGATATAATTAAAGCAGATATATATAAATTAGACAACCCAGCATTCTATTCCCTTAGTGAAACCCATTCAAATTTTGCGCTAAGCCTCCATGGGATGAAGTTTTATAATCCAATATATTGTCCATTTGGAGGATGGAAAAGACATCCATGTATAGATACGGAGCAGGGAATAGCCAATTATGCTCAAGAGACAAGCAGTTTCTATGTAATAGGTCAAAAACCAATATTCGGCGATAATATGATATTATCTAAAGAGCTGATCTGTGACCAGATGTTATTGGAAAGTCCATTGAATATTGAGATCAATGAAGAGATAATAGAAATAAGAACGGATAGTGAGCGAAATGAATTATATCAACTTGTAAATCTCGTCCAGCCCGGATATTTTAGAGAGAAAACACCACAATTGGGGAATTACTATGGTATATATAAAAACAATCGCCTGGTCGCGGTAACAGGTGAGCGTATGAAGATGGATAAATTTACCGAAATCAGTGATGTAGTCACTCATCCGGATCATATCGGAAGGGGCTATGCCAAACAGTTGGTGTCATTCACATGTGAAAAAATCTTTATGGAAGACCGGATACCATATCTTCATGTCGCAGAATCTAATTTTCAAGCTATCGCTCTATATAAAAAACTAGGCTTTAGAACAAGAAGAAAAATGTCTTTTTGGGGTTTTGAAAGAAAATAAATACCCATTAGAGATTATATAAATTCGCTAATGAGCGATTTCTCTTGTAGAGAATTTCTATGAACCTCACAGTGAAGAATAACAAATGTAGCAAGTTTCGGATTTTATCTTTTTATCTATCCGGATAGATTTGTATTAACTAATACATCAAGTGATATGCAGATTATTAAAGATAAGGTTATCCTGATTACGGGAGCCAACAGAGGGATAGGTAAAGCACTCGTAAAAGCATTACTGAACAATGGGGCAGGAAAGATATATGCTACCTGTAGGAATTTAACCGCAATGCCGGTATTCGATGATAGCCGGGTGGTAACATTGTCCTTGGATATAACAGATGATAAGCAGATCAAAAGGGTTGCAGCCGACACTCAGGATACTGAAATCCTTATCAATAATGCGGGAGTTCTAAGTGCGGGAAATATTTTGGAAGGCGATCTGTTGGGAATGAATAATGATATGAAGGTGAATTATTTTGGAACAATAAAGATGATGCGTGCGTTTGCACCTATTCTGAGCAAAAATAGACCTTCAAAAATGATCAATATTGTTTCAATTGCAGCTTATTCACCTTTACCATCTATTGCCGGATATGCTGCTTCAAAAGCAGCCCTCTTTTCAGCGACACAATCTGTCAGAATCGAATTGGCTAAAGAGGGGATTGCTGTTTATGCGGTCAATCCTGGAGCAATTGATACGGATATGAACAAAGGAAGTGATTGGGATATGCCGGATCCAGATAGCACAGCCCTAAAAATATTGGAATATGTATCTAAGGGTAAACTTGATATTGTGCCTGATGAGATGGGGCAAGGGATGTACAATACCTGGCGAGAAGATCCTTCTAAGCTAGCAAAGATCTTTTCAGATCTATATTATGTGGAAAATACGAACTAGAAACATGAAACACGATCTATACATGAGTCTGATTTTTAACGTGTTAAAAATCAGACTCATGATCGTAAATAATCGAATTAGCATCGGCAATCGGCAGGCTGTTATTGTAATATCTGTTTAAACAGACCATCATTGTATTAGATTGTTTCATCGTCAGTATCCAAACTGGTACACGAATCCCTTGTTTAATTCACTATAAAACGCTATCTTTTCTAAGTTTAAAACTTAGAAACAAGGAATAGTAATGTCATTAATAGATTTATCAAAACGTGTAGCGCTAGGCATAGATATCGGAGGTACCAATACGAAATTTGGGGTAGTCAATCATCGGGGTGAGGTACTTGAAAAAGGAAGTATAAGAACGAATGATTATGAGCATGTTGAAGAGTTTATAGACGCTTTGTATGAGAAAGCCCACCCTTTTATCGAAATGTTTGGTGGTGAAGAGAACTTTGATGGAATTGGAGTTGGTGCTCCCGACGCGAATTATTACACTGGGACAATAGATCATGCCCCTAATCTTCCTTGGAAAGGCGTGATTCGATTTAGTGATTTAATGACTGCCAAATTCAATATTCCCTGTACAATCACCAACGATGCGAATGCCGCAGCCTATGGTGAAATGCTTTTTGGTGCAGCAAGAGGAATGAAGGATTTTATTATGATCACTTTAGGAACAGGTGTTGGAAGCGGCATTGTTGCTGGCGGGAAGCTCATTTATGGACATGATGGATTTGCAGGAGAACTAGGACATACGATCGTCAAACCGGGAGGAAGAAAGCATTGGAGCACAGGTTCTGAAGGAAGTCTGGAAGCCTACGCTTCTGCAACGGGAATCACAATTACTGCAAAAAAAATGAGAGCTGAATTTCCGGAGTCAATGCTGAATCAATATCCCGAAGATGAGATCAACTCCAAAACTGTTCATGAATGTGCGGAAAAAGGTGACCCCATTGCCATTGAAGTCTTTAGGTATACTGGTCAGAAACTAGGGGAAGCATTAGCAAATTTTGTGATGTTTTCCTCTCCGGAAGCTATTTTGCTGTTTGGTGGGGTAATTAAAGCTGGTGATTTTATTTTAAAACCCGCGAAGTTGCACATGGAAAGAAATCTTTTTCCCTTATTTAGAAATAAGGTGAAACTGGTTTTCAGTGAACTGGAAGAAGCAGACGCCGCCATTCTCGGAGCTAGTGCTTTGGTTTGGGAAAAGTAATTATAATAATGCATATTTAATTTGGGGGAGAAGGACTGAGCTTTTACTATTAAAGGGCATAGTATTTGCTTAACTTATTCTTTAAAAAATTGAAAAGTTTCTATACAATTAAAAGACAAATTTAAATAGATGAAAAAGACCATTTTATTTTTTGTATTGCTCTGCACTGCTTTTTTTTCAAAAGCAGATCAACTTTCGGCACTAACACAGGCGCAGGCAGAGAAAGCTGTTGGATATCTCAAGAAGGAAGCAGTTGTTGTTTTGTGGTGCAGCTGTTGTGATAATGAAACACCGAAAAAAGTTACGGTTAACGAGGTGTTTTTTAAAAAAGATAGCGATGGAAAATATTATTCTGTCATATTAAAAGGTAGAGATGAAAGTGGAAAGGAAGTTGAAGAATATTTAGACCTAGCTTACGTGTTTGTAAAAAAAGGTAAAAAAGCAAAGAGCCTGGGTAAGGTATTAAAATTTGAGTGCGACCCCTGTACAAAACCTTTCGACTGGTCAGCTTAAGTTATAACAGCAATTTTGAGTCTGTGGAGCTAACACGCACAGCGATTGAAAAAATCAGCATGGAATCTTCCATGCTGATTTTTTTAGAAAGGTGCTGAATACTAATTTGAGGCATTACCTTTTGGATATCATCCCACCTAATACCTATCTGTAATCTATTCTGTTTGCCTCAGTATCTTCGAGCTGCCTTAAAATAGATTGAGGAATTTCATCGCTGTCAATGGGGAAGCTGATCGAATCGGAGATAAAGGTCTTTCTTTCTGCTTTTTGAAATATCTCAAATAGCGCAATCGGTTCCTGATTAAAGCTGATACAGGTACTTATAAAATGCAATTCAAAGAGCTTATATTCTGGGTTTTTAAGCTTTTCATTGATGTCTTTTATTCTTGAAATAAAATGCCGCTGACGAATAAATGTATTGCTGTTCATTATGATAAAGACATAGTCTGAATATGCTGTTACCTTCCCGAAATATTTGTGATGATCACCACCACTTCGTTCAATAAAATATTCATCAGAAGTTTCAGACTTGTAGATCTCCATCGCGGAACGCCATATTCGATCCTCTTTGGCCTGTAGAATATTGTCTGGAAGATTCCTGTTATAGGAATACCAGCATCCCACCAATCGATCCAAAAGCAATGTATTCTGCTTCGCATTGTTCATATTAATCCTTAGATCATTAAAATTAAATGCTTCCGTATTTGAATTAATAAAATCAATATAATTTGCATAGCCTAAAACTCTGACGATTAAACTCAGTTTTGCTAAATTAGGTTTGCTTAGAATGGTGGTCTTATTCTGGTAATACTTCTTTAGTTTGTTGATTATCAGGTGTTCATAAAGATAGTTGGAGCCCAGTATTTCAGGTTCTTTTTTGATGCTTTTTTCTGTATTGTCCTTGATAATTAATTCATTAAGCTCTGCAACGATGTAAGACCATTCGGTTTTTGTGACATCTTCCCAATGATTTTTCTTCAAAAAATGCATGCTTAGAAAATTCATTAATTTCTCAAGATGCAGGATATCTTCTTTTTTCATCCGTTTTTGTATAAGACTAATTTAAGATTTATTTACAACATAAAGAGACTGTTGCAGGACTTTTATATTTTCTAATCAAAGCATATTTGAATAAGAAATAGAACTTAAAATTTAAAACAATGGAAACAAACACCATACTACAGAATGATTCTCTCTGGAGCAGGCTTCAGAAGTTTTCGTTAGACAGTCCAGATGTTGATCTTCCTTTTTCAAAGAAACTGGCCAAAGAAGAAAACTGGACTTTGGACTTTACAAAAAAAGCGATAGAAGAGTATAAGAAGTTTGTCTATCTCTGTTGTATTTTGCCAAACGGCGCTTCACCAAGTGAAACCGTAGATAAAGTCTGGCATATGCATCTTATGTATACCCAAAACTATTGGGAGGAATTCTGTCCCGAGATTTTGAAAAGAAAGTTACATCATCACCCATCAAAAGGCGGCGTCGCAGAAAAAAGCAGGCACAAAAAATGGTTTGTAGATACGTTGGCCAGCTATAGAGAAATTTTTAATCAAGATGCACCCAACGATATTTGGAATAATAATGTAAAACCTTCGGGACTGAGTTGGTTTAAAAGATTAAAGCTGGTTCCTTTTTTTGCACTGCTGTTGATGATGACGTCTTGCCTAGGAGAAGTGATTAATACGTTGGCAGCCATGATTGTGTTGGTCATTAGTATCTTCTTCTTGCTAGGTTTTTTCTCCTGGATTTTTGGTGGTACTATTACGAAAAATCCAAAAAATGGTAACAATACTAATTCTGATGGCGGAAGTTGTGCTACTACAGGGGGAAGCTGTAGCGGAGGTGGAAGTTGTGGTGGTGGCTGCGGTGGTTGTGGCGGCTGCGGGGGCTGTGGCGGTTAAGACCTGAATTTATACCGCTGAAGGCAACCTGAGCCAAGTGAGCTGAACGATTGAGCTCATGAATAATACTTTATCTAAAAATAATTGATGAACAAATAATTCAGACAGATGAAAAGAATACTATTTCACTCGGCCACAATTGTAATAAGTATGATCTGGCTTGTAATAAACCATCAAACTTACAATCCATTTTCTTTGAAAGGACCTGAATTTTTAAAGTTTTATTTGATCCTCTTATCCGGATTTTATCTTTCAGTTTTTAGCCTTAACTATTTACGGCAGACTATTTCGAAGACAACATTTTACTTTATGATGGTCATTCTTTTTTCAGGAATGATAAAAATAACAATTGGTCTTTTTTTAGGAAAACCAATTGGTTATCTTGTCATCCTGTTAATAATACAATTTATCGCTATGAACCTATGTGGTTTTATTGGTAGAACAACGCCGAGAAAAGTCTGACGATATTTTAAATCCCGAACCAGATGCAAATAACTATTACTCCATTCCCTACAAGCGATGTATTTGCAGGAAATTGAGTAATAGACAGTGTATATGTTTAGCTGTATTGTTTGAAGGGATTCCTTATGCTCTCATTTTTTTATTTCCTTCAAAGTGAATCATCCATGCAATGCCGAATTTATCCTGAAAGGATGCAAATAATTCAGCGAAAAACTGCTCGCCCAAAGGCATTTCCATATTTTGGGCACCCACTGAAAGCTTATTGTAAAGTTCTGTGGCCTCTGTTGCAGATTGAGCGTCCAGCATCAAATAACTGCCTGTTCCAAAGGTCGCTTTCTGTCCGAAACTCTCCAGACAATCTGAGCCCATTAGCATAACCGAATCGTTAATATTGAGTGCAGTATGCATAATTTTATCCTTATCAGCTTCTGCAATAGGATGTTCGGGATCCGCAGGCATGTCGCCGAAACGATGAACGCCGATTAGTGGAGTATTAAATACTGTTTTGTAAAAGTCAAATGCTTCTTCGCAATTGCCATTGAAATTTAAGTACGCGTGTAATAATGCCATGATAATATTATTTTAGTTGAATACCTCAAAGATAAATTCGACGATGACACCAGTATGTCAATAGTTGTCGAGAATGGCTATTTATTGTTAATAAGCTTCTGGCTTTTTTGTTTCAATCATCCAGTATAAGATACTGCCGATAATATTGAAAAGGAAAACAACCACAACCCAAAGAAGCTTCTTGTCATTAGTAAACTTATTGTTGGTAACAATATTGTATAGTGTATAAATGACCAAGAACTGCGGAATAAACAGGAGGAGAAGAATGAGTTCTTGGGTTCCAATGTTTAAAAATAAAAGGTTCATATTCAAATCGGTTATAGCTAATACTTAGCTTATTAAGTTAATAGTATTAACACTAATATAATGAATTTATTTTTGTAATTGTTTGCTTATTGGGTTTTATAGTAATTCAAAATATCTTATTGAATAGGAGATAGATTACGGCGGTAGGGGGGCTCAGATAATTCTGGGATATTCTAGAATAAAAAAACCTCCTGCGATTTTATACTCAGGAGGTTTCCAGTGCGGAAGAAGGGACTCGAACCCCCACGCCTTGCGGCGCCAGATCCTAAGTCTGGTGCGGCTACCAATTACGCCACTTCCGCATTAGGATTTCTTTTGATGTCGCAAATATATAAACCTAAGCTATATCTTGCAAGTATTCTGCTTACATTCGTTGTACAGGGCAGATTATGAGCGAGATATTTTTAATGCGGATTTTTCTTGCATTGAATGGACTTTATTATTACTCTTTTTTAAGCTATCGAACTTGATGGATTTAGGCTATTAAATTTGGTCTTCAAAAAAATATTTTTTTGTCGTTGTGGAATTTGAAAATTTGCTGCATCCCTTTCTTGAAAAAATAAAATTGTGTGAAATTAACTCAATAAGTTGGTTTGATTTAATTTCTTTATTTTTAAATGAACTATAGCCAATAGCATTAAATATGAACTGGAGACTCTTTGCAATTAGCCTTTTAGCGTTTTTTTATTCAGCGGCCTTGTTTGGCCAAACTAATTTGTTCGATAGTCAACGTCGATCTTCTGAATATTACATTTATAAACTCAGCCCCGAAGTTTTAAAAAAGATCCATATTGATAAATTAAATTTTAATGAGTCGATGCTGACAGATTTTGTGCTCAAAACTAAAAAAGAAGGAATGAGAATAAATCTGCCTAGGGGTAACTATGTACAGGTTCGGGCTGAAGAAAACAATTTGCAGTACCACGAATTTGTTGTAGACGATCTATATACTAAAGTCATCCCGGGGGAGAAATTTGCGGTCTGTTTATATGATTCATTGGGCAAGCTAATCACAGATGCAAAACTGAATTTAGGTAAACATAGCATATCTTATGACAAAAGGCATAGTTACTATAGCGCCAAAAAAGCTAATGATGGTGATATTGTTAAGATCTTACATAAAGGTGTTTATCACTATCTCAGTGTGGAAGGGAGCTCACACTATAAATATAACCGATCTCTACGGAGAGGTTTGAAGAATAGCTGGTTACGTACGAAATATCGGATTGGTAATATTTTTCGTAAGAAAGATCCTCGTGGAATACAGCGTTTTATGGTGTTTAATAAACCTATGTATAAACCGAATGATCAGGTCAAATTTAAAGCTTATCTCGAAAAAGGGAAATGGAAACCCTATAGAGATTCAGTTAACGTACGACTAATGGGCGGATATGGATTTGCCAAAGATACTGTTTTGACTAGGCTCGGACCATATCGTCCGGGAATGTATAGCTATTCTTTTGATCTGAATGCAGGATTAGGGCTTATTTTGGATAAATCGTACCGCATTGTATTGGAATCCACCAGAGACAAAGAAATATTACATCAAGAGGTATTACGTTATGAAGATTATGAGCTAAAAAGCATCACCTTTAGCATGAAAACCGACAAGACTATTTATGCTAAAGGTGACAGTATTCGTTTAAAATTAAAAGCTGTAAATGAGAACGATATGCCAATTTACGATGGTAAGGTGGAGTTGACGGTTTTGCCCATACCACAGTTTTCCGCAAGCATGAAATCTAATCGCGTAAATTTTGTCCCCGACACACTCTGGAATACAAGCATCTCGCTCACGGAAGTTGCTGAAAAAGAAGTCGTATTGCCCGATACTATTTTTCCGGTAAATATTGGCCTTTCTTTTCAGGTAATTGGCACCTATCTGAGCTCAGATAATGAGCGATATAGCCAAACACTTGATCTTTCCTTGTTGGAAACAGAAAAAGAAATTCGACTCTCAACCAATGATGGAATTGCCGAAGCAAAATATTTTGAACGAGGGGTAGAAAAAATAGGAACTGCAAAAGTTCGGGTCTTTGGCGAAAGTGGTGAAATTTTAAGAACAGAAAACAGTAAGCTACCTGCAGCTATACCACTTCCTTGGCAGGCCTCGGGCATAACTGTTGAAACAAACGGAATAACCAAGACCGTAGATCTAGAAGATGAACATAAAAGACAATTAAGCTATCGGTTTTATCGTACTACTGATTCCGTGATATTAAATGTCCATAACCCTGCCGCTATCCCTTTTTGGTATCAGGTGCGCAAGGCAAAAAGAACCATTGCATCGGGTTATACAACTCAATTCAATCAGGCATTTGCTGGAAAAGGAAATGATGGTTATAGTATGCAGATTACGTATCTCTTTGGGGGAAGGTCACAGGTGATTAACGAAGAGCTACCTTTTATACAGAAAAAACTGAATCTGGACGTCAATACAGCAACAACAGTTTATCCGGGCCAGAAAGCCGAAGTACAGCTGTCGGTAACAGATATGACAGGTAAGCCGGTCAAGGATATTGACATTACTGCATATGGTTTTACCTCAAAATTCCCGAATACCAGATTTCCGAATATTCCCATTGGAGGTCTGATGCGGAGCGCAAGACCAATTCAAAATAATCGCTTTGACTTGGATGAGGAACAGATACAGTACAATAAAGCATTAAAAGATTGGACGAGATGGGCGAAGGAAATGCAATTGGATACAATCGCATTCTATCAATTCCTATTTCCAGCTAATTATTATGAGGCAACACGGCCGCTCAGAGGAAATCAAAGCCAACTTTCGCCGTATATCGTGGTAGATGGCCAAGTTCAGGGGGTACACATGTTATGGATCGACGGTACTTTGATCTACTCAAGGCAGACACAACATCAGGCTGATTACATCTTTACGATTTATCCCGGGCAGCATGATCTCCGTTTTAGAACCAAGGATAGAGAGATCTCTGTCAAGGGCTTTTATGTTGAAAAAGGAAAAAGAATAGTAGCCTCTTTTAATGCAGCGCGAGACACAGTTTTTTCCTATTCGGACAAGACATTACGACAAGGACAGATTATAACACGTATGCTTCCCAAAGAACAGATCGGAAATCTTGGTACAGCAGAAATCAATGAACTAAAAAAACAGCTTATTTCAGTAACGAATAATTTCGGCGCCTGGCGGTTGCCTAATCTAAACGCGCAGATAGAGCTACCTGCCTTTATCCAGACGGCGGGTGATCTTTATTATTTAAATCCTGAATCAAATACCATTTATAACAACAAGTTGAGAACCCAAGTTCCATTACCTGTATTGGTAGGACCCTTCCCGCGAGCCGACATCTATAATAATATTCCAAAAGTAGCTGCACTGATAGTGGATACGACAAAAATAGGACGGTTTGAAATTGAAGGCGGGTATCAATATACACTCTACCCGAACTATCAAAAACTCAAAAGCTGGGATGCAAATTATATTCGCAAAGACGCCTATGATTTTAAGCCAAAGCTGACTTTCGATGAAAAAATATGGGCGGTTGGGGATATCAGGAAAAATGTAGCCGACAAATTTTCTCAGCTAATGCAAAATAGCAGCGGACTGGCACAATTTGTTGCGGTAAAAAAGGATCCAAAGTCCAAAGTATTTAATCTAAATCTGATTCTCGGAAAGGATTCAGACAGAAAAGACATTAAGCCAACATTGATTTTTATCGAGCCAGCAAAAGAGGCCGACCGCAGTTATTTTAGGTTGTATTATGGTGCTGAACGTAATTTCAATAATCTGCCTGTCAACGATATTATAGTACATATTGTTAAAGATGATTCTACATCATACAGTCTACCAGTAAATTTAAAGCCTTATGGTAGAAACTATCTAAAACTGGATGCTATTCCGTGGAGCCAACGATCAGATATCGCAGCATTAGCTTACAGACTTGTTCGTGATGAAATTACTGTACAACGGGTAGAAAGCCCTTTGCGGGATTCTATTCAATATGAACTTGCGGGAGCAGGGGTTCCACTAAAATTAGATAAGGTGGGTTTTATTGCCAAGCGTAAGGATAATCTCCAGACAAGAATTTTGGTATACCAGGGTGATACACCATTGATAGGTGCGACAGTAAAAGTACAAGGATCGAAGGAAGGATATTTTACGGATTTTGAAGGAAGTGTTGAATTGGATCTCATGGGATCAAACAATGTTACCCTTGAGATTGTCTCAGTTGGTTATATTGCCTCGATCGTAAAAGTTTCTACTGGCAAAGATTATTTTGTTGAGCTGCGGCCATCTGAAAATAATTTGGAGGAAGTGGTTGTCATGGGTTATGGAGTTCAAAAGAAGATGGCATTGACAGGATCAGTAACGACAATCAGCTCGCAGTATATGGAAAGTAACATTTCACAATCTCTACAGGGACGTGTTGCTGGGGTGACCATTCGCGGGAGCAATACTGGCGGAAATGCCCGACCGTTGATATTAGTGGATGGAGTACCTTATACGGGAGACCTTTCCAGCTTGACTCCGGGAACTATTGCTTCATTGAATACCATAAGAGATCAGTCGATGGTTGCACTGTATGGATCAAGCGCTGCGAATGGCGTGATCATGGTACAAACGAAAAGCGGTAGTGGTTCGGTTTCGCCAGCACCCATCACTATGCCATACCTGGAATCTGGAAATGCCATGCGTGTCAATTTTCATGACGACGTTTTTTGGCAACCTAAACTAACAACTGACGCCATGGGAAAGGCGAGCTTTGATATTTCCTATCCTGATGATATCACAAATTGGAAGACTTTTTTTATCGCGAAAGGGGCAAAAGATTTTACCGATACCAAGGAACTGCAAATTAAATCCTTCAAAGCTATTTCAGCCCATCTGGCTATCCCGCGATTCGTTGTTCGGGGTGATCGTTTTATGGCGATGGGACGGATCGTTAACTATCTACCAGATACTTTGGAGGTATCCCGGACCATTAATAATGGGACTCATTCAACAGAAGCGAAACTAAAAATAGGTAAATCATATCGCGATCCCTTCGCTGTTCAGGTTGCTGAAGGAGATAGTGTGCGGCTTTCCTATTCGCTTGGACTTTCCAATGGTTATTTTGACGGCGAAAAACGAAGTATTCCTATTCTAGAGAAAGGACTCGAACAACATCAGGGAGATTTTAAAGTACTCAATGACTCCAATCCTTATGAACTGAAAACATCCTCCACATTAGGCGAGATTACAGTGCATGCAGAAGCAAATTCATTGGAATTGATCCAACGGGAAATCGAGCAGATAGGGACTTACAAATATTTGTGCAATGAGCAACTGGCATCTAAATTAAGTGCGCTCCTTTCGAAAAAAATACTTTCGACCCTTTTGAGCGAGCCTTTTGGAGAGGAAAAAAAGATCCTCAGTCTCTTAAAGGAATTACAGAAAAACAGGAACACAAGTGGAGGCTGGGGCTGGTGGAACAAAAGTGAAACCACTCCGTGGATCAGTAATTATGTGGTCAGTGTGTTATTGGATGCCGAAGATGCAGGTTATAAAACTATGCTGGATAGGCGTAAATATATCGAGCAGGAGGAATTGAATCTTAAAAATAGTTTAGCTTCTTTGGAAGTACTTTTAGATAAAGATAGATTAACGGTAGCAAAAGAAAACTTGTTCAGCTCCTTGGTTTTTCTAAATCGTTTGGATCCTAAAGAAAACTACAAGGATTATTTCTATGCGATCGATAAAAGGCTAAAAAGTAAAACTATCAAGGATAAATTGTTACGTGCTTTGTTGATCTCTAAATTGGGGATTACTAACGAAGTCGGTATTGCTGATACTGTACTCCAATATGCGTCAAAAACTATTTTGGGAGGAATGTATTGGACGAATGGACAGCTTGCGGATCAGAAACTGGGCGTATTCCTTCGTCCTAACGAGACTAATACCGATAATACCTTATTGGCATATCGTGTTTTAAAAACGATCGGAGGACGAGAAGCTGTACTTGAGGAGATTCGAAACTATTTTTTCGTACAACGGCAAGAAGGGAGTTGGGCCAATATATATGAGTCTTCACGTATTATACAAACCATCCTTCCTGATTTGTTGAAAGCCAATGGTGGTACTTTTCAGGCACCGATAGCGATTGTGAACGGACAACGTATAACTAAATTCCCCTATACACAGAAATTTGCGTCATCTGATCATATTAAGGTTAGTAAAGAGGGAACAGGGCCATTATTTGTAACCGCATATCAGCGCTTTTGGAATCCGAGGCCTACTATTGAGACGACGAAAGGGTTTCGGGTTTCTACACGATTTAAAGACAATTCGGGACTGGGTAATTTGTTAAAAGAAGGAAAGCCGGTCAAACTTGAAGTTTCACTAGAATTGACTGGTGAGGCCGAATATGTACAGATTGAAGTGCCAATTCCAGCGGGTTGTTCCTACGAAAGTAAAACAAATGGATACTCCTGGAAAGAAGCACACCGTGAGCATTTCAAAGATCGCGTTGTTATCTTTTGCAATAAACTGAGCAAGGGGGTACACTTATTTGAGATTGACTTATTGCCACGTTATACCGGAACTTATACATTGAATCCAGCTAAAGCAGAACTGATGTATTTTCCTGTTTTTTATGGAAATGAAAAGCTGAAAGAAATAGAGATAAATTAGCAATTATAAAAATAGACGATGAGAACAGCGCTCAAATGGTTATTGTATGCCACAGCTGTATTTTTAGCTCTTTGTATATTGAGCTATCACAATGATACGGATAATGATGGTAGCCTTATTTTCGGTTTCCCATTAGTGATTTATCATAAAGCAGTCTATGTTTTTTTGGTAACAACTAATTCAATTGGACAGTCAACGGAATTTCACCCCTGGCACTTTTTCATAGATATTGTTTTTGCCTTTGCTGTTTCCCTTGTATTTATCACTGTGGGTCGCTGGCTAAAAAAAAGAAAACCTGGTGCTTGATCAAGTAAGCGCTAGGACTATAATCTATTAAAAAACAGGTAATGATTGTTCTTATTTATGCATTACTTTTTTTTAACGTCTGCTTTCCAGGTTTCAAACTTATTGCGTAGGGCCGTTATGGCATTGATATTTTCATTTTCTCCGGTCACGACCAGATTGATTGATAAATTTTGAGGATCATCACTTGGTTTTGCGACGCTAATGAAGGCGCTTGCGGCTTTACGTTCACCACATCTTTTGTCACCCCCCAATTCTGCTCCAGCTTCAAGCGCACGCATTAAAATTTCCGCTATATCTAAGTGCTCTTTTTGCCCTTTTAATACTGCATCTAGAATTGCTTTCAATTCGCCGGGATCGGCTAATATATTTCCCTGAACTGAAACCCCATTTGCTGTCAAACTTCCCTTAAAAGGAGATGCCGATGTGCCTGTATAAGAGACAGGGGTCGATAAATCATATAAGCAAACGATCGCATATTGTTGGTTTTCAGGATCAAAGACGGGATCTCGTAGGGCACTCAGAATTTTTTTCGGGGCAATACCCTGCTGAACCATTGTAGCTCCTTTTTTTCTAGCATTATTATTGCTCATTGCCTGAACCACAACTGCTCCTTTTCCGGGAACGATAGTGCCAATCCCATATACGCTGTAGGTACAGGAAGCCCCGGCAATTCCAATTTCTTTTGTTTTGGAATCTATTATAATAATTGACCATGTCGCAAATGCCTGTAATGTATAGCATATCACAGCCAAAAATGTAAGAAAAATTCCCTTGGATAGTTTCATAATGGTCACTGTTTAGAATGAACTTAAAAAAATAGACTATATTAAAGTTAATTCATTTTTCAATAAAAAACATACCTCCCAATTGAAAACTGTTCAATTTGATTATCAGCTAATTGTTTATCTCGATTAGACAGCCTATAGATAGATCTGTTTTTCTCAATGTCTAATGTAAGTTGGATGATGTGCCTGTTTAGTGGTTGTGTATGATAGAAGATATAAGCTCAAAGTTAATGTTGAAAATCTAGGCTATTGACGAGTGGTCGCTATTTATGACAATACTTTTTATTGTCGGTGTTCCTGCCGATAGGCAATCGGAGATTTTCCGGTTTGTTGTTTAAAATAGCGGTTGAAGTTTGATAAATTGTTAAATCCTGAGCTCGTACAGATGGCAGAAACACTCTCATTTCCGTCACGCAATAGCTTACAGGCGTGTTCGATTCTGACTTCAATGAGAAAATCAAAATAGCTTCTTCCGGTACGTGACTTAAAATAGTGGCAAAAAGCATTCGGAACCATGTATACTATACCTGCAATGTCACTTAGCTTGATGTCTTTGTAAAAATTGTCCATGGTGTACAAGTAGATTCTACTCAAACGAGTTTCGTCTATTTTCTTAAAGGGTTTGATAGCCTCATTTTCGTCGCTCGGAGGAATACCTTGGCTTGCGCTGATTTCATTTATGAGCAGTAGTAACAAAGGGAGCTGTTCGTAACTTTCACAGCTTTCTAGCTTCTTGAGCTTCCTTATCGCACGCGTTTTTGTTCGTCCTTCGAGTTGCAATCCGACCTTTGAAGCCGTTAGTAGCTTGCTTAATAAATTGTTTTCAGGGAGATTGAGGAAATCTCGCCCTAATTTGTTGGGATCAAAATGCAGTGTCAACAGCTTGAGAGGTACCGGTGTCCGGCCGTGCTTCATGGCATAGTCATAATAGCGGTTCGTTTCGAATTTGAACATGTGTGGCGCATTTGCCCCAATGAGGATGATCGTACCACTGGAAATTCTTTTCGAAGATTGACCTATTGAAAAAGTTCCCTCCCCCGAACAGATATAAATCAGCTCGAGTTCACGATGGCTGTGGAAGCTGTTTGCTGCATGGTAAACATCAGCGGTAGCTAAGGTAAACATCGAGTTTTTCGTTAGGATGGTCTGTCCAAAGTAGTTTTTCATTTATATAATATAAATACAAATATGCTTATGATGTAAATAAAATTATTAAAATAATATCAGTTTGTCTTAATATTTAACAAATGACTTCAAAAAATGCAGCCTAACTTCGTGTAAAATAATTGTATAATGAACAACAACAGATTTACAATGCGCCTGATTGAAGCCTCTATTGAGGATATTGATTTGGTAGGAGGGAAGAGTGCTTCCTTAGGAGAAATGTTACAGCATTTGAAACCTTTAGGAGTAAATATTCCAGATGGATTTATTGTGACCAGTCAGGCTTACTTTCAGTTTATCACCGACAATCAACTGGATCAGAAAATCAAAGATATACTGAAGGGTGTTGACAGTACAAACCTGCGGGAGCTGACCAGCTGTGGAGCTAGGATAAGAACATTGATTCAGCAAGGTGTTTTCTCGCCGGCAATGGAACAGGAGATCCTAGCCGCTTACGAAGAGCTTATCGGTTTAGAGTATATACAGGACTTTGGTGTTGCGGTCCGATCTTCTGCTACCGCAGAAGATCTCCCTGATGCCTCATTTGCTGGTCAGCAGGATACCTATTTAAATATTAGGGGGCGGCAAGATCTCTTGGTAGCGATTAAAAATTGTTTTGCCTCTCTTTTCACTGACCGGGCGATCAGTTATAGGGAAGCATTTAATTTTGGACATTTTAATATCGGACTTTCTGTATGCATACAACAGATGGTACGATCCGATTTGGGGGCTTCAGGAGTTGCTTTTTCTATTGATACAGAAAGTGGTTTTAAAGATGCTGTGATTATAAATGGATCTTATGGATTGGGCGAACTTCTTGTTCAGGGAATGGTGAATCCGGACGAATTTATTGTATACAAACCTTTGTTAAAAAGAGGTTACGCATCGATTGTAGAAAAGAAGCTAGGGAGCAAACAATTACAGATGATTTACAGTGTTTCAGAAAGTGAAACAGTGAAGGTAATAGATACGCCAGTGGAAAGCACGAAGCGATTTTGTCTAAGCGATGCGCAAATCCTTCAGTTATCCAAATGGGTGTGTATTATTGAAGAGTATTATACGGCGCTCAAAGGAAAATGGTGTCCTATGGACGTAGAATGGGCTCTTGACGGTTTGAAAGGTGATTTATACATTGTTCAGGCAAGACCTGAGACCATCCATTCACTGAAAAAATCCAATTGTATCACGGAATATAAAATCAATGCGAAAAACAGGTCCTCGCAGGTGCTGCTAAAAGGTATTGCGGTGGGAGACAAGATTGCTTCGGGGAGAGTTCATAATTTCAAAGGTGTCAATAAGCAAAATATACAAGAGATCAACTTTAATACAGGTGATATCATGGTTGCGGAGATAACCGATCCCGACTGGGAGCCAATTATGAAAAAGGCAGCTGCAATAATTACCAACAAAGGTGGACGGACATGTCATGCTGCTATTGTTGCCCGTGAATTGGGGGTACCCGCTATCGTGGGCTGTGATGGAGCGACAGAAACATTGTTTACCGGACAGGAAGTTACTGTTTCATGTGCAGAAGGGGATACCGGGTTCATTTACCAAGGACAGATTCCATATAGTAAGCACGAACATAATCTTTCTGACTTACCGGAGGTGAGTACGCCAATAATGATGAATATTGGATCCCCGGACATCGCCTTTCAATATGCGGAGTATCCGGCAAAAGGAGTAGGTTTGGCACGGGAAGAATTTATTATCAACAACTATATCAAGATTCATCCGATGGCGCTCTTAAAACATCGGGAACTCAATGATATCGAATTGAGCAATTACATCAGCTCGCTTATTACCGGTTATGCAGATGAACAGCAATATTTCATTGAAAAGCTGTCCTACGGAATCGGTAAAATTGCTTCGGCCTATTATCCAAATAAGGTAATCGTTCGTTTTTCAGATTTTAAAACCAATGAATACTATAATATGCCCGGTGGAAAGCACTTTGAACCCGGAGAGGAAAATCCAATGATTGGTTGGAGGGGAGCTTCGAGATATTATTCAGCGGCCTATAAGGAGGCTTTTGGGATGGAATGTAGAGCGATAAAAAGAGTTCGCGAAATAATGGGGCTAGACAATGTCGTCGTTATGGTCCCATTTTGCCGTACAGTAGATGAGTTGCTGCGGGTTTATCAGGTGATGGAGGAATTTGGTCTTAAACGGGGTCAAAAGGGTATGGAAGTCTATCTGATGGCGGAAGTGCCTTCCAATATCATCCTTGCTGAAGAGTTCGCTCGTTATATCGATGGATTCTCCATTGGATCGAATGATCTTACCCAGTTGGTACTTGGATTGGATCGCGATTCAGCCTTAGTCTCCGGTTTATATAATGAGCGCAATGCTGCGGTCAAAATAATGATTGCGAACCTTATTCGCACCGCAAAGAGACAAGGAGTCAAGGTCGGTATCTGCGGTCAAGGTCCATCCGATTATCCGGATTTTGCCCAGTTTCTGGTCGAAGAAGGTATAGATTCAATTTCCGTTACCCCCGATTCCTTTATGAAAACAGTGAAAGCCGTCAAAGAAATCGAAGAGAAGTTGGTCGCTTATTAAAGTTCAAAATACTCCCGGGATCAAAATCTCGGGAGTATTTCTTATATGAAAATTAGTCTACTGTGATTTTTCCTATCGTTACTTGAATTCTGTCAGGTTTGCTAAATCCGGGAAAAATGATACCTGATCTTCCCTCACAGAAACGCTGTTGAAATCTTTCAACAGCCTTGTCTAGGCGCTGTTTATACCTAAATTTTTTTATAAATCAAGCTAAAATGATTAGAAGCAATTACTATTAAACGCCAAGAACAAGCCTGTTCAATGGGGCTTAATGGAATATGTCGTATATTGCTATCCGATTTAAACCAAATAAGTATTCAATGAAAAGATTGATTTATATAATTTTAGCTGCCGCTCTGATGTTTGCTGGTTGTGCAGGAATGAAGGGCAAGTCTGATAACGCGGGCTGGAAATCATTATTTGATGGGAAAGATATTAATGATTGGTTTGTCAAAATTCATCACCATGAAGTTGGTGAGAATTATGGGAACACCTTCAGGGTTGAAGATGGAATTATTAAGATCAGGTACGATCAATATGGTGATTTCAATGATCAGTTTGGTCATTTATATTATAAAACACCATTTTCTTATTATCACTTAAAATTTGAATATCGGTTTGTGGGTGATCTGCACAAAGGAGCACCTTCATATACATTGCGCAATAGCGGTGTCATGTTTCATTCACAAGATCCCCGAACAATGTTGAAAGAGCAAGATTGGCCCATCTCTGTAGAAATGCAACTTTTGGGTGGATTAAGTGATGGCGAACCACGACCTACAGGAAATATGTGTTCTCCGGGGACTAACGTGGTTTACAAAGGTAAGATTGCTTCTTCACATTGTTTAAATTCGACTTCCAAGACTTATGATGGTGATCAATGGGTTCAAGGAGAATTGATTGTATTGGGTGATTCACTGATTAAACATATTATTAACGGTGATACCGTTCTGGAATACTCAAAACCGCAGATCGGAGGGGGAACAGCAAATGGGTATGACCCCAAAATTAAGATCGATGGTAAGTTGTTGAGTAGCGGATTTATCGCCTTGCAAAGTGAGGGGCAACCAGTAGATTTTAAGAATATCTGGATCAAAGAGCTCCCTAAGCCAAGGAGATAAAGATCGCGATGCTTTATTGTTTCTTTTCATATACTAACAATTTTGTAAGCCCTTTTATTGCGATCTATTGATGGGTACCTTTGAAAATACAAAACTTAGCAATATGGATTTAAAAAATAACATCATCGGTTTTCATCATATATCTATTAAAGCCAAGGACTTTGAACATACTGTGGATTTTTATAAGAATTTTGGCTTCGAAATAGTACACAGCTGGTCCTTACCCGATTTCAATTTGGAAAAATGTGTGATGCTTCATAACAGAGCCATCAATTATTACTTGGAGATATGCGATGAAAATGCAGCTATACCAACACAGGGCAGAAAAAGAAGACCGGGTGACGAATACATAGAGAATGCTTTGCTTCATATATGTTTCGTTGTAAAAGATGCCGAAGCGGCAAGAAAACAAGCCCTTGAATATGGGGCCAAAGACCTAAGTCAAGGCATGTTTGAGCTGGATTTATCAAATGGCACCAAAACTGTTCCTGTAAGAAATAGCTTGGTATACAGTCCTAATGGGGAAGTGATAGAGTTTCTGGAAAAAATAGATTTTGGTTAATTTTGATCATGAAATGCGGAAAGGTCGATTAAAATTTTTTCAAGCTTCAAGCCTTTATCTGTCAATGTATACATCGACGAAACCTTGCTCTTATTCTTTAAAATTAATCCATCCGCCATTAATTCGTTCAATTGTTTAGAAAGCGTTCGGTCGCTTATTTCAGGCAGAAGGAGTTTGAACTCCGAATAGCTTGTCTCGGTTTTAAGCAATTTGAATAAAATGGAAAGCTTCCACCGCCCGCTAATTAATGATAATGTTTTAAAGGCACTGCAATATTGTTGTAGTGCTTTTTCATTGATGGCATTTGTCGAATTTTCTTTACGCATATGTATTATACTTTGAAAGACCACAGTTTTGTTTATTGTTACTCCATAATGCTGCATCATAATTCTCTTGTTAAACATCATTTATTCTATTTTTTTTGTACTGTAATGACGATTTTATAGTCCCCTTTTAAATCTTGTGCCCCACGTTCGGCTGTAGGGTAGGGAGTAATATCTTGTAATGCAATGGTATATCCATTGAGATTAGTAGATTTTTGGTAACCCCTTGTTTGCATATCTGTTGTCGCGAGATTCAAAATGATAGGTTTGGTCGCCTTTTCCGTTATTTCAATTTCGGCAACAGCAACTCCCGCCCATATACAATCCACTCCTTTGGGGCAACGACTTTCTTCTACAATACGGTTGAATTTAATTTGCAGCGGATATTCTTTTAATATTTTTTGTTGTCCCTCGGATAGGTCTATACGTTCGGCCTCTTTCCCATAAACATGAACATTTTTTTGAGAGGTACAACTTGTCAGACTATAGATGCCTAAACTCAAAATGAGAACTTTATGTAACATGATTTTTCCTTTATTGAATTGAACTGATACAAATTTGTGTAATTATTATCCAAAACTAGGCCATATTAAATGAAATTTTAGATATTGACAATAACTAAAGTTCTAGGATAGTTGATCCAAAAGAAAAGTGAATGTGAATTGTGGCTTATAGCCAAGTACATGAGCTGCCTTATCACTTCTGTACACCCGATCTATCGAGGTTGGAAAGCTCCAGCCTTTTTGTTTGTATATTTCAATGGCTTTTGGAATACGCTTGGCGATAACATGCAAAGGATTAGATTTTAGTTCGATTAGATCGTCAATTTCAAAAGGCGAACCACTGGACACATTGAAAATCTGGAAGGATTTAAAGTTGAATTCAACACCGAGTCGAAGAGCTTCAGCGCCATCTCTTTCATCTAATCCTCTATATAAACGATGATTTAACATGAGATTCTCAGATTCCGGAAGGAACCTACCTACGCGATAGACACTGGTCATTATTTGTTCCTTTTCAAAAAAATCCTTACAAAGTTCTTCACATGCTTGTTTTGTAATGTCATAAATATCGCGGGGCTGAGGGGTAAGTTCTTCGGTAACCCATACAGCTTTTTCATTGTCAAGCATGGCATTGCCATATATGGAAGTTGTGCTTGTAAAAAGAAAACGTTTTATTCCATTTTTTACACAGGCATTTAACAAGTTTAATGTCCCTGTAATATTTGTATCTATAAAACGCTGTCGAATATAATTTAAATCCATATGTCTTCCATGCAAAGCTGCCGTATGAACAATTGCATCATAACCAACAGTAAATTCTATAACGGAATCAAGTTGCTGGACATCTAAAAAGTGATTTGTTGTGTTACTTTCCAATAAATCAATTCCAGTGACATCATGTCCTGCCTGGCGTAGCGTCTGAACCGTTGTGCTCCCTAGTTTTCCTGCTGAACCTGTTACTAATATGCGCATTTTCGTTTTTTTAGTAAATAAAAGTAAAGATATCACTAATGCTATTTAAAATAGTGAAGCCAGATTATTGTCCTCTTCTCACTATATTTTTTTACTAAGCTATCAGTTGTTCTTTTTTACGGAGGTATTATATTCTAACGTTGATCATTTGAAGTCTATTTTGGAAAGGTCTTCATATGAGAAAAATGGATTATGGCAGAGAACAATAAAACGGATGAGATCATTATTAATCGATCTGCAGTTTAAGTATTTTATGCGGCTGGTTAGGTATTTTAACTTGTTTTATAACAGCGGCTTGGTTTTATAACATATAATTTTGATCTTTATCCAGTTATAAACGTAAAATTTGAGCCCTTTACACAACCTTCCTGAAGAAACACTGATTCTTTTATTGAAAAAAAAGAACCAACAGGCTTTTAGTTATCTTTATGATAACTATTCCGAGGCACTTTATGGGGTGGTTTGTCGTATTGTGGCTTCAAGTGAGCATGCCGAGGAAGTGATACAGGATGTATTTGTTAAGATCTGGAAGCATGTCGATCTTTTCGACGCTGAGAAAGGCAGGCTCTATACCTGGATGATCAGCATCGCCCGGAATACTGCCCTAGACTACCGAAAATCCAAGGCTGTGTTAAACGAACAAAAAAACCAACCGCTTTCAAATATCGTAAATAGTAAGGAAGAACAGGATCAGACTCAAATTGAGCAGAGCGCCAAAGCAGATTTTATTGGATTCAGAAATATTTTGGATAAATTAAAGCCTGAATGGCGTATCTTAATCGAAATGGCATACTATGAAGGCTATACGCAACAGGAAATTGCTGAACAGCTTGACGTTCCTTTGGGGACGGTCAAAACACGTACTAGAGCTGCGTTTTTACAGCTACAACAATTATTAAAGGAGTATCGTTAGTTTTGGATATTAAAGGATACATATCGTCAGGGATTATTGAATCATATGTCTTGGGGCTTGCTTCGGAAGAGGAAGTGAGTATCTTGAACTGTATTCGAAAAAATAATGTCGAAGTGGAACAGGCCATCGCCGAGGCGGAGAAAACGCTCGAAGAGTTGGCTGATATCCAAGCGATGGCTATGCCTGTGTCTCTAAAAGAGGATATCTGGAATAAGCTAAATGCAGAAAGTCTAGTTGCTTCTAATGATCTTTCTGCAGGAAAAGAGACTGAAATAGATAAGAGCAGAGAACTGAATACGAAGGAGGATCCGAGTAATATAATTGCACCACGTAAGTCCTACAATTGGGCAATAGCCGCGAGCGTGTTGCTTGTACTCAGTGTCGGCGCTAATGTGTTGCTGTATCAGCAAAACAATGAAACGAAAGATAAACTGACAAAGACGAGTGCTTCGTTTGATCAGCAACAAGCGAGCTTAGCCACCTTACAAGATAAATGGCGCCTTGTGCAAAATCCTGAAATAAAAACAATTCCGCTAAAAGGGGTTGAAAATAAACCGGATCTTCATGCTTTGGTTTTTTGGGATCAACTTTCGAAAGCAGTGTACCTAAATCTTGAGCAGATGCCTACCGCTCCTAAAGGTAAGCAATATCAATTGTGGGCGATGGTTGATGGTAAGCCGGTGAATGCTGGTGTATTTCCATTGGATGCAAAGGTAGATGGCACAAGCAAAATGCTGGACATCCCCAAAGCGCAAGCTTTTGCTATTACACTCGAGGATGAGGGAGGCAAAGATGTGCCAACGCTTAGTGAACTCTATGTCATG
>PJTS01000153.1_pt1 | contig 63218 bp, 51 predicted proteins | sample 1512251 | NCBI WGS metagenome assembly PJTS01 (sample SAMN08177686, study PRJNA422409) | Soil metagenome, whole genome shotgun sequencing project. | isolation source: Soil (2) enriched on wood chips: alkali lignin treatment | place: USA: Madison | collected 2015-01-15 | reverse complement strand
ATCCAACCAAACAGTTTAACCAGATCTATACGGCCAGATTTGTAAACACCGCCCTTCCCATTGTTGTATAAATATGAATCTTTGTAAGGGAACGCGAATAGGTCAACAGTACTTTTAGAAACGTTCTTTGTCAATGTTCTATCAGCATTAATATGGTCTCTGGTGAAAGATTTAATTTTTTCGTTAAAATTACCGAGCGATGTCCCTTTTTTTAGAAGTATAAACGTTCTAATCGAATTATTTCCCCAGTTATCGTCGTAAAAGCCAATTTTTTTACCATATTCCCAGGAAATCAACCCCTCAAAGTCGAAGCTTGAGTTTGTTGGAATATCCTTAATCACAGCCTGAACTTTGACTTGATTGACAGAATCTATTTTGACTATCTTTCCAATTGGGTTTTCAGATCCAAACAGATCTTTGGCTTTTTTCTCTGTTAATACGATGGAATTGGGATCTTTTAGCAATCCAGTTTTATCGCCTGATATAAAAGAAAAACTAAACATATCAAATAATCCAGAATCAACGAATGCTAATTGGGATTTTAATTTTTTGTCGCCAAAGGTGGTTAAAAATAAGTGGAAATTGCTGTATCTCGAATAAGATTCTATATCTGGAAAGCTTTCTTTCAATGATGGTCCTAGGATTTTTGGTGTAGCTGGCCAGGCATATTTATCACCCTTATTTTCATCTCTATTGTTAATAACATACAAGCGATCAATTTTTTCATGATATCGATCCATCGTCAGCATATTTTGCAACCATAGCATAATCATCAATGCACCAGCCATCCCAATGGCCAGTCCAACAATATTGATTGTCGTAAAACCTTTGTTCTTTCTAAGACTACGGAATGCTATTTTTAAATAATTAGTTATCATAATGATCTGAGTCGTTAAACTGAGTTACACGAATTTAAGTTGTCGATATCCAAACCTCTTGCCATTGATTTAAATAATTTATATTCAGGTTGTTGTGTTTGTTGTTGTGTTTTAAATATGTTCAATTGCGGACAGGTTTTGTCCGAAACCGAACATCGTTGCCGGTGGTGAGGAGGCTCTACACGGAAAGCGAAAGGACTACAGAGATACCTACCAGTTATGATATCTTTACAAAGTTTACATTTTTATTTACCTTACCAATTCCCCCACTGAAAGATTCCAAAGTAAATTTGCTACATCAAATGGATGTGAACAATAAAAATATGTTAGAATTTGCTGAACAATGAAAAGGACAACTGCATGAAGAGTTATAAGAACTTCGCAGCTATTACGCTATTAAGTCAAATAAATAAATTATGAAACAGGCACACGTTTATGTTTTGCTCTTGATTTTTAACATCTCCTGTGGACAGAACCAGACAAAGACAGGACAAGATAATATGAGTAAAGGACACTACTCTGAGTCTCAATTTAGAGAGGCAGTTGCCTCCAAGGTGCCTATGAGTATGGTTCGGAATGTAAAGAAAGATCGGGACGGAAATATTTTGATCGCTTCTTACTTAGGTGTGTTTCGGTACGATGGAATATCTTTTACCAATCTAACAAGTGGAATAATTTCGCCTAGATTCGCTAGCTTCTGGGATGTTCTGGAAGATCGAAAAGGAAATCTTTGGTTTGGCACTAAGGATTCAGGTGTTTATTATTACAATGGTAAATCCTATTTGCATTTTACAACAAAGGATGGACTTGGCAGTAATTCAGCGCTTCATATTTATGAAGATAAAGCTGGTAATATTTGGTTTGGAACCAAAGGTGGTGCAAGCCGTTATGATGGAAAGTCCTTTCGGAATTTTACAACGAAAGACGGACTGCCAAATAACGATATTAATGCTATCATGGAAGACAAAAACGGCAAATTATGGTTTGGCACAAGAGGTGAGGCCTGTTATTTTGACGGAAAGAAATTTATCATTTTCAAAAACAAGGACGGTAAACCTTTTTACAACGTTTGGTCAATAATTGAAGATAAAAAGGGAAATATTTGGTTCGGCGACGCTGATGGCCTTTGGCGTTACGATGGCAAAACCTATACTAAGGTATCACAACGGGGGGCGTATGCTATAGTCGAAGATAAAAAGGGGAATGTCTGGACTACCGGTGAAATAAATCCGAAGGTCTGGGCACTTTCACGTTATGATGTAAAGTCCCTGTACAATCAAGTGCCCAGGGTAACCGAAATTAAGTCGGGAGGAAGAATGGATTTTTTGGGTATATTGGAGGCTAACGATGGAAGCATTTGGTTTGGATCTGGATCTGCAGTGCATCGTTATGACGGAAAGACCATCACGGACTTTAAAGGCAATGACGGGCAGAAAAACTAACCCGGAACTGTTATTTCCAGTCTTCTCTTCAATGTTTAATACCGTCTATTCGGATATTCTTGTCGCTTCGCTTGGGACAACACACTACTTAGCTTGCTATTTCTTTGCCGTTTGAAGCCTATTTTATTGCCGTTATACCAAAGAAATACCAAAGAAACACCAAGGCAGAAGCAAACCAGGACCCTAGAAAGACCGAAGAAATGGCCTAGAAACGGCCTAGAATAAGCAATAAATAACCAAAGAATCACCAATAAATAAGCAAAGAAATAGCAACAAATAACCAAAGGATAAGCAAAGAAATACTGCTGTTTTATTCTGGAATTGCTCCACTTCGCTTTACTTTCAAAGTCGACATTCGTTATTTATTCTCATTGAATAACTTTAATCTTTCAATTCCGTTCAAAATACCACCTTTAATCATATTTCCGTATCCATCGTCAGATAATCTGTCAGTGAACGAAAGTGCTAATTGATAATTTTTACTCGCATGCTCAATATCGCCTAAATCTTCATAACATTTACCAATATTCAAATAAAGTGAGGGGTAAGCCCCGCTAACCGTATCGTCATTTATTTTCAAGGCTAAATTTAACGCTGTCTCATCCCATTTCAATTTGTCCGCAACACTTTTTTGATGCCTTGCCACATAATGAGATGCGATAAATCTTTCAAAATCATTTGTTGCTTCGTTCCAAGCCTGCATAAATAGTTTACTTGCCTCTTCTGGTCGGCCCTCAATGTCCATACCTTGAATACAAAGTTTAATAACGTGGTTATTTGGGTCAAAATGCATATAATTTAGTCTAAAATGTGTACAAGCAAAATTAAAGGATTAAAACTTGAGATACTTTGATATAAGTCAAAAAATTATCTCGATTTAAGTCTGCTCAATGTTTCTTGAGTAATGTCAAGATAGGACGCAAGGATTTTATTTGAGAGTCGTTGAATATACATTGGTTCTTCACTCATTAGCCTGTCGTAGCGTTGTTTAGCTGAAAGCGTTATGCGATTTTCTATCTTCTTATTTTGATGTAAATAAGCCATTTCTAAAAACTTTCTGTAAAAATTTTCCCATAAGGGGATATCTGACACCAACTGATAAAAATCTTTATTACTTATTGTATACAGTTCAGAATTTTCGAGCGTTTCGACAAATTCAAACGAGCTTTTTTGCGAAATAAAGCTGGAAACCGAAGTAACGATAGAATTATCGAATGCAATGTGCCTTGTTTTTTCATGTCCTTGCTTAGTTACGTAATATGTCCGAATACAACCGCTATGTACAAAATATAACTCTTTACAAGTTTCTCCCTCTGAAAGTAATAGGGTATTCTTTTTTACAGTCTTTGGTCTGAAGCATCCACTTATTTGGTCGATTTGTTTATCGGTGATGTTCGTATTGTTTTTAAGATAATATTTTAGTTTTCCTGTCATACTAATTATTGTTGTGTTATCTGTTTAGCAATTACGGCTAACAGTTTTGGGCTTGACATCCGAATGGATTTTTACCATATATCTAAATATAAAGCTGATAACTCAAAGTTAGAAAAACTTTGATACGAAGAACAAAATCCGCATACCTCCAACCACGACTAGCTGTAAGGTTGCTAAATTGTCTTTTTTTATTTAATAACGCTATCCAGTTCATTTTTCGTTGTTGAAAACATCGAGTATGGTTGGAAATCCTTATCTTTCGATGTTATTTATTAAGGTCAAAAAATGGCAAATAGTGTTTCTTCAGATATTTTAGAGAAGTGGCTTAATGCTTGGTCATTATCACGAGAATTGCCGCTACCGACTAAGTTTAAATCTGGCTATAAAGTTGACGTTGGTTATGAGAAACAAAAGGCTCGCTATGTGTTTAGGGAGCTTAATAATGACTTTATTAAACTTTCAGAGACTATAAATGAAACTTGGGTTTTTTTGAAAGTTTGTGCTTCTCCCAAAGAAATCAAAAATAAGCTATCTGAAAAATGGGTAATTCAACCACAGGGATATATGATGTCATGTATCTCTCCGATGAATATTCCAAATAAACGCCTACCCGACGGTTACGAGATAGAATTTGACGGCTATAATTCAACAACAGTTGTCAAAATTGTGACTAAAGAAGGGGAGTTGGCTTCCATAGGTCGGCTTGTTATTGTAGATGATTTGGCTGTCTATGATAGAATTTCAACAGAAGAAAATCATAAAAGAAAAGGTCTCGCTACTTTTTTGATTAAGGAGCTTGAACAAATTGCTTTATCGAAAAACGTTCACAGAAATTTCTTGGTAGCAACAGAACAAGGAAAATTGTTATATCAATCTTTGGGGTGGAAAATTTGTAGTCTTTATACTTCAGTGGTTATTCCTTTTTAACGCACGTGGAGTATAAAGTAAAAAAATCGCTTATAATCATTTTTTAGATGACGAACCCAACCGACCCTTCTTTCGAATCCTAATGCGGTTTAAACAAGAAAAGCTAATCTTGCGATTAGCTTTTCTTTTGGTGATCCTATTGGTACGAAACTCGAACTTTTTTTGGAAGACTTAAGACGATTAAATCAAATTATCAAAAATAAAATGGAACGTATCAAGAACAACCCCGATTTACAGCATTTGATACAACAGGAGTGAATTAGTGCCAATTCACCATTAAAAATTAATCCAAATTTTCTATCTTTGTGGTCTGTTATACTATATCTAACATATTATCTGGTCTTACTCGAAAGACAACTCTAAAAATAGAGTGATTAATGCATTGAAATCTTTTGGTTTTTAATGCACAGATAATCCTATCGACTTATTTCTTAATCTTAAACAAAACAAACGATTATCAAATCGACTGCATGATCACTTTTGCGGTGTATTCAACATTTCAAAATGTGGTGACACGATGAATAAAAATGAATAGTAAACATTTAATAAGTAGAGATATAGAGCTATTTTACAATAGAGCATCCGAAGAAACTCGACTTGACAAAGGAATGGGCGTATTTGAATTTGAAAGAATTAAATCACTCGTAGAAAAATATATACCAACTTCATCTTCAAAAATAATAGACATTGGTGGCGGTACGGGAAAGTATTCGGAATGGCTTGCTAAAAAAGGACATCAAGTTCATTTGGTAGAGCCAGTTGCAAAACATATACAAATAGCCCAAAACAGAGCGAATAGATTAAAGAACAGGTTTTCTGTACATTTAGGAGAAGCTCGAAAATTGGAATTTCCAGATAATTATGCAGACCTAATAATACTGCACGGCCCTCTTTATCATCTTCAAAAAAAGGAGGATAGAGATTTAGCCATTTGCGAAGCTAAACGTATTTTAAAAAATAATGGAATTATTTTGGGGTTTGCCATTAACTATACTGCATCAACATTGGTTGGTCTTTTAAGCGGCTTAATTCACAAAAAACCATTTTTTGATATGTGCAAAGAAGAATTAACAAGGGGTATACATAATCCACCTCATGATTTCCCTTGGCTTTTAGCTGAAGCATTTTATCATAATCCCGAACAGCTAAAAGATGAATTTATAAATCAAGACTTAACCTATCTAAATACTTATGCGGTTGAGGGTATGGCATGGTTGGATAAAGAATACTTTGCCAATATGCTGAATGACAAAAAACGAAGGACATTAATGGAACTTATTCAAGTTACTGAAAACGACAGCTATCTTTTACCCTTTAGTCCACACATGATGATAGCTGTGCAAAAAAAAATATAATTATGGAAAATAAAGAAAAATATTACAAAGCATTAATAGAAAATGACGGTCAACTCAATGAAATTGACCTCGGAGAAAAAATAGGACTTAACGAAGATGAAACAAACGAAATAATTGTGCAGCTTCTATCTGAACATAAAATTGAATATGCAGAAAACAGAGCGTGTAATTACAGTCTAATGAAAAGGGTAAGAAAGAAAAATAAATTCAGTATCAACTCATACCTGTCAGAATAACAGTAAGTTACAGGGTGAAAGAAATGGGGTAAGTCTTTCTTTTTTAGACTTTTCCCAAGAGGTGATCCCGCTGGGATTGGCTCAGTCCCTCAGCTCCCGCGGGCCTTCCTGAGCCTCCAACGGATCGAACCCCGCCGACCCTTCTTTCGAATCCTAATGCGGTTTAAACAAGAAAAGCTAATCTTGCGATTAGCTTTTCTTTTGGTGATCCCGCTGGGATTCGAACTTAGTCGAAAATTCGCGCTCTAATAGCCTGCTGACAAGGGTTGGTTTTTTACCGCCACGATTTTGCCATAAATCAAGATATTAAAAAAAGGCTTTTAAACCTTTGAACCATTAATATTGTAAATTAAAGTTTCATCTGCAATAGCTAACGAAACTCAATCAAAGAACTTCTTTACTCGCATTAGTAATTTCAAAACTAAATTACTAAAAATCTTTGTAGATTTTGTTTTTCAACGGTGCAAATATAGAATCAATATTTGAACCATGCAATTAAAAATGATGTTGATTTAATTTTAAATTAAATTACGAATTTTTGTGATTTGATTTACAGGCTATTAAGTTGCGAAAAAAAAAGTTTAAATTATTTGGAGGTTAGCTTTGTTCAATTTTTTTAGTAGCGGTCCATACTTATCAATAATTTCCTGCATTTTACCTGCGTGCTTAAAGTTCTCCGTATTGCGGATTATTTCATTCACTTCCTCAAACAGTTTTTCAAGAGCTTCTATTTTGAGTTGATCTGGATGTTCTTTTTCTGTTTCAAGAAATTCTTCTCGTCCTGTGTAGGCAATCAATTCATTTAGAATAGAGTTTGATGTTTCTGTCAATGTGTACCAGTCAAGTGGATTTTCTGGATACTTTGTATTGTACAAACTATTGGTTTCCATAATGCATCATTATTAATTTACATTAAATTGGATACACGTTTTCTGTATACATTTTTTTTACTACAGGAGCATATTTTGCGATAATTTCTTCCATTCGCCCAGCATCTTTAAAATTCTCAACGTTTCTATTGATCGAATTTATTTCCTTAAAATAATTCCATAGTGCATCTATTCTATTTTGATCTGGAAATTCTTTCATCTGTTCTGCGACAGTTTCACGGCCAGTATATGCAATTAGTTCATGAAGAACTGAATTTGTAGTTTCAGTCAACGTGTACCAATCTAAAGGGTTAGCTGGACGAGTTCTATTTTTAAATTTTTTCATAAGTTGAGAACAATTTAGAAAGTACAAGATCGCAAAGTACTTCAAACTTTGCGATCAAGACATATGGTTATAAATAAACAATATTTAATTTAAGAAAATCACTGTTTTCAAGGTTTCCACCCCATGTATATCTGAAATCAAATTTAGCTTGGGTTTCAAACCTTTTTGCAGCGGTAACCACCATACTTTTTGTAAAATCGAACGGAATTTTATTCCTTGTCGCAACGAAAATGATTGATGAAAGCTTTCTAATAAAACCATCATTAGCGGTGTTTAGGAAATTCTGCTCTTGTGCTGTAAGCTCAAAATTGTCATTAATCCAAGCCTTAAAATTTGTAGCAAGTGAAAATGATTGAGAGTCTAACGCTGCTTGACTTAAAGCAAATAATTCATATTGTTTTGCTGCCACGCCAGCAGTTGTAAGTGGTTGTTTTGCCATAATTTTTATTGATTATTGTAACATATTAAGAAAAATATCGTTTTTTAATTAACGTCCACTTTAATAGTTCAGTATTAAAGAAGTGAGTTTTTTTAACAACTGTAAATCTAGAATGAAACCAAAAGTAAAATATCACGATCACCTAATGCGTTTTGTATTAGCTATTATAGGTGCGCATGTTATGGTTCTTTACAACGACCCACAAGATTTTTATGAGGCAGTCTTCACAGCATCTTATATTAGAGGATTTATTGCGAGCCTTATTATATCATACATCATAGTTTACTATATTCAAGCGGCAACGATTATACTTGATAAAAAGTACGATTGGCAAGTTGACACCCTGCTTCGTATAGTATGGCAGCTTGTGTTTGGAATTTTTGTTCCTGCGTTTGTCGTTTTTTTATTAGTTGCATTCTTTATGTGGATTTACAACATAAATGTTTTTAGAACGTCGTATTTAAGACAGGATTATCCATTAGCCATACTTATGCTTTTGGTATTAAATCTTTACTATTTCGGATTGTACTGCTTTATCAAATTAAAGAAAACGAGCGCGGTCGTTGATCATATCGTTTTGAATAATGACGGAATGATAAGTAGCCATTCAGGTACTTTTTTTCAAGATGTTGAAAATGAAAGAGATAATACCGAACCAAATTTTAAGGAGACAATTTTAGTTAATACCTTTGATCGCACAATTCCAGTGGATGTAACTGAAATTGCATACATATTTAGGTATTCAGGAAATGTTTTTATTCGGTTAAAAACTATGGAGAGCATCAATGACTGTTACCAGGTTAATTTCACTTTAAAGGAATTAGAAGGCATGCTCAAACCTTCCCTTTTTTTCAGAATTAATAGACAGATGCTTATTATTAGAGATAGCTGTACAGGATATCGTTCTGAAAAGAACAAAACCTTGTCTTTATCTTTAGAACCGCCGTTGCCAAGCGAAAAAGAATATCTTAGACTGATCACTGTAAGTGAAGACAGGTGTTCAAGTTTTAAGATGTGGATGGACAGATAAAATTTTGTCTTTGCAAATTTATATGCACTATTGGCGGGATCTGAAGTAAAAGGTGTAATAAAATAAAATTTATTACCTTAGTATTTCGTTCTGATTCAAGGACATAAATTATAAACCAATTATTCTATTATGGCATACATCTTTGTGAAGAAGTCGAGCAAAATTATTGTAATTGACTGTTTAATCACCTCCTTAATTTTAACCTTCATATTTTGGAAAAAACTTGAATTTCATTGGGCTCTTATGTTCATAGTTTTTCTCGCACTTTTCGCACTTACATTCTACAGCTTTTTTAAATGGACAGTGATCCGTTATGTGATGACTTTGCTTTTTTCAATGTTTTACGGCCTCATCGCCTATTATTTCGGAAGTTTATTGCAAAGAAACGGAGTTAGTGTGGCAGTAGTGTTCGCTTTTGTAGGATATTTTGCAAGTCTAAAGATGCATAAGAGTTACTTTGATTTTCTAACAAATGCGGAAGCAATTGAGTACGAATAAATTAATAATGATTATGAAGAACAGAAAAAAAATCTTTTTTATAATAGGCACTATAATTTTTTCAATTTTAATCTTTACCATTGCTCGACAGGAGCATTTTATTAAAACCAGAGTACTAACATATCAGGCTGTCACACTTAATGATTCCAAAATTTATAACAGCTCCAGTCTTAAGAGTAAGGTAATCGGCACAATACCCAGTAATTCCAAAATAAAAGTAGCTAAGGTCGCTAATGGTTACTATCGAATTTTGGAAAAAGAAGGAGTCAAACCAAATGTCGAAACCTATATACTTGAAAATTCGATCAAAAAGACTGATACGGTGTTACAATACTAAAAAACACGCTGTATTCCCTTATTTTCAATATCAACTCCACAATTTTAATATTGAATTCCTCCAAAAGGAATTTAAATAAGTGCATTTTTCGTCTATTTCAGGCCGTTTAAAAGTACCAGTTTTCCTATTCATCATTTTAAAGCTTTATTTCACAGAAGGAAGCGGTTAAAGTGATGCAGGATTTTCGTCTTTTACTAATTAGAAAAATGAACTGTTGTAGTATGAAAAGGAAGTACCCATTGCAGTGGTTGGAAGATATAATATTTTTTATTGAATACCAATCCACGGATATCTCAAAAGAGAAGATTAAGCATGGTATGTCCCAATCGGGGATTGATGCTATTTTGGCTACTGCCGAGGTAGAAGTAACCGCAATACGTGCGAGTATACAGTCAGATGTGTTTAAGGCTGTTTCTACTAAGAAAAGCAGCAAAAGATTAGCTAAATATTACTATAATAGCCTTACCTACTATATGAATCTCTTTTTTGAAAAGAATGAGGCTTGCGGTGAGCTTTCACCACAATTACGTGAACTTTCTACGGTTCTTCTAGAAAAATTGGATTCCATTATAACATTTGTGAGAAAGAACTATTCTTTAGACAATGATCAAAAGGTGCCAAAATTTTACCTGCAGCGATGTAAGCGAAAAATGCAGGATCATATTGACACTTTGAAGGTAAGATTAAAGAGTTTAAAAAGTGAGCATTCAAAAACCGTTTGTTCTATTGTACTGAATGTACTGGAAGATTTCGTTAAGGCAAAAAAACATCCTTTCCAGGTGACATTTAATTGCACGCAATACCGTCTGGATCTCTTGCAGAAACTTGAACGTTTAGACAACTGGGAAACCTCGGTGGCTGATAATGAATATCCACTAGATAAGCTTTTGATTTATATGAACTTCAATGCAAAATCATACATTAACTACTTGATCTCTTGTATTGATAACACAGTTACTTCAAGCCCTGATCAGCTGGGCGCTCTTTGGATGCAATATAAAATTATCAAGCAATTACATAGTAAGCCGTCCGTTATTTACAATCCTACGTATTACGGAGTACACGAGATCCTCGAGAAATGGTTCCTTAGTGAAATTGAATGCCGGAAAAAGTTTATCATTACACAAAGTAAGGAACCGAATAAAAAGATAGACTCAGTACCAGAAAGGGTGGCTGACAAAGTAAAGTCAAAAGTTAAAGTACAGCTTTCATCAGATCAAATAGCGCTCTTTTTACGCGCGGCTGACGAAATGAGGTTACTGTCTGCACGATCCATGACAGAAGTTTTCCGGTCGATTGTACCACATCTAGCAACCCCAAATAGGGATTCACTAAGCTTCCAGGGAGTTCGAATACAATCTTACAATCCTGAAGATACCGATAAAGAGGTCATTGTTGCTGCGCTTCAGAAAATGATCGAGAAAATCAGAGATTACTAAAGGCTTTAAAGCCTTTTTTTTGTGCTTTAAAACAAGGGTACGAGACTACGACTTTGGGTTACAAATAAAGTCGTAATTGTCTGCCGTTGGCGTCCAAACGTACTTTGTAATGAACTTAAAATCATTACATATGAATATTGATAGATCAGAATTTGTAGGCTGGATGGAAAGAATAATGGATCGTTTTGATCTTCTTTCAGATCAGATCAAACAAAAGCGAACCCCGCCTAACACAGTTGATGGCGAGGAGTTATTGGATAATCAAGATTTGCTTCAAATGTTAAAAATAAGTCCGCGTTCACTGCAACGCTATCGATCTTCCGGAAGACTTCCTTACTATACTATAAGTGGAAAATTATACTACAAACATTCAGATGTCCACAGATTTATTAGAGAGAGTTTTAATGCCTTCCCGAGAACAAGGAGCAGCAGAAATAAAAGCTAAAAAAGGACATGCACTTCCTATAAAAGACAATTGCAGGTAATGTTTTGATCATAACCATAATTTTCGATAAACAAATTTAAAATTATCGGTTATGAGTGACGAAATTAATGAGCTTGAGAACAATCCTATTGTTCAAGAGCAAGATCAGTTGTCGGATGTTCTACTAGTCCTTGATAGGGAGAAAATGAAGATAATGGCGGTTAAGGGGATCGACAAGAACGGGGAACTTGAAACGGTTGAGCCAACTAAGGAAAACCAAGACCAGTTCATGAGGGTGGATAAAAACGGAAATATTTTCTCCAACTTGTTCAATAACTTTTGGAAACAACTTAAAAATCCGACCAACTTCCAATTTTTCAAAGTACCTCAACTTTCTTCTGTCAATACTGCCGACAAATTGCAGCAGAACCTTATTAGTCCCACAGAAGAAGGAAATAAGTTAATGAAGCAAATGGAGGTCAAGCAAACGGAGGTCAAAAATACTGATCAGCAAAAGGCAGAAAATGAACAAGAAAAAAAATCAGAAAAAGCTATGGAAAAGAACACAGAAACACAAACCCCAGAAACACGTTTTACACCAGAACAAATTGATTGGAAAACCTTATCCAATCTTGGATGGGATCAGGAAAAACTCGAAAAATATAAATTGCTTGATCCTTTATTAAAGGGTTATAAAACTGACCGACTCGTTGGTGTAAGTCTAAATCTGGGAACAGCAATTTTAAGAACTGATGCAAGGTTATCGTTGCAGGCTGGCGAAGATGGCAAAGCAATCTTTGTAATGCACGGTGTTCGAAAGGAGCCTGAGCTCAAACAAAAATTCTTTGGTCACGAATTCAGTGAGGAAGATAAACAAAATCTTCTAACAACTCGTAACATGGGCAGGGCGGTAAATTTGACCAGAAATGGAGAGACCGCTCCCTATATAATCAGTTTGGACCACTTAACAAATGAAGTGGTTGCATTAAAGACCAGTTCAATAAAAATTGATGATAACATAAAGGGAGTTAAACTTACCGATGAACAAAAAGCGAGCTTACAGCAAGGAAAACCAGTACGGTTAGAGGGAATGATTTCAAAAAAAGATACACCTTTTGATGCAACTTTACAGTTCAACGCAGAGAAAAGACACCTTGAATATATATTCGACAACAACAAAGTACAAAAGCAATCCGCAAGTAACCAGCAAAGTCAGTCCGGGGAAGTACCGCTTGAATTTAGAAGGAAAAAGTTTAGCGACGAGCAATATAAGGCGCTGTCAGAAGGAAAAACACTTTATGTTCCAGACTTTGTCGACGGTAAAGGCCAACGGTATCCTGGCTACGTTTCCTTTAATAAAGAAAAAGGGAATTTCGATTTTTCATTTCCAGACAAGCTAAAAGAACAAGCTAAACCTGCTGAAACTCACAAAACCCAGGTTGCTGTCAATTCAGATGGAAAAACTAATGAAGCAACTAAAAAAATCAAGGAACCTCTCAAGTCTGCACAATCAGCGCCAGCAAGTAAAAAACAACAGGAAAAACAGGAGGAGGTAGAAGTAACAACTGCTCCAGCTAAGCGTAAAGGCCGTAAAATGTAATTATTAAGTATGAAAACAGTTATAGCAGAAAAGCCAAGCGTTGCGCGAGAAATTGCGCAACTGCTCGGTGCTAATCAAAAAAAAGATGGATTTATGGAGGGTAATGGATTCTACGTAACTTGGGCCATAGGCCATCTTGTATCGTTATCCATGCCTCAGGATTATGGTTTTATAGGTTTTCACACAAAACAACTACCAATATTGCCTGATCCGTTTTTATTGACCGTGAGAAAAGTTAAGAAGCAGAAAGGTTACGTTGATGACAGCGGTGCAGTTAAGCAACTTAAAATAATTCAAAAGCTTTTTAGTTTGTGTGATAGCATCGTTGTTGCTACGGATGCTGGAAGGGAAGGCGAACTTATTTTTCGCTACATCTATCAGTATCTTAAATGTTCAAAACCTTTTGAGCGTTTATGGATAAGTTCGCTAACAGAAAAGGCCATTCGAGTAGGTTTTAATAGTTTAAGACCCGGTCAGGATTTTGATAATCTATATCATGCAGCTTCTTGTAGAAGCCAGGCTGACTGGCTTGTAGGGATCAATGCTTCACAGGCGTTAAGTATTACTGCCGGCAATGAAGTGTATTCTATTGGAAGGGTTCAAACGCCAACCTTAAGTATTATCTGTGATCGTTACCTTGAAAATCAAAGGTTCGTCGTCAAAAAATTTTGGCAGGTCGAGCTACAGCACTGTATAAACTCTTTACCGTTTATCAGCCGAAGTAAAATACGATTTGATAATCTTGATGACGCAAAGGATGCTGTGGCGTCAGTTCAAAGAAAAGGTTCTTGTGAGATAGAAGGAGCCAACACAAAGGTAACAAATGAAAAGCCCCCTCTACTCTATAATCTTACAGGTTTACAGAAGGATGCTAACAAACGATGGCGTTTTACAGCGGAGCAAACACTCAATATTGCACAAAGTTTATATGAGAAGAAATTTATCACATATCCGCGCACCGGAAGTAAATTCATATCGGATGATTTATGGCCAGAAATTCCAATTCTTGTCCGAGAATTAGGAAAGAGAGCGTCTTGTTATGAACCGGTAGAAAGAATGAAATTCGCTCGCTATAACAAACATATTGTAAACGATCTTGGCATTACGGATCATCATGGTATCATCGTAACTGATAAAATACCATCAAGTCTGACAGCTGAAGAGGATAAAATCTATGATATGATTGCTTTGCGTTTACTTGAAGCACTTTCGCAGCCATGTGTTAAAGAGATAATGGATGTGCAGTTTAGGGTTTTGCACTACGAATTTGAAGCTAGAGGAATTTATATTTTAGAGGAAGGGTGGCGATCAGTAAGAACATATCATACGGACGAAGAAACGGAAGAATTCCAAATGTTGCCAGACTTAAAAAAGGGAGATATCCTAGAAATAAATAAAGCTTTAGCCGTGGAGAAACAAACAAAGGCACCCGCTTTACATACAGAAGCATCACTACTCAGCGCTATGGAACATGCAGGCAACAAGCTCGATAATAAAGATCAGCAAAAGGTCCTCCGTAATATCGGGCTAGGAACCCCGGCTACCAGAGCTTCAATTATTGAGACTTTATTTCAACGTAACTACATAACGAGAGATAAAAAAAGCTTGGTTCCAACCGAAAAAGGATTACAGTTACACAAATGGATTGGTGATAAAGATATTTCAAATGTTGCAATGACCGCTGAATGGGAACTGGCATTAGCTGATATTGAGAATAACCGCCACGATCCTGCATTATTTCGTAGTAACATTACGGAATATACCGGACAACTTACCGTGGATCTTTTATCCCTTCCGATTGCAAAGCTCCCAAGTCATTCGCTGAAATGTCCAAAATGCAAGGTAAATTCTGTTGTAATTAAGGACAAACTAGCCCAATGTGCTGCGAGTTCTTGCGAATGGAAACAATGGAGAAATATCTGCGGAGTTCAATTATCAATCAACGATCTGGAATTGCTACTGACACAATCGAAAACCTCCCTAATTAAAGGAATGAAAAGCAAGGGCGGTAAAATTTTTGATGCCTACATAGTTCTTAAAGATGATTGCAGTACAAGTTTTGAATTTGGTAAACGAACCAGTAATTAATTAAAAATATTTTCTTATAATGTGATTGTGCCCAGAATTGTTTTTGCCTAACATGGAAAATTATTGAAGTTTATAATCGCAACTCAAAAAAATTGAGCTGCGATTTTTTTAGTGCATTAATTCACCCTCTTTAATTTCTTCCAAACAAAGGACCGAAAGCCGCATGCAATGAGGGATTGTTGGCAGGGCAGTAATCATCTGCAAAATATTCTGACAAACGCATTTTTACATAATTTTCATCTTTATTAATTAAGCTAGAGATACGCTCAACTATATATTTAAGTCTCTCTTTAGCAGCAGTTCGAGGGTTTGGTGCGTAATTCAGGCCACGTCTATTCTCTTCCTCTAAAATTTGTGCAATATCAATGGGCTGATTAAATAAATCTTGGACTGGCCTGATATGTCTGGGAGGATTATCAGATAACAAGTTATAGATTCCTAACTCGGGAGTAATTGGAAGAAACTTTACCTTTTGCCTATTACTATCGTACATATTCAATTGGAGTTGTTCACCTGGACCTCGATTAATTTTGGCTCTAATTCTTTCAATTGAAGGTTGTGCGTCAAGATCTAAAAATGCTATAACAGGTGTATTGGCTGGTATTAAATATTGAGCCGACGTAACAGTAAATTTTAAGGTTTGTGGCCAGCCGCCAATGGGCAATATCTTTATTACAGGTCTTCTTCGATTGTTTAGATTGGTGAAATAATAATTAAGAATGTGTTCTAGAATATAATTAGCGTATTCATCTTCAACAAACAGTACTAGATCTGGTAAAATTTCGTCCTGTATTGCCATGTTTTGAAGTGCTAGCGCAGCGAAACACCTATATTCTACTGTGACAATACCTGTTAAGGAGTTACGCTCCAAATATATAAGATTTGACGCTTGCTTAATTAAACTGCTGGAATGAGTAGAAAGAATCACTGTTAAGTTTTTATCATGTGCCAAGCGTTCTAAAAATTGAAGAAATCTGACCTGCACTTTTGGATGTAATGCTAATTCAATTTCATCTATAAGGACTAACGAATTATTACTAAGATGTTCTAACTGGAATAAGGCGTTTAGAATTAAAACTTCTCCTAAGCTAAAGTTTTTCTCAGTATAATACTGCTTCTGACCTGCAACTGTCGCTGCGGGCATTAAAAAGCCATAATTTGACCGACCGTTTCCTAAACCCCTTCCGTTAAGTTTTTTTCGGCGTAATTCAGAATATTTGGAAGTTTGAAATATGTCATTCATTCCTTCCCTCATAAATGGTGGCGCAGCAAGTATTCCACGTGTATCTAATTCCTCATTTTGTACATAAAAACGTTCACCCGCAGATGAAATAAGTATTGCGCTTGAGAAACCCATTGTGTTCAATAGAGACGCTTTAGCCCGTGGAGTAGGCACCCATCTCGTATTTCGATAACGATATTCAACATGTGATCCGTTATTTTCAAACCTTATAATTGAATTCCTAAAATTATCAAATTGTAAATTACTGGTAGTACGGAAATGTCTTTGGAAAGCGTAAGAATCAGTTAATCGCTGTAGACAAGCTATTAGTGAAGTTTTTCCAGAACCATTTATTCCAGTTAGTACATGGATACCAGGAGAAGGAATTATAAATTCCAGCTTGGTTATGCTCTTTAGATTTTCAATAGTGATTTTTTTCATGTTAACATTGGCTACTTTTTCGCTAAAATATAAAAATTAACCATAATATTTTAATTCTTCTACAGATGAAGTTAATTCATCTTTTTATCGCATGTATTTTGTAAAATAAACAACAGAAAATAGATGCTTAGAAAAAACAAGTCAGCTAAAGCCACTAAAGGACAAATACCTAATCTAAGTACATAACCACAATACATTTATCCATTATTAAAGATTTAAAACCTCTAAAAATGGATAAACAACAAGAAGAACTGTCTTACTTCAAACTTCGCTTACTGGAGCTGTTAGAAACTAGTTTTCCGGAAAAATTGAAAGATAAAACTTTCATTAATCAACGCGCTCAAAGGGCGGCTAATGCCTACGAAGGTGCATTTTTAGCCGGTAATCCGTCTAATGAATGTGAACAGATCGCTGACTTCATCCTTTTTGAAGGATTGTACTTTTCGAAGTTCGATACAGTCTTTAAGGTCGTATGCGACGAATTTGGCTCCCTAATGCTAGAAGAGGATATACGTCCATTCAGTTTAAAGATGCTGGGTAGATGTGAATCAATATTTGCCAAATACCATCTGGTGGACGACTTTGCGTACAGCTATGACTTTGACTTATTATATACTGAACTGACAGGAGCGATAGCGATTTGGATCGAAAAACATGGCCTTCAATAAAAAGTTCGCTCTCCAGCAGAACATTGAAGCCCTACAAATTGCATTTCAGCTAGAAAAAGAGAACAAATCCCCGACTATAGGGCAAAGACTGCTATTGAAGCAATATTGTGGATTTGGCGGACTAAAATTCGTGCTCAATCCTATAGATGATGAGTATGCAATAAACCATTGGCGAAAAACAGATCACCAGTATTTTGAGCAAACCCAGAAACTTCACGCACTTTTACGCGCGGATTCGCCGGATCAAAATGAATATCAACGCTACGTAAACAGCCTTCGTAATTCTGTATTGACTGCTTTTTACACGCCTATTCCACTAATAAATGCACTGGGGGAGACTTTAAAGGAAAATGGAATTATCATCAATAAACTGTTGGAACCTTCGGCGGGCGTTGGCGCGTTTATTTCCGGTTTAAAAAGTACTTTTAATGAAGACACAGAAATAACAGCTTTTGAAAAAGATCTGCTGACAGGTAAGATTTTAAGTCAGTGTTATCCTCGTGTAAAGACTTATACACGAGGTTTTGAAGAAATTTCAGAGAAAAATAAGGGCACGTTTGACCTTGTTGCTTCCAATATACCATTTGGAACAACTTCTGTTTTTGACTTGGACTATAGTCGAAGTAAAGATTCGACAAAAGTTTTGGCTTCAAAAACAATTCACAATTACTTTTTCCTAAAGGGTTCTGAAATGGTCCGCAATGGGGGGATTTTAGCCTTTATTACTTCGCAAGGAGTGTTGGATAGTCCATCCAATAAGCCTATACGTGAGGCTTTGATGAAAGAAAACAACTTGATTTCTGTTGTAAGGTTGCCCAATAACCTTTTCTCGGACAACGCTGGGACTGAGGTAGGCAGTGACCTGATCGTATTACAACGCAATAGCAGGAAGATAGAGTTGAAACCTTTCGAGAGAGATTTTTGTGAAACAATTAATACGCGATCTGGTGAAACGCAAAATCTTTATGTGCATGGGGCCGGTGTCCGTGTTTTTGACAAAATTTTGGAATCTAAAGACCAGTACGGAAATATTGTACCTATCTATCTTCATAGCGGTAATGCGGAAGGAATTGCTGCTGACACAAAGATGATGCTTGAACAGGATTTCAATTTCAACTTTGATCACGCACTATATAAAGCAGAACAAACCGAAACACTAGCGAAAAAAACAAACTTTCCTTTTCAAAAAGCAGAATACGGCACACTTGGGGCAGAAGAAAAGCAGGCAGAGAAAACGCCAACCCATAAAAGTATGCCCGAAAGATCCTCTCAGTTAAGTTTACTCGATCTGTTTTCTCAGGATGATACGGGTGTTAAAATGAATATACCAGTTGTAAAAAAGAATGCAAAGGCTCCTCGTAAAAAGCACCACAAAACAGCAGTTCAACCCAATTTATTTAGTCATAGTTATCCAAACGCAGAAATTCAAAATCAGAAACTGCCGGAACCATCATCCAGCGATAAGGTCAAATTTGCACAAAAAGATCTCTTTGCAGATCTGCCAACCTCTTTGCCGCCCGACAAAGAGGAAATAGTGCATACGATAAAAACAGAAGGTGTATACGATGGAACACTTGAAAATTTTCATAGGGATGGTTCATTTGTTATTTATAATAACCAGCCAGGATTTTTAAAGGATGTAGATATAGTAGAGAAAAAGGCAATTTTTTCTCCATTAGAACTACCAGTCTCGCAATTAGGAAGAGCATTATCCTACATTAGAGTGCGCGACGCCTACATTGACCTTTACGACAAAGAAGCTTCATTTCGTGTTGAACATCCGGAGGAACGCGAGAAACTTAATAACCTGTATGACGCTTTTGCCAAGAAATACGGACGGATAAACAGCAGTGAGAATATCAAGCTAGTAAAACTGGATGCGTCAGGTAAGGAAATTCCTTATTTGGAGCGGGTTGTAGGCGGAGTCATTCACAAAGCAGATATTTTTAGCCAACCTGTGGCATTTTCTACTAACACTAAAAAAGTGGAAACAGCGGCAGAAGCTTTGTCCGCTTCACTTAATAAATATGGTATTGTGGACGTACAATTTATGTCGGAAATCACCGACTTAAGTAATGAGAATCTACTGAAAGACTTACAAGGACAGATTTTTTATAATCCCTTTATCGACCGCTTTGAGGTTTCCGCCAAATGGATTTCCGGTAACGTTGTGGAAAAAGCACGTTTTGTATCGGAATTTATAGCCAAAAATCCTGAAAACAGAGAGGCTGTAGAAAGCTTAAAAGCTTTAGAAGATGCAATACCCACGCAAATCGAGTTTGCTGAGTTGGACTTTAACCTAGGTGAACGTTGGATTGCCATTGAAACTTATAAAAAGTTTGCATCTGATCTTTTCGGAGTAGATGTGAACATACATTACAATGAGAGTACAGATGACTTTTCAGTTTCAAGTAAGTCATCCAATATTCAGATAACACAAAAATATGCCATTCAATCTGAAAGCAGAACGTTTGATGGACTGACCTTACTGAAGAATGCATTGGTCAATACGACCCCATATATTACCAAAACAGAAACTGTTGGTGAAAACAAAGTGAAAGTTCCAGATATGGAAGCCATTCAGATGGCAAATGCAAAGATTGATGAAATTCGATCAGAGTTTACAAATTGGTTACATGCCCAGGATGATGCATTTAAGGAAAGACTGACCCAACAATACAATGATACCTTCAACTGTTTTGTAAAACCGGAATACGATGGGGCTCATCAAGAATTTCCCGGACTTGACCGCAAAGCTTTGGGTATTGATGACCTGTATCAAAGTCAGAAAGATGCTGTTTGGATGTTAAAGTGCAACGGTGGCGGTATTTGTGATCACGAAGTTGGAGCAGGAAAAACCTTAATCATGTGTACCGGTGCACAAGAAATGAAACGCCTGGGATTGGCACATAAACCTATGATTATCGGACTAAAAGCCAATGTACACGAAATTGCAGAAACATATAAAAAAGCCTATCCACATGCTAAAATTCTATATCCCGGCAAGGAAGATTTTACTCCCAATAAAAGACAACGCATTTTTGGCGATATAAAAAATAACGACTGGGATTGCGTGATCTTAACGCACGAGCAATTCGGGATGATACCACAATCCGCCGAACTGCAAAAAGAGATTTTTGAAAATGAACTGGAAACAGTTGATGAAAATCTTTCCGTTTTGCGTGATCAAGGTAAAGACGTATCCGGGATGATGATGAAAGGTGTTATTGTCCGTAAGCAAAATTTAGAAGTTAAGCTTAAGAATTTACAACATGATATAGATAACAGGAAAGACGACGTGGTTGATTTTAAGATGATGGGGAGCGACCACCTTTTTGTAGACGAAAGTCACCGTTTTAAAAACCTAATGTTCAATACTCGCCATGACAGGGTTGCTGGTTTAGGAAATCCTGCTGGTAGTCAACGGGCCCTCAACTTACTTTTTGCATTACGTACGATACAAGAACGTACAGGTAAGGATCTAGGAGCAACTTTTCTGTCCGGGACTACAATAAGCAATTCCCTTACAGAACTCTACCTACTCTTCAAGTATCTACGCCCAAAAGCACTTGCCAAGCAAGGGATCAACAGCTTTGATGCATGGGCGGCCATTTTTGCGAGGAAAACAGTAGATTATGAATTTTCAGTAGCCAACAACATTGTTGCAAAGGAGAGGTTCAGATATTTTATTAAAGTCCCCGAACTTGCCCAATTCTATACTGAAATTACTGATTACAGGACTGCGAAGGGAATCGGTATTGACCGACCTGAGAAAAATGAAATTTTGCATCATATTCCGCCTACTCCCGACCAGGAATACTTTATTAAACAACTAATGCAGTTTGCTAAAAATGGTGATGCGACCTTGCTGGGACGTGAACCATTATCTCCCAAGGAAGAAAAAGCAAAAATGCTCATCGCTACCGATTACGCACGTAAGATGTCATTAGATATGCGGATGATCAGCGGCAACTATGAAGATCATCCAGATAGCAAAGCTTCACACTGCGCTGCTAACCTCGCTAAATACTACCATAAGTATAACTTACAAAAGGGAACTCAGTTTGTTTTTTCGGATCTAGGAACTTATAAACCTGGGCAGTGGAACATCTACAGCGAAATAAAACGAAAACTTGTAGAAGAACATGGTATTCCTGCACACGAAATTCGTTTTATTCAGGAGGCGAAAAACGAAAAGCAGCGAAAGCAGATTATTAAAGATACCAATGAGGGAAAAATCAGGATACTTTTTGGATCAACAGAGATGCTGGGTACTGGGGTCAATGCTCAACGAAGAGCGGTCGCAGTACATCATTTAGATACGCCATGGAGACCGAGTGACCTCGCCCAACGTGATGGCCGCGCCATCCGCAAGGGAAATGAAATAGCGAAATTTTTTGCCGAAAATAAAGTAGATGTTATCATATATGCCGTAGAAAAATCATTGGATGCCTACAAATTTAATACTTTGTTTAACAAGCAGGTATTTATAGAACAGCTTAAGTCAAACACTATGGGTAAAAGAATCATTGACGAAGGAGCTATGGATGAAAAGACAGGAATGTCATACTCGGAATACACTGCTATCCTTTCAGGTAATACAGATCTTCTGGAAAAAGCAAAACTTGAAAAACAGATAGGAGGGCTTGAAAGTGAAAAACAGGCTTTTAATCGCTCAAAGTATAGTGCGAAAAGTAGACTAACGAACGCGCTAAGCTCGTCCGAAGTTGTTCGTGAGAATCTTGAAAAACTAAAGATGGATTGGAACAATTTGCAGTCTAAATGTAAGACGAATCCTGACGGCTCCATTATCAATGCGTTAAAACTTAATGGACTAAATGATAAGGCAGAAATAAAACAGATTGGTGAAAAACTTTTTGATCTTGCTTTTCAGTCTCAAACAAAAATTGATCAGTATGAACTGATTGGTTCTTTATATGACTTTAAACTTTTACGCAAAACAGAATTCTCTAAAAAAGATGGTGCTGAAATCTTTCATAATCGTTTTTTTGTAGAAGGTGACGGTGGGATTAAATATACCCACAATCACGGTGCTATGGCAATGGACCCAAAATTAGCCATCCGGTACTTTTTGAACGCATTGGAAAAGATACCTAAGTTAATGGATTCGTACAAAGAGGAACTTGCCGAACTGACTCAGGATTTACCTGTCCTGGAGGATTTAGTTAACGCATCATGGCCGAAAGATGACAAATTAAGTGAACTTAAAAATGAACTTGCTTCGGTAGAACGAAACTTACTTGTTTCTCTTGCATCTCCAGATCAAGAGGATACAGAGAAGGAAATAACCTTAACAAGCGATAACCAACAAGAGGAAAATAACAACGTAGTTCAATCCAAACGAAAGGTAGGATAAAAAGAGGAAAGGGCCTGCATGGCCCTTTACTTTTATTAGAATAAAAATGATGTTACTTGTATAGCATCGTGAAGGCCAATGCACCACTGAAAATACTATTTCCTTTATCGTCGGCGCTTGCCTTAATTGTATTGCTCGATTCAGGCCATTTGGCATAACCAGGCGCAGGTGGTAATGGATAATCAAGCGTTATGGTTAATCTATGCCTAAAGCACAGGGCACATTGTGAAGCGTAATAATTTATTACCTCTTCTTTAATACCGCTCATAAAAGCTTTTTGAGCGGTAGATAGAATGAAATTATCGTTCATCCAGTCTTCAAATAAGACTTCAATTTTGTCTGCCTGAAGATTTAAATCTTCATCAGAGAGTGCATATAACTCCACAAGTTTATCTTGCACCCCTTCCGTAGTAAATGGAAATTTGCTCATAGAATACAATTTTTGTTAAATGTGAGATTATTTGCAGCTGTTAATTAAATGTATTGCTTTAAATTTAATATTACAACAAAAAATATTCTTATTATGGCATTGTCTATCAAATATGGATCACCTTTATTTAGATTTACAATAGCGTTCTTCGCAGCAATATACCTCTTATTTCATGGAAGATCAGTCGATTTGCTTGAAGCCGTTTCGTCTGTTTCTTTTTATATAGCTTTTTCAATCAGTTTTACAGTTAGCATTATAATCGTCCATCAGATTCACTATATAACATTGTGGCTGGATACATTATATGACTGGTTTTTGCATCCAATTAAAAGAGCGATATTCCAATTCTTATTTGCAGTCTTATTTTCATTACTTATCGACTTTGTGGCACTTGCCTTTTACTTTGATCTAGTGGGTACCAACATTTTTTTGAATGGTTTTATCAAATATGATTTACCAATTATTATATGTCTCATTTTGTTGCTGAATTGCTATTATCTAATTTTTCATATATATACCAAAAGAGCGGATGCGAATACTGGAAAAGACAAGGTGACTAATAACCCGCCAATAATCGGCGTTGTAGATACTGTTCTTGAAAATGAGAAAGTTGAAATGGAGACAGAGAATGATTCTAGCGATAGGTTGGCAGACGACGTCCTTCCCATCAATCATGCGGGGATAAATGCGAGCTTTCATATTCGAACTGACATCGTCTATTTTTTTCGTAAAGACCGAAAAATGCATGCTGTGACCGTTCATGGCAATATATATCCCTTCATTATGAACATTGAAGACTTGGAAGAGGATTATAAAAACATCGGTCTTTGTAGAATAAACAGAACTGTGATTGTAAATTGTAATATGATTCGTGGCTATACCATAGGTTCAAAGCGTAATACATTAAAAGTTATTTTAATACCTGCCTACTCGAGTAAACTTCCACATGACTATGCAGATCACTTCTTAATCACACGTGGTTATCATAAACAGTTTAAAAGCCTTTTTGAGCGCGTTTAAGATTTTTTTATTACTAACTGCTGGTGTAAATCCGTCAAAATTGATGGATTTACGTCTTTTTTGCATTTGTCAAATGTACAATTTGGCACTTCCTGTGTATAATTTGGCATCTCCTACGTACAATTTTGCACGTTCTACGTCATTCTGCAAAATGTGCTATTGACATGGGTGTTTTTGATCTATAATTTTATAATAAACAGAATGTGAGTTGAATTTGTACTGTTACTTTTAAACTGTTTTGGTCTTTAATGACCGAAGAAAAATGTTCACATGAACCTTGAAACTATTATTAACCTACCTTGATTAAAAGAAACCCATACGCCCACCCACCGGCTTATGCCTTTTAATCTACCGCGACTAACCTCGCATCAACCTAACTATTTATTAATTCTAAATTTTTAATTATGAAAAATTTGAAAATGGCCGTAGCAGCTTTGGTTATCGCTGCCGGTTCAATTGGTGCTTTTGCATTTACAAAAGCGAATGACAATGAAGTTTCTAAAAAAGAGCTTCAAACCTACTATTATGGAAACAATGGCGATGGTAGTTATCGTCAATTAAGCAACCCATCTGGTGGAAGTTGCACAACACCAAATGCAAATCCATGTATTATCACTTCATCCCAGAACTTGCCGGATGGTTTCGACTATTCTGATAAACCTTCTGACGCTGTAGAATCAAGTGAAAGAACAGTACATGTTGATTAAATATGTAAAAGAAATTGAGAGGGGAAACATACTCGTTTCCCCTTTAAATTATTTTTGAACAGATAACTCCAATTCCGTTTTTATTAGTTGAGTCAATCTTTGACCATTGTCCTTGCGCAATTCATCTGTAGGAATCGAGACAGAGATAATTTTACCATTTTTACCAAGTAGCATTATATGGGGACATCCTTGTATTTTGTAATGTAGCATAAATGGATCTAATCTTCCGTTGCCTTTGGTCTTAAGGTGAGTTTGACCAGCGAAAGTATATAACTCACTTTTCAATCCTTTTTCAATCCAGCTTTTCTTCGAAGATTCGATATTAATACTGAGAAATACAAGGTCCTTACGGGCTTTAAACTTTTCTTTTATATTACTAAGTATTGGAGGCATCGCTGTACATCCACCGCAGCCCGTAAACCAAAAGTCCATTACAACTACTTTGTCAAGATAATCTGTAGGCGTGTGAATTACATCATTTTCGTCAATAAATGAAAAAGGGAAAATCTTCTCACCAGCAGCAATCGATCTTGCATTTGCAGTTAAAAGCACTTTGTAGTACTGTGCTTGCACAACCCCAATGGCCTGCTGAATTATGTCATTCTGCTGGGCTGGGTATTCTTTGGTAGAAGTAAGAAACCATGTTGTCAATAAACGATCGCGCAGTACACCATCATAGCTGGTACTTAGTTTACTATACATCCAATCAAAAAAATGTTTTTTATCAACGATGTTACCATTAGTATGGTGCGTAATTTTATATTCCAACTGTTCCTTGGCCAATAAAAAATCAGCATAATAGAGTGAGGTTTCTAATTCTCGTTCATCTTCCAAAGCTCGGCTTTTTGTAAGATTTCCGGCGAAATATTCTGAAAGCGATTTTGTTACCTCATCTCCATATAAATAATAAAACAACATTAATGACTGAACAAATTGAGCTTTATTTCTAGCTCGAAGATCTACCTCCAACCGGTTGAAAACGCTATTGTCTAAGCGTTCTTTATACTGCTGAAGTATGGTGTTTTGATAGCTCAAATTTGCAAAAAAAGCCAATTCACGTGATGCCAGAGATTGCGTTTTGTTCATTGGTCCCTTATAGTAAAATGGTCCTTCAATTATTCTAGAAGGCTTAAAAGAATTCAATAAGAACTGGCAATTATATTTTTCAGCGCCTGTTCCTTCAAAAACTGCTCTGTTACGAGCAACATCCAGTTTTAAGTTAATGCTATCTCCCTTGGTACCTAGATTTGGATTTAGAAGAAAATCATCAAATAGTAAATTCAGGATGCTGTCGCCAGAATAAAAATTCAATGCCATATAAAAATAATCAGATGAAGCGTCGAAAGTAGTATTAAATGCACCTTCATTATTTAATGGTACATCAATAATTGTATCGGGAGGTATATTGAGTAATTTACCTAGCTTATAAGTATTATTTTTGTAGAGTTGTATTGTTAACTTACTATTAGGCCTAATTACTACTCCGGTGACGGTACCGCGGAATTGGTTTGTCTGTGGCTGTGCTACAGACGAAATGCAAAAAAACAGTATTGTAAGAATTGTATAATTTAAATTTTTCATGTCAAATTTTTAACGCGGGTTTTGTTCTACTTTACTTAATGAAATTTCCTCCTCGGGTATCGGAAAAGCATAACGTACATCGTTAGGCGGTAAAATATATTCCTTGCCGTTTAATAATCGTTTAAGGACTATCTCCTTTCCAATCTTATTCAATCGTTTTATATCGCTCCACCTTATTCCACGCCAGATTAGCTCCTTGATACGTTCATTTAGAATAATGTCTAAGAGTTCGTCTGTGGAATTTGCAGTAACGGGGACAAAAACTTCCGTATTTTTAAATCTTTTTATGAGCAAGTCATTTAGCCATTTCAGCGACAGCACATTTTCGCCCTTACGAGCTAGACATTCAGCTTTGATCAAATAAAGTTCATCGACTGCCAGCCCATGAAAAGGATTCACTCCATTACCATTATATCCAACTTTTTTAGCGTATCTACCATTATCTTTTCTTTCAAAATATACGAACAAGCGAAGGTCATTTTTACCGTAGGAGCTTATAATTATAGGGTTGATTATTGTCGCCGTGTTCCCACGATCAGTGAAGGTGATCCCGTGGACACCAAATTGAGAAGCATTAAAAATTGTTTCGTCATTATCTCTTTTAAAAGGTATTGGATCTGAAGTTGAAATAGTATTATAATCTATCAGTTTGTTATAAAGACTTAGGGCTTTGTCAGCATTTGTTTCAGCATTTTCAAAGTCATTCATCATCAAATATACTCGGGCCAATAAAGCATAAGCTGCTGTTTTCGAAGGCCGATTTCTATTAGTCTCCTGAAAATTAGACGCTAATAATGTGGCCGAATTTTGAAGATCAATTATTATCTGTTCATAAGTTTTTTTAAGGTTAGAACGAGGTTGAAGTAGGTCTACCCTTGGCTCTAATCTTATAGGTAAACCTAAATCAGTTTCAGCAGTTTTCGAATCGTAGGCCAAACAAAAATTACGAACTAAGTCATGATATGCATATGCTCTGACAAAGAGTGCCCAACCTTTAACATTATTTGCTTCGGTAGATTCATGTAAATCTAAATTCTTCAAACTTTCCAAAGCGTTGTTTGCATAGTACACCGACCAGAATGGAGCCGCCCAGTCTTGCACAGGAGAATATCCTTCGTAAATATCATTAGCCCAAATAAACGAATTACGCTCCATAGCTGTAAAAGTACTTTGCCACGCTGCATAATCAACAAAATCATATTCATCAGCCCCCATCTGCCCTAATCCTCCGGTCTTATTAACCTCAGAGGTATTGTCTAGGAATGCAGCAATATCTGCTAAATTTTGAGGCACTACGATGCTACTATTTGGTTTTTCATCCAGAAAATCTGTCTTGCAGCTAAACATTGTAATAAGGATAACCAAACTTAGTTTATAAAGTATATTGGTTTTATAATTATATCTTTTCATAGTTTTTTAGAATTAAAAATTTCCTGTAAAGCCAAATGATATGTTTTTGGCTTGTTGGATATCTGTACTTTCAGGATCAAAGCCCTGGTTATTTGAACGCCAAAGGATTCCTAAATTATTTGCGTAGGCAAAAATCATTAGTTGCTTTAAGGGGGAACGCTTTAAGTACTTTTTGCTCAGGTTAATACTAATGCGTACATCTTGTAAACGCAAATGATCCGCATTATGTACAAGTATCTCAGATCCTCTATAGAAACTATCACGATTAGAGTTTGCTGGATATATCAACGCTGGTACGTTGGTGATAGTTTCATCTCCGGGATTTTTCCAACGTTTACCATAGTCAGGCTGGTTAGCATAACTGCCGGGTGAGCTTGTTGCATACAAGGTACTATTGCCCATGCTAATGACACGAAAGACATGCCCTGCTTTATAGGTTAAAAGAAAGCTTAATTGAACATTTTTATAATTAAGGGTATTTAAAACAGAGCCAAAGGCTGTAGGAGATCTTGACCCCATATATTGTAATTCAGTCCGGTCTTTCGAATTAACAATTAAAGTATAGTCCTTACTAACTTCTCCATTCAAATAGCCCTGAGGCGCTCCTGTGTTATCAAGACCTGCCCATTTAAAGGCAAAAATACCATTAAACGGATAGCCGACAAGTGGAAGATCGGTCGATCCTCCACCTATTATTGATCCATTACTTCCCGCCTCAGCAGAATAACGGCTAATTTTATCCTTCACAAAATTAGCAAGGATGGTGGTTTGCCAATTGAAATTTCCTACAATGTTTTTTGTGTTTAATGTAATATCGAGCCCTTTAGTTTTAATGTTGGAATTATTGCCTCTGAATACACTTAAACCGGTTTGTGGGGCGACTTGCGATAGTCCGATTAAATCTTGGCCATGCTTCAGATAAAATTCGATTGAACCGGATATTCTTTGACTTTTGGATGCAAAATCCAAACCTACATTTAAATTACTTACACGTTCCCATCTAAGTGAGGGATTTGGAGGGTTAAGTACCGAGTGCGGGAATAGTCCATATTCATTCACAAACGGACTTAATCTGGTGGTGAAGTAAGCGGAAGTACTCTTATCAACGTTTCCGTTATATCCATAGGTAGTTCGCAAAGAAAGAAGCGGCAGCCAATTTATACGATAAAATTGTTCCTTGTATATATGCCAAAGACCACCAATACTCCATAGGGGCACACCTTTTTGATTGGCATCTACTCCAAAAATATTGGATTCGTCCTTACGCACGCTTGCGGAGATTGTATATTTTGAAACGTAGCTATAAGCAGCATTAGTGTAGTAGGAAATATTTCGGTCAACTAGCTTGCTATTGGTTAGTCCCGTTTCAACGCTTTGGGTTCCTGATCCATAGTATCGTGGGTATTGCTTGGTAAAATCGACAGAAGAGTTGCTGTTACTTCCAGTTTCCGGATTATACCCATAAAGAGTTGAAGAGCTGCCATCAATTCGGCTTTCAGAAACTTCAATTCCAGCGATTGCGCTAACTGTATGTTTATCCCGCAGTACTTTATCGAATGAAATTTGCATTCTCCCATATTGACTTGTCAAAATGTTTTTAGTGTTTTGCAGGATATCGCCTTCTTTGATCGGGCTCGTTGCTGTTCCCGTTGCAGGACTAATCGAAGATAGCGTATTAATTAAATTACGGGTATAATAAGAAGATGCATATTTCCAGTTATCATCATTACTAAGCCCTTTTTGATAAGAGTGATAAAGTGAGATTTTTAGGGGATTAACTATTTGATATGTTAAGTTATTTTGAATACGGAAGTTGATAATGCTATTAAATTGATTTGCAGCCCTCTCATCAATTGGTCGGTAATACCAATCAAGCAAGCCTTTGTTCTTCTGCTCTTCGACATAAGTACTTCGTAGATCTTGTGCAAATGGAAGTGCATTACCGTTCTCATCAGCTAGTTTTAAATAGGGATATTGATAGATACCGGACAGTAAAGAAGGAGCAGCCTCTGTTTTATTTGAAGTAAACTGCATTCCCGAAACTAATTTAAGCCTATCGTGTATTAAGTTATATGTGTTTTGACCATTTATGGTAAATCGTTCGTAACTGCTTCCTATATTTTGTAATAAATTGTGATCATATCCTGCTGAAAGATAGAATTTCTGATTATTTGTACCACCTGAGAGATTTAAGTTATATTGTTGGCTTATTGGAACTTGATGGAAATATCTCAAAAGGTCGTCTCGTATATCAATATTTGACAATGAGTCCAGCATTGAAGTACGAGTTGCAAGGTCTATATTACCATTACGATGTAACAGTAATATTTCAACTGCGGGCGATAGAGCGGCATATCCATTATTTATTTTTGTATTATATCGCCCTTTTTCAAACATTTCTGTTTCTACCTCGACATACTCTGCACTGGTCATGCCTCTTTTGGTATATAATCTAGGTTTTTGCCCGATAGTCATATTAGCGGTAAGACCGACCTGAATATTTTTATTGAATTTTCCTGACTTAGTGGTAATAACTATTACGCCATTCCCTGCTTGGGTACCCCAAATGGAAGCTGCCGCAGCATCTTTCAAAATAGTAATTGATTCAACATCGTTTGGATTCAAAGAGGTAATATCACCATTGTATGGAAAATTATCGACCACAACCAAAGGATTGGCATTTCCAAGAATTGTACTACGACCTCTGATACTAATATCCGGTGTGTTGTAACCACCGGTCTTATTTAATATCAAGCTACTTGCTACCCCATCTAAACGTTGTAAAATATTGGTAGTAACCGAACGTTGTAAAATAGAACTATCAATCGTTACAAAGCTTCCAGTAGCCCTCTCCTTAGGTAACGTCTGATACCCCGTGTTAACTTCTACTACCGCATTGTCCAAGTAAATGTTTTGTCTGTATAACGTAACAGTAGTAAATTCATTTGATGCCTTTCTCCTTGTGGGTTCCCATCCCAGATGGTGGTACGAAATAGTATTGTTTCTATCTATAACGTTGAGTTCATAGCTTCCGTCAGAGTTTGTTTGTGTTGCTATATTCGAACCTACCACCTGTACTGTTACATTTCCCAATGGATTTCCTAGCGAGTCTACAACCCTTCCTTTAATGAGGTTCTGATAGGAGGGGTCAATCGTTAACCTGTCGTTTTTGTTCGAGGGCTGCTTTTCTTTGATAACAATAATGCCGTCTGTGAACTTATATGTAAGAGGTTGCCCTTCAAAGACCTTTTGCAATACCTCATCAAGTGGCCGATTTTTAACGTTTATGCTTACAGCTTGGGTATTTTTAAGAGCCTGCTCATTATAGGCAAAATCGTATTTTGTCTGTTTTTTGATCTCCTTAAGAACTGATTCTATAGGAGCATTTTTAAAATTGAGTGTGACTGTCTGGGCCATCACTTTTGCGGACGATTGCAAAACTACGAGAAACAGTAAAAATAGTAATGTTCTCATAACAAGCAATCTGAATGTATTACTCTTATCGGAGGTGATCTGAATATAACCTGTAGGATACATTCGCTCCTTGAAAAGAAGTTGATTATTCATACATTTGTAGTTAAGGGTTAGTAAAAGATTTCTGTATTTGCCAATTTAGAAGTTGCTACCCGTATTCGCTGGGGTGTACCACCACCCCAGCTTTTTTTTACGGGCTTTAAATAAACAACTGAAACACTAAAGTTTTTATTGAATTACCATAAGCCTCCTTCCTTCAATTTTAAGTTTAACATTGCTTATATCGGATAAAACTTCCAGCACACTGGATAATTTCTTATCCCTACTTATTGAAGCATTGATCTTTAGATCCTTTGGAATTTGTGCAAAATCTACCTCAAAATCATACCACCGCTGAAGTTGGCGCATTGCATTTGCGAGTGAAGTGGATTTAAAACGAAACTCACCGTCTCTCCAAGAACTGGTTGCTTCTGCGTCAACCACAGTTACAGTGTAATTTGACTGGGTTAAAGATGCCTGCTGATTGGGTTTAAGAATTTCTTTCGCATTGCCAGATTTACTTTCGACTTGAACACTTCCTTCAATAAGCGTTGTAACCGTAGAATGGTCATTTATGTAAGAGCTGAGATTAAATTCAGTACCAAATACTTTCAAATTTTGATTGCCTGTTTTAACGATAAAAGGATGCTTTGAATCATGTGCGACCTTAAAATAGCCTTCTCCTTGTAATTCTACGATACGGTCCACGCCAGTAAATGCAGTTGGATATTTAAGTGACGATTCTGCATTGAGCCAAACCTTAGTGCCATCTGGTAGTACAGTAAGATACTGTCCTTTGCGGGGTACTACCAACGTTGCAATTTGGGGCTTAGTTGCGGTGATGATCTTAGTTCCATTGGTATATGATATTGTATTGTCGGAAATTGTTATACCGTTTGCGTCCTGTCGTAAATCGTAGGACTTCCCATTTTCCAACACAAGGGTTGCTCGATTAGTTCCGGCTAAAATCTCTTGTTGTATTGTTTCCCTTTGGTTACGGGGTGCTTCCTGTACCTTTAGAATGAGATATAGCGCTGAACATATCAGCAGGAGAGAAGCTACGACTGAGGCTGCTGTTATCCATAATTTTCTGGTGTTGCTCTTTTTCGGTTCAACAATTGATTGCAGTTTCGCTTGATTGCGTTTAAGTATGGCTTGTAGTTCTGGGGACAGTTGTTCTTCCGGTTCGTTAAGGAGTTCCCTTTCAATCAACTCATTAATACGTTCATCATTTTGGTCAAGGTCAAAATATCTAAACAGGTAGTCCTTTTCTTCCTTCGTACACTGGTTATCTAAAAACTTTCTATATATGTTGTCGATTGAGTCCATTGGTGTCTTGTTTCCTATATAGACAATCGTAATTCAGGAACTCTCGGCTCGACTTAGAAAAAAAAGATGTTTTTTATTTAAAGATTTGATAGCAGGCAAGGATGCCACCAATTAACGCAGGGTATTTATTCGCCAGCTTCTGTTTTAAAAAATCTGCTGATTTTGCCATATGATCTTTTACAGTTGAAATTGATACCCCAAAATGGTTAGATGTTTCCTGATAGCTCTTACCCTCTATCTTTATCATACGAAAAACCTTTTGACGCTGTGGGGGCAGTAAGGAAATCATTTGTTCCAGGATTTCTGCTGTTTCCTTGTAAGCCAACAAAGGCTCAATATGATCATACGCAAGATCCATACTGTATTCAATTTGTCTGGATAATTCTTTATCGCGTGAGGCCTTCTTATACCAGTTGATTGTGAGGTTACGAGCAATTGTATGCAAATACGCTTGAAGATTAGTTTCTTCGTCTAAATTTTCTCGCGCATTCCATAACCTGACAAAAATATCTTGATGAATTTCCTCAATTGCTGGTTCGAACTTAATCAGCCTTTTGAGTTTAATTAGTAAGGGAGCAGCATAAATGTTGTAAATGAAGTTAAAAGCAATTGAATCTCCGTTCCGCAACTTATGTAGCAGCTCCCTGTCAGAATATATAGGGCGTATTCTCAAATGCAAATTGGTTTGACTACTAAAGTTAAGCAAAATTACAATTGATACCAAATTACAATGCAGGTTGACTGACTGTTTAAACTACTTCAATTAACCCTGCTCTTCTCTGCTTTTATCCTCTTCTTGAAATTTGATAAACTTGCTAAGTTCATCAACCATATTACGACTAGCAATGGCGTCAGGACTGTTGCTTTTCATCACGTCATCATCTCCCAGATCTACATCCTCGCCGTAAATTGCTTTTTTAAGTTCAATTCGGCTTTGTACTTCGGTCATTTTACTTTTTACAGTGTTTACGGCTTCATAATCAGGAATACCATTAGCTACCAGATCAGCAAAATTCTTGTATGGGAATAAATCGACCTGCATAACCTTCATCATGATATCGCCAAGTTTTAAAACTTCCTCAATTGAGTATGTCTTTCCGCCATAGGTCTGTAAATAAATAACCATTGCCAAAAACTGTTCAGGGCTTCGGTTCCATGACTGTGATTTCTGTCGTTTGAATATATTTTTGAGAAATGACAAAAGTCCCATTGATTAACTTAAAAAGTAAGTGATAAATTAAACTGTATTTAAAGTTATCAAATATCTTCGAATATCTATTTTGTGACAAGTATGTAGATAAAAGTAAAAAAGCAGGGGCGTACCCTGCTTAAACCAAAAAAAACACTTATGAAACACGCCGACTATGTATGCGGCGGTTCGTTTCAAAATTATAAAGGGTCTGGAAAACATTAACACACTTTATGTTAATTTTAACATTTAAGGGATTAAAATCTACTTTTTTGTTGCAGCTTTTTTTGGGGCTAAATGTTGTAACGCCGGATCATTCGCAATTCGCTCTAATTCCAGTTCAATTATTTTTAGTATATCTTTCTTTATCTGAGTATAGTTTGATTCAATGACCTCCTTTATTCTATCATTGCCCCCCTCGTCTACAAAAGACATGATATCGGGAATCTTTTTATATGCTTTTGTTTCTCTAGCTACTTTTTCATTGTCTACTACAATCTCAGCATGAAAAATTTTCTGTTCGATACGCTCATCAAAATTATCTGAAACAGAACCAACAAACATTCCTTGTGTAAGGGTACTTATTTTGGAGGCTGGGATCAGACTATCCAACTGTGTTGATATAGAAGTGGATTTATCATTTCGGTTAATAGTCATACTTTGCCGTTTCTGCAACACTTTTCCGAAACGTTCTGACAAGCTTTTGGCGGTTTCTCCAACCACTTGGCCACTAAAAATATTACCAACCGTATTTTGGATCACTTTCGCCTCCTTTTCACCATAATCGCGAATTAGTTGACTATAATCCTGGAATCCCAAACAAACCGCTACTTTGTTACTACGGGCGGTGGCTATTAGGTTATCAAGGCCCCGAAAATATATCGTTGGCAGCTCGTCGATGATTACCGAACTCTTCAATTGTCCTTTTTTGTTTATGAGTTTTACAATTCGTGAGTTGTACAGGCCCAATGCAGCGGAGTAAATATTTTGTCGGTCAGGATTGTTTCCTACACACAATATCTTGGGTTCTTTTGGGTTGTTAATATCCAGAGAAAAATCATCTCCAGTCATTACCCAATAAAGTTGCGGGGATATCATACGTGATAAAGGTATTTTTGCCGAAGCGATTTGTCCCTGCAATTGATCCTGAGCGCCACCTTGCCATGCGTCCATAAATGGAGATAAGTAATTCTCCAATTCAGGATAAGATGTTAAAACAGTAAATACATCTTCATACTTTTTGTTCAATAATTCAATTGCATGTGGAAAGGTGCAGTACTTGCCATATTCATATATTTTCAGATACCAAATAATTGCCGCTAAAAGAATAATTGGGGATTCCACAAAAAAATCACCCTGTTTTTGGATCCACGACCTATTAAGATTGAGCATTATCGTATATGCGGCCTCGTAAGCGTCCGAAATATCAGTCATGAAAGCTGGATTAAGAGGGTTGCAACGATGGCTTTTTCTCGGATCATCAAAATTAATAACATAAAACTGGGGTTTGATTTCATATCTATCAGTATTCTTTAGTAGATGATTGTACGCAATGGTAGAAAGGTCGTCAAACTTGAAATCATAGATATACATTGAAAAACCTTTTTCAATTTGTTGCTTTATGTAATTGTTTACCACCGCATACGATTTACCTGATCCCGGTGTACCAAGAACAATTGTAGCACGAAATGGATTGACTATGTTAATCCAACCGTTATTCCACTTTTGTTTGTAATAGAATTTTGTGGGAAGATTCACAGAGTATTCATTTTCCATCAACTTGGTTTCCTGCTGGAAACTCTCATTTTCATTATTAAATACATCATCCATCAGATTATTCTTAAGTAGTCTGCTCATCCATACACCTGAAACCATTAGTGCTATAAATCCTATTGATGTGGTTAGTATATAAAGATACGTGGCTATTTGTGCTGACAGGTTCAAGAGTGGTGTGTTCAAAAAGAACAAAATAATACCCATTGCAAGTACTGCATTAATTTTTGGCCATGTAATTTTTTCGTTTTTAACCCCCTTGCTCCCAAGACAACTTAGTGCCAGCAGCAGTACTGCAAAGATCTTACTGTAGAGTGTATGTGAAAATAAACCAGCTGTACGATCAAAATTTGTGAGGATTTTACCCACTATATCCAATGTCCATTTTTGCTGTTCAAAGAAACTGTAACAATAGTAATAAAAATGCATCAGCACCAAAATGATACTAACTGCGCGCATAAAGGCCATTATTTTGGCCAGTCCTCTAAGATCGTCTTCGCCTTGCATAATATAATATTTAAATGTCGATGGCAAATTAGGGTGGGTTGAAATGAGATAGCTTAACGTGTCTTTCAATGGCCCAACCGGGCTTTTTTTGTCCGTTAATACCCTCAAATACTTCGTTAAATAATTGATTTTTCGTATTTTGTGACTGGCAAATACAGTATATAAAATGGAAACAAAATCAAGTAGAACTTTTGTGATGGGAGATCTTCATGGCTCTTATAAAGCGCTTATTCAATGCTTAGAACGAAATGGCTTTGATTATGAAAATGATGTATTAATTCAATTAGGCGATGTTGTAGATGGGCACAATGAAGTTTATGAGTGTGTAGAAGAATTACTGAAAATAAAAAATCTGATTACGATAAAGGGAAATCACGATGAATGGTTTAAAGAATTTATACGAACGGATTATCATCCGGTGTTATGGCAATATGGTGGCAAAAACACAATTCTTTCGTATCTTAAATATAAAGATGGCGCGCAAGTCTGCATATCGAAAGGAGGGGGTATCAAAACATCTCTCGTTTCATCGGACATACCACCGCACCATCGCCAATTCTTTCAAGATCAAAAAAATTATCATATAACGGACGATAACAGCTGCTTTGTACATGCTGGATTTGACCGATATGTCGCTTTTGAAGAGCAGCGGGAACAAAATTATTATTGGGATCGCGATTTATGGACCGAAGCTTTAGCGCAGCAGGAAGATTCAAAGAATCAGGGAACTTATGAATTGCATACATACTTTAATACAATTTATATCGGACATACTGCAACAACAAATTGGGGAAACACCACACCGATGACAGCATTCAACATTATTAATATGGACACAGGAGCGGGGCACTCAGGCAAATTGACCATCATGGATATTAGCACGAAAGAAATATGGCAATCTGATCCAGTAAAAGAACTATATGGAGATTTAATTATTCAATAATAAAATGACAATCAAAGAAATAGGAAAAGTGATCGAGAACTATTATCAGTGCCAAGATGACCCCATCCTATTTAAATAGTACTTTTAAGCAGGTATTGCTCAAATTTCGATTTAATGTTTTGTACTACTAATAGTAATTTTAAGATGGGACAATATTGCGCCGTGTGTAATATTCATAAATCTAATGGTCGTATACAGGGTAATTATTGTGAAAGGGGCAATATTCCTCTCAAGGCCATATTCCCTGTTTTATATCATTATTATCAATCAAAATTGAATCATTCTTCAATTCTACAATAAATAGATTTGTTCCATTTCTTTTACAGAGAATATCGGCCCTGTCGTTAATTGGACCAACTGTTTTGCCTGATCTAATTTTAAAATTATATTCTAAAGAAATTTCAGATAGATTAAACCACAGATCCTGTAAATAAGGTAGTAGTCACTATCCTCTTTGTTAATAAGTAAATTACTATGTAGAACAGCCTACTACTATATATTAAATAATAAAATCTATTGCGCAACGTATTTCGTTTCATCATAGAAAAGATTTACACAACTTAGTTCGTCACTGTAAATAAAGCACTTCTCTCTAAAATCCTTACCATAAGGACATTTTTCTACCTTTAAGTTTTTTACGGAATAGAATTCAATATTATTAACTACCTCATCCGTTGAAAGATCATAACCATCTAATGATTCTAAAAAACTATAATTTAAAATGTGACTATTAATATCGTGCGCACCGGTATAAAAAAGAGAGATAACAAAAATTCTGTCTACATTTTGAAAAAAATCATCTTGTCTCTTTCTAATTAGCTTTCGTATTGTTCTGCCATCGTTAACTACGTCGGTAACGATAAGCACGTTCTTATACAAGCCATTATTTTCAAAATTTAGTAACCGTTCAGATTCATGATGCTCATCATGCCTGTAAGAATAGGGTAAAAAAGTGTATGGCTTATTATATTTTATAGCAGCTTTTGTTGAAATTACATTTCCTTCATAGCCCAAACCAATTATCATATCAACATTATTTTCTCCGATTTTTTTCTCCAAAACATCAACGATTGCATTCTTTATAAAATTTAAATTGTTTCTATTTTCAATTAGTTTCGATACATCGATCCAATTATGGGTTCGTGAAGTTTCGCTATAATGATAATGTCCCGTATGGAAAATTTTAAGCTCTTTTACTTTATCATATAAAATATCTGTAAATTCCGGATTATAATAAATAAGATCATTAACACTTTCTGCTGCAGAAATTTGTAATTCCAAACTATCATCTATAGATAGGATATCTTCTCCCATAATCTCAATTATGTCAGATTCCATTGCTGGCGGATTTTTCTGAAAAATTATATATTCCTCTTTTTGATGAATGGAACTGTTCCTCCTAATATCCCATTCGTCACCAAAATCATTATCTTTTATTTTTAAAAGCCCATATATTTTATTCTTTAAGATTATATCATCATTAATTTCAATAGGATAAATTTTAAAAGTCGCGTCGTCGTCTAATGCAGTCAAACAACCAGAATCACTCACCGTTAATTCCGCACTTGATATTGGTCTTGAGCTACAGATATGCTCATTTCCACAAAAGATGTAATTGATGTCATATTGCGTAAACTTGCTGACAACTCTTTTCCTATTTTCTGAAAGCCATTGCCCCCCATGCCTATTATCAAATGCAGAAGCCATATTATGGTGGGTACAAGCAATAACTTTTTTACCGTCAGTAGGAATGCTTTTAAATTCTTCTTCAAAATCAGCAATAGAGATACTGCCATCCAGTTGTTGTAAATCAATATCAATACAAGAATTTAGACCTAGAAGCAAAATTTTGTCCTCAACAACAAGTGTATCAAAAATTACTTTGTTAGGATCAAAATTTTTATCAAGTAACTCTTTATAAAATTTGACAAAATTCGCATATTTTGCTTTATTAACAGATTCTTTTGATGGAATATCATGTTCTGCATAGAAACTTTGTAATTCTCTTCTATTCAAGTCATGATCACCTGGTATCAATAAAATATTATTTTTATCAATATTTAAATCTTCAATAATTCTTAAAATATACTTCTTTGCGAATTCAAATTCTTTTACTTCTCCAGCGTTCGTGATATCGCCAGTAATTAGAAGATAAATCTTTGCATCCAAATAGTCATTTTTGATGATTTTTGTGAATTTTTCGATATATCCAAAGGCTGATTCTGTTTCTGACGATGTAGTTAAGCTAAAATTCACTTTAGCTGCTCCTCCGCCTAAAACCTTATTTAATGATACATGTAAATCTGAAATATGTAAAATTATACTATTCATCTAATGGCTTTAAATTGGTATAAATATAGTATCCTAATTCTTTGTTATTACTTTCTGAAACTGAAAATATGGCAATCGTCCTGTCAATATTATCCAGATTTAAATCTTTTCTTGTCAATGTCTCTATCTTGACCAATGAAACATTTCCCAAATATTTTCCTCCAGAAAATTCTATAAGATTTTTTGTTATTTTGACCTCTGTTCCTAAACATACAAGATCCGATACTATAATGTATTTTTTGTTTTCAAAATTGTGTTTTTCAAGTTTATTGTATAGTTTATTTATTGGCCCTATTTTGTCAAAAATAAGAATATCCAACTTTAATAGTTTCGATAAAACTGATACTATGAAAGTACTCGTTAAACTTTGCCCAACCAAGATAGGTTCACTATTAATTTTGTCAGACCATTTACTGTATATCTTCACCGCTAGTTTGTATAAAGCAAAGTATATAAATGGTCTTTCGAGACTTATTAATTTCTTTAAATCAATAAAAGAATGTAGATACACAAAGGATGAAGCATGTTTTTTATCATAGGTATTAATGTAGCTGTCTTTTAAAAGCTTTTTAAAAAAGTTTTCAAAGATGGAATTGGCATTTAGCTCAACGTCATAAATTTCATCAACTTCGCCATGAAAAAAGTAACATATGTCATAACCATTATCACCATTCAGGATATTCTTAGGGTTATCAATCGCCTCCAAGGAAAGCGCCTTAATTAAGTCAGCAATTATATTTTTAAAAATCAGTTTATAATCCAATCTTCTGATCTCAATGATTTTTTCTAAAATATTATTTTGAATATGGACGATGTGTCTAAAGTCAAGTATTATATATTTTATTTCTGGATCATGTTCTTTTTGTAGGTGTGCTAAGAGTCTACATATCGTTTCATACTGTAAGCTACCAACAAATATCCCTTCATCATTATCTTTGATATAATTAGAGGTAAAGACCTCTTCTGCATGCAAACTAAAATATAAATAGTTGCCATCTTTGATTTGCGAAACTATCATATTTAATTGTTTGGAATTTCTACTTCGATATGGACACCTCGAAATTTTACATTGAAAAATCTAACCGAAGAAAATTTGTGGTCATCATTGTATTTATTGCAGATTCTTTGGTAGAGCAATACGAAATGATCTAAAATAGATTCTCTTAATGCTGTCATTTGAGGCATTTCTGATACAACTGAATCACCATTTATTAATAATTTCCGATGAATATCAAACAATTGATTTCGAAGGTGATCTAAATCAATTAACTCCTTTTGCATTCTGCTAGAAATAATGATCTGGGCATTGTCGCAATGCAGCCTAAAATATCCATTGGATTTTAACACAACTGATAGCATTAGATCAAATAAGCCTCTCCGATCTTTAAGTGACGAATAATATAGAGTTTCAATAATAAAATTGAAATTCTCTAGGATTTTTGAGTTGATTTTGAGTATGGTAAATTCTTGTAATCTTTTAATCAATTCAAATGGTTCATAAAGAAAATCAGGCGATTTTGATTTTAATGATTCAACCAACCCTATCCCATTATCAGAAATCGAAAATTTTGTTGCAAATTTATTCACAAACATTAATGCAAAAGTATTTGATTTCGAGTGCAAGACCCCATTAGTAATTAATTCAGACAAAATTTCAATATATAAATCTATCTTATCTGCTGTATTAGCATTATCAAACAGCAAATCCTGGAAATGATCTCTAACAATATAGCTATACTCGGAAATTAAATAGTCCCTTTTATCATCTTCGGCTGTATATTCTTCTAATTTTTGAGCAAGATTATTTTCAGATAAAGAGTAAAAACGAACACGATGGTCAGAGCGTGGTCGGTTTGCAATAAAATCTCCTAAATATTCTTGTTTGAAATTTAGAATATTCCTTCCATGTGGATGATATGGATTTGTATTATCACCTGCAATGTGGAAGAAATCACTTTTATATAAAAAGTTAAGCACATGTTTTGTCGCTTGATTATTATATAAAGATAGATTTATAGGCTTTTTATAGAATTTACTTAACTGTTCAGTTAAGCTTAGCAACAAAGGAATAGTAATAGGTTCAATATTATAATTTGAATCAAAAATTTGCGTATCTCCATTTTCGACCAACTTGAAAGAAATTCCACCTTCTGCTTTTATAGAATTGGCGACATCTTTCAGAAATCTAGTATAAAAGAAATATGGAGTAAGCTTTTCATTATTTTTTAAAATACTTACCATAGATTTTCACGGCTATATAATATAGATTTATATTACCTGGTTTTAGACAAATTTAACAAAATAAAACAATAGTTACATGATTATCTTATTTTCTGCGCAAATTCATATACGTATGGCTTGAAAAATACGAAAATCTCACCGCTGGTCACCTAACGCTGCATCATTGAGCTTATCATTCTGCAGAGCCCGCCGAAAGATTTTCGCATGTCACAAAAGCATCACAAAGTTAAAAACGGTGCGAGCAGCCCAAAAAACAGCTGATCAGCCTATCAAAGTAACAGTTCCCAGGAAAATTATAGATACAATATTTCTCAATAAAATGGTGGCCCGGATAATAATATTTTAGTTTATAACTAACTGCTAAAAGAAAGGGATGTGACTGTCTTATTTCCTGATCCGGTTATTATTACTGAACAATTCTGTAAGGCGCAAAAGAAATTTGTTGAGCTCATTGAACAAAACCAGAAATATCGTTATCTTCTTGATAACCAAGCAACAATACACGACTTTTATATTCATTTAGATAAGGATGAATGTCAAATTGAATAATTATCTAGTGCTTTTTTTAGATTTATGCCTTTACCAAGAACGGGTTTAAAAATATCTCCTTCAGCTTTTAAGCGGTCGAGGGCATTGAAAATATGGAAATCACTTATCTGCAATCCCGACTTCACTTCATGCCAATGAAGGGGCATGGAAACAGTCGCTCCTGGCTTTGGCCGAACGGAATATACTGATGCAATGGTGGCATGAGGCCTATTTTGCAAAAAGTCTAAATATATTTTTCCCTTTCTATCTTTAGTTGCGCGTTCAATACTTGTGAACTCAGGTAACTGTGCATGGACTAAGGTAACGATTATACGCGCAAATTCTTTGGAATGCTCGTACGAGTATTTATTTCCTAATGGAATATATATATGTAAACCTGTCGAACCGCTCGTTTTACAGTAGCTTTCGACACCCATTTTGTCAAGTATGTTTTTGGTAACGAGAGCTGCCTCGATAACCTCCTCAAATGGATTTTTATCAGGGTCAAGATCTATAATACAAAAAGTAGGATTGTCCGGTTTCTTGACTGTACTACTCCACGGATTCATTTCAATACAGCCAAGATTAGCCATGTAAAGTAAGGTGGCTTCATCCTTACCAATCAAATAATTTCTGATTTTGTCGTCTGAATCACTGTCATATTCGTATGTATCTACCCAATCTGGAGCCTTTCCTGTTACATCTTTAAAGTAAAAGCCTTCTCCGTTTATCCCATCTGGGAACCTGTTCATGCTTTGCGGTCTATTCTTTAAATAAGGTAAAATATAGGGAGCTACCTGATAATAGTAATTAATAAGATCACCCTTGGTAATCCCTTGGTCGGGCCAAAACACTTTTTGTAAATTGGTAAACTTCAGTTCATGTCCATTGATCTTTTTTACTTGGCTTTTTTCTTTAGGATTTATCAAAGTTTTACGCCCTCCATCAATGTGTTTAGATCGAATTTGTTGTTTTTCAATAATATTCCCAACAGGTGCCTCATGTTCAAGAACTACTATTTTTGCATTTTTGTCTTCGCGCATTCCTTGAAAGGACGGATGACGCATTATTCCGTCGCTAGTAAGTTCTGTAAAGCTTACTTCGCAAATCAGCTCAGGTTTCAACCATGTAACTGTGGCATGTGGTGGGTTAGGTCGAAAGCGGGACGGCTTATTTACATCAGGCTCAGAAAAGAAGGGAGCTTTGTTTGAAATTAATGGTTTGAATTGAGCCATCATTTCTTTTTGTTTTTTGTCATTAAAACCAGTGCCTACTTTCCCTATGTAATTGAGTTTTCCATTTTCATAAACACCAACAAGAATACTACTAAATGTTTTACTTGTATCATCATTTCTTGTAAAACCACCAATAACTACTTCCTGTCTTTTATTTGCTTTAATTTTGAGCCAATCAGTGCTTCGTTTTGTGTGGTAAACGCTGTCCTTTTTCTTAGCCATTATACCTTCAAGTCCCATTTTTCTGGCCACCTCCAGGAACTGGATGCCGGAGGTTTCAAAGTGATCACTTATTAATATTGAATTGTTTTTTGGCAAAACGTTATTTAGTATTTCCTTGCGCTCTAATAAAGTTAAATCTCTTAAATCATAACCATTGTACCAAAGAATGTCAAATACGTAATAAACTAGATCGCCGTCCGCTTCGCTTCTCCAGTTTTGTAATGCTCCAAAATTTGCCTGTCCATTTTTCCCAATAACTACAATCTCCCCATCTAAAATTGCATTCAATTTTAAATTCACCAATTCGTCAAAGATAGGATAGAACTTTTCGTTAAAACTTTTGTCATTTCTTGACTTAAGGTCAACCTGTTTTTTGTTCATGAAGGCAACTGCACGGTAGCCGTCCCATTTTACCTCAAACACCCATTCATCACTGTCAAAAGGCTGATCTACCAAGGTAGCAAGCATTGGATCTACAGTTGTGTAAAAATTTTTCTTTTCCGACTTTTTTAGTAGTTCTTGCACACGTACGGTTGATGTGCGACTACTTTTTGGTTCAGCTGAAAGTTGCTTATCAATTAAACTTGATGCTTCTTTTTCAGTAGAACTATTAGAAGTGTTCTTGCTTTTCTTTGAGACTGCCATGATTTAAGATTTAGTGGTTGGTAAAATACCGTTACGCTTAGAACCTCACTATGATCCTTTTGGTTTAATGGAACCAAAATCCGAGCCACTCAATAATGATTGTAATTAATAATTCCGAGCAGAGGATATACTATAGCAATCTGGGATAGTGATGATTGTTAGAAAGAAAAGATATGCGCAAATTTACAGCACTTGTGGGGAAAATTTACACGATAAAATTCTCAGTACAGGTATTGGATCGTCAGGGCAGTTATATCGAACCATATTCAAGTCGAATCTCACTTATTAGTTCTTCGATATCCTCTGCTATGTAGGTTTGAAAAAACATGTTATTTTGCCAAATCTCAATGCACCGGTATCGTAGTTCGTCTGAAAACCATACTAACCCATGCTAATTTGTCGCCGTCATATCTGCGACAAGTGGCATATTTTGAATCGCTGCTGTTACTTCATCATTCAAGTCATTGTCGAAATTTGAATATATTGAACCTTTTCTATAATGTAAAAATGAATGAGGTAATCGAATTTGGGCTTTCATATTGCTCTAACAATTCCTCTTAGGTCAGAGTTTTTTAAAAATTTATTAAGTGTATTCATGTCAAACTTCATAGACCAGTTCTGGCACTTCTGCATATACAAATGCTTTGCCCGGAGTTCCCGAGGTTTTAAAGTCCTTCTCTACAGTGTACGCCTCCATTTCTTTTGCACTTATCTGATACGTCGCGAGTTCCTTAATACGCTCCTCTGACAAATCACCTACCATCCATTCCCATGCTAACTCATCGGGAAGCATCGTTGGCATTCTGTTTTTTGAATTGTGGATTTGTCTCATTAAAGGATTTGCATCGGTAGTAACCAAGGCTACGGTATCAACAGTTTCGCCTGTGTCCTTATCCGTCCAGTTTTGCCATACGGCCGCAATAAAGAAATACTCTCTATTCTTTAATCCAATATGATATGGATATTTATTTGGTGTTTTAAGAGGCTGGCCTGTTCTTTTATTGAGAGGGTAAATATGTTGCCACTCATAAAATTCTGTTGACAAAATCAGGCATCTTCTATGCAAAGCTGCTTGTCTGTAAATCTTCTCTTTATTTGTTTTTGGATCAATGGATAAAAGTTCATCGCCTTTCGCATTTAAGGTTGTATAAGGCGGTCTAAAAATCCCTTTAGAATCTTTATATCCAAAGCGCATATTGTGAACGGCTTCCCGATTTTTGATATAGGAAGGGATAAAGCCCCATTCCATTTGCACGATGTCAAAATTGCATTTGTCTTCAGTTGGTTTTATTACGGCTATATTTCCGTAAGAAAAGCCATCGTGAAGATCATTATTAAGGAAATCATACTTCATTACAGCCTTTTCCAAATCCATCAACCGGATGAATTCGGAACGGCTTACTCGTTGTCCATTGTAATAACACATAAATTATCCTCCTTTAAAATGAGCTTCTATAATATTTCCTATATACTGCGCTTCTTTTCGTCCAGGTGGTAAACTAGTCCACATTGAACCCGAGAAGCTGTTCATTCTTGTAAGTACTAATGGCGTACGTTTGTCACTAAAACCAACGTAAAAGATCTGATTTCCACCAATTTCCTTTTCTTGTACATTTATCGCAACATTCTCATCTTGCCAGACAAAATTTTCGAGTTTAAATAAACTACTCATTACCTTCTGATTATCCTATCTAATTTACGAAAAAAAAAGTGGCCCTCCGCAATTCGCTAAATCCCTCCACGAAATTGTTTATCATTAAAGTACCTTAAGGTGCTTGATCTTTATCGAATCAAATTCCTCTCTTTCGAAATCAAATGTATTTATTGCAACTTGAATTTCTATAAAATCGTCTTCGTTCATAGGTACAGTCGATAGACTATCTATTATTGACTCAATTTTTCCCTTCATCGGAAAATAATATTCCTCTCCATGCCTTCTGACTAAAGCTTTGTAGCCCTCGTTGGCTAATCTTATAAGAAGTTCTTTTGTCATTAAATATAAACATTAGATTTCCTAAGATGTTTTACAGCAAAGTTAATCCCAACATTATCACAATTTTTTGGATATTGCACATAGCCTTAATTTAATGTATAAAGAGGTCCTGCTTCCCTAACTTTTATTTTAAAATATTTGTTTCTTTAATTATAAAGAACATAGGAGAAAAGGGGTATATTCGTAATAACCAAATTTTAATCATTCTTATGTCAATACTTAAAGAAATAGTTGATTGGACTGAAACCAAAAGTCATTTTTGGCAAATGACAGTCGACAGACTTATCCGGAAAAATAATATTGATGAAGCAGACCTAAATGTATTATTGAAAATTTGCAAAAGCGAGCATTTTTTAATTAATTTTAAGTATACAACAGTGGATTTTGATTCACTAAAAACTTTTATTCAACATGCTAATGCAGATACAAATATTTCAATACTTAGTATCAAAAATGTTGAAAATATTAGTGCGCTCTCAAATGTGATGGAATTGCAATTCGCTCCAACAGGATTGACAATAATATATGGAGATAATGGATCGGGTAAATCTAGTTATTCAACCATTCTAAAACACGTATGTTCAACACGAGGCATCCGTCCACCTATACATCCAAATCTTTTCATTGAAAATTCGGCATCAAAAGATAAGAAGGCAAATATTTTCTTTTCGCAGGCTGGAAATGTTAAGCAATTGTCATTAATAAATTCTGTCCCGTCTAGTTCGGTATTAAGAGCCGTCAATGTTTTCGATACATCTAGCGCCAACCATTACGTCGAAAGCGAGGACGAAATTGCGTTCATGCCCGCTGGTATAAACTTATTGGATAAATTCGCGAGAACACTTGGACAAATTGAAAACGAGCTGAACAAGGAGAAGCAAATGATTAATTTGAAAAGGTTTGATTTTTCCGTATTACAACTGCCTACAAATAGTGCTGCATATGCATTTTTAATTGGCATCAATGCTGCTACTACCCGTGAAGAATTGGTGGAAATATCACATTGGGATAATGATAAACAAAGTAGCTTAGACGGAATAGATACCGAAATAGCAAAATTAAAAAGTACTGATCCGAACTCTAAAGTTAAAAGAAATACAGAAATTATTCGTCGACTTAGAGCAATTAGCCTCCACTTTCAAAATTTGGAAGATAAACTTTTTGGCAAGGAAAAATTACAAACTCTTAAGGATACTAAAAACAATTTAATATCAACAGTAACCGCATTGAAAATTTCTTCAGATACAATTTTCTCCGATCTACCATTAAATGGGATTGGATCCGCGACGTGGAAACAGCTGTGGGAAAGTGCGCGTAAATTTTATAACGAAAGCAAACAGGATGATATTTTTCCAGACACAAACGATAATTGCCCATTGTGCTTGCAAACACTTGATGAAAATGCCAAACAAAGATTTAAAAACTTTGAAGAGTTTGTAAAAAATGATTTGCAAAAACAGTTTGACAATTCAAATAATCAACTCATTGAAATGCTGACAGAATTGAATGCTATAGATTTTACGATTGATGTTTTCGAACCAACAATTGTCGAGATAGAGTCAATTATCCCTGATTATAGTAAAATTCAGCTTGACTACCTTTCTACACTACAAAAATTCCATACAGAACTGATAAACTTTATAAATAATGGCAATAAGATTGAGGATATTACCAAGCCAACTATTGCACAAAATGCTAAATTACAAGTCGATTCTCTCATTCTTGAACTAGAGTCACAAAACAAAGTTTTGTCCATTGAATCAATTGAGGAGCAATTAGCAAAATTAGAATCAAAGCGCTTGGATCTATTTAATCAAAATATTCTATACACCTTTAGACCTAAAATTTATCGTGAAATTCTGCGATTAAAAAGGGTTAAACATTTAGAGTCCGCAATTAGTAAATGTAATACAAGATCTTTAACTACTCTCAGTAATCACCTTACTCAAATTCACGTGTCAACTCTGCTAAAAGATGCATTTAAAAATGAGCTAAAAGAATTGGGTTTTAACAATATAAGTATCGAAGCGGAAACCAAGGGGGCACGAGGTAAACAATATCATTATTTAAGATTAAATGAAAATAATGAAGGGAATGCTCCCTTAAAAGACATTTTAAGCGAAGGGGAACATCGTTGCATTGCTCTTGCTACTTTTTTAGCGGAGGTAAACTTAGCTGAGCATAAAAGTACTGTTGTGTTCGATGATCCAGTATCATCTCTTGATCATAAATGGCGGAATAAAATTGCTGCACGTATCGCACGGGAAGCAAAAAATAGACAGGTAGTAGTACTTACCCATGATATTTCATTTTTAATAATGATCCAGGAACATTCCGATAAAATAGGAGTGCCAATTACAGTTAACAGTTTGACAAGAAAAAAACAAGAAACGGGAATTATTGAAAGTAATCCTCCATGGGATGCCTTATCTACTACTAAACGAATTGGTATTCTTAAAGATCAGCAGCAAGCATTGGCGAAATTGGAAAAAACAGAAACAGAGGTCGTAGTGAAACCTAAAATACAGAATCTCTATGGTCGCTTACGGCAAACCTGGGAGCGCTTCATAGAAGAAGTGTATTTGAATGATACTATAAAAAGATTTGGACGAGAAATACAAACCCAGAGACTATCAAAAATCGGGGATTTAACTGAGCAGGATTATAATATGGTAGAACAAAATATGTCAAAGTGTTCCACATATATGATTGGTCATGATTCAGCAGGCGAACTTAATGTTGAAATCCCATGCGCTCAAGAGTTTTTGGAAGATATCCTAACCTTAGAAACTTATGCTAAGGAAATTAGAAAACGACGTAATAATTAAGCTTAAAAATAGTATGTACGATTTACATTTAGTTGGATGGCGTAGCTTTCAAGATCTTTGCAATGCTCTTGCGCGTGAAGTTCTTGGTCAAACGGCATTAACATATTTGCCTTCAAACGATCAAGGACGAGATGGAAGTTTTACAGGAAGGTGGGTGAGACAAAATAATGAGATTTTGGAAGGTGAATTCGTTATACAATGTAAATTTACCTCGAAGCAAAATAAAAATTTTACATTTTCGGATTTTTCATTGGAAATAAACAATGTAAAAGAACTTGCTCGCCAGGCGATTTGTGATATTTATATAATAATGACAAATGCTGGAATTTCAGCGCGGTCAGAAGCAAAGATCACAAAGGAATTTAAGAATGCAGGTGCTAAACATGTGCTGATTTGTGGCTATGATTACATATGTCAAACTATTAAAGAGAGGCCAAGGTTACGTAGAATGGTTCCGCGTGTCTATGGGCTGGGTGATCTTTCGCAAATTATCGATGAAAGATATTATAAACAAGGGCAGGTAATGTTAGAATCTCTTAAGGATGAACTAGCTAAAGTAGTAATAACTGAGTCATACAATAAAGCTGCCAAAGCTTTGGAGCGCCATAACTATGTTTTAATTGTCGGTGAACCTGCCGCTGGGAAAACCTCTATCGCATCATTATTAGCCATGGGAGCTTTAGATCAATGGCAGGCCGCAACAATTAAGGTAAGCCACGCCATTGATGTAAAAAAGCATTGGAACCCTGACGAACCTAACCAATTATTCTGGATTGATGATGCATTTGGAGCAACCCATTACGAATCTCCTCTTGCATATAGGTGGAATGATATAATAATGGAGATTAAAACAATGATCAATCGTGGCGCAAAGATTGTTATGACGAGTAGAGATTATATTTACAATGCTGCAAAGAAGGATTTAAAAAGTAACATTTTCCCGTTGATGAACGAGAGCCAGGTAGTTGTAAACGTTCATGATTTAAGTATTGAGGAAAAGCGTCAAATGCTTTATAATCATATTAAATTGGGAAAACAGTCCGTAGCTTATAAAAAAGAAATCAAACCTTTTCTTGAAGCGGTTGCGCAAAGTAAAAGATTTATTCCTGAAACTGCTCGCCGGCTATCTGATCCATACTTTACAAATAGGCTTAATTTAACCTCCTTTTCAATTTTAAAGTTTGTTGAAAGTCAGGAAGGATTTTTAATTGATGTGATTAAAGATCTAGATAAAGACAGTAAAGCAGCTTTAGCACTTGTATATATGAATAACGGAAGGCTAGTATCGCCTGTAAATCCATCTACCTCGGAAGATATCGCAGTTTCTAGAATGGGTAGTAGTATTGACAGATGCATTGGAGCCCTGCATGCAATGTCGGGAAGTATGGTTCAGATTCAAATTGAAGATGACCAACGTTATTGGAATTTTAAACATCCGACCATAGGTGATGCTTTTGCTCGTTATCTTGTCCATGAACCTGAATTGTTGGAGATCTATATCTATGGTAGCGACACAAATAAGTTATTTGATCAAATTACGTGTGGTAACGTAAATTTGGAAGGAGCCACTATAGTTCCGCAAAGTTTATTTTATATGGTCATCAATAAGTTAGCGAACTTTACAAAATCAAAAAATTATAAAACAGAAGTCTTTGCTATATACTTCGCAAAATTGGAGCTAATATCTTTTTTAGGTAGGAGGTGTTCCGCAAGTTTTCTTAAAATGTATGTTGAAAATTTTCCAGAAATATTTAAAAGTATATCCAATCCCAATTTATCGGGCAATGTGCCAAGGGAAGTTGAACTAGCGTGGGTCTTGCACAAGAATAAATTGCTACCAGAGGACATTCGGAGAACAATAGTCCTGCAAATTGAGAAGTATGCATTAAGTGGAGAAAACATAGATTTCTTAAAATCTGAAGATATTCAATCTCTTTTTCTTTCTACTGAATTGATTGCCTTAAAGGATAGAATTAGAACAGGTTTACTAAAGTTACCTATCTCAGATATGACCGATTTATGGAAGTCGAAGTTTAGGAAAGATGATGATGCGGAGTATCATATGTATACACTAAAATCCAATTTATACCTTTTACAAGAACATTTTCCTGATCTTATTGACCTAGAGGAAAGGATTGAGGAAGAAATAGAAAATATAGACAATTGGGTGTCTGATAATTCTATTTTTGAAAAATTAGAAGAAAAAGATTCTATGCAGGCCGACGTTGTAAGCCAGCCTCGTATTGAAACAAGAAGCATCTTTGAGGATATAGATGTATAGTATTATTACGGATGATACGTCACATTTGATTGAAGTTTGGAATTTTAGTCTATTGAGCACTATTGCACTCTGTCGGAAGTCTGGTAAAATATAATGTATCTTTAATTTTTTGAATTCGACTTTATTTTATCTTTTTCCATATTTCCTAAATGCTGCAATAAATTGATATATAAAAAATCCAACAGTTATCTTGGCAATGTAATCAATAATTAAAGTCCACCATCCAAAATCGCTCTTACCCACTAAAAAATCTGAACGATGCGTAATATCAATGAAGGCGAAATAATAACCAATTAATGATGCATCGAAATCTGAAGAAATAAATATCTTATTGATACTCACAAGGTATAGGATATACAGTGGAATCGAGATTAAGAAAAAACCAACTAAAGGTCTTTTAACAGACAATCCATGATTGTTTGACCAGTTATTTATATCTAAAATTCTGCGATCATACCATGATATAGATTTAATCTGTCTCAATGCTTCATGAGAAATTGCCTGTAATTTTTGCGCTTCATAATAGTTGCCTCGATCTTCGACTGCTTTTTTTAATTGCAAAAAGATTTCATATTGTGCCTTTGCGTAATTATCAGGCTTCTCATCAGGATAATGAACATTTTTTATAGGAACGAATTTCGAGAACGTTTTATAATCTTTGGGAAAATCGCAAGAAGTAAATACAGCGCGTGAGAATTTAGTCCGGTACAAGGAAATTATATCATAATTATCAAAGGATATATTATCAAATTCAACGTTGTCAAGTTTACTATTATGAATCCCTATTTTATTTTCGGTATCTGCCAAGGTGATTGGCCCAATTGAATGCAAAGAAACAGTTCCTGAGGGCGAAAAATTATGAATATACCAACTTTTTATTTTTATATCCTCCAATAATAAATTGCCTGCAGGATTTCCGGATATAGACAAAACATTTAATGACATCCCTTTAATCTCAGTTTTATTATGCTCTTGACCCGAGTTCATGGAAAGTGCAATTTCAGGTTTAAAGGGATCTTCGTTGGATTCGAAATTTGAGGATATCAGTAAATTCTTTGGATCATATATGTAAAACTTAATATCGTTTTCTAAAAGAGTTCGAGCTTGTTCCACAATATAGTATTGAATAAATAATGACTGCCATAGACTTTGGTCAAAATTCTCTTTGGTAAATCTTATTTGTACTTGCGGAACATCTATTAAAAATAAACTTGTCGGCGTCAAACAGTTATTAATATCAACTCCTTTCAGATTGGCATTCGCGATTTTACCCGAGACAAAGGAACCGTAAAACCCTAAAGTAATATTTAGGGATGATATGATTTCAATCTGAATTTCAGGAAGTAAACAGTTGAAAAATGCTATAGAAATAGTTTCAAATGGAATTTCATCCTCATTTATTATAGTCAATTTTTCAAAAAAGCAATTGAAAAAGGGCAATACAGATCTACCATCTTTAAACTCAACATTTTCAAAGTCAGCTCTGGTCAACCTGAGTACCATATGAGCACAAGATAAACTTCTTATTTCGGAATATGGTGTAAAATTTAAGTTCATATTTATAGGCTAAGTTTTTACAAAATACTAATAATTTGTGTATTCAAAAATCTAAAACCAAAAAAAATAGCTTATCTAATGTGATCTTTAAAATTAAACTGTTTCTACCTTTTTCGACCTTTTTTTCTTTTCTTTTTCATTCGATTTTCAAAATCAATTTCTTCATAATCTTCACCTTGCGCATCTGAAATTATACCTGATATGCTATCCAAAAGTCCAACGTTTTCGAATTGAACGCCACCTGGTTCGGTTAAAAAATTAAAGATGCTATGGAGTTTATGACTTATTTCAGGATCTTCTTCAGTTGATTTGGCCGGCATATTTGTACTTTTTTCTACTACTTCACGATACTGTACGCCATGGTTCAACCATAAATCATTAAACGCATTTGCAGAAAGATTTTTGCCGAGCTGGGAGCCGTTCCAAACACTTTTGCTTTCGTGATCAATAAAGGTTACTCCGTAAATACGACCTGCTTCGTTTCTTCTTATTACTGCATTTATTCCCTGTTCTACAAGGTGGCTTTTAAAATTCAATTCGTCAGAAGTCGTATGCAGTGCGATCTCAATTGTATTCTTTAAGGAGTTTTTTGGTACGCCAGCTTTATAATAAGCTCGAGATAGGGCGAACTGGTTTTCCAAAAAAGGAAGTCCTGCATGCGGACCAAATTTTGAAGCTTTAAATGGATTACTGTTTTTTTCGCCATTCTCATTTAGAGCAAAATATACAAGTCCACTTTTTTGCTGCCCATTTAATTCACCGTTCACCTTCTCCGCCGTTATATTAAATAATGACAAGAGTGCATTGTATGCACCCATACTTTGAAATTTATAATACTTAGGTAGATACCTAATCACTGAAGCAATCTGACTTTTGATATCACCTTCCTTGTAATTTATCGGCTTGAACTTTTTCGTACTATCAGCTTGTTGCTTTTCAGTTGCTGGTATAAGCCCAAATTTTCTTTCTATTTCCCTACAAATTGCCATTGATCTGGGATGGTCGTGACTATCAGATATTTTAGTGCCACTTAGGTCAACACAAACGGTTACGATATGAATATGTGCGCGATCAATATCGTTGTGCTTGTATACAATATAGGGTTGATTTCCATAGCCCATTTTTTCCATATACTCCTGCGCTATGTCCTTGAAGTACTCATTTGTAACCTGGTCATTCGGATCAGGATTAAGTGAAATATGCCGTACTATTTTTTCAGTATTTTTATTTGCAATTAAATACGGCTCAAAATATTTATTTATATGAGCAGCGGAATACTTACCATCCATTGATTCCGCAATTTTGTTTGTTAATAATACGGCAGCTTGTTCGTTGTCAACTTTTAAATGATTATAGGATAAAGCGCCTAACAGATTTTCCCCTTTTCCAATTTTAGCGATCATCCTTAAGTGGCTTTACTTAGGTATTTAGTTTCAAATTCTAAAGTTAACTGCACTATTTTATGGCACAATTCAGCCATATCTACGGTGGATTTTTCAAGTTTTGCCAAATATGCAGTTGCTTTCTTCTCGGAAAAATTGCGATTTAAGATCTTCACTATTTGATTGTAGTTGACGCCTACAGCTCTAAATTGATTATAAAATTTCGTGAGTTGTGCGTGATATTCCATTAAATCGACGTGGATTTTTACCGTTTTAACCTCTCTTTCAAGAAGGCGATAAACAATAAATTTTGCTTTGTTGTTCATACCTGATTCCTGATAAAGAGCCAGCAATTTCTCATTCTCCAAATCATTGAGACGGAAAACGTGCCTGTGGATGCTTGGATTCAGTTTGGGTTTTCGTCCACTTTTGATAACCTTCTTTCTTTCTTTATTCTCCATATACAATAAATTTTAAAATTTCATAAATCTGCTAACATCCGATAAAAAACACCGACTTCGGAGGTGTTTTAAAGGCCCCCTGCAAGGGCAAGTCGTTTTGAGGCACAAAATTCATTTTGGGTGCCTCAAAACATAACTTGCTCTGTTCTGGTGAACAGTATAATCGGTCCTGCGGACACGATTTTGTTTAAGAGGGAAATTGGCCTGAAGCCGATCCTGAGCTCATGTCTGGATACACTGGTGCCGTATTACAAAAAAAGGATATGATCATAAAAGGAAAGGATAAGAATAAATAGCCATTATATGCCTCTGAGTTCCAGTTAATGCCAAAGAGCCGAATAATGTAAAACTGAGCAGTTTCTTTGTTCTATAGCGTTACAGATCGCTCTGAATGTTCTCTGCAAAAGGGTAAGGTATATCTGAAGAAATACAGATTTCTTGTAAAGCAGATCTCGCTACAGTTGTAAAATTATAAAAGCGTAAAAATTCAAAAACAGTTGTAAAAGCGCCAATTTTTCAAAGAGGCAAAATTCCTAACGAGTTTTGCTACATGTAAAATTTATCGAAGGCAATATTTTAAAAGGGCTTTAAAACAAGGTCGTTTCCCTTCTTCGAAATTGCAAAGGAACCTTTCTACACGTGGTGTTTTATGCTTTACGATAAAGTAACCTATAGGACTTTGCAACGGTAGATAAAGAGATCAATTTTATAAAGACACGATAAAATTTAGAAACAATAAACTTTTATATATATGAAACAACCACTAAAAATCAGTTTATCAACGCAGAAAGGCGGCGTCGGAAAATCTACACTAACCACTATACTTGCCAGTGTGCTTCACTATAGGCTCGGCTATAATGTCCTTATAATAGATTGCGATTTTCCGCAACATAGTTTAAGTAAAATGAGGGAAAGGGATCTTAATACGGTGATGCAAAATCCCTATCATAAGAAAATAGCGATGAAGCAATTTAGTACCATCAACAAAAAAGCATATCCTATTATTAAATGTAAAGCCGCCGAAGCAACAGAAAAGGCACTAGAATATTTGGAACAAGCATCAGTATCTCCTGATATAGTCTTTTTTGATCTGCCGGGAACGGCCAACACCAGCGGTGTGCTGACAACATTAAAATCGATGGATTTTATCTTTTCGCCGATCACAGCTGATAGGTTCGTAGTGGAAAGCACCCTGTCTTTTACAAAAGCATTTACCAAAATGGCAGATCTCGATAATAGTGAATCGCCACAATCTATATGGTTATTCTGGAACCAAGTTGATGGCCGTGAGAAAACCGGTCTCTATGATGCATACCAACAGGTAATCGAAGAATTAGAGCTATCAATTATGTCATCACGAATTACGGACAGCAAACGCTTTAGAAAAGAGTCCGACGACACGCTAAAATATGTTTTCAGATCCAGTTTACTACCCGCTGAAACTAATTTGATGAAACTGTCAAATCTGGAGGCTTTTGTAGAAGAATTTTTAAAAATAACAAGATTATAAAACTATATGGCAGACGATAAAACAAGAAAATCATTTGAAAAACAAGATGTTGACGAAGAACATTTCCTCAACGTAATTGGTGGTGAGGAGCCGCTTATACGGAATTCAGGCAGAAAATCCGAAAGCAATGACTCAAAATCTGTTAAGTCAAAATCCCGTGCGAATCAAAAAAATGCGGATTATGCTGAAATATTCCTGACCAATCGGTACCCCGGAGGACGCAATGGAAAGGTGGTCTATATCCGACCTGAGTTTCACCAACGGCTATTGCGAATGGTGCAACTCGACCAGGATAGCAACACAACGTTATATGCCTACATTGATAATATACTTGATCATCATTTCAAAACATTCGGAGATGATATTAAGAACTATTTTAATGATAAATATAAACCTATAATTTAATGAGATATGAAACAAAACAGAAAAAAAAAGAAACTAAGAATTGGGCGGATCAAAGAGTACGAAGCTAATTATCTTATAAAAACAAATTTCGTGATGCGAGAAAGCAAGATGATCTATGTCAAGCCAGAAATCCATCAGAAAATTTCTCAAATCGTCCTACTGTCCACCTCTAAGAAAATTAGAATGGGCGATTATGTACAAAATGTTTTGGAAGAACATTTTCAGAAGTACCATTTGGAAATACAGTCGCTGTGCTTTGGAGCTTTAAATGAACAGGGATAGTTATGGAGATACTGATTCTAATATGTCTGATCCTCGTTATTGTTCTATTACTGAATGATAAGGTAATGATAAGTATAAAGAAGGCTGACAAAAATACCATAATGAAGACGGATTCAAATATTTCGAGTATAATGGGACCTACGAAAACAGAACATGGCAAATTACAACCAGCGGATGCCACTAAAAGTCAAATTGAGGCTTCGGTAGAAACGGAAGATAATTTTGAAACGGAAACAAAAGAGCAAAGTCCGCCGGATCTTGACGAAGAACAAAAAGAATTGGAACTAAACAAAGGACCTCAAAATGCCGACGACTATGTTGGCCAAGGAGTTAGCCACACAGAGTTTAAGACTGTTTTTGTGCTTTTACAGAAAGATAAAATCAGTGAGAAGGAAAAAAAGGAGGCTGCCGGTATAGTTCAAAAATTACAGGGGACCGAAATGTTTAATTTGCTGGAAACCACAATGGATGGTGCCTCTGTAAAAATCGCTAAGTTACTGGACAATTCTCTTAACGGTTCTTCACAACAAGATTCCGACGACTTTGATATTCGGGAGTTTGTATGAAACAGCTCCCGATTTATCCACTGTTCCAGCATGTAAATCGTCTATCCCATGAAAGAAGAGCCAAATTTTTTACAAATCGATCAAACAACTTTTTATGTAGATCTGAAGCAAAATGCGCTTGTGGAGGATGAAAATCACGATAACAAGATCTTATTTAGTAAGATGCGTGATCACGGTAGTTATTATTCCTTTGATTATAGCCGTCAAGATAAAAATATACATTCTATCACCGGAATTAGCGAAGTAAAAGGAATCCTCAAGCGAATAGTAGAGTCAACCGAAGAAAATGATATACCCCTGAATATCAAAATTTCAAAAAGTAGCATTTATCTGTATGCTGCCCAGCGTGAACAAATTAACATTGAACCAGAAGAAATTGGTCAAGCAAATACATTAATTATGAGTAAGAGAGAAACGAAGACAGACAAAGGGAAAGAAGCATTGGCTCTCAGGTTAGCAGGTCAGCTACCAACACTTGACATTCTAGGCCATACCTTTTTTGTAGATGTACGGATGGGTAAATTACGCCCCAAAGATGATTTCCTATCCAATGGCATTTCATTCAGAGATATCGAGGATTACTACGACTCTGAAAAAAAGCGTTACATCATTCCTTATGATCCGAAAAAGAAAGAGTTTGTACCATTGGATTACGAAACCATCACAGAAATACCAAAGGATTTGAAAGTTATATCTTTTAACGAAGAATATACTCTTGATCCCATAGGGTGGACCAGGCTTGAAGGCTTTCCGATGATAGAGGATACAATCAAACTTCATCATAAAGCAACTCCTGCCAAATGGGAAGAGATTTATGTTCCACAGAAAATTAAAGAAAATTTGCAAAATATCAGCAAAGACAATTTAAAAGAGGAACAGGTTGGAGAGATCACGCAGAAAAAAGGACGTAAAATGTAACAGTAAAATCAAATATAATGAACAATGATAAGCCTACTATCAATATTTTTGGAGACGAGTTCTATTTTGATATTGAAAATTTAGCACTTGTTGATAAAACTGACGCCTATAATAAAATCTATTTCCATGAGATGGAAGATCACGGCACACATTACGTACTCAACTACGTCCCGATTCAAAAGCCAGATCCTTCCATTCCGCCAAGACATTTTGACGATATATTAAGCGATTTATTTCAGGGAATAGAACCGGAAAATAAAGTCCTGCCCCGAAGAATCGAAATACCACGAATGGGTGAACTTGATCCTGTTAGTATGAGCAAAAAGTACGGTTTGCCGATTTCGGAAATCGCAGATAAAACTGATTTTGAAATTATTGTTCCTCAAAACGTTTATAATGATCGGTTACAAGGGGATTTAATTACAATTGATTTCCCAGGGAAGAGCTATTTTGTAGAAGTTGTTAATAATATTCTGCGACCAGTGGATGAACAAGGACCGGAAATAAACCTTGATTCTTTTTCATATGATTATTACATCGAAGATGAAGAAGTATACTACCTGCACTACAATATGAACAAAAGGGAAGTTGTTGATATTTTATACAACCGGGATGCTGAAAAAAATTGTATTGTTCTTCGTGTTCCCCATCCAACGTATCTCGATCCAATAGGTACGAATATTGCCTATTCTCGTGATCCTTCCTACGGGCTGATGTACTTTGATCTTAAGAAACAATATGCAGCACAAATAACGAGTTACGCTGCAAACGAGAAAGACCACCGAGTGGAATATAATATTGCAATGGGGACAAACCTATTCGACCTACGAACTAAAGAAGGTTTCTTACCACGAATCTATATTGAAGGACATACTTTTTTTGTTGATCTACAAAAGGGGTGCTTAAGGCCAAAAGATTATTTTGAATCAAAAGGAATAATTTTCAAAGAAATCCGAGATTACTATAATGATAAGACTAATACATACAGCATCCCCTATGATCCCGTAAAGAAAGAATTTATAGATGTTGATTTAAATAGTTCAACAGAAAATCCTCCTAATGTAAAGGTCATTTCTTTTCCAGATGAGCGGAAACTCGATCCTGTAGGCTGGAATAAAATTAATGGTTACAATATAAGGTCGAACCTGCCAACTGAGGGAATAAATCTGCATTTTCAAGCGAGAGCTGGAAAATGGGACGATGTCCATAAACTACAGAAGATAAAAATTGATCCTACTCGTGAAAACGTTCAGAAACGCGGTAGACGTCCGAGATTTTGAGATCACATTATTAAAAACGCACTTAAGAAAAGTGTGTTTTTTTTGCTTCAAATTTCTCGAAGCTATGCCATGTGCTACCAGCTATTGCCACTTAAAGACAAACCAAAAGAAGGCTTTGATTTCTGAAACACCTTTGTTCCGATAGCCTGCAAAGCGCAGGAAACGAAACAAATAAGTGTTAAATCATGAACGAAAAAAGTAAAAAATTTGGGTTAACCGCAATGGCTCTTATTGTGGTAGCCGGTGCATTTGCACAAGGAGATGGTCAAGCAGGAATAACAGAAGCTACGCAAATGGTAACCGGATACTTCGACCCGGCAACAAAGCTAATTTATGCCATCGGAGCTGTGGTGGGACTAATTGGAGGAGTAAAGGTTTACCAGAAATTCAGCAGTGGAGATCCTGACACATCCAAGACCGCAAGTAGTTGGTTCGGTGCCTGTATTTTCCTGATTGTAGCAGCAACAATCTTACGCTCATTTTTCCTGTAAACCAAATGACCATGACAAGTTATAACATAAACAAGGGAATTGGCCGTACAGTTGAATTTAAGGGACTCAAAGCACAATACCTCTTCATCTTCGCGGGTGGTTTGCTCGGCGTCCTGGTCCTTCTTATGCTTATGTACATAGTTGGAGTTAACTCGTATGTATGTCTTTTTACTGGCGCTGTAGGAGCATCAGCCATCATCTGGAAAACCTTCGTTTTAAATAGCAAGTATGGTGAGCATGGACTTATGAAATTAGCTGCACGGAAAAAGCATCCACGGTACATTGTCGCACGAAAACCGGTTCGTCGCCATCTTATATTAACCCATAAGCCAAGCCAGATATGAAACTAACAGCAAAAGTACATACGCTTGAAAATAGGTTTCCACTCCTGGCAGTTGAGGAAAATTGTATCATTTCCAAGGATGCAGATATTACGATGTGCTTCAGAGTTCTGCTTCCTGAGTTATTTACAGTTGCTAGCGCAGAATATCAGGCAATCCATGCAACCTGGCACAAGGCCGTAAAAACATTGCCCGATTTCAGCATCGTGCATAAACAGGATTGGTACATTACAGAAAATTACAATCCCAACTTGCAAAAGGATGAACAAAGCTTTCTTTCTAAAAGCTACGAACGCCATTTTAACGAGCGGCCGTTTCTTAATCACTATTGCTATCTATACATTACGAAAACGACCAAAGAACGTATGCGCCAGCAAAGTAATTTCTCGTCACTTTGCAAGGGCGTTTTAATTCCTAAAGAGATTCGTAGCCGAGAAGTAATTCATCAGTTTTCAGAGGCAGTTGCGCAGTTCGAGCGGATTATAAATGACAGCGGTCTCTTTAAACTGGAACGGCTTGATGCAGATGATATTGTAGGAACAGATTCATCACATGGTTTATTAGAACAATACCTAACGCTTTCACGCGAGCTTAATAGTCCATTGCAAGATATCGCCCTCGGTAATGAAGAGGTTCGGATAGGAAATAAACGCTTATGCCTTCATACTTTATCTGACACGGACGATCTACCACCGAGAGTATCTTCACAGACGAGATTTGAGAAGCTATCGACTGATCGTAGCGATTGCTTATTAAGTTTTGCAGCGCCTATTGGTTTATTGCTCAGTTGTAATCATATCTACAATCAATATTTATTTATAGATAACAGTGAGGAAAATCTGAAGAGATTCGAAAAATCTGCAAAAAATATGCATTCGCTGGCGAAATATAGCAGGGCCAATCAAATTAATAAACAGTGGATTGAAGAATACCTAAATGAGGCGCACAGTTTAGGTTTGACCTCAATACGTGCGCATTTCAACGTTCTTGCGTGGGCAGATGATCAGACCGAATTAAAAAAAGCAAAAAACGACAGCGGGAGTGCCCTTGCCTTAATGGAGTGTAAACCACGGCACAACACGACGGATGTTGCCAGCTTGTATTGGGCTGCAATGCCGGGAAATGCTGGTGATTTTCCCGCAGAAGAGAGCTTTTACACGTTCTTTGAACCGGCATTATGTTTTTTTACTGGTGAAACAAACTATCAGAACTCTGTCTCTCCCTTTGGAATAAAGATGTCTGACCGGATTACAGGTAAACCAATCCATTTGGATATATCGGATCTGCCGATGAAACGCGGTATCATCACCAACAGGAACAAATTTATTCTTGGACCATCAGGCTCCGGTAAATCATTCTTCACAAATCACATGGTACGACAATACTATGAACAAGGAGCCCATGTTCTACTTGTAGATACGGGCAACAGCTATCAAGGTTTATGTGAACTGATAAAAGCTAAAACTAACGGTCAGGATGGTGTTTATTTTACATATACCGATGAGAACCCTATAGCCTTTAATCCATTTTATACGGATGACGGTGTATTTGATATTGAAAAGCGTGAAAGTATTAAAACCCTTATTCTTACACTATGGAAACGGGATGATGAACCACCCACCCGCGCTGAAGAGGTTGCTTTATCCAATGCCGTTGCTGGATATATTGAAAGAATTAACAAAGCAGACGGAATGCCCTCTTTCAATAGATTTTATGAGTATGTGCAAGGAGAATACCGTGAGGTATTGGAAATTAAAAAAGTTAGGGAAAAAGACTTCGACATTGCAAACTTCCTAAATGTGTTGGAACCCTACTATACAGGAGGCGAATATGATTACCTACTGAACTCCGATAAGCAGTTGGATTTACTTTCGAAGCGTTTTATTGTGTTTGAAATTGATCAGATAAAGGACCATAAGATTCTTTTTCCCATTGTGACCATCATCATTATGGAAAGCTTTATCAACAAGATGCGACGGCTCAAGGGGATACGGAAGTTAATTTTAATTGAAGAAGCCTGGAAAGCAATAGCCAAAGAAGGTATGGCTGAATATATTAAATACCTTTTTAAGACTGTTCGAAAGTTTTTTGGCGAAGCCATAGTGGTGACTCAAGAGGTTGACGATATCATCCAGTCTCCTGTTGTAAAAGAGACAATTATAAACAATTCTGATTGTAAGATCCTACTTGATCAGCGCAAATACATGAATAAGTTTGACGACATCCAAAAAATGTTAGGACTTACCGATAAGGAAAAAGCGCAGATTCT
>PJTS01000150.1_pt1 | contig 63812 bp, 45 predicted proteins | sample 1512251 | NCBI WGS metagenome assembly PJTS01 (sample SAMN08177686, study PRJNA422409) | Soil metagenome, whole genome shotgun sequencing project. | isolation source: Soil (2) enriched on wood chips: alkali lignin treatment | place: USA: Madison | collected 2015-01-15 | reverse complement strand
CGAGATGTACCGTAAGACGCAGGCGTCGATGGAACATTCTCTGAACTTTTCTGGAGGGACCGAAAAAATTGATTACTATATCTCGGGGCGTCTCTACGAGAAAGGTGGATTGATGAAAATCAATCAGGATAAATTTGATGGCTACAACGTAAGGTCAAGGATAAATGCACAGGTTACGCCCTGGTTAAAAGTTGGAGCGAATACACAGCTTAATTATCAAAACTATACCTATCCAGGTTGGGCTACCAATCCCGACAACAATAATAACTTTATTTCGACTACCGTACATGCATTACCGTCTTACGTGCCAATGAACCCAGATGGTACTGCAACGTATAGAACAGAACTTAATAATTACAACATTGGTGATGGAATATACGCAGACTTATTGCATGGGAAATCAAAAGGAGGGGAGGATAAATATGAATTTATCAATATGTTTGAAGCTATATTTCAGTTGACAAGGGATTTAACAGTTACGGGGAACTATACCTTCACCTACAATCCGATTCATAATTGGAATAGAAGAACTACAGCTCCCTGGTCGGTTTTTCCTGGTGTAATCAATTATTTAGGCAACGATACCTATACCGAAACCATTATCAATAGGCCTAAGCATTCGCTGAATCTTTTTGCAAATTATAATAAGCAATTGGGGGATCATCAGATTGGTGCTACAGTAGGCTTTAACCAGGAAACTACCGGTTATAAACGTATTGGCGGGACACATAACAACTTACTGTCAGAAGATCTGAATGATTTTGCTTTAGGAACAGGGCAAATGCAATTGCTTGGAAATGCAAATACCTGGGCGTTGCGCGGCTTTTTCGGAAGGTTGAATTATAATTATAAAGGGAAGTATCTACTGGAAGTTAATGGTCGTTACGATGGAACCTCTAAATTTCCCTCGAATCAGCGTTACGGATTCTTTCCATCTTTTTCCGGTGGCTGGCGTTTATCAGAAGAGGCGTTTATGGAGCGTTTGAAGCCGGTTTTGAACGAAGCAAAATTTAGGGTGTCTTATGGCGCGCTCGGAAATGCGCAGGAAGCAACGGAATATGGTTATATCCAATTGCTAAACGCAGGATTGTCCAACTACATAACCAATGGTGCAAAGACCCAGTATTTAAGTGCGCCTACTCCCATTTCGTCAGATTTGACATGGGAGCGAACAAATACATTGAATTTCGGTACGGATCTGGAGTTTTTTAGAAGTAAATTAACGGTCTCCGCGGATTATTTTATCCGAAATACATTGGACATGTTAATTCCAGGAAAAACATTGCCAGCTGTATATGGCTCAGCTTCACCAAAGACCAATGCGGGAGACTTAAGGAATAAGGGTTGGGAACTTGCTGTGGCCTGGCGAGATCAATTTGAATTGAATGGAAAACCTTTTGGATATAATATTGGGATTGGTCTGTCGGATTCCAAAGCAAAGATCACGCGTTTTGATAACAAGGAGATGTTGTTGAGTAATTATTATGTAGGTCAGACATTGGGTGAAATTTGGGGGTATCAAACAGATGGCTTCTTCCAGTCCCAATCAGAAATTGATAATTGGAAGGTTAATCAGGATTATGTTGATAAACAACGGCTAGCAGCTCCCGGAGACTGGTCCAAATTACATCCTGGAGATCTAAGGTTCGTTGATATTGGAGGTAAAGACGGTGTTCCGGATGGAAAAGTTGATGCCGGCGATAATACCCTGATGAATCCTGGAGATCAGGTGGTTATAGGAAATAGTAGAGCGCGTTATAATTTTGGTTTTAATCTAGGTGCAAATTGGCAGGGTTTTGATGTGTCGGCATTCTTTCAGGGGATTGGCAGGCAGCATTGGTGGCCTGGCGCGAATGCGGACAAATTCTGGGGTCCTTATTCGAGACCGTATTACTCTTTTGTACCTAAAGATTTTGAAAATGATGTATGGACGCCTGAGAATACGGATGCTTATTTCCCATTGCTGAGGGGGTATATCGCTTTGAATGATCGCGGGTCTCTAAATGTAAAATCAGATCGTTATTTGCAGGATTTAGCTTATATACGCCTAAAGAATTTAACGGTAGGGTATACGATGCCTCAGGCTTGGTTGAAACGTGTGAGATTAGCCAATGCACGAATCTATGTCTCGGGGGAAAATATCTGGACTGCAACAAAGCTTCGCTCCAAATATATTGACCCGGAACAATCTGCGCAGGAAGCAAATGGAAGATCCTATCCTGTCTCTAAAACATTTTCTTTTGGTCTAGATTTAACTTTTTAATATCATGAAAAAAATATTTTTTATATACATCTTGTTGAGTACAGGTTTGACAGCCTGTAAGAAAGATTATTTGGAACGTTTCCCTGAGTCTGCCGTTAGACCTGAAGATTCGTTTAAAACAGAAAAAGATCTGGGGTTATTTACAAAATCATTTTACGATGCGGCCTTGCCTTCGGCCGAAGGTGTCTATAATGAGTCGGTTGATAATATTGTTAAAACAACATTAGATGATGAACTGACTGGGAAAAGACAGGTGCCTATCAGCGGAGGTGGATGGAGCTGGGCTAATCTACGGAACATTAATTATTTTTTGGAAAACTGTTTTAATACCGTTCCGGAGGCGGCTGCTGCACCCTATGCGGCGGAGGCTAGATTCTTTCGTGCTTATTTTTACTTCGATAAATTAAAGCGTTTTGGTGATGTGCCTTGGTATGATAAGGTTATAGACCAAAATAATGAAGAACAATTAACAAAGCCCCGTGACCCTCGGACGCTTGTTGTAACGAACATCCTGGCTGATTTGGATTATGCAATTGAACATCTCTCTTCAGTAAAAAGTGATGAAAAAGTAACGAAATGGACTGCCTTGGCATTAAAATCCCGAGTGGCTCTTTTTGAGGGAACCTTTAGAAAATATCATACTGAATTTAATTTGTCAGGGGCGAATGAGTTACTGGAGAAAGCTGCGGATGCTGCCAATAAGGTTATTGAAGGAGGGCAGTATAGTATATATAACGCCGCAGGTGTAAATTCATATGCTGCACTGTTCTATAGTGTCAATAGTCTACCTCAAGAGGTTATATTAGCTCGAAAATTCTCGGATGCACTGCAGATCTGGCATAATGTTAATTATTATACGATTACAGCTTCCTATGGTAAGCCGGGGCTGGATAAAAATTTGGTGGATTCTTATTTGATGAAAGATGGAACCAGATTTACGGATAAAGCAAACTATCAAACAATGACGTTTAAGGAGGAAATACTAAATCGTGATCCTCGTTTGAGTCAGACTATACGGACACCGGGATATAAACGTATCGGTGGCGCTGCAACTATTCCGCCCAATTTTGGGAATTCAGTGACTGGATACCAATTGATTAAATTTGTAGGCGATGTAAAATATGATAATTTCAACCGGTCTGAAAACGATATGCCGATATTTAGATATGCAGAAGTACTGCTAAACTATGCTGAAGCCAAAGCGGAATTGGGAATATTAAGTCAAGCTGATATAGATAAATCGATCAAATTACTTCGCGATCGCGTGGGGATGCCTAATTTAAATTTGGAACAGGTTAAAGCGAATCCAGATGCATTTCTTACAAAAGATTATACAAATGTCAATGGTGATATGAAAGGGGGGATACTTGAAATACGAAGAGAACGTCGTATTGAACTGGTGATGGAATCTTTTCGGTGGGATGATATTCTGCGATGGAAAAGTGGGAAGTTGGTGACAAGGCAGTTTAAAGGGATGTACTTTCCTGGTACAGGCAAATTTGACCTGGACAATGATGGTAAAGATGATATTTGGATATATGAAGGAGACAAGCCTACTGCCCCGGGCATGCAGTTACTGAAACTCGGGTCAGAAATTACCCTAGAAAATGGAAATAAAGGAAATGTGATTATCAATTCGCATATTAAAAAAGCATTCGATGAAACTAAAGATTATTTATACCCGATACCAGTGCAAGAACTGCAGTTAAATAAGAACTTGAAGCAAAACCCCGGTTGGGGAAATTAAGAATTTTCGTATTTTAGGTCACTCATCACTGATGAGTGACCTTAGTTTTTAAACCTAATTTAAATCTTATGTATAAGTACCTCCAATGTATTGCAGTGATCATCTCACTACAGTTTGTAACCTTGCACTGAGGAAATAGTTGATGAGGTAATTATCGTGCTATCGCAATAATCAGTACAGGCTCAAGGCCTGATCTCCTCTTTAAGGTAGATCATTGTCTATTTTGTGTTTTTATTTGTACTTATGAAATGGCTTTTTTAGTTTTATTTATTGTGTTCCGTATATGGTTCATACTTAGTGAAGTATAATTAACTATTGAAGTGTTACTATTTCAATAGTTAATCTAAATATTTTATACAAATTCCCAACAAGAAATTCAGTTATTAAACTCAATTAGCATGTGGACTCCAAGGAAAATCCGACCATTTTACGCACAGCTAAAGATATAAAAATTGATTTCAAGAGAAACATAATTCAACCATTTGAATTTATATCAAAAAGATCCTAGTTATTGCAAACAACTGATTTCAATCTTTCTATCAATAAGGCCTCTACTTTCTTAATCAACACTAAAATATTTAGAGTTCTTTAACGGTTTCCACAGGATCATTTGCACACCAACAATCTAAATACTTTTCAAGTTTTTTAGTAGACGATTGACCTTTTATATTGTAAAAGATTGTTGGAGTTCCACTAAAATCATCCTGAACAAAAGTTCCATTATTATATAAACTATGGCCAATAACCCTCCCGTTATTGTCGCGGACAGAGAACTTAAAAAATATTTCATTTTCAGGTATAGAAGCATCACATCCATCCATAGCTACATTATCAAATATATAATTTTCTGGACGAAATATATATTGTGGATCGGATCCCGAAGTATACCCACTGTAATTCATTTTAGGACTTGTTTTTTTATTAAATATAACAAGTGTACTGTCTTTCTTTCTGATAACAGTAAAATCACCATAATTTTGAGTAATATCACTATTATTTTCAGCGATGTTAACATCATTTATACCTTCTTTTTTGCATGATGTAAAAGTCAAAAATAATAGACAAGTGAATAATGGTGCTTTGAATTTACTTCTTTTCATTTTGTTAATTGTTTTTTAAATATGTAAATTATAATATGTTTGACTAACGGGATCCATCTATTTCATTAAGCCATAAATAATAAGCACAACAAGTTTGTATTTAATTTCCTACCTAAGATTCAATCAGGAACTCACCCCTTATTGTCGCATCCTTCTAAAGAGTATTATTATTCAAGATCAATTCAAATATAGTGAATTTTAGTATATTGTTTTTAATGAATCTAAATAAAGCACTAATAAGATGTTTGAAGTAATGTAATATTCGCTAAATATGTGTATTAAACGTTAATCATGGACAAAGTGGCTAGAATATTCAAAAACTCCTACGCAAAGTCTAGTACTGTGACTTTTTCTGCCACAAGAATAATGTCCAACTAGCTAGGGATGCCATGTTGATATTATTATAAATGCTATCTGAGGGCAGCTGGCTGTCTATACTCCGAATTATTAATGAACAGGAAACTTATTGATGAAGTAACTATAACACCCCTACACTAATTACCGTGCATTCGAGGTCTGTTCTTACTCCTAAGACAGACCTTTTTTTACCGATGAAACCCAGGTTTTAATGGTAATTTTTCCTAATTAAAGCTCTCGGATTGTTTTCGTCGACGAAGCGCCCGTCATCGAAACATTTTTTTTTCGTTTTTTACCTGCCCTTAAATTCCCCCATTTATAACCTATTATTAAGTTGTGGAGGCAATATTTGTATTCGTTTTTGTGCGTTTTTTTATTTATTTATTGAGTTATATTGCGTTGTGTAATTTAGATTTATTAAAAATAATTTGAATAAATACTTTCGAATAGCCTATATTTGTAATTGTTTAGAACGATTTTAAACAAGCGCATTTCTAGGTGCGTTTTTGTTCGTACTTATGAAAAAAGAATATTGGACTATTTTTGCCTCACTTTGTCTTGTTATGGATGTGTATGGGCAATCCGTTTTAATTCAGGGAAAAGTTAGCGATAGTAGGAAAAGTCTATTGTCGGGAAGCACCGTAATGCTGAATCAACTGGATCTGTCAAGTATCACCAATAATCGGGGCGAGTATAGTCTAAAAATTCCAACCGATCAGTTTGGGAAATCGATTATTTTATCGGTCTCTTATTTAGGGAAAAAGGGGATAGAGCGGACAATTTTATTGGACTCAGTAAAAAAGGTAGAGAATTTTGTCTTGCAGGATATGAGTCTAGCGCTTGATGAAGTAGCAGTACAAGCGAAAAAGGGGGAACTAAGTAATTCCTCCTTAGTATTTGACCGCGAAATGATCGAAAGATATCCCGCCCTCAGTGTAAATGACCTATTGAACCGCCTTCCTAACCGAAAAAATACAGCACCATCAGTGCAAGATATGCAAATGCTGACACTGCGTGGTGCCTTTAAAGAAACTATTAGTGGCACACGGAATGCAGATGAACTCAATAATGCTTTTGGAGTTGCAATCGTTATGGATGATATTACCCTTGGAAATAATGGGAATATGCAAGGACGTAACCCCGGTATATTTGGAATGTCAGGGGCAACTAACTCGATCAGACCTTCGGATTATGGATTGACAGGGCGCCCAGGAACGACAAAATCTTATTCGGGTGAGAATGTTTTTGGCGGCGTGGACCTACGTCAGATCCCTGTGGAAAATATTGAGCGTTTGGAAGTAATATCGGGGGTCGCCCCAGCACGTTATGGTGATTTATCCAACGGTGCTGTTATTATTGAAAGGCAGGCAGGCAAAACGCCTGCTTTTTTCCGGCTTCAGGTTCGTAGTAATGCCACCTCCTATGGATTATCGAAAGGTATGAGTCTAGGAAAGAATTTAGGAACGGTCAATGCTGATATAGGTTATGTTAAATCCTATGCGGACAATAGGGATAAATTGAAGCAATATGATCGCGTTAATGGGACATTGATCTGGACAAATTACTTTGGGGCTGAAAAAAAGTTAAAACAAACTTTTTCAGGATCTTACAATAAAGTGATTGACCGGGTGAACAAAGATCCAGATGATCCGCAGTCTAATGCAATTTCATTTGGTGGTTGGGGATGGAATGCAGCTAGCCGCACAAGTTACAAGTTGGATCATGGATTTCTCAAAAACATCAATTTTAATATAGGTATAAGTTCCAGCCAACAGAATACCTACCGGGAACATTATTATAATGATGCCATGGTGCTCTATACCGATTCTGTCCGGACAGGTATCGTGGAAGGACAATATGCACCGGGGCAATACACGGCGGTAGATGCTGTGGACAATAGACCTTTAAATTTAAATGGCCGGCTCGAAGCGAATGCTTTTGCAATCACAGGGCATATGACACACAAAATAAATTTTGGAGCAAATTATAGCTACGATATTAATCGGGGTGGAGGGCGTCTGGCGGATCCTTCTATGCCAAAAAAGGACCTAGGGAGCAGATCAGATCGATATTACGACTTCTCGTTGCTACATGCCCTACAAAATTTCGGTTTCTATGCTGAGGATGCTGCACGTATGAAATTATTTGATAAAGACCTATCCATAAGAGCGGGGCTTCGCTGGGACCTAATGAATGGCCATTCTTCATTTTCCCCCCGAACAAATATCAATTATGCACTTTCCAAATCCACGCAGATTGGACTGGCTTACGGTCTGTCTTTTAAATCTCCTGGATTAGCTCAGTTGTATCCCGGACCTACGTTTGAAGAGATTATTCTGTTGAATGCTTATAATGGAAGGGAGGATGAGAGCACAGCTTTGATTTATCTGAGACGGTACGAAAAAGATAATAGCAACTTGAAAAGCAGTATGGGACAGACCTTAGAGTCTTCCTTGTCTTGGAACAAAAATGGTCACTATTTACGGACTAATCTTTTCTATAAAAAAAATGCACGTAGTATCAATACCGCTACTGAATATGAAGTGAGAGACTTACCCGCATATTCGGCAACCCCAGTTCCGGGCGCTAAACCAATTATCAGGGAGACTGGAACAAAGCAGTATCTGTTGTCCAATCTATATTTTGACAACAGGAATAGTTCATCCAACTTTGGTGCTGAGGTCATGTATTCAACTCCTCGCATTCCATCTCTCATGACAACTTTTTCGGCAACAGCTGCATTTACGTTTGCGAATGCAAGTTCTTCGACATTAAACAGTATTCAGTTTAGTTCTGAACGAACAGCAATGGATGATATTGTAATCGGTTTTTTCCCGGCTACGTCTACCAAAAGTTATTTGAGCAGAGCGCAACTCCGAAGCTCAACACATTTTCCGGCGCTGCGATTAATCATCGAATTGAGCGCTGACTGTGAATTGTATAATTATAGCAAAACAGCTTATGAGGATATTATACCCGTAGGATATTATACCCGCGACTACGAATATCATGTGATTGATCAATTTGATATAACGAATCCAAAACATCTCGAACTCTATGAGAAAAGAAAAGTCGATGCGGATCGTGTCAATGCCGATAATAATTATGTGTATTGGAATTTTAATCTCAATATGGCCAAGGAGATAGGCAAGAATATCTATCTCTCTTTTAATGTGTATAATTTCCTGGACTATCAGCCACGGTTTTATAGAGAAGGGGCGACTGGGGTGAAAGCCCCCAATTCGTCGCCGAACTATGGCGCGCAGGTTACCTATAAATTCTAAACTCAAAAACTAAACAATATGAAAACACGTTATTTGATTCCTCTTTTATTTTTACCTTTTATATCTTGTAAAAAAGATAATACACCCGGTGTACAACCATTGGATATTAAATTAAATTTAAAATACGCATCTGCGGAACTAAATGGCAAGTTAGATCTGAGCAAGGTTGTTGTTAAAGTGACCAATCTGTCAACAAAGACCAGTATGACCTATTCGCCGAGCCAAGGTGTGGTCAATCTGGTATCCATTATGCCCGGCGAATACGATATAGATGCTTCCATTACAATCCCCAAAGACCAATATTTTAACTCAACTGGGGAAGCAATTTTTGAGGATGTCACATTTAATGCGGCGATAAAAAAAGTAAACCTAACCAGCTCCTCAAGCTTAGACCTTGAATTAATTGCCGGTCTTCTGGGCAATTTTGTGATAAAACAGATCTATTATGCCGGATCAGACAATAAAGAAGGCGCTATTTATAGAGATCAGTTTTTTGAAGTTTATAATAATACGGATCGGGTTTTATATGCGGATAGTCTTTATTTTGGCCGTCTGTGGGGAAGACAACGGAATACAAATGATCCTGATCATTATCAGGCCAATGGACAATTGGATTGGAGTAAATCAATGGGGATGACTGTCGGCGAAACCGCGAATATAGACTATGTCTATTTAAGAGATCTGTTTATGATTCCGGGAAATGGGAAAAGTTATCCTGTAGAGCCTGGTAAAAGTATTGTGATTGCGCAGAATGCTTTAAACCATAAAGTACCGTTTGTCGGAAATAACGGAAAAGAAGTGGCCATTAAAAAACCTGAACTGACAGTTGATCTGAGCAACGCAAGCTTCGAAGTATATTATGGTGATATTCCAGGGAATAAACCATTCGCGTCTGATATTGACAACCCAAAGGTACCTAATGTGCAAATTTTGGATTATGTGGGCAACGATTGGATTTTAGATAATTTAGGACGAGATGCTTACGTGATATTTAAACATGCTGATCGCGCCGCAGTAGCGAACCTTCCTAGCTACCCTGAACCGTCCATAAATCCACCAAGTTCTACAGCAAAAAAATACAGACAGTTGCCTGTTAATTGGATTATGGATGCCGTAGATGTGCAACCCAATACGACAGATGATAGAATCCCTAAAAAACTACCAACAGCTTTAGATGCAGGCTTTACATTCGTAACACTCGGCGGCTACTCATCACAATCCGTGATGCGCAAAACTGACAAAACCACGAATGGTGTCCGAAAATTGAAGGATACGAATAATTCTACAGCGGATTTCGTTGTCATAAAAGCAAACCCATTCGGATTTGTGGATTAAAATGCGTAATGCAATTCTATTCCATCTGCTTACTATCAAGCAGATGGAATTTGAAATAATAGCTGTTGACCCGTTCCAGATGATTTTCGATCTGAACGCTCATTTATACCTTGAGCAGGTCATCAATAAAACAATTAAATAGATGAAAAGTATTAAATATATTGCTTCCACTACCGTATTTTTCCTAAGCTCTATTGCTGTGCAAGGACAGATAAAATCCAGTGCAACGGTAGATTCATTGACAGCGACATCTTACTGGTACCAACCTTCATCTATTATGTCTCATGATATGGCTGTTCGAAATAGGGTGTGGATTTCAGAGGAAATGAAGAATAAGTCTTCTATACTGGGGATTCAACAGACGATTGCTAAAGGAAGTTTTCAGCCTGCTCAGGGCGCCAATGGACTACAACAGACCCACATTTACACAGAGGGGAAAACACAATGGCAAAAGACTAATTTCTGGGGACGATTTTCCTATGACCGCAGTTCGGAGGATAGCACTGCCATGCGTCATCAATCTAGATGGAATGAAGACGCTCCAGTTTATTTTGGCTCCCTAAAAAAAAATAAATACAATCGGGAAACATATAAACTAGATGCTGGAATTCAGCATGCATTCCTAAATAATCGCCTACCCATTTCCTTAGGGATTGATTATAGATTAGGTTCTCATTACTCCAATAATGATCCAAGGGGTGATGTTAAAGATATGAATTTACAGTTTGAATTGAGTGTAGGACACAATCTTTCAAAAATTTCTTATCATCTTTCGGGTATTTGGGGTTACGGTTCTGAACGGGTAAATGTAGGCTATAAAAATGAAAAATATACCAAAAACACCGAAGATCCATTGTATGTTAATTGGATAATGAACGGTTTTGGAAATGCGCGCGAAAGGATAAGCGAGATAAACTACAATGATATCATCAATCGGGCCGGAATTGGTGGACATATGCTGTTAAAACCCAATGGAGCGGATAAGATCTATCTAAATGGACGCTATATTAATGAAAAGCAGTCTTTTAGAAGAAATGATAATTCTAAACAGACTTATTTATTGTTAAATGATTATAAAAAGGATATCAGCTCAATAGATTTTTTATGGAGTCGTCAGATGCAAAACCAAAAATCATTGAAACTGGCATTAACTGGACAGATTGAGGAAGGGAAAGATTTTAATTATACCTATTTATCCAATAATTATACCTATCAGCAAAATCAGATGCAAATCAAAGGCCTGTTTGGTTTTCGTCAGTTTCAGACCGAAGGGAGTATAGCTGTGCGAAATCTTAGAAAAAAAGATGGAGTGACTGGTAATGCAATGGATGTCGACCAGATCAAAGCAGGGATTGGTCTAAACCGCAGAGTTCGAGTAAGTGAGCGATCAGATCTATTGGGTTCTGTTTATTATCTCAGGCAATGGTCTCCCGCGAATGATTTAATTGTGTCGGATTTGAATACAGGCAATTTTGCGAAGCAGATTCTTTATCAAGATTATCTTTATGAGACTGTCTCAAGTAGTACCTGGACAACATCATGGGTATGGGTGACTCATCGGGGTAAAACGGACTGGAGTGTACAGTTTCAGCTAGATTATCAGCATCGGGGCGATCTGATGTCATTGAATTATGACTTGTCTGCTGTGCCGGGTAAAGATAGATTTTTAGGTAAATTGGGTGTTTCGTATATTTTCTGATGCGATCGTATACCCCAGTGAAGGAAGCGCAAGCATTTTTTAAGCATATTTAAGCTTGTATTAATCATGAAAAAACATTTTGCAGTATTGGTCAGTATCATTGGAATTGTTGGTTTACTATCTATGAAAGATCAACAAAAAGCATTGTATGAAGAACTGCAGTTACTTTATCGAAGACCGATAAGCGAGTGGCCTAAACCGACGATTGATGCTGGTGTCAGCTGGAAGGAATTTACATCACTGCCCAAGGTTGATACAAGTTATTTTTCTTTGATGGAAAAGCCGGATGTCAAGTTGGGAAAATATCTTTTTTTTGATCCGATACTGTCTGGCAGCAATCAGATCTCCTGTAGCAGCTGTCACAATCCCCAGACATCATGGGCTGATAAATTGACGGTTCCGGTTGGCAATGATCATTTGGAGGGGACACGTAATACACCATCACTACTGAATGTGTATGCGCGGAAAGAATTGTTCTGGGATGGAAGATCCAAGTCGCTGGAAGAGCAGGCGCTAGGTCCCATTGAAGCACATCATGAAATGGACATGGATCTGACCAAATTGATTCCAAAATTGAAAGCTATACCGGCCTATAACAAGCTGTTTCTAGCAGCCTTTGGAGAGGAAGATTATTCCATGCCAGAGGTTTTAAAGGCTTTAGGTGCTTTTCAACGGACTTTAACAAGTAGACGTAGTCGCTTTGACGAGTTTTTGGATGGTAATTATAAAGTACTGTCCGAGCAAGAGGTACGTGGGCTGCATCTCTTCCGCACAAAAGCGAGATGTATGAATTGTCACAATGGTCAATTTTTTACGGACGACGCTTATCATAACATCGGACTGACTTATTACAAGCGTAAATATCAAGATCTGGGTAGGTATGAGGTTACCAAAGATCCAGCTGACGTAGGACGTTTTAGGACACCATCACTGCGGGACGTAATGAATACCGATCCGTGGATGCATAATGGATTATTCTGGAATATGACTGGATTGTTGAACATGTATAACAGTGGGATGCAAATGAACTCTGCGAAGCCAGAACAGAAGGCTAAAGATCCGCTTTATCCAGTTACAGATCCTTTAATGCAACCTTTGAATCTTAGTAAAGAGGAAATAAAAGATATCGAGGCATTTTTACATGCCATCACAGCAACGTCCTATCGGATGCGGCGTCCTGAAAGCTTGCCGCGGTAGTGTCTATAAGCGCTTGATGTAGTTAAGGACCATAAGATGGATTGTTGTCGTGGGTTGAGGGGGGAGCATCTTTTCCTCCTAAAAATGCTTGAATAGGCCACGAGTTTACAGGCTTTATTTCCCCCCCATTTGATTCTTCAAATGGGGGGAAATTTTACTGTTTTGTTTTGGTGAATAATTAGTCTTTATAGTTATTATAATCTTTTTATAGCTATTAAATTTCTTCCTATGAGACAAAGCAATTCCCCAGTACAGATATAGTACTAACTAAGTACAGATAAAGCACAGATAAAGTACTATTTTGTTACAAAGGGAAATGTACTTTAAAAGTGTAATAAGGGGGGATAAGAAGGCTTATAGACGAGTTTCGATGCATTTGTTCTTATGTGTCTTTTTTAATTTATAGGAAATCAAAATGCTGTCAAATATCAGCCTTCTCAGTTTGTTCTCATTCCTTTTCTACTCCCAGCAGATGGATCACTAAAATACATCAGAACTCGAAATATTAGCTTCAGATGTCGTATTTCGTACATTTTTCAAAAATATACGGGCCAAATTGATACGTTGCTTTTGATCGGCCGAAAGTGGATAGCGTTCATCATCAACAAAGGTATCCAAGCCATTCGGAAACTCCCAGGCAAAGTCCAGTACCAAGGCTTTCTCTGCTGCAAGAATAATGTCCAACTTACTAGCGAGGGGATTGCCCATTTTGATATTATTATAAATGCTATCTGGGAGCAGCTGGCTGTCTATATCCAGAATTAATGGCAGCTTAGTTTCAATTTTTTTCTTTTGCATGTGCTTATTTGTATTAAATAATTAAGAATCATTCTAAATAAATTTGTAATTTAGCCAAAGATAATAGGTATAGTGCCATTGTTGGGTATGTAATGAGGAGTAAAAAGTCCGTGAAAAGGAATAGTTGAACCTTAAAGAAATATGGAATGGGATTAAGACTTTATGATATTGATTCGGCTAGTTTATTGTTGGAAAAAAACTATCCACAGACTTTCTTTTCAATCGATGCCGGTATCCAGGAATGTGTCACACAGTTGGGCGCTCCATTTGGTGATGGCTATTACAAAGAGATCTTTTTTGATGGAATTCATATTGGCTTTGGTCATGCAAATCTGTATGAACGGATACTATTTCGTTTTGAAAGTGACTTTGAGACGGTCGAAATGCATTTTGCATTGAAGGGTAGAAGTCGGGCAGCTGGGGAGACATTAGCCGCTACCATAGATTTTGAAACTTGCCAGCACAATATCCTTTACGGCAATTCGATCTGTGGCCAGATGCAATGGGAACGTGAAGAATTCCAGTTATGTGAGATAAATTTGTCTCCAGATTTTTTTAAGAAATTTCTACCCGATAATTCCATCTTATTTAATGACTTCAGAAATATTATTGAAAAAGGAAAATCTGGCTTATTGACAGATATTAATAGAAGAATTACCCATGAAATGCATGCTCTTATTGATAGTATCATAAATTGTGAACGTAAGGGGGTGTTTAAAAAAATATTTCTCGAAGCCAAGATCATGGAGTTATTGCTGCTTCAGTTGGAGCAGTTAGCCGACAACAGCGTTTCGAACACGACCCTCAGAAAGCCTGATGTTGATAAAATCTATGCGGTCCGTGAATTTTTACTGGATAATATGGATTCAAACAATACACTTGTCAACCTGGCCCATCTGGTCGGGACAAATGAGTTTACATTAAAGAAGGGGTTTAAGGAGTTGTTTGGTACGACAGTTTTCGGTTTTTGGAATGATGCAAAAATGGAACATGCCAAAAAGCTCATTTTAGACAAAAATATGACCATTGGTGAAGTCTCTGATGCCATTGGGTATAAAAATCAACGTCATTTTTCAGATGCTTTTAGACGGAAATTTGGATTTCCACCAAGTAAATTAAAAAAGACATACAGCTAGTTTACCCGACCTACAACGCGGGCTAAGAATAGCTATTAAAAAATTGATAGATCATTTATCCTTAAATTTTATAAAACCATGGGTAGAGCTGAAGCGAAAATTATACAAGCTGAATTGACTGTTAGTCGAAAAGAATATGTGACTCCACATTATATCCGGATTTATCTGACAGGAGAGGCTGTCCCAGAAATCGCGGACACAACCATCGGTGTTAACAATAAGATTCTGATCCCCCCTTTGGGATTGAATAAAGTCTATTTTCCAGAATTTGATTTTGAAAAAGGGCAATGGAAACCAATGGACAACAGTATTCGGCCAACAGTACGTACATATACGCATCGGGGGATAGATCTTCGACGTAATGAAATTTGGATAGATTTTGTTGCACATGGGGATGAAGGACCAGCATCTGCCTGGGCAATAGGATCTAAGCCAGGGGATGTATTGGGTGTCCTTATGAGAGCTGGTAAGACCGAATTATTTCCACTGACAGAAAACTATCTATTAGCGGGGGACGCAACGGCACTTCCGGTATTAGGTGCAATATTGGAAAATTTACCAGCATCAGCAAAAGGAACCTGCATCATTGAGGTGCATGGTCGGGAGGACGTACAAAAATTATATACGAAAGCGAATATAGAATTTATCTGGTTGCATAATGATGCTCCACAAGGAGGTAGTCTGCTGGCGGATCTGGTGAAGATAAAGTCTCTTCCTCAGACAGATCGCTTTGCTTACATCGCTGCCGAGTATTCTACCGTTCGGGAGATACGCAATTACCTGCGCAAGGATCTTGCATGGAAGAGGGAGGAACTTTATGCCTATTCCTATTGGAAAAGCGGTGTTTCAGAAGATAAATCTGCCAATGAACGACACAATGAGAATGAGGAGGTCAATTCATAAATAAGACTAACTACAGGACCGCTGCTATCGCCTCATTGCTTGAGTTACGCTAGTTTTTCAGTTTTTTACTTCTGTTTATCATGAGATAATGGTTAAAAGTATCATTTTTTTGATGTATCTATTGTGACCTCCGAGTTTATCTTAGGCGGAGATTTGTGTCTGTAGGATCAAAACAGTATTTTTATGGTTTGGCGATGAGCGATAACGGGAAAGACACATTATGATGCATATGGAGGAGCAAAAAATTATTCTGGTTGAAGATGAGCAAGACGTTGCGGATTTGATCGTACAGGGATTGGGCGAGGAAGGTTATAAGGTCATTCATCTGGGGCGTGCCGAAGGGCTTGAGCAACTATTGGCCAAACAAGATGTAGCCCTTGTTCTTTTGGACATTCTTTTGCCCGGCACCAACGGACTTGATATTTGCAAACAGATCAGACATTGGGGCTATACTGATCTTCCGGTTATGATGCTGACGGCGCTCGGAACCCCTGAAAACGTTGTTCTTGGTCTTGATAATGGCGCTGATGACTATCTTTCTAAACCATTTAAGTTAATCGAACTTAAAGCCAGGATACGTTCATTGATCCGTAGACAGCAATCCATTGTTCAGGCGACTCAACGTGAAGCACAGCCTTCAAAAGATACATTCAGTTATGGATTTCTAACGATTGATGATTATAAGAAAGTTGCCTATTGTGAAGGTCAGGAACTTAACCTGACCAGTACAGAGTATCGTTTACTTTTATTATTTATCCAAAGCCCCAAGAAAGTATTTGAGCGCAGTGAGTTATTAGATAAAATATGGGGAATTAATTTTGATATCGGATCAAATGTCGTTGATGTATATGTTAATTACCTGCGGAAGAAGATCGAGAAGGTAACGAGCAAAAAGGCCATTCATACCGTTATCGGAATGGGCTATGTGTTAAAAATCGAAGACTGAATAGATTAAGAAGACTGAATAGGTTAAAATGAATAATTACAATAGGAAACTCATCTATCTCATAGCAATACTAGTTATATATGTCAGCTGTTTCGTTGGCTTTATCTTTTACTCCATCACAAACTTTGCTTTCACCGATTTTTATAAACGCCTGGATCTGCGAAGAAATATTGCAGCAGAAAAGTTCCTCAATAGTAAATCCGCTTCGCAAACAGATCAATGGAGTCTGGATTTTATAGAAAGTCTGAACAATCAGCATGAGTTTTTGGTTGAATTTGATAAGAATGGAAAAATTGTTCAAAGTCAGGGATTCTATTCTGAATTGTGGGATAAAATCAACAAGACCGGAACATCAAATTTTAAAGCAGGTCACCAATTCTATTCGACAAAGTACTTTTCAAAAAACAATAAGCATTATATTGTCGGCGCATCGGCGGAAAATTACTTCTATACACATCACCTGGCCTATCTGCGTAATCTGCTTATTATTAGCCTGATTTTGGGTATTCTTTTTATTTTGGTGGTTTCTGTCTTTATGAAACGTTCATTTCTAAAACCTATCCTGACCATGATGAAGGAAGTTCAGCAGATTGGCTCTGAAAATCTGGACAAGCGCCTGGATGAAGAAAAATATAAGGGGGAGCTTCATGATCTTGCGTTTACATTCAACAGCATGCTGACACGTTTGGAAACCTCTTTTGAAACCCAGAAAAATTTTATCAGCAATGCTTCACACGAATTGAATACACCCCTGACCTCGATTATAGGGCAGGCTGACTTAGCGCTGTCCAAAGAAAGAACAGTTGAGGAATATCAACGTACCTTATGTAAAATTATAGAATCTGCGGAGCATTTAGAAAAAAAGACCAAGGCGCTTTTGATGTTGGCCCGCACTGGTTTTGTAAGCAATTCAACAACATTTAATCCTGTTCGTATAGACCAGATTGTTATGGATGCCGAGCTGACTGTTAAAGCCATCAATGATAAATTTAAAATTACGACAGATTTTAGTTTGCTGCCCGATGACAGCATGCGACTCAAAGTCAATGGAAATGCTATTTTACTCCAGCTTGCATTATCCAATATCATTAGTAATGCCTGTAAGTACTCTTCTAATAGGACTGCTTATATCGCCTTGGGCGCATTAAATAATAAAGTGTTTATCCTGATAAAAGATAAAGGTATCGGGATCCCGTCAAAAGAATTGGGATATATTTATGATCCTTATTTTAGGGCATCCAATACCAATGGAATAGATGGATACGGCATTGGCCTGCCCTTAGCAAGAAATATAATAAAGCTCCACGGTGGGACATTAAAGGTCAATTCCGTCGTTGGGGAAGGCACGACTGTAGAGATTGAATTGCCAACTTACATTCGGTTTTAATCCCATTTTAATTCCCTCGTTATTTTTAATCTCATTTTAATAAGTCTCTTAAAATTCTAATGAAAAGCTAATTTCAGCTTCATTCCGTTGCCATTTGTGCCGACTATTTTTGTCCAAAAGAAGTATGGCCAAAATGACACGTATATTAATCCCAAGTGATTTTACCGTTGATTCACTCTATTTTGTAAGACAGAGTATTGAATCGTCATCAGCTGAAGAAGTTGATATAATTCTTGCTTATGGTAATAAAAGCAGCACATCTGCGAGCGAACTAATAGCTATTGGAGTGGAAGACCAACTCGATGAACTTCAGTCTGATGCTTTTTTGAAGGCATGCGAAAGAATATGCCAACGATTTAAGAACCGTAAGCTGACTATTTATGCGGATATCATAAGAACCGACAACGCCAGTTATTTACAACATTACCTGCGAGGGGCGGGTGTAAACGAAATCAAGATCCCAGCTAATTATAGCTATCAGAGTAAAACACGTGATTTTTTCGATGTAGGGAAAGCATTACGGAAATTAAAGAACCATGTTCTTCACCCCATTTCGGTAATGTAAGTTTTACATTGATTATTTAAAGAAATTATCGCCGCATACTTTCAAACTATTTTCTATTTATATGGCTCACACACAAGGCGGCCCATCAGCTTTACAACGTTTGGTCAATTTACTGCATACTGAACGGAAGACGATTAATTATATTTTTATTTACGCGATCGTTATAGGTATTTTTAGTTTATCCATTCCTATTGGGATAACAGCAATTTTTAACTTTTTGAGTAATGGTGCGATGTATAGCTCTACCTATATTTTAATTGCTTTTGTCCTATTGGGTGTTATCGTTGCAGGATCTCTTTTGATCGGGCAATTAGCACTCGTTGAATATCTAGAACAGAAAATCTTTCTAAAATCAGCGATGGAATTTGCTTATCGCCTTCCGAGGATAAAACCCAAAGAGTTAATTGGGAAAAGCCTTGTGGAACTGGTGAACCGTTTTTTTGATGTTATTATTATTCAAAAGGGTATTATTAAGCTTTTGATAGATATCATTGCTGCGGTTGTAACCATATTCTTTAGTGTGGTACTCTTATCTTTTTATCATCCGGCATTTTTAGCCTTTGGACTTGTGGTTATAATCGCTGTGGCGATCATACTTGTTTTGTATTATAAACGCGGACTGAAAACAAGTATTGATGAATCTGAACATAAGTATGCAACTGTTGCTTATCTGGAACAGGTTGCGGAGGATATCGACCACTACCGAGGAAATGATGCTAAAATGAATGAAGTTACTCAAGTTACGGATGCTATCGTAAGCAAATATCTGAATTCCAGGAATCAGCATTTTAAAGTGCTAAAACGCTTCTTTGTTGGGTCAGTCCTGCTACGGACCGCATTGTTTGGAATAATGCTTTTGCTAGGATCTTATTTTGTTGTTGAGCGACAAATAACTTTTGGTCAGTTTGTCGCTGCCGAAGTGGTAATTGTCCAAATTGGTTATGCCATAGAAAAACTAATGACAAATTTAAATACCATTTTTGATATGTTGACGGGGGTTGTCAAGTTAGGCACGGTAACTGATCTAGCGTTAGAGGAGGGCGCAGCTTATTATGTTGACTAAGGAGGAACAACCTATCAAAACAACTGTCAGTTGGAGAGATCTTTCCCATCATTCAGGTCAGGCTCTTTTAAAAGATAAAGGATCACTACTATTGGGTCGTATCCTGGTCCTATCAGGGCTGGTTTTTGCTTTTGCCTTATTTCTGCCCTGGAGACAGACAATACCGGGGAAAGGTACCGTCACTGCATTACGGCCACAAGATAGACCTCAAACGATACAAAATCAAATTGGAGGCCGCATAGAGCATTGGGCGGTTAGTGAAGGACAAGAGGTCAAAAAAGGAGATACAATTTTAGTTTTATCCGAGACATCACAATCTTACTTTGATCCTAACTTACCTTTACGATTAGAGGAGCAGTTGTTTGCAAAGCGAAGTGGAGAATCTGCAGCACAGCAAAAAATGAATGCAACAGAAGAACAAATTAAGGCCTTAAATGAAGGGCTGACTTATCAGTTGGAGTCCGCACAAAATAAGGTCATACAAGCTCAAAATTTTGTAAAAAGTGATAGTGCCGAGGTTATTGCGATAATGAGTTTTTTTGAAACAAGCGAAAAAAGACTAAAACGTTACGAAGAAGGTTATCAAGATGGACTGTTTTCCCTTACAGATATCGAGACCAGGCGCCTAAATTTACAGAATGATCGGGCTAAGGTAGTCAGTGCTGAAAATAAGTTGTTAAACTCAAGACAAGCATTATCCAATGCACGTATCGAACTCAATAATATTCGGGCGAAATATAATGAATCGTTGGCTAAGGCACAATCAGATTTAAGTTCAGCGTTTTCCTCCAAGGCTTCTGTACAGGGCGATATCGCTAAATTAAGAAATGAGATTTCCAACATCGATATAAGACGTGGTCTTTATATCGTCCGGGCTCCACAGGATGGCTATATTGTAAAAACCTTTAAGGCAGGAATTGGCGAAAATATGAAAGAGGGAGAATCCGTAGCAACACTCCAGCCCAAAACGCCACTACTTGCTGTAGAACTTTATGTAAATGCAATGGATGTACCTCTTATATTGCTGGAGAGTGACGTTAGAATACAATTTGACGGTTGGCCATCCATTCAATTTTCAGGTTGGCCTTCAGTAGCGGTAGGTACTTTCGCCGGAAAAGTTTCGGTCATTGATAAAGTGAGTAGCACGAATGGCCAATTTCGAATCTTGATCCGTTCAACAGATCCTGTTCCGAAGGATGACGAACCTTGGCCAGCTCAGCTCAATCTGGGGTCTGGCGCCTATGGTCGAATCATTTTAAATAAAGTCCCCTTATGGTATGAGATCTGGAGACAATTAAATGGATTTCCACCAAGTTTGGAACGTGAACCGAAAGAAGACAAGAAAAAGTGATTGTAATTATATGAATAAATTGAATTTTATCATTATCGTCTTCGTCTTGTGTGTTATTTTTTTTCATAAGCTATCCGCACAAGAGAAGGAAGATCGCTTAAAAATAGATTTTACGACGGATGATCTGGAAGAGCTCTTAATGGCCAATCATCCGATTGTTAAGCAAATAAACCTATTGACTGAAACGGCTAAAGCCCAGGTTGTGCAAGCGGCGGGAAAATTTGATCCAACTATTTATTCAAATTTTAAGAATAAAAATTTTGGTAATACCAATTATTATAATCAGTGGAACAATGAATTAAAAATCCCATTATGGCTGGCCGGTGCTGACCTAAAAATTGCTTATGATAGAAATGTTGGAAGCTACAGCAATCCTCAATCAAGGACGAACAATGAAGGATTATCTGCTGTAGGCATTACTATTCCACTGGGACAAGGGTTCATAATTGACGGTAGAAGAAACACCCTGCGGCAAGCGAAGGCCATGTTAAGTTATGTCGAGGCAGAAAAGATTAAACAGATAAATACAATTTGGTATCAAGCATTGTCAGATTATTGGAATTGGTATTTTGCCTATAAGCAATATGAACTTTTGTTGGAAGGCGTAAAATTAGCCGATAAGAGATTTAAGGCGATCAGTGAACAGACAGCATTGGGGGATAAACCACGTATTGATTCAGTCGAAGCAGCGGTTGTCGTGCAAGAGAGGAGAATAGAACTGTCAAAGTATGAAGGCGAACTTCAGAATGCAAAAATTGTGTTGTCAAATCATTTATGGAATGCACAGCAACTTCCTGTGGAGCTTCCTGAGCATGCAGTGCCTTATAAAGCAGATAGTACGGCAATTTTGCCGGATAGTAAGGTGATTTTGGAGCTTCTTGACTCCGCAAAAGTTGCACATCCCGAATTAGTAAAACTCGCTAGTAAAAGCCAGCAATTAGTTTTTGAGGAACGTTATCGAAAGGAAATGCTCAAGCCAAAGTTAAACATTTCAGGTACACTTATTTCAAGTCGTAATGGTTTCAATAATTTTATCCCTCCAGAGTATGATTTTAAATGGCATAACTATAAATTGGGGTTCGAATTTGCATTTCCGCTATTTATTCGTAGTGAGCGTGGAAAATTAAGAGAAGTAAGAATTAAACAAGATCATCTGCAGTTTGAAAGACGTATTGAAGAACGAAATATTTACAATGACATCGTGAGAAAATATAACGATTTAAGTGCGTATAGCAAGCAAATTGAACTTCAATCGGTAAATGTGAGCAATCAGGAGCTATTGCTCAAAGGTGAGTTGAATAAGTTTAGACTTGGGGAATCGACATTATTTGTTGTCAACAGCAGAGAAAATAAGCTAATAGAAATGAAGATAAAGCAGGAGAAACTTTTTACCGATTATCGGAAAGCGTTAGCAGAACTGTATTATAAAGCGGGAACTAAATTTTAATCCCATTTTAATTTCCAAGTTATTTTTAATCTCATTTTAATAAGTCACTTGAAATTCTAATGAAAAGCTAATTCTAGCTTCATTCTGTTGCCATGTGCGGCCATTAACTTTGTTAAAAAATAATTGGGTATGGCAAAAACGACACGAATATTGATTCCAAGTGATTTTACAATTGATTCACTTTTTTTTGTAATCCATAGTATTGAGCAGTCGAAGGCTGAGCAGCTTGACATTATTTTGGTTTATGGAAATAAAAGTAGCACCTCAATCAGCGAATTACTAGGAATTACACTAGCGGATCAACTCAACGACCTTCAGTCAGAGGATTTTTTGAAAGCTTGCCAAATGATCTGCCACCGATACGAAAACCGTAAACTGAATATCTATGCAGATATTATCGGTACCGATAATCCCAATTATTTACATCATTATCTGAATGGAGCTCGTATTGACGAGGTCAAGATTCCAACAGATTATCAATTTGAAAAAAGAACAAGACATTTCTTTGATGTTGGACAGGCTTTGTTGGACCTCAACGAAAGTAAACGTAGGCATGTAGCCATTGTTGAAAAACCGGCAACGCACAAAACAGGAGGAAATGTCTTAGCGGATTTATTTTTTAACAAACAATGGGATGTTAACTATTAAAAGAAAAATACTGGCAAGATTCAACTTTGTCTTTTTGGCATTGTTGCTTTTTGGGGCATCAGCGATGGTCATGCTTTATGAAAACCCCGAACGACTTTTAGAAGGAGAGTGGGAAGAACAGGGCTGGTACTTTGAAAAGGTGGAGAAATCGCCAACCTTCAAAAAACAGGCGATTATCCATGAAGGGATCAAAGATGCCGCCATCGCGCATTTGCCGCCATTACAGGATGGCCTATGGCATTTTGAAAAAATGGGCCAAAAGAATTTTGTGGCCCACCACAAGGATAAGCAGTATAACTGGTTTTTGAAAGGAAGAGGACATATCCTTGAGCTACGAAAAAATAACGAACTCGTGGAAAGTTTTGTCATACAGAAACTGAACAAAAATCAGCTGGTCCTGCATCTCAATCTGGATATGCAGACCAAGGGAATCGCACGTATCGTGCTGAAAAAAGGAGGAAAGGAAAAATATGCTAAGAAAATATAGCAATCATAGGACAATTCAAGATAATATAAAACTGGGAGGACTAACGGCATTTTCTGCCGGTATGGTCAACGTCGCTTCAGTTATTGTATTTTTTTCCTTTACATCTAATGTAACAGGATATTATGCCGTTTTTGCACAGGAAATTGCGAAAGGGAATTGGTATCAAGGTGCCGTCGTTTTGTTTTGGATACTGTTGTTTCTCATTGGAAGCATGTTTTCCAATCTGATTATCATCCATGGTAAGGGAAAGTTTAGCGCATACCTGACCCATTCGATACCCTTGGTGCTGGAGATATTAAGTATCTTGTTTGTCGGGATATATCTCGATGTTTTCTACGAAGATTCACTTAAGGAAACCGAAATATTGGTTGGAGCCTTGTTATTTGCGATGGGTCTGCAAAATGGACTTACTGCAAGTATATCCAATTCTGTTGTGAAAACAACACATTTGACCGGATTGACGACCGATCTAGCGATACTAATATCCATGTTCACCAAAGAAGCCAATAGAAGCAATAAAGATTTGGTGGATAAGTTTCATCTGTTACTGACCATTGTCACAAGTTATGTAATGGGAGGACTACTCAGTGGAATCTCTTTTAATTACTTGTCGAATAAAACATTTTATGTGGTTTGTTTTGTTTTGCTTATCATAGGTTTATATGATCATTATAAACTATATCTGCTTAAAAAACAATTTGTAAAACGTCATCGCGAGGAGTTGGTTGCCTAAATCTCTTGACGATAATAATACAAGCCCCACCATACAGCAGCGTATGGTGGGGCTTATTTATATCATTTTATCCAGGTTGTAGGGGAAGTCCTCGTTCATCAGCTGTCTATAGTTGAGACAAAACTGCTGAAATTTAATGCGTGCTTCATTGTGCTGATTTAAAGCAAACATCGCTTTCATTTCGGAAAATAATGCTTGTTCATTTAGCGGATCCAATAAGAATATCGTATGCGCAATCTCAATGCTTTTTTTATGCAGATGTGCAATGTCAGCTTTATGAAGTTCCGCCAGTAAAATGGGTAATAAATTTTGTTCAACCTCAGTCTTCAATGTATCAAACACAGGCAGATCCAACCCCTGTAAGAATTTACCCCTTTGAATGATCTGAATTAATCTACTTTCATAAGCAGCCGAAGGGTTTGCCAGCAACTGGATGTAATCTACGTAATCACAATAAAATTCAGCGCTATGTTCAATAAGGAATCTTCCCTGCTTGTATACGAGTTCAATCCCAGCAAACTCACTCAGCACTTTTCGTAAATGATTGATCGTGACTCCTCTTGAGTTCTTTACCTTATCTTCTGATTTGTCGGGCCACATGATCTGACTGAAATATGGTGAACTAATACCAGCACTGTTAGATAGGATAAGACAAAATGCCTGTTTCAGCTTTGTACTGAACAAATGGGAGATATCACGTTTGTTGCGGTCAAAAGCACGGAACTCACCAAACAGGAAAATTGCATTTGCCCGTACAAACTCGTCTTTTTGTATTGTTTGTAGGATTCCTGTATCTGCTATCGGCGGAACCTGAAGGACTCTTTTTTCAGTTACGCTTGTTATTTTTCGCTTTTGCCTACCTCGCTGCCAAAAGAAATAGAGGCCAACTCCGCAAATCGTAGATAACAACAATAGTAAGAATACCTTGCGGTTGGATCTAGACAGTGGAACGCCATTTAATTCGTTAGGGGTTATCGGCGTCATATTCAAGGAATAGACTTTTAACGTTGACTGTATATCATCTTTTGATTCTTGAACCAGTACTAGAAGTCTACCTAATTGTTGGTCATAATAAAGTTGGGCATGTGTACTTATTTTATCTGAATAGATCGGAACAGAGTCTCCTAGGATATCAAAACTTCCATCTTTGACAGAAAAGCGATACAATTGGATATTGGACTTCGTTAGATATTCTGGATAACATAAGGCGTAAAAGTGGCTGCTATCGGGGAACACCAAACCACGGGCAGGTACGATATGCTTATCCTTCCAAAGAACATCCCATTTTTTTGTAATTTCCTTGGTGTCCAAATTTATCTGATAGAAATCATAGAGGTATTTTCGGCCTACAATATGCTCCCCGGATTCATTTCCCATACCTCCAAAGATATAAGCGATTCGATTATTGCTCCCTTGGCCAGCCGAAAGAAAATAGCGTGGAAAAATTTTATCTCCTGTCCATCCATCAACAGTTTGCCATTTGCTGGAATCTAAATCATATCGGTTAAACTGCCCACTATAGGCCATGTTTCCATAGCCACCGAAAATATAGAATTGTCGCTGTTGTGCATCATAAAAAGAGCCGTGATGATTTAATTCTTTCTTCATTAGGTCTTCACTTTCGACCTTCCATTCGAAAGTTTCCAGATCAAGGCTGGCTACCGTAGGGCCTTGATAGGGCTGGGTATAGAAAAGCTCATAGACATACAGTTTATTTGTCGTAGCGTCTATAAAATTGTTTGCTAAAACCAATTTTACGGGACATGGTTTGTGAAAGGCCCGTTTTTTTGTCTGATTGGTCTTTATGTTGTATATGGTTATAGAATCCTGATTGAAATAATAAATCTCTTTGGTTCGTTGATTGTAGTTGGAACCAGCTTGTGAAAAGGAACCGCTTGCAAAGAGATTTTTCCATTTGTAAGAATCCACAATGAGCCAGGTTGGGTTTGTAGCGGAGCCATAAGCAATCCCGTTTTCATCATGTACGACAGTACCTGTGCTTTCTTTTAATGGGAATAGATAGCTTTTAGCTGTATTTCCAATCTGCACATTTTTGATAGACATGGCCGGAACATCGATCAGATAGTCACTTTTTCCAAAAATCACTTGAGGACTATACTGAGATGGCAATTTCACTTTTGGTGATTGAAAAATCTGATTTTGTATCTGAAGCTTAAATAATTGCTTTTGCAGGTCGAAAGTCAACTGAATCGTGATCCATTCCTCCTTGAATAATTGTTGCTGATTTATTTTTGCGATGATTAGACTGCTTTTACCTTCTTCGTTCAGACGGAAAATACAATTACCGGCCTCCTCATCATAAAACAAATTGTAAACCGTGTTATTGTCTTTATTCTTAACACGGAAAATATTGCCCAAAGAATTTGATGAATAAATGGATAGTTGAAATTTTAGCGTAAACTCTTGTTCAAACAAAATTGCCCTTTTGTCAAATAACTCGTAGGAGCTGCGTTTGTCTATAGGCTCATGTCCACCTCTAAATTTGAGACCCTGGGATTGGGAAAGTCGGGGAATTAAAAGCAAAAAAATAATATATAATATACAGGGTCGCATAGCGCAATCAAAAAAACTTAAACCAATAGTTATCGACAAAGACCTATTCACAATAATTTGTCCGCTGCCGGCTTTTTATGAAATATAGTAACGGTTAGTATATCCCTTATCAATATCTTACAGGACTTAAAAGTATGCAAAAAAATGCGCTCAATAAAATAAAAGCTGTGTTACAATTGCTGTTTGTATTGGCCTCCCAAATGATGGGAGGTAGGGAAATAAAATAGAGGGTTATCGTTTTATTTTTGCATTTTAACCCAATTTTAACCCAAAAATTAATCAACCGACTTTACCTTGCGTTAGAATTCCTGCCGATATTTTCGGTAGAAATTCGAACTAATTATAAATCGGAATCTTACTTATGAAAGTCTTTAAAAAGCTGCAATTTATTTTTGTTGCTTCCGTATCCATGCTGATGGTGCGGCAAGTTCAAGCTGAAACTCAAATTTCTTTTTCCGTTGACAATATCAAAAGCGATCAGGCTCGGCAGGATCAAAACCTAGTACGTGCGATGGCGCTCTTGGACCGGTCAATGGAAGTTTATTTCTCCGCAGACGGAAAGTCTATGCATCGGTTCTATAATCCCGATACGAAGGTGCGCTCGGAGGAAAAGGCAAGTGTGTGGATGTACTCGGCTTCGATAGAGGCTGTCAATGCAATCTTACATGGACTTAAAGCCCAAAAGGAAAGAGGAAATCATAACCTATTTGACAAACATTACAAGCGTTACGCGGATTTATTGGTCCAGCTTCACGAAAATGCCGCTTATTATTTAGGCACATTTAATCTTATTTCTTTTACACAGAGCAAAGACTGGACGGTTTATGCTGTGGATCGTGCAAAGGCAAAGGGTGCAGCAAATGTAACTGGGGTATTAAATGTCTATGATGATCAAATGTGGCTAATTCGGGAACTGATTGAAGCCTATCACCTGACAGGAAAAGAGCGCTATTTAAAGGAGGCGGAATACCTAACCACCTATGTATTGGATGGGTGGGACTGCACCCTAGATGATAAAGGTAATGAAAATGGTGGAATTCCCTGGGGACCGGGCTACGTGACCAAACATGCCTGTAGCAATGCGCCCATGATCAGTCCATTGGTGTGGCTATATGAAATCTATAAGAAAAAGAACGATCAGATCACATACAACTATATCGATGCCGGAGATAGGCAGTCGCGTCGTTCTAAAATGCTGCGAAAAGCTGATTTTTATTTGGATTTTGCTAAAAGGATTTATGCTTGGCAAAAAGATCATTTATTGAACAGTAAAGGTGTTTATGATGATATGATGGGAGACTGCTATCCCGATTGCAGTATTATCTACGAAATCGTCGATGGTATAAAGTATCGCAAAAATACCCAATTAAGGAAAGCCGTTGGAACCTCATTTTCCTATAACAGTGGAACCATGATTTCTGGCGCCGCTGATCTGTACCGTGCGACCCGATCTAAGGTCTATTTGGAGGATGGAAAGAAGCTGAGCGATGCCAGTTTTCAATACTTTGCCAAACTAGGTTCACAGGTGCCAGCGCATTATACTTATGCTTCCGATGGGTTCAACAATTGGTTTAACAGCGTATTATTAAGGGGATTTTTTCAGATTTCTCCTGTCTTCGACAAAGCTGGACGTTATATGGACTCCTTCCAGCAGAATTTGGACTATGGATATGCTCATTTTTTACGTTCCGGTTTATTGCCACCAGATCTTCTTGGTGGATGGCATATAGACAAAGACAAAAATAACCTGGAGGGAATGTTCATGTTCACTTATGCGGCACAGTATGCAATGTTGTCCCAATACCAAATCGAAAAATAGCAAGATGAAGTAAAAAGATTGACGTAAACAATTGTGATACTAAAAACGAATACCAATAAAACCAGGCTTGCGAGCATAAAAAATACATCAGATAGCTTAATCACTATTTAAAACCAAATTATAAATATGAAAAAGGATTTAGGGAAATCAAGGCGGCGACTTAGCACACTGCTTGTGCTGATGGCGCTGGGTATTCCGTCCATGAGTTGGGCGCAGCAGAAAAATGTCAGCGGAAAAGTGCTTGATAGTAATAATAAGCCTATCGCTGGGGTAACGGTTTCTGTTCAGAATGCGGGTACACGTGTGGAAACCACTACCAACGCAGATGGTAGTTATACGATCGTAGTTCCGGAAGGAAAGAAGCTTTTATTTAAATCGCTAGGTTTTAGTGCGAAGGAAGAGATTACAGATGGGAAAACCACGATTAATGTTGTCCTTGAAAACGATGATACGCAATTGGAGACCGTTGTTGTCGTCGGTTACGGTACGCAGCGGAAGCAGTCGCTGACTGGCGCTATTGCATCCGTGAAGGGGACGGAAATGAGGCAGACGAAGAATGAAAACCCACAAAATATGTTGGCGGGACGTATCCCTGGTGTTCGCGTATGGCAGAAAAGCGCCGAACCGGGAGCATATAGTGCCAATTTCGATATACGTGGTCTCGGAGCTCCGTTAGTTGTGATCGATGGGGTACCACGTACAAGCGAAGATTTTCAGCGCCTGAACCCGAGCGATATTGAAGAGGTTTCGGTCCTAAAAGATGCATCCGCGGCTATTTATGGGGTGCGATCTGCAAATGGTGTCGTGTTGGTCACAACAAAAAAGGGAAAAGAAGGGAAGACAACAGTCAGCTATAATGGTTCCTATACTTTTCAAAAGCCTTCTGGCATGCCTGTATTGGCCGATGCGATCAGTGCAATGACGATCTACAATGAGAAATCCATGAACAACATCAATGGTGGAAGTCCCGTGTATACCGAAAAAGACTTTGAAGATTTTAGAAATGGAACAAGACGCTCGTCGGATTGGACTTCATTGATCTTTTCAAAATATGCACCACAGACACAACATGACATTAGTTTTTCGGGTGGAAGCAATAAAGTGCAGTACTATATTGGTGGTGGTTATTCCTATCAACAAGGCTTCTTTAAATCGGGTGATCTCAACTATAATAAATACAATTTGCGTTCGAATATCTCCGCAGAACTGGCCAAGGGATTGAAACTGGATTTGAACATCAGTGGGATGGCCGATCAGCAAAATAGTCCCTACACAAGTTCGGTTGACATTATTCGAAACTATTGGAAACAGGGCATGTTGTTTGCCGCGTATGCAGATCCCGAAAATACCTTGTTAAATTATGAAGGTCTAGATTTGGAGCAAAATACCGTGGCGATGATGGATGCGGATATTTCTGGTTATCGCAAATTCAAAAAGAAAACCTTTCAGTCCTCAGCTGCATTGAATTATGACCTGAGTAATTTATCTCCGATTCTTCAAGGGTTTTCCGCAAAGGCATTGATTGGTTATGATTATCGTGCAGATAACAATTCCATGTTCAGAAAGGAATATTATCAATATGCGTTTAATAAAACGACCAATAAATATGATCAGAAACTCTATAATTTGAGTAGCCCAAATCAAATGAAACGGGAGTTTTTTGATAAACAACAGGTCTTAGGTCAATTGATATTGAATTACGATCGTACGTTTGGCGATCAGCATAAAGTATCGGGACTTGTGGGATGGGAATCACAAAAGAACGACGGCGATAACTTCTATGGCCTGAAAAATCTTGCTTTTGGTTCTGACCAATTGCTCGCAGGTGTAGAAGATGGCCAAATGACCTCCATGTATGGTGGTATCAGTGATTATTATAACGAAGCAAAGTCGGCCCTATTCGGGCGGGTTAATTATGACTTTGCGGGTAGATATATTGCCGAATTCCAATTTAGATATGACGGCTCCTCCCGTTTTGCCAAAGGGCATCAATGGGGATTTTTCCCCTCGGCTTCTTTGGGATGGCGGATATCCGAGGAACCATTTTTCAAATCTATTGACGCGCTTTCCTTTGTCAATCAACTAAAATTTCGAGGTAGCTATGGTGTGCTAGGGGATGACTTATCCTCTTCTTGGGATTTTGGTTGGGTACCCGGCTATGTTTATCCTGCGACGAGCGGAAATGCTGAAAATGGCTACAATAATCAATATGCACCAGGATATATTTTTGGTGATAAATATATCACCGGGGTAAGTCGAAAAGCCATTGCTAACGAATTAATTACTTGGTATAAAGCGAAAACATTCAATGTTGGTTTAGATTTCGAGGGATGGAATGGGCTGTTTGGTTTTACATTGGACTATTTTGAACGCACACGATCGGGGCTATTTCAGCGTCGCACGAGTGAATTTCCAACCGTGATCGGTGCAACGGCTCCGATGGAAAATGCTAATAGCGATCGCCATATGGGATTAGAATTGGAACTGAAGCATCGCAATAAAATCAACGATTTCTCATACAATGTTCGAGCAATAGCGACTGTGACCAGAAATAAATACCTGACCGCCGTCCAAAATGGCCCCTATAAAAACTCGTATGACCGTTGGCGCAATGACAACTTCAACAATAGATATCAAGGGATTCAATTTGGTTATGAATCGGCTGGAAGATTTGAGAATTGGGAAGATATTTGGACTTACCCGATTTATAAGGAACGTGATGTCTTACCTGGAGACTATAAATACCTGGATTGGAATGGAGATGGCGAAATTAACGGTCAGGACGAACATCCTTTTGCATTCGACCAGACTCCGTGGCTCAACTATAGCATGAATCTCGAAACCGCTTACAAGAATTTCGATATGAATATATTGTTTCAAGGATCGGCTTTGGGTTCTATGGAATACAAAGAACCACTTTATGCAATCTGGGGATCGAACGGTGGCGGAACGTTAGAGCAGTATCTCGATCGCTGGCATCCTGTGGATCCTTCCGCTGATCCCTACGATCCGGCGACAGAATGGGTGAAAGGCTACTATGGTTTTACAGGTAGATACCCGAAATCAAATTCTGAATTCAATCGGGTGAGTACATCCTATTTACGCTTAAAAAGTATAGAATTGGGCTATACCTTTTCAAATTTAAAACCTTCATCATCCATGCGCCTCCGTGTTTATGCCAATGCCTATAATTTATTCACGATTACAGGTGTACGATTTGTAGACCCTGAGCATCCTGATGATAACCTAGGTCGTATGTATCCATTGAACAAGACTTATTCACTGGGTTTATCACTTACTTTTTAGCATTCACTAAAAAATATTACAATGAAAAAAATACTCATTATACTATCACTAGTTGGCTCAATCGGACTTACAGGTTGCGCTGATCTAGATATTACACCTAAAAATATTGTAACGGATCAAGACCTATTGAATACACCAGCTGGTATGGATATTTATATGGCCAGGATGTACAGCTTAATGCCTTTTGAAGATTTCAAATACATGGCACAATGGGGGATTGAATTCAATGGCTGGTTAGCAGCCATAGGCATTGAAGGAACCGGTGAGGCTGTGACTCGGGATGGTATCAGCACCTCTTTTACCGGTGAAAGGACCGCTTATTGGGGAAGAGCATTTGAATTGCTCCGTGATGCAAACCATTTGATTGAAACCTTGCCCAATTACCGGGACAAATTCTCAGAAGAACTTTATAATCATTACTTGGGTGAAGGATATTATGTCCGGGCGACCGTATTTTATGCGATGGCTAGACGTTTTGGGGGAATTCCCTTGGTGACCAAGGAACTACAATACCCGAATACATTGGAGAACTTGGAGATACCCCGTTCGAGTGAAGAAGATACCTGGAACCAGATCTTGAAAGATTATGATGAAGCGATCAAATTAATGCTTCCAAAAGGCCCTAAATCTGGCTATTCCAATAAATATGTCGCGCTTTCTTTTAAATCAGAGGCGATGCTCTATGCGGGTAGTGTGGCCAAGTACAACGAAACGGTTTCTGGTCGACTGACAGGACTAGGCCGTAAAACTGGTGTCCGCGTCATTGGATTTGATGCCAGCACAGCAAAGGCAGCATCACAGAAGTATTTTGCAGAAGCTTATTCGGCTGCACGGCAGGTGATGACAGCAGGGGGCTATTCACTCTATAAAAAGAAATGGGCAGCGAACGATAAGGAGGCACAATATCAAAATATGGTGGATATGTTTAGTGACCTCAGTAGTCCTGAAAATATCTACGTCAAAGAATATGTCTATCCAACGTTGACACATAGTTTTGATGCCTTTAGCTCGCCTTTCACGTTTAGATCTCCACTTTCGGCAGGTACCTGTCCTACAGTAGATTTTATGGAATTGTTTGATGGATTTGACAAGTATTCGGATGGAACAGTCAAAGTGACTACTGGACAAAGCAACAGGGAAGGGGAATATAAGCTGTACGACAAACCAATGGATTTCTTTAAAAATGTGGAGCCTAGATTACGTGCCTATGTTATTTTTCCGGATGATATATTCAAGCAAAGAAAAATGGATATACGAGCAGGGGTTTATACTGGTCAAACTCCTGTAAAGCCTCTGTTTACAGATTATTCCTACGCAACAGCTGACACGCGCTATCAACAGTTGGGGGCCTACACAGGATCACCAAAAACCTTGTATCTGAGCCCAAGAGATGGTAGCGGACAACAAACGGTGGATTACAATGGACAAAAAATGAATGCCGCTGGCAACGAAGGACCATTCTTTGATAATGGTGAAGCAACCTTAACAGGCTTTTATGTACGTAAATGGCTCAATACAAATCCAGCAAAAGAAGTTGGAGAAGGGAAATCTGACCAACCTTTTATTTTGATGCGTTACGCGGAGGTATTATTGAATGCCGCCGAAGCAGCCGTTGAACTCAAAATGTTGGGCGCTAGTCCGACAGATGGAAGCGACCTGCTGCAAACAGCGACGACTGCGGTCAATGAAATTCGTACTCGTGCGGGAGCAGATCTTTTAGCAGGCACGATTTCAGGAGATAATACAGGCCGAGATATTGTTCGAAGAGAGCGTCGCAAGGAACTAGCATTTGAACATAAGGCGAAATGGGATTTACGTCGCTGGCGCGTGCTGCATTTTGAAGGTCGGGACGGTTTCTGGGGAACACAAAAGGATAAAAATCTATACAGTAACAACGAGAACTTTAGGTTCAGAGGATTGTATCCGTTTTTTTCCACAGCAACAGGGAAATACTTCTTTGATGCACGCTTCCAATGGGTAAGCACCAAAACGTTTCGGTACACACCTGTAGACTATTATTTTGAAATACCAGGTGACGAGGTGGCTAAAAGTCCAAAAATAGATCAGCAGCCTAATCGATAGATAAGAAATTGTGCTGAGCATGTTCATGTTCCAGCACAACTTGTCGGGAAGGAGTGAAATTTAATAAAGCAATAACTGGTGGAACTAAATTCTAAAAGTCCAAGCCACCACTAAACGTATAAAAAATGAAAAATAGCATTTTAAGCGCACTGGGTATACTATGTATGTTGAGTTCGTGTAGTCTTTTTGAGGCAGATAACTACGAGGCCCCCGCCGTGGAATTGAAGGGCATAGTCGTCGACGCACAAACGGGGGCACCGGTATTGACCGATCAGGGTAGTGAAGGCATCCGCGTTCGATTGACCGAGCTTAGTTGGGGAGATAATGTGGAACACAATCCTGACTTCTATTGCATGCCTGACGGAACATTTCAAAATACTAAACTGTTTAAGGGAAATTATAATATCACTGTTGATGGCCCATTTATCCCTTTGGTACGCACAGACGGAGACGGTAAGGTACTGTCAGACGATAGCAAAAATATGGAGCTGAATGGTTCACATGAAATAAAAATGGAAGTTCACCCCTTTCTTAAAGTGGAATGGGTTGGCGATCCAGTTGTTGAAAATGGAAAGATAAAAGCGAAAGTCAAAGTCACCCGTGCTGTAACTGAGCAGTTTTTTCGTGATAAGATCGAGCCACTAGGAAATTATAATCCAGATTTTTTAAATGTTACAGATATACAGCTCTTTGTTAGCTATTCCGCTACGGTTGGATATCGTGCACGAGATGAACGCTGGTCGAGCAAAATCGAATACAATGGCGATAGCTTCAAGACAAAGTTAGGGCAGGTTATTGATATAGTGTCTACTGGCGAAATTCCGAAAGGACGTACGGTCTTTGTTCGTGCAGCCTCCCGTATCAACTATGATACTCCGCGTGGAACGGGCAATCGTAGGTGGAACTACAATGAAGCCAAACGAGTAGATATCCCATAAGAGAATCAATACACATGTTGAACCGTCCTGTTTAAGCTCTCATGGATGAAAATGAATCTTAAATAAGGTCGGTTCCATTTGGGTAAATCATAAAAAGAACCAACCTGTTCATTTAAAATAACAATTACAGATGCTCAATCAATAATTATTTCTAGGTGAAAAACAAACAATAGATTATGATAAAAACGAATATACTCGCTTTATTGTTGCTGGCAGCGCTCACAGCGACCGCTCAAAAAGGAGATCCTGTAAAGACGACCTTTCAGAGTTCCCGAGAATGGCGTCCGACAATTGACAACCGTGCAGATGCTGTCATGATATATGGAACCGGGGGGAACCCTTCCGACAAATCCCGAAAAATTCCATTTGAAGAACGGGTAAAATCCTGGCGTGATAGGGGATATATTACGCATTTTATGACGGGTATTGCCTGGGGGGAGTATCAGGATTATTTTACGGGAAAATGGGATGGGAAAATGCACCTGGATGAGGGACAGGTCGATGTAAAAGGTGATACCATCTGGCATGGTCACATGGTGCCTTATATTGTCCCGACTGAAAATTATTTGAAATACATCAAAGAGATGCATGTCAAACGTGTTATTGATGCGGGGATTGATGCCATTTTTATGGAGGAACCCGAATTCTGGGCAAGGGCAGGTTATAGTGAATCATTTAAGAAGGAATGGAAAAAGTATTACGGTTTTGATTGGCGCCCACAGCACGAGTCGCCTGAGAATACGTACTTATCCAATAAATTAAAGTATGCTTTGTACCTCAATGCACTGAATGAAGTCTTTACTTACGCCAAATCTTATGGGAAAACCAAAGGGATGGATGTAAAATGCTATGTGCCCACACATTCGTTGATCAATTATTCACAATGGATGATTGTCAGTCCTGAGGCAAGCTTGGCCTCGCTACCCTGTGTTGATGGGTATATCGCACAGGTATGGACGGGGACTTCACGTGAACCCAATTATTTTAATGGTGTGGCGAAAGAACGGGTTTTCGAAACAGCATTTTTAGAGTACGGCGCAATGGAATCCATGACTGCACCGACCGGAAGAAAGATGTTTTTTCTGACGGACCCGATCGAAGATTGGCCTCGTGACTGGGCAGATTACAAGAAAAACTATCAGGCGACTTTTACCGCGCAACTTTTATATCCGAATATTGCCGATTATGAAGTCATGCCCTGGCCCGAACGAATCTATGAAGGATTGTATAAAACAAGCGCCAAGAGTGACCAAAAAGAAAAAATACCGCGGCATTATTCGACCCAGATGCAGGTGATGATCAATAGTCTGAATAGCATGCCCAAAACGACCAGTAAAGTGTCCGGATCGACAGGGATCAGCATTCTGTTGGCAAATTCACTGATGTTTCAACGTTTTCCGACACATGCCGGATACGACGATCCACAATTGGCCAATTTTTACGGACTCGCTCTTCCTTTCTTAAAACGTGGTGTTCCAGTTAAAACAGTTCACTTGGAGAATTTAGCGGTCAAGAATGCCTTAGCTGAGACAAAGGTGCTGTTGATGTCGTATTCCAATATGAAACCCTTGGCTCCCGAGGCCCATCAATATCTTGCGGACTGGGTAAAAAATGGGGGCGTACTTATATATTGTGCGACGGATCTCGATCCCTTTCAATCCGTCCAGGAATGGTGGAATACAAATGGCAACCAATATCAAAGACCATCAGATCATTTATTTGAAAAAATGGGCTTGCGGGACGGGATGGCTAAGGAGGGGCAATATAGCTACGGGAAAGGTACTTTCTATGTTTTGCGTTCAGATCCCAAAGAATTTGTTGTCAAGCCGAACAACAGCCAGAAACTATTGGGCCTGACTAAAAGTCTTTACGATGTTAGGAGCAAATCTGGGAAACTTCAATTTAAAAACTATTTTACATTGACAAGGGGTATCTATGACCTGATCGCTGTATTGGATGAGAGTGTGAGCAATCAGCCTTATCAGGTTAAGGGGAATTTAATCGATCTTTTTGATCCGACTCTACCAATTGTTACCTCCAAAAATATCCAACCGAATGAACAGTGCCTGTTTGTCAATATAGATCATGTTGTAAATAAACAAAAGCCGCAGGTATTGGCATCGGCAAGTCGTATTTACGATGAAAAATCGACGGGCCATCAATACTCATTTACGGCTAAAAGCCCGATCAATACCACAAACATTTCACGGATATTATTACCCGCCAAACCAAAGAGTCTTGTCGTGGATAAAAAGGAAGTTTTTGCAGAAGCAAATTGGGATACGAAAACAAAAACCTATCTGCTGGAGTTTGAAAATAGCCCCGAAGGTGTATATGTGGATATCAAATGGTAGCATATTAGATCGCTTGAATTTTATTATAATGAAAGAGCGTGTGCTGGCCATATAAAATATCAAACATGATGCGGTAAACTTGGGACGAAATAAGCCTTAGTTGCCGTATCAGATAGCAAAAAACCAGATTCTCTCGAATCTGGTTTTTTTGTGGATAACTGAATTCAGAATACCAGTATGAAGCTGTTTCAAGTCAGGTTCTTTGCGATCGTTTCAATCAGATAGCTACAATGATCCGCGGTTAAATTTTCAGTTCGAAGATGAGTACATCTTTAATGGAAATCGCGATTCTAACCGAAGCTACCATCCGAAAAGAATATTACTTCGATTGCGATTCCTGGAATTCAGTCGGGCTGAGTCCAAATTGTTTTTGGAAATTTCGGGAAAAATGTGTTGCCGAGCTATAGCCTAATAAATTGGAAATTTCGTAGACTTTATATTGTCGTAAACTAAGCAGTTCCGCCGCTTTCCGAAGCCTGGTCAGATTGATTAATTCATTTGGAGAGAGGCTCGACACCAAATTGATTTTTCGATACAGTGTTGGTCTGCTCATGCAGAGTATATCCGCCATTCTATCGACATTAAATTGCGGGTCATCCAGATGTTGCATAATGATTTCCTCTATCCTGAGCAGGAAATCCTGATCGTTTTGGTTCTGTCCGATTTGCTGGATTTGAGACATCGGATTCTTGATGAAAAATTCCTTAACTTTAATCCTATTTTTTAGCAAGCTGGCAATTTGTGCCCGTAAAAATGCGGGCGAAAAAGGTTTTTCGATATATGCATCAGCACCATATTCCAGGCCTTGAATCTTTGATTCTATACTGTTTTTTGCTGTTAATAGAATAACAGGAATATGTGCGTAAGCGATGTTTTCTTTAATTTTTTGGCAGAGTTCATAGCCATCTATTTCGGGCATCATCACGTCGCTGATGATCAAATCAAAGTATTCAGATGCAAGTAGATCCAAGGCCTCATTTCCATTTGTACTTGTGGTGATATGGTAATCCTCATTGAGGTCATCTGCAATAAATTCAAGTAATTCAGCATGGTCATCTACCACTAATAAATTGGCTTTTGCATTCATAATTATTGGTTTGAGTTGTGGTTTAGTGGTAAAGTTAAGCGGAATACATTCCATTGAAAATTTTCAACATCATACACTAAACTGCCCTGATGTTTTAAAACCAGGGATCTGGTTAACGCCAGGCCTAAACCACTGCCTGGAATGTTCTTGTTTTGTTTTAAGCGATTGAATGGTTCGAAAATTCTTTCCCTTTCCTCCGAAGGAATTAATGCACCGTCGTTTTTCACCGTCAATATAGCAATATTTTTCTGTTTATCCAGCTCTAAATTCACTTCAATGACCTTTGATGAGTATTTTAGGGCATTATTGAACAAGTTATAACAGATCTTTTCAAAAGCATCTATCGCAACCGAACCAATGATGTCAGGCCTGATGAAAACCTGCATACTCTTCCCTTGCGCTTGGATAGTGACACCAAAATCGTTGCTGATTTTTTGCACCGTCTGGCTAATATTTGCCAGCTCAAAATGTAATTTAAAACCCTCGGTTTCGACCTGTCTAAAATCCAGTAACTCATTGCTGAGTGCAATTAGTTTTTCCGTATTGTTCTGCATGGTCAAAAGCAGCTTATCTGTTACGGGATTGTGTTCGACTTTGTTCATGAGTTTTTCCAAAGGTGCTTTAATCAATGTTAATGGTGTACGTATCTCATGCACTACATCCGTATAAAAATTGATTTTTGCCCGATAGAGCTCCTGTTCCCGAAGATTCTGCACCGTCAGCAAATGTTGGCGGTTACGTTGTTTTATCTTTTCATTAAAATGATAAATAATAAATATAATCAGGCCAATGAGAATGAGTGCATAGCAGATGTATGCTGGTATGCTTGCCCAAATAGGTGGAAGAATAACAATTTTAAGACTTGCAGCAGTGGGGATGACATTTCCATTGGGATCTTCAGCTTTGACGGTAAAAACATAACTTCCCGGTGCAAGTTTAGTGAAATACACCCGTTGATTGCCGGTGATATCAACCCAATTGTTATCAAGACCTTCCATCTTATAGCTGTAATGGACAGAATGGGGGGCCTGATAATGAAGTGCCGCCACATCGAGACTAAATGACGATTCATCATGTTTCAATTGAATCTTATCCGTAAATAAAATTGATTTCGAAAGGATATGCCCGTCTGTATACTGATTGATTGCTTTGTTATTGATGTAAAGGTTGGTGACATAGATCGGGATCCGGGTATTGTAATTGATCTGATTGAGTTTTTTTGGATCGAAACGGATCAAACCATTGATTGTGCCAAAGTAAAAACGACCATAGCCATCGTCAAATGCAGAATTGTAATTAAACTGAATGGAAGGTAGGCCAGATTCCAGGTTGAAAATCCTTTTTTTTCCATTCGATAAATGATAACGGACGAGCCCTTTGGAAGTACTTACCCAAAGATTGTTTTGCTGGTCTTCGAGAATCGCCAAGATCACATTGCTGGGCATTCCTTCTTTTATACCAATCTTTTCAAAACCTTCACCTGTGGGGAGTTTTTTTGCCATACCACCTTCTGTGGCAATCCAGATCTGTTTTTTAGAATCTTCAAATAGACTATTGATGCGGTTGTTGGGGAGAGAGCTCGGATTGTCCTTTTGATGCGTATAATGCTTGAGATCTCCATTATTGGGATTATAGCAATATAAGCCATCTCGCCAGGTACCCAGCCAGATATTTCCCTGTTTATCTTCAAGCACGGTCGTATAAAACATATATTCCGGAACGTCGCGCATCAAATGAAAGGATTTTTTGGCGAAATCAAAACGATATAAACCACGGGTGGAAGCTGCCAAAATTTCGCCCTTCGTAGTTTTATACAGGTAAAAGAGAAAATTACTCTGCAGCTCGGGATTCGGGGAACTATTTCGATCGATATGGTAAACAACTTTTTCTTGTATCGGATCGAAAATATCTAAGCCATTGACGAAAGTTCCGACCAATAATTTATTGTCATAGGGCAAGATGCCATGAATATTATTGTTGGCCAGATTTCCCTTTTTCTCAGAGAAATTTTGAATCTGTCCTGAGCTGGGATCTAACTTGGATAAACCACCATTTTCGGTTCCGATCCAGACCTTGCCTGTCGGATCTTTGGTTATGATACGTACAACAGAACCTTTTAGGCTACCAGGTTTGTCCTGAGGTAAAAACTTTTCGATAATGCTGTTGTTCTTGTGATAGTAGTTGACTCCACCAAAGTAAGTACCGATCCAGATTCCTTGATCTTTGTCCTGCAGGATATTGTAAACCGCGTTGTCGGAAATACCCCATGGATTTTCCTGTTCTTTCTGAATATTGATAAAGCTCTGGTCAGCAATTTGATAAATAAATAATCCTGATTCGGTCGCAAACCAATATTCAGTATCATTCGGCTGGAGGATATCGCGGACATAGAGAAATTGCTTTAGTCGCTCTGGACCAAGCATAGATTTTAAAGTTTTTTCCTTAAAATCGTAAACATAAACGCCAGATTTAGAGGTGCCGATCATGAGTTCCCCTTTGCGGTTCTCCGTGATTTTTTCTATGCTGAACCAATCTTTTGAACCATATTTTACCTGGAAATCCAACAGGAGTGAGGGCTTATCCGAACTATTGATCTGGAAGATTTTACCTTCTGGAGTACCATAGAAGATGGTCCCATTTTTTGTACAGCTTACCGCGGTAATATAAAGATCTGATGTGGTAATCTGTTTGATTTCATTGTTGATCAGATTGTGGTAGTAAAGCATCCCATTGGATATAAACCAGATCCTTTTTCTTTGGTCCGTAATGATAACGGGTACATCTGCATGCTCAAACTGTTTGCTTAATAACTTAAACTGTTCGTCGACAGGATTGTAACAATAAATCCCCTGATCGGTTCCTATCCAGATTCTTTTTTTGAAATCCTCTTTCAGGGAGATAATGTTATTGCCTCCTAAACTATTCTTGTTAGAAGCCGAGGCATCAAAATGTTTGAAACTATTTCCATCAAAGCGATTTAAGCCATCCTTCGTGCCAAACCAAAGAAATCCATAGCTATCTTGCATACTACAGATCACTGCATTGTTTGAAAGCCCCTCATTAATCTGATAATGGTTGAAGTAATAGGGCTGTGCCTGGATCAAAAAAGGAAACAGCAACAAGAAAGATAGAAAACGGACCGGCTTTAGGTTGATCATGATCATTTGGTTATTGATACAAAATAGCTCAAAATTGAAACAATTTAATCCCAAAAAAATAAAAAAAATCAGGATTTTAGTATTTGTATTGTAACCAATAAAATTATAAAAAATATAGAAAACAACGCATTTGTCATTCAATAAAGATTATAAACCATTAAATCATAACAAATGAAAGGAAAATTGATGTTGCTGGGTATTTCAGGTATACTTAGTTATTGTTGCCTGTCTTGTCAGCAAACGAATAGTTCGAAAACCAACCCAAACGACAGTGTCGCAGCCTTGATGGACACTTCATCATTTAGCACAACGATTGATACGAAAAAAGTCTATTTATACGAATTAACCAATAAGAATGGTGTACAGGCCTATTTTACAAATTATGGAGCACGCCTGGTAGGCCTTTGGGTGCCCGATAACAAGGGCAAATTGCGTGATGTGGTTTTGGGATTCGCGAAGGCAGGTGATTACAATAATCCTAAAGAACCATTTTTTGGAACAATTGTAGGGCCTTTTGGCAATCGGATCGCAAAAGGGAAATTTAAATTGGATGATAAGAGCTATACATTGGCGGTGAATAATGGTCCAAATACATTGCATGGCGGTTTTAAGGGCGTACATTTTGCGCATTGGATCTTAAAGAAGGCCGATCAGTCATCCCTTACTTTCACCTATACATTGCCGGATGGTCAGGAAGGGTTTCCGGGTAATATTCAGATGGAAGTTACCTATTCGCTGAATGACAATAATGAATTGATGATTGCTTATCGTGCCGAAACAGATAAAAAAACAGTCATTAACTTAACAAATCACGCTTACTTTAATCTGAATGGAGAGGGTAGTGGTACAATACTAGACCATCAACTTCAATTGTTTGCCAATCAATATACGCCCGTTGACAGTACATTGATACCTACTGGCCAATTGATAGCAGTCAAAGGAACTCCTTTCGATTTTACTGCGCCCAAGGCTATCGGAAAAGATATCAATACCAATGATCAGCAACTCAGTTATGGGAAAGGTTATGACCATAATTTTGTATTGAACAAAGACAAAGAGGGTGAATGGTATAAAGCCGCACATGTTGTAGGTGATAAATCTGGTATTGTTATGGATATCTTGACGAATGAACCGGGGATCCAATTCTATAGTGGCAATTTTATGAATGAGCAAGTGCAGTTGAAAAATGGGAAAAAGGATTCATTCCGAACAGCTTTCTGTCTCGAACCACAGCATTTTCCAGATGCACCAAATCAACCCAACTTTCCAACGACAGTTGTAAGTCCTGGACAAGTCTATCAAACGAAATCCCTGTATCGTTTTTCGGTAAAATAATACATATTAATAATGATTGGTTTTGGAAGTACATCTCGATAGAGATGTGCTTTCTTCTATTGATACAAATAGGCAGTGTTTTGAGAAAAATCAATCATCTAACTCATTGATTAAAGTTTAATTTTGGGTAATCAGTTATAAAACTAATCAAGCCAATAATGACAAAAAAAATAGGCCTATTATCTTATTTAATTGGAATTTGTTTTCTAAGTTCAGCACAAAACAATGCCGTAATCGCTGTTGATCAGCTACCGGTTGAAGGGAAGAATTTAAACTATATTAATAACCGTTTACCATTAAAACAGAATGCGCTGCTGAAACTGCCTGTGGGTAGCATTGTTCCTCAAGGTTGGTTGGGGAAATATTTGGAATTACAGAAAAATGGCCTTACGGGACATTTGGGTGAGATTAGCGCATGGTTATCCAAAAAAAACAATGCCTGGTTGAGTTCGGATGGAAAAGGAGACTACGGCTGGGAGGAAGTTCCCTATTGGTTGAAAGGTTATGCAAACTTAGGCTATATTCTGAAAGATCCTAAAATAATAGCTGAATCAAAAATATGGTTGGAAGCAGCAATTAAAAGCCAACGTCCGGATGGCTACTTTGGCCCCCTGATGCTGCGTAACAATAAACCGGATTTATGGGGTAATATGATTATGCTTTGGTGTTTGCAGTCGTATTACGAATATAGTGCTGATCCACGTGTCCTGACCTTGATGACCAATTATTTTAAGTGGCAGGCAAGTTTACCGGATAGTTTTTTTCTAAAAGATTATTGGGAGAACAGTCGTGGTGGAGACAATTTATTGTCAGTCTATTGGCTTTATAATAGGACGCAAGGGAATGAATGGCTTATGGATTTGGCAGATAAAATCCATCGCAATACAGCAAATTGGCGACAAAAGAATGATTTACCCAATTGGCACAATGTCAATATTGCACAGTGTTTCAGGGAACCGGCTACCTACTATCTTAAGAGCCAATCAAGCGACGACATGAAGGCGACCTACGCTAATTTTCACTTTGTCAGACAGGTATTCGGTCAGGTGCCGGGTGGCATGTTTGGTGCTGATGAAAATGCCCGTCCAGGGTATACAGACCCACGGCAGGGCGTCGAAACCTGTGGTATGGTTGAACAAATGGCTTCCAATGAGATCCTGCTGGGAATAACAGGAGATCCTTTTTGGGCTGATCATGCTGAAGATGTGGCCTTCAATACATATCCCGCAGCAGTAACAGCAGATTTTAAGGCACTACGTTATATCACTAGCCCCAATATGACCATTAGCGATAGCCACAATCATGCTCCGGGCATTGATAACAATGGTCCATTTTTGATGATGAATCCCTTTAGTTCACGTTGTTGCCAGCACAACCATAGTCAGGGATGGCCGTATTATGCGGAGCATCTCTATATGGCAACAAACGATAATGGTGTTGCCGCGGTATTATATGCAGCTTCCAATGCAGATATTAAGGTCGGAAATAATCAAAAGATCCGAATTCAACAAAGCTCTAATTATCCATTTGAAGAAGCTATTCGCTTTGTCATCGGAACAAATGGAAAGACAATTGATTTCCCATTTTACTTGCGGATTCCGGCTTGGGCAAAACAGGCACAGATCAAAATTAATGGAAAGACAGAAAATGTTGAATCGGGGGCAAAGTATATCCGGATTGATCGAAAATGGAAAGATAACGATCAGGTTGAACTTTCGCTGCCGATGTCCATTGTATTGAATACCTGGACAGCGAATAAAAATGCGGTGAGTATCCAACGGGGACCATTGACCTACGCTTTGAAAATCAAGGAGAATTATGTGCAGAAGGATAGTAAAGCTTCTGCCATTGGAGACTCAAAATGGCAGGAAACCGCTGATCCAACCAAATGGCCTTCCTATGAGATCCTTCCGGCAAGTGATTGGAATTATGGTCTTGTTCAAAATCAGTTAACAGCACTGGATCAATTGAAGGTGGTTAAGCGGGCTTGGCCCAAAGATGCCTTCCCGTTCGAAGCGGACGCAGTACCGATTTCCATTCTGGTCAAAGCAAAAAAAATTGATGGTTGGAAAATAGATGAAAATGGATTGACAGGGGTATTGCCATTGAGCCCTGTAGCGAGTCAAGCTGCGGTACAGGAAGTAGAATTGATTCCTATGGGTGCCGCCCGTTTACGTATTGCGGCGTTTCCAACAGTAAAGTAATTAAAGATATAAATGACATAACGATTTTTATGATGAAGAAAAGCTTATTTTTTGCCAGTCTGATGATGGCTGCTCAACTGAATTTTGCGCAGGAATGGAAACCTGTTGGTTCACACATTCTGACGCCTTGGGGTGAAAAAGTAACAGCACAGAAGCCCCATCCAGAATACCCAAGACCGCAACTGGTGAGAACCAATAACTGGCAAAATTTAAACGGCTTATGGAAATATGCCATTACCCCAGTAAATACAAAAGAAATTCCTCAGCAGTGGGATGGAAGTATTTTGGTTCCTTATGCCATAGAATCTGCCCTTTCTGGGGTAGGTAAGGAAGTTGGCAAGGATAAAGCCCTTTGGTATACGAATACGGTTACTTTGGACAAGTCTGTCAACAAAAACAATGTGTTGCTCCATTTTGGTGCGGTGGATTGGCAATGTGATGTCTATGTAAATAATCAATTGGTCGGAAGACATGAAGGTGGTTTCGATCCTTTTACGATGGATGTGACCTCTTATCTCAAAAAAGGAGCCAAGCAGGAAATTGCGCTCCGTGTATGGGATCCTACCGATGATGGACCACAGCCACGGGGTAAACAGGTTAACCGTCCCAATGGAATCTGGTATACACCGGTTACAGGGATATGGCAAACGGTATGGTTAGAAAGCGTACCAAAGACTTACATTGTGAAAACAAAACAGACGCCAAAATTAGATGAAGGTGTACTTGCCTTTCAGGCCACAGTAGCAGGTAGTCAAGCGGGTGATGAAATCAAAGTTCGCGCATTAAATGGAACGCAAGTTATTAAAGAACAAGTGGGGCAACCAAATGCAGATTTTGAACTTTCTGTCCCAAATTTGGAAGCCTGGTCACCGAGTAATCCAAAACTTTATGACCTGGAAATTCAGTTACTTCGCAAGGGTAAGGTCATTGATCAAGCAAGAAGCTATTTTGCCATGCGTAAGATTTCAATGGAAAAAGACGAAAATGGGATACAACGCATGCTGTTGAACAACAAGTTTACCTTTCAATATGGACCACTTGATCAGGGCTGGTGGCCTGATGGCTTGCATACAGCTCCTACGGATGAAGCTTTAAAATTTGATGTGATCAAGACGAAAGAAATGGGTTTCAATATGATCCGTAAGCATATTAAAGTTGAACCCGCACGCTGGTATCGTTATTGTGATAGTATCGGTATGCTTGTGTGGCAGGATATGCCAAGTGGTGACCTGGGGGGAAATCATTGGGATATGCAACCTGGAAAAATATCAGGTGGAAATCGGGATAAAGCACGTTCGCAGGAGTCAGAAGGATACTACAGAAAAGAATGGAAGACCATCATGGACGTGCTGCACAATTACCCGAGCATTGTGATCTGGGTACCTTTTAATGAAGCTTGGGGTCAGTTTAAGACAAAGGAGATTACCGAATGGACAATGGCCAATGATCCTTCCCGATTGGTAAACAGTGCTAGTGGTGGTAATTTTATGGAAACAGGTCATATACTGGATATACACAATTACCCGGATGCAGCGATGCCCGATCCAAAAATATTTGGCGCAAACCAGGTGCTGGCACTGGGCGAATTTGGTGGACTGGGGCTGCCCATAGATGGTCATTCCTGGCAGCAAAAGGATAACTGGGGCTACCAGAGCTTTAAAAATAAAACCGAACTTCTCGAACGATATAAGCAACTCATCCGTGATCTGACGCGACTAATTCCAATGGGATTGTCAGCTGCAGTTTATACACAGACGACAGATGTGGAGGTGGAAACCAATGGTTTAATGACTTATGATCGTAAGGTGGTAAAAATGCCTGAAGCGGAATTAAATACTGCCCATCAGGCCCTATATCAAGCACCAACGAAGTAAGTCAGTTAATGCTTGGACTCCATCAATGGAGACTGTAGCGGCTTAGAAATAATTTTCCGGGTACAATGTGTGGAAGTATCGGGATAAAATAAAAATGATAAAATGTTACAGTCAACCTTGCTAAAATATTGTAGTGGAGTTTTGTACCTGTGCCTGTTGAGCTCCTGTAAAAGTTCTTCAGGTTCAGGTGCACAAACTATACAGACCACAGGGGCATCCGTAAAGAAGACAACCTATATAAATCCTGTTTTTGAACCGATACTTGCGGACCCTACGGTGGTACGTGATCTGCAGAATAAGTTATTTTATGCTTATGGGACGGCGGACAACTGGGGTGATGGCAAAGGGCAGCGTCTAGTTTCTATTTTGCAATCCAAAGATTTGGTGCATTGGACCTGGATCGGGACAGCATTTTCGGCCAAACCAAACTGGAAGTCAGAAGGTGGGATTTGGGCACCTGATGTGGTATTATTGAATGGAAAATATGTGATGTACTATGCGTACTCCACCTGGGGTGATCCTAATCCAGGTATTGGAGTTGCTGTAGCGGACAAACCCGAAGGGCCATTTATAGATCGGGGTAAACTGTTCGATAGTAAATCGATCGATGTGCCTAATTCGATAGATCCCTATTTTTTTAGGGAAAAGAACCATAACTACCTCTTCTGGGGAAGTTTTAGCGATGCCGCTACACAAGGAACTTATGGAGTATCTCTGGATAACGATGGAACGCAAGCACCAGATTTGAATAAGAAATTTAAAGTTGCAGCGGGTGATTTTGAAGCTGTGGTGATTCATAAAAGAAAAGGCTATTATTACTTTATCGGCTCAAAGGGATCCTGTTGTGAAGGTGAAAAAAGTAGTTACCATGTACTCGTTGGTCGGTCGAAAAAATTGACGGGACCTTATTTGGATCGGGAAGGTCGTGATTTAGCCCAGAGGGGAAATGGAACCTTATTGCTGAAGGGGAATGATAAATTTGTTGGGACAGGGCATACTTCCCGGATTATAACCGATGATCAGGGCAATGATTGGTTACTTTATCACGCCATGGACCCTAAACGACCACGCGTTTCTACGGGGGGGAATCGTCGCATGCTATTATTGGATAAGGTAATCTGGACGGAAGATTGGCCGAGGATTGAAGGCGAGACAAGCAGTGTCATAGCCAAAGAGGCTCCCATATTTAAATAGATCTTAAAGTAATAGTTGATTAACCTTATAACCGTAATTGGGCAAGACTTCGTCCCTATTGCAGTTTCCCTCGGAAAATATACATGCTGAATCAAATAAAAAAACATTTCGAATTACTGGATGGAATGCGTGGAGTCGCGGCAATAGCTGTCGTTTTATTTCACTTTATGGAGATAGCTCAACCAGATTACCGGAATAGTTTTATTCCACGCAGTTACCTTGCCGTTGATTTTTTCTTTTGCCTATCTGGTTTTGTGATCGCCTATGCCTATGATCATAAACTCGTTAGCATTGGTCTTAAAAGGTTTTTTGCATTACGTTTGATCAGGTTGCATCCCTTGGTTGTGATGGGTAGCCTGATTGGTTTACTGGCATTTGTATACGATCCTTTTAGCGATCTTGCTGCATCTTTTTCAGTCTTTCAAAAGTTAGGAATGTTTTTGAGTGGTAGCACATTGATACCCTATCCAGCAGTGCCTGAACGTTATTTTAATCTCTTTCATTTAAATCCACCCACTTGGTCCCTCTTTTGGGAATATATTGCAAATTTCCTGTATGGACTCCTGTTGGTGCGTCTTTCCAATAAAGTACTTTGGGGATTCGTTATTTTGTCTGCCTCAGCGTTGTGCATAGTGGCATTTCAATCTGGTTATTTGGCGGTAGGTTTTGGTGCAGATAATTTCTGGGCTGGTGGAATCCGTTTATGGTTTTCGTTTTCTATGGGCTTACTTATTTTTAGATCAAATTGGGTAATTATAAACAAGTTACCTCCTTTGCTAATCATAGGTTTACTAGGTCTCGTCTTTTTTATTCCCTTTTCTGAAGCCTATGGGAAAATTATAGATCCAATTCTGGTTATTTTTTATTTTCCGTTGTTAATTTTGTTGGGGATAGGAGCAAAGGACTTGAAAGGAAGATTTAAAGCCTGTTGTAGATTTTTGGGAGAGATTTCCTACCCACTTTACATTATTCATTATCCGTTTATCTGGATATTTATGAGTTATGTAGAACTGAAACAGCCCAATTTAAAGCAAATGTCCTTTATTATTACACTGGGGACATTGTTACTGATTATTTTTTCGTATTTGCTGCTAAAATATGTCGATGAACCAATCCGCAGATACTTTGGGCGACGATTAGCTTAAGTGCTCGTCAAGCCAATGATCAATGAATTGAAAGACTTCTTCCCTGCAATCTTCGTTGAGTATTTCGTGACGCATGCCTTCGTACAGTTTTACAGTAATATCGGTCTGTCCCTGCAGACGCAATTGGGTGGCGGTTTGTTCCACTCCCTTTCCGAAATCACCAATAGGGTCATCCTGTCCACTAATAAATAATAGGGGTAAACCTTTCGGAATGCGTTTTGTCAGTTCTTTATCTGTCGCGCGTAGCGATAAACTCAATACAGTATAAAAGCCATTGTTCGTAAATAAACCACCACATAAAGGATCTTCGATAAAAGCAATGCGATTCGCTTTGTTGACACTCAGCCAGTTGCTATTATTTTGATTGGGTTCATTTTTAAATCCGGCATTATTACGCTGATCAAATATGCTGTTAATCAATCGGCTTCGTTTTTTAGGTGCAAAGGAGTTGAGAACAGCCAACAGCATACGAAAAGCGGTGGATCCCTTTTGTCGTGCGCCCGTTCCAACGATTATTGCTCCTTTAAAACGATCTCCTGCTTGTTGTAAAGCACAGCGGGTAACAAAAGATCCCATTGAATGCCCCAAGATAAAATGCGGTTGATTTGGATAGCCTTGTTGCAATACAGCGCTCATTGTTAAAGCATCTTGTACCAATTGTTCTGCTGGATCAGATTGTTGAAAATAACCTAATCCATCTGTATTAACGGCCGTCTTCCCATGGCCCAACTGATCATAGCTGAGTACAGCAAAACCACGGTCAGCCAGATGATTGGCAAGCATTTGATACCGGCCACTATGTTCCTGCATGCCATGAACAATCAATATTGTCGCTAATACCTTTTGGTTCACAGGTTCAAATATATTGTAGAAGAGTTTATGGCCTGGTTTACCTTCAAAAGAACTTATTGGAAAAAGATTGGACGATACCGTATTCATTATGCCGCTTCCTTAGTGTAAGTGTAAACTAAGATAATTTTGTTGGATTTGCAAGTTGTGCTTGTCGGGTTTGGATAAAAAAAATCCTAAAGGGGTGTATAATGAGCAAATTTAGTCCGTATTAATTTTTTAGTATCAGAATATTTTTTAGATTTGCAGTAATTTAGAATTAATTTAAATAAGCGATTAGTTCTTCGGTTTAATATTTGTATTCAGCTGAGGTTAGCAAGAGCCATACGATATTCACAAACAGCTAGCGGGAATAGCGGTTGTTCATGATGACTTCATTATCAATAAAAAATACGTTCTAATGAAAAAGACACTTTTAGCAGCTTTACTTTTAGCGGCATCTTATGCCCAAGCACAAACAAACTCATTGATGAATGGTGAGTTTTGGAAAGGTAAACCTACTTTGCCTACCGTCAAGGAGGAAATTACAAAAGGAAATAGCCCTTCACAACCCAATGCGGCATCTTTTGATCCCGTAACGATGGCAATCCTAAATGGAGCTCCGACAGATGTTGTCAAATTCATGATTGAGCAAGAAGGGAACAGTGTAACGAAGAAAACACACCATAGCCGGAGTTACCTGCATTGGGCTGCTTCAAGTGGTAATGCTGAGTTGGTGGATTATCTAATTGCAAAAGGTTCGGATGTCAACTATCAGGATAGCCATGGCTACCCAATCGTTGCCTATGCTGCGTCGACAGGAAATACCAATACCGCTGTTTATGATGCTTTATTTAAAGCTGGAGTAGACCCAAAACAAAAATATGAAGGTGGAGCAACATTAATGATGCTGGCGGCTTCTGCGGATAAAGATCTTGCATTGACAGATTACTTTATCAAGAAGGGACTTTCTATACAAGATAAAGATGAATACGGCCGCGTCGTTACGGATTATGCTGCGAAATTAGGTAACATGCCATTGGTCGAAAAGTTTATCGCTCGTGGTGTAAAACCGACAAACAATGCATTGTTTTTTGCTACGCAGGGATCCAGACAAGCATCAAATGGACTGGAGACCTATACCTATTTGGTGGAGAAACTGAAATTAGATCCCAAGGCCATTAATAAAGATGGTGCGACTTTATTGCATGCGCTTGTACGCCGCCCAGATTTGGCGGTGATCAATTACTTTTTAAATAAGGGAGTTGATGTTGCAAAAGCAGATAACGAAGGCAATACAGCGCTTATGGTTGCGGCGAATGGCAAAGACGCAAAATTAGTGGAACTGCTACTTTCCAAAGCAAAGAATGTGAATGCTGTGAATGAGAAAGGTGAATCTGCATTGACCAAGGCGGTGGGTAATGGTACAGCTGAGGTCGCAGCGCTCTTGATTAAAAACGGTGCCGATACCAAATTATTGGACAAGGATGGCAACAACTTAGCTGTTTACTGGTTTAATTCTTTCAAAGAAGCTCCGCAGGGTGGACGCCCACAACAGGGGACGCAACCCAATAGTCCTCAGGTAGATGATTTTAAAGAGAAATTAAGCGTGCTTAAAGCTGGTGGACTGGATGTCGTAGCACCACAGAAAAACGGTAGTACACTCTATCACTTGGCTGTAGCCAAGGAAAATTCAAACTTGATCCAGAAAGCAAGTGAATTGGGGGTAGACATCAATGCACAGGATAAAGAAGGAACCACAGCACTACATAAAGCAGCTTTGATTGCCAAAGACGATTCATTATTGAAAACACTGGTCGCTTTGGGAGCAAAAAAAGAACTGAAAACCGAATTTGATGAAACCGCATACGATTTGGCCAAAGAAAATGATTTTTTGTCAAAAGGAAATGTACAGTTGGACTTTTTAAAATAATAAGATGAATACTATAATTAAGATCGCGCTAATCACACTTTTGTTTTCTGCAGTTTCTGTTAGCACATTTGCCCAAACGGGTAAGTATAAATGTATGATCCAAATGAACGCTTATCAAGGGGAGGGAGCTTATGTTGTTATTTCACTCATAAACCCGAAGGGAGCATACGAAAAAACACTTGCTGTATTGGGGCCAGATAAACAATGGTATAATACATTGAAAGAATGGTATAAATTTCAGGCTAAAACCAAAGAAAAGCTGAGTGCAGTGACTGGTGCTTCTGTTGGTGGAGGTGACCGTGCGATGCGCACATTGGAAATAGATGAGTCTAAATTCAACAAAGGGTATAAACTTCGCTTTGAATCCGCTGTCGAAGAACAGAAATATCATACTGCAGATGTAGAAATCCCATTAACAAAAGAGGCTATTACTGAAAAAGCAAATGGTAAGGGATACATTAAGCTTGTCAAATTAAATAAAGTACAATAAGAAAAAATGTTGGTATCTGTCTGGAGGTATGCACATTTAGCCTTAGCTCTTGTTTCTTCTGTTTTTTTACTATTATTATCGGTCACGGGAGTAATTTTGGCCATTGATGCCGTCAATGAAAAAATACCACCCTATCGAATAGAAAATATAGAGTCTTTGAATCTTTCGCAGACCATTACTGGTCTGCGAAAGGTTTATCCTGAAATTATTGAAATTTCGGTTGACCACAATCAATTTGTGAGCATTGACGCCATAGATGCTGAGGGAAATACTGTAAAAGGATATATTGACCCACAAACCGGCAAATATCTGGGTGTGCAAAAGAACAAAACACAGTTTGTTCAATGGACTACGGCCCTGCATCGTTCCCTATTCTTAAAGGTAACAGGCCGAATCATTATTGGCATCGCTTCTTTTCTACTATTTTTGATTACTATCTCAGGTTTGGTGCTGATTATCAAACGTCAACAGGGCGTTCGACATTTCTTTGCCAAGATCAATCGAGATTTCTTCGCACAATATTTTCATGTTGTTTCAGGGCGGTTGTTTCTGATACCCATGTTAATTTTGGCTTTGACGGGGACCTATTTATTTATGGTCCGAATTGAACTGTTAAAGAAGACAAACCAAACAGTTGAATATCCCGTGAAAGAAAATGAGACCGAGGAGCTGGCGATAACCGATTTTCCGATCTTCAAAAAAACGAAGCTTAACGATGTAGTTAAGGTAGAGTTTCCTTTTATGGAAGGAGATCCTGACGAATATTATGTTCTCAAACTGAAAGACCGCGAGTTGACCGTAAATCAATTGAACGGTGCTGTACATAAAGAAGTAAAGTATCCCTTTACTGCACTTGCAGAACAATTTTCGCTCGATCTTCATACGGGTAAGACCAATATGATATGGGCCATTATTTTGGGGCTTGCATCATTGAATATTGTGTTTTTTATTTATACAGGTTTTGTCATTACCTTCAAACGTACGCGAACAAAGATTAAGAATAAGTATAAGGCGGCCGACGCCGAAATTGTTATTCTGGTAGGTACTGAAAATGGAAGTACCTTGTTTTTTGCCAATCAGATTCACAAACAGCTGTTGGCGGACGGTAAAAAATCACTTTTGCTTGGCATGAACCACTATCAGTATTTTCCAAAAGCAAAACATCTTTTACTGTTTACGTCCACCTATGGTCTAGGAACAGCACCTTCCAATGCGACTCAGTTTGAGAAAAAGCTGTTGGCCTATCCACAGCAGCAGTCGATTAATTTCTCTGTTCTCGGTTTTGGATCGAAAGCATACCCTGATTTTTGTGCTTATGCGTATGCGATAGACAAGTTGCTCAGTGAGCAAGCATGGGCTTACCAATTGATAGCCCCACATACGGTCAATGACAAAAGTGTTGATGAACTGATTTCATGGGTACATCATTGGAGTGAACATACCAATATTGCCTTGGCTTCTGCTCCAGCGATATACAGTTCCAAAGTTGTTGGATTGAAGAAATTTAAAGTGATGGCCCGATCAGCTGTTTCGGAGAGCAACAGCACCTTTACACTTTTATTGAAACCACTTGGAAAAATGAAAGTGCAGTCCGGAGATTTGTTGGCCATCTATCCGGCGCAGGATCAACGGGAACGTTTCTATTCCATTGGATGTAAGGATGGGATGGTTCAATTGGTCGTCAAGCTATTTCCTGATGGTTTTGGCTCGGGATTTCTATACCAACTAAAAGCTGATCAGGTTCTGGAGGCGCGTGTCATGGCCAATCCAAGTTTTCATTTTCCCAAGGCAGCACCTGCTGTAGCCTTGATTGCAAATGGAACCGGTATTGCACCGTTTTTGGGTATGATTTCAGAAAATCAGTATAAAATACCTGTCAAACTCTATGCAGGCTTCCGCAAGAACAATGAGATGACGGCACAATATTTGGAATTTACCGATGAACAAAAAAAACTGGGACAACTGAACGATGTACAGCTGGCTTTTTCACGGGAACAGCAGGGGCAGTATGTGATGGATCTGATCCGTCAGGATGGTACGTACTTTGTTGAATTGCTCGAACAACAGGGCTGTATCTTATTATGTGGTTCACTCCGAATGCAACAGGATGTCGAAGCAACTTTAAACGAGATACTGCTGGTAAGTACAGGCAAATCGATCAACATCTACAAAGAAAATGGTCAGATCCTGACAGATTGTTATTAAACACGACAATCTTATGCTATCATTTATTTTGACAATGTGTGATGAATTATTATAAGCAATATCTACTGATTTCAATATTTTGGTTGATAGCCGTTGCTAACGGTTTTTCACAGGTAATGCTCAAAAAACAGGTAACCCTTATGGGTTCTGTTTTTGAGATTACCCTAGTTGATCAGGATAGCGTACAGGCCAACCAGCATATTGTCGAAGTCATTGCAGAGATTGAACGTATCGAAAACCTAATTTCGGAGTGGCGTCGATATACGCAGATTTCGGAGGTCAACCGCAATGCAGGGATTAAACCTGTTAAAGTTGACCGCGAAGTATTTGACCTGACCAAAAGGGCAATTCAATACAGCCGGAATTCACAAGGAGCCTTTGATATTAGTATTGTGGCTTTAGATAAAATATGGAAGTTTGATGGCAGTATGGATACAATGCCCTCTGCCGATGCGATCAGAAATTCGGTTGCCAAAGTTGGCTATAAACATATTGTTTTGGATAGTGCTGCTTCGACTATTTTCTTGGAACTTCCGGGCATGAAAATTGGCTTTGGCTCGATCGGGAAGGGCTATGCCGCCGATCGGGGAAGGGAGATTATGAAAGCCCGTGGAATCACTGCTGGAATCGTCAATGCTTCCGGGGATCTATCTACCTGGGGTAGCCAACCAGATGGTGAACCCTGGAAGATTGGGGTGAATAACCCCTTCAAATCACATCAGATGGTTCGGGTTCTTCGCTTGAATGAAATGGCTGTCGCTACCTCAGGCAGCTATGAAAAATATGCCGAAATCAATGGAAAACGTTATTCCCATATTATTAATCCCATCACCGGATATCCAGCTACGGGACTGACTTCGGTAACAATCTATGGGCCGTCGGTAGAAATAGCCAATGCCCTAAGTACTTCCATTATGGTGTTGGGTGAAAAAGATGGAAAGAAATTAATCCGTAATTTCCCAAATTATCGTTTTATCTTTATTACAGACAAAGGAAAGGTTGTCCGGGATAAACGCAAGTAATCCTATTAAATAACAACCTGTATGTTCATGCAACCATCATGATTTCTTTACACTGGGTGAACCGAACGATTGAGCTCATGAATGCCGCTTAAAACATACAGGCATGAATAAATCAGATAGCTGCATCACAGCTGAAAATAATTTAGAGTAAAAGCTTTGTTGGTTCGTCTATGTAATTATGGACATTGCATACCAAAATCATATGGCAGAAAAAAACTCCAGATCATTTACAGACATCGTCAAGACCTATGGGAGTCAATTGCTGCGTTTTGTAAAAGGAAAGGTCAAAAAGACGGAAGATGCCGAGGATATCTTGCAGGAAGTCTGGTATCAATTCAGTCGTTTGACCAATATGGACGAACTGGAAAATGCTGGGGCATGGTTGTATGCTGTAACGCGAAACAAGATTACGGATAGTTATCGAAAAAAGAAAGATGAGTCACTTGATGATTTAATGGCGGATGGAGAGGAAGTGGATACAGCCTTTCCGATACGTCAGTTTCTACTGGCCGATGATTCGAACAACCCTGAACTCAAATTATTCAAAGACATTTTTTGGGATGAATTGATGAAAGCCCTCGAAGAATTGCCCGAAAAACAACGTCGGGTTTTTATGCTCAATGAAATTGAAGATAAAACCTTACAGGAGATTGCCGACATGGAAAATGAAAATCTGAAAACGATAATAAGCAGAAAGGGCTATGCTGTAAAACATCTGCGTTTACGTTTGCGGAACTTGTATGAAGAATTAAAATTTTAAAAAATAAAGCTATGAATAGAAGAATGAGAAGACAAGGAAAAGGTAAATTTGCTTTTGTGTTTGTTGCCATTATCATTGGAGTTTTCTTGCTGGTAGCCTTGTTGCAATATCTGTGGAATACATTGATGTGTGATATTTTCAGTTTGAAGGCAATCACGTATTGGCAGGCGTTTGGACTGTTTGTACTATCACGCATTCTATTTGGACGTGGGTTTGGTAAGCCGGGAAGGGGCGGGGTCCGTAAAAATTTCCCCCCTGATATGGGCCGCCATGAAGATCTTTCGGAAGAGGAAAGGGAGCGTTTGCGTGAGGAATGGAAACGTCGTTTCAGTGGACGATGCGGATTCTGAAAAAAAAGTAAATTTTTTAAAGTAAAAACCTGATACAGGCGTCTTCTTCTATAAAGGCGCCTTTTTTTATGCCAAGAGCTGAAGAAACACTGTAAAGGGAATGACAGGACGCGATGATCTGTTACTAGCGATATACAACAATTATACGGGTTGAGAAATTGACAACGAAAGAAGTATATAGGATTACCAATAAGTGGATTGACAGATTTTGGGTTTAAAGAACAATTAAATTAAAGAAAAAATGAAAAATAAAATTCGATTTATATTACCCCGCTTGATTGCATTGACGGTAATAGTGGGTTTAGCCAGCTTGATTATGGGAGCGATCTTTAAGCTGTTGTTGGTTGCAACGATCTTATTCGGAATAGGAAGCTTTGCAATGGCCAAAATGCGCAGGAGAGAAATGCGTTCATTTAAAATGGACAAGGCTCCGGTCCATCCCGGAATGTACAGTGCTTCGAGGACGAATAGTGCAATCGTTCCTTTACACAAACAACAACGGGTTAAGAATGCAACAATTGTTCCGGTATATTAATAGCAGGACTTGGTAGAAAACCAAATAACATAAATAGCGGCAATAGCGAAGTCCCTTGGACTGCTCATTGCTCAATACACAATATTCATTACTAAAAAAATAAAGAGATGTTTAAAAGAGATCATTATTCCAACGGACATTCAAATCAAAATAGATTTTGCGGTCAACATTTCAAAGACCGCTTTGAAAAATTTCAACAGCATTTTTTTGAAGGCGAAGCAGGACAGCGCGGAGAGGGACAGCAATTTGTTCCTGTAAATATTTCTGAAAATTCTGAGTTCTACGAAGTGCAGGTATTTGCTGCCGGCCGAAAGAAAGAGCAATTTCAGGTGAGTATAAATGAAGGAATCTTAACGATTTCCTGTACAGAAAATACAAATGATGCGACAGCTTATATCTATAAGGAGCATTTGGGTACTGCATTTGAGCGTGAATTTCAATTAAATGAACAGGTGCTTACAGATAACGTGCATGCCAGTTTTGAAGATGGTGTACTGACCGTCATTCTTCCCAAGGACCTTGACAAGGTAAAAAGACCACAAGAAGTCATTATAGACTAGGTTTGACGGGTTGTAACGCTTTTATAGCGCATAGAAAAAGGGGGGGCTGCATTGTGGATAACCCCTTTTTCTTTAATTTAGTTGGCACCCTCCCTATAATCTCTTTTTCGAATACTCAATTCTAAGGGAGCTTTTACTTTTTGGAGGCTTTTCCCTTTACGTTTTTTTGAGCTTCTTTTGCAGTTGTTTTCTTCCAAATTCTAGCTGATAAAGATTTTGATACTTGGAAAAATAGGATAATGGGAAGGGTGAAATGTGTATTTAGGTAATTATGTTCGTTATTTCATACATATTTATTATTTTTGTTTGAAATAACAAACGTTATATGAAAAAGCAATCTGTTTTACCTAAGTTCCAGATGTTATTGGAACAAATGGGAGAGAATATTAAACTTGCTCGTAAAAGGAGAAAACTAACAGCTGTACAGGTGGCTGAACGTGCTGGTATTGCTCGCTCTACTTTATACCTCGTTGAAAAAGGTGATGCTAGTGTCGCAATGGGAGCATATTTTAATGTGCTACGGGTCCTAGGTTTGCAAGATGATTTCTTGAAATTAGCATCAGATGACGTTTTTGGACGTAAGCTTCAAGATTTAGATTTATTGTAGGATGGCGGTTAATAAAATTGATATATATGTTTATGCCGATTGGCTTGGTCTATCACAGCCAACTTTTATTGGTATATTATCTGCCCATCAAGCAAAGGGTCGTAAAGCTTTTAGCTTTGAATATGATAAAGAATGGTTGAAGACTAAGGAACAACGTTTAATCGATCCTGATATTCAGTTTTATTCGGGACAACAATTCCCAAATAATAAAGAGAATTTTGGTATTTTTTTAGATAGTATGCCTGATACTTGGGGACGTACACTGATGAAACGTAGAGAAGCCCACCTTGCCAAAACTAGTGGGACAAAAGCCAAAATCTTATACGATATTGATTTCTTATTAGGTGTGTATGATGAAACCAGAATGGGGGCTTTTCGATTCAAACTTAATATTAATGGGGATTTTTTGGATAACAATATAGAAAAATCAACTCCTCCATGGTCGACTATCCGTGAATTACAACAAGCCGTTGTTCATTATGAGAACGATAAGGATAATGAAGCTATTAATAAATGGTTGAAATTACTTATTGCCCCAGGCTCTTCTCTAGGAGGAGCAAGACCAAAAGCTAATATTTTGGATGAAAACAATGAATTATGGATAGCGAAGTTTCCTTCTAAGAATGATACCGTTGATAAGGCTGCATGGGAATATTTAACCTATAAATTAGCCATTAATGCAGGTGTAGAAATGGCTGAATGTCGATTGGAGAATGTTAATGGTAATTATCATACATTTTTTACTAAACGTTTTGATAGAGTTGGAGCTGATCGAATTCATTTTTCATCAGCCATGACCATGACAGGAAATAATGAAGATACAATAAAGGACAATCCAGCGAGCTATTTAGACATCGTCGAATTCATACAAGATAACGGATTTCAGGTTGATGAAAATCTAGCACAATTGTGGCGAAGAATGATCTTTAATATCGCAGTTTCGAATACCGATGACCATCTTCGTAATCACGGATTTATTTTGGATAAAGAAGGATGGAAATTATCTCCAGCTTATGATCTTAATCCTTCTATTGATAAAGATGGATTAGCTTTGAATATCGATATGCATAATAATGTTTTAGATTATGATCTAGCGAAGAGTGTCGGTGAACATTTTAGGCTGAATGAAAGTCAAATGAATAATATCATAGCAGAAGTATTAGCTTCTGTAAAAAAATGGGAAGTTTTAGCGAAAGAAATAGGTATTTCGAGAGCTGAACAAGAATTAATGAAATCTGCATTCAAAACAGAAACCTGACAAGGTAAAAAGACCACAAGAAGTTATTATAGACTAGGTTTGACGGGTTGTAACGCTTTTATAGCGCATAGAAAAAGGGGGGGCTGCATTGTGGACAACCCCTTTTTCTTTAATTTAGTTGGCACCCTCCCTATAATCTCTTTTTCGAATACTCAATTCTAAGGGAGCTTTTACTTTTTGGAGGCTTTTCCCTTTACGTTTTTTTAAGCTTCTTTTGCAGTTGTTTTTTTCCAAACTTCCCGAAGAAATAGAATAAGGCGAAAACGACCAAAACAGCCATAAAAGGAACGAATATGGCTAGAATGGTTAAGACGGAGGAACCAATAGTCTCCATGGTCGAAATAATAAAATTGCCAAGACCCGCAGTACCGATGGAAGAAGCTGCTCTTGTACCAGCCAGTACTGTACTGATCGTCGCCGCAGTTCCCCCTCCGGCGATAATGGCCGCTGACCAGCGGAAAAACGGAGAAATATCTGTAAACTGTACCGCAAATAGTAATGTTCCCGCAATCGTTGCCAAAGGAATGGAAATGGTATCCAGGATATTGTCAACAAGGGGTATGTAGTAAGCGGCAACTTCGATAACCATCGCTATGCTTGTGGTGATCAGTACCAAGTTGGAACCTGCCCAAGCCCATTCATTACCCACCTGAAATAATTCCAGACGACAGCCCAAGCTGAGCAAAAACAGAGGCATAAAAATTCGGAAACCTGTTGCCGCAGCCAGACTAATACCAATAAATGCACTGACCAGATATGTGGATAATTCCCCCATAATAAATGGATGCTTAGTTCTATCTATTAGTAGAATAAAAAAAGAGTGTTTTTTGTTTTTAAAATTGTTGTGAACGGCGGAACAAATGGTGTCTCGTGTTTGTTGTAACTGTTTGTTTTTTATAATGTTTAGTTCTATTTATAGATTTTGATTATATTGTATCGAATCATTCGATGAGTAGACGATCGTGTATTTGTTTAATTTTATGAAAGTAAAAGTCAAACAATTTGATCATTTAAGGTATTATATAAATAAACTTTCTTTTAATATGGACAACAACGAAAAAGACATTAGCAAATGCCCATTTCACAATGGAACGATGCGCAACGCCGTTGCGGGAGGGGGAACCCAAAATCAAGATTGGTGGCCAAATAGACTTCGTGTGGATCTTTTGAGACAACATGCGACAAAATCAAATCCAATGGATGAAGGTTTTGATTATGCTGAAGCTTTCAAACAATTGGATCTGGAAGCCGTTAAGAGAGATTTACATGTATTGATGACAGATTCGCAGGATTGGTGGCCGGCAGATTTTGGACATTATGGTCCCTTATTTATTCGGATGGCCTGGCATAGTGCAGGAACCTATCGTGTAAGTGATGGTCGCGGTGGTGCAGGTTCTGGACAGCAGCGTTTTGCACCTTTAAATAGTTGGCCAGACAATGTGAGCTTGGATAAGGCGCGTCGACTGTTGTGGCCGATCAAACAAAAATATGGTAAGAATATTTCGTGGGCAGATTTATTGATCCTAACGGGAAATGTTGCACTGGAATCAATGGGATTTAAAACTTTTGGCTTTTCAGGAGGACGTGTAGATGCTTTTGAACCGGAATTGGATGTATATTGGGGATCGGAAAAAACCTGGTTAGGTGGTGATGTACGTTATGCACATGGTTCTGAAGGTGTGGTTGAATCGCATGGTGTTTTATCAGCGGATGATAATGCTGATGGTAAAGAGCATTCGCGCAATCTCGAAAAACCTTTGGCAGCTGTACAGATGGGATTGATCTATGTGAATCCAGAAGGACCAGATGGAAATCCGGATCCTATTGCAGCGGCAAAGGATATTAGGGACACTTTTGGTCGTATGGCGATGGATGATGAGGAAACGGTTGCGTTAATCGCCGGAGGACATACTTTTGGAAAAACACATGGTGCCGGACCAGCCGATAATGTTGGTAAGGAACCCGAAGCTGCAGGGATTGAACAGCAAGGGCTCGGATGGAGAAGCAGTTACGGTACCGGGGTAGGTACTGATGCCATTACCAGTGGACTGGAAGTTATCTGGACTCAAAAACCGACCGAATGGACGAACCTCTTTTTTAAAAATCTTTTTGAAAATGAATGGGAACTTACAAAAAGTCCCGCAGGTGCGCACCAATGGGTGGCAAAAGGAGCTGATTCAAGTATTCCCGATCCTTTTGACCCCAATAAAAAACGTAGACCTACGATGTTGACAACGGATCTGTCCTTACGTTTTGATCCTGTTTACGAAAAGATTTCCCGTAAATTCTATGAAGATCAGGATGCTTTCGCGGATGCTTTCTCACGCGCTTGGTTTAAATTGACGCACCGTGATCTAGGTCCACGTGAACGTTATCTTGGAGCTGAAGTACCTAGCGAAGAGTTGTTATGGCAAGACCCTATTCCAGCTGTAGATCATGTATTGGTCGATGAACACGACGTTGAAGGTTTAAAATCTGCTATTTTGGCTTCAGGTCTTAGTATCGGGGAGTTGGTGACTACCGCATGGGCTTCGGCTTCTACATTCCGGGGGTCGGATATGCGTGGTGGAGCAAATGGAGCCCGCCTTCGCTTGGCGCCACAACGTTATTGGCAGGTTAATAACCCGACGCAATTGCAAAAAGTGCTAACTGTGCTGGAGCAGATCCAACAGGATTTTAATGGTAAACAACAAGGCGGTAAAAAGGTATCGCTGGCTGATTTAATTGTCCTTGCCGGTGCAGCAGCAATCGAACAGGGGGCAAGAGCTGGCGGACATGCGCTAAAGGTTCCGTTTAATCCGGGACGTATGGATGCCTCTCAAGAACAGACTGATGTAGAATCAATGGGGTATTTAGAACCTATTGCTGATGGCTTTAGAAACTATCGGAAGGGTTCCTACACAGTCTCCACAGAATCATTATTGATTGATAAAGCACAATTACTGACCTTATCTGTTCCGGAATTGACCGTTTTAATCGGTGGTATGCGTGTACTGCAGGCTAATTTTGATGGCTCTCAGACAGGTGTCATGACGGAACGCCCCGGACAGTTGACCAATGACTTTTTTGTGAACCTATTGGATATGAGTACAGCTTGGACTGCCGTTTCGCAGGATCGGGAACTCTTTGAAGGAACAGACCGTAAAACGGGCGCAAAGAAATGGGTTGCTGGACGTGCAGATCTGGTATTTGGTTCTAACGCTGAATTAAGAGCTGTTGCTGAAATCTATGGTAGTGCTGATGTGAAAGAAAAATTCGCTAAAGATTTTGTCGCTGCTTGGAATAAGGTGATGGAGTTGGATCGTTTTGATTTACACAGATAACTGGACGGAGCACCGCTCGTTAATGTAATCTCAAAGCACAGTAGCGGCGCCTGACAAGCGATTAATAATAGGAAGGCCTGTACATGATCAGTCGTACAGGCCTTTTTTGTGTTGTATACAAAATTAAAGGATGATAGTAGGGGTAAAATTGTCCCAAAATTGAAGGACCGTGAAAAACTTTTTGGGACAATTTTATCCTATTTTTTTATTGAATTTCAATTTGTTTTTTGGTAAAAACTTGATCTATTGTCTTTAATCCCATAGTTTGTTACTCAGATTTCTCAGACCTAGATTTCGAGTAAAAACAAATTCCCTTAGGGGGACGGAAGATTCCCTTAAGGAAAAAGTAAATTCCCCTCGGAGGATGGAAGATTCCCCTAAGGAAAAAACAAATTCCCTTAGGAGAGCGGAAGACTCCCCTAAGG
>PJTS01000147.1_pt1 | contig 64575 bp, 37 predicted proteins | sample 1512251 | NCBI WGS metagenome assembly PJTS01 (sample SAMN08177686, study PRJNA422409) | Soil metagenome, whole genome shotgun sequencing project. | isolation source: Soil (2) enriched on wood chips: alkali lignin treatment | place: USA: Madison | collected 2015-01-15 | reverse complement strand
GAAATTTTGATGGCATTCGCTGTCGATTTTGCCCTTAAACTAAAAAAGAGAATAGAAAGGCTAAACGACAGGCCATTGGAAAGCCCTAATAATATGGCTGCAACATAGATCCCATCTAGCTTATATAAAAAGAACATCAAAATGCTCCCCAGCATACCCACCGCAACAGCAACAGCCATCAGTCGCTGATCTTTCATTCGGTGCGCAATAATAGGCCCGACAAACATAATAGGGATCATCGCAATCTGAATCAAAAATAACAACCAACCGGTGTCTTTGGCAGCCATCCCATAATCGACCAATACCTTGGGCAACCAGGAAATCAAACTATAATAAACCAATGATTGAATTCCCATAAATATACTGATATACCAAGCCAATCTGGATTTAAAAATATGCCCAATCCCAGTCTGCACTTGCTTCTTCTGCTCAGGAATAACATTCTTCTGCCCACGTAACTGATCAAAAAAAACAGCAATAATAGATCCTATCGCCAAGACCACCCAAACACCTAGGGAACCTCTCCATCCAAAGCTAGTCCAGTCACCCAGACGTAGACTAAAGCCTGATGCGAATGCTGCCGTCAAGTTCATTGCTACAGCAAAAATACCAGTCATCAGTCCGATGTTATTGGGAAAACTGGTCTTAATATACCCCGGAGCTACAACATTACCCACACAGATTCCTAAGCCAATCATGACGGATCCTACAAACAAAGAAGCTGTACCGCCCCCTACCCGCACAATGATTCCCACAGCAAGGACAATCAATCCAAACAACAAAAAACGATGCATACCCTGAACGTGGGAATACTTACTCACCAGGACCGAACAACTTGCAAACATAAAAAGAGGAATTGCCGTCAATAAACTACTTTGAAAGCTATCTAATGTAAGATAGTCACTGATTTGACCCAAAACAGGCCCCACAGCCGTAATCGGTGACCTCAGATTCGTTGAAACTAAAATAACAACCAATACAGACAACCAGCTCCAGGATACAGTGTTTGATTTTTGCATATTATTATTCATATAAATTATTTATTTCTTGGGTGTAATAGCTAATGTTTAGCGGGTGGATGCCTCCGCTACTATACGATATTACCGCATGATGAATACACCTACAAGATGATTTGTTGCAAAGATATATTCAGTTATTTAATTAAATTTGCCATTGATTTAATTTATAACGACATGGGCTGTTCCAATCATATTGATACAATTGATAATATAAAAAAATCTAATTTTGTCTGGTTCGAAGAAAATTGGGTCCACGACGATGCGTTACATACGCATCGTAAAGCGCAGTTGATTTATGTCGAGCAAGGTTTTCAATACCTCACCGTTGAGGGAAAAATGTACCTCCTCCCCCAGAATCATGTGGCGTGGGTTCCCTCAAATGCTTTACATAAGACCAATTCACATTCCGAGAGTATCAAGTTAATGATCGTCTTTTTTGATATCGAACAGGAAGATCCATTTTTCGAAAAGGTTCAAATATTCGCTGCTCCGAAGGTGTTAAGAGAGATGATCCTATATGCCGAAAAATGGTCAAAATTGACGGAAGAAAATGAACATGAAACAATTTTCCTTCGTGCACTCCTTAACGAACTCCCCGCCTTCGGATCCCGCTTATTGCATCTAGAAATTACGCTGCCGAGTGAAAATAGATTACAGATAGTCTTAAATCACCTACACGACCACTATACCCATCCTATTAAGATGGAAGAAATTGCGTTATTATCCAATCTTTCCCTGCGCACGATCGAACGATTATTTAAAAAGGAAACGGGAATGACACTGGTTAAATACCAGCAATTGTTGCGGATAATTAAAAGTCTTGAATTATTAAGCACAGGTGAACTGACCATATCCCAGATTGCCTACAAAGTTGGGTACCAAAGTGTACAGGCTTTTACAAATAGTTTTTATGCTGTCATGGGCTACCGGCCTTCCGCTTTTATTGAGCTTTAACAGCATAACAAGAAAGTGTTTGTAGTTTTTTAGCTACAAAATTTAAGCGATTCATTAAAAATAATAAACAACATTTGCATATGTGTAAAATACACACTATCTTTGTTGCATCATAATTTAGGTTTATAATTGGTTATTTAAGGTTTTCATTCTCCCCGTTTGAAAACCTTTTTTTTGTCCCTATACTTCCTATTAAATTCTATTTGACGTGCCTTTTATGGCTGATCCTGTTATAATCTCATGTATAAAATAAGGCAGGAAATCTTACAAAATAGCAGCCTTCAGAAAATCATCATTCAAATTAAATTCTTAAAAAATTCAATAATTCTTCAACAATAGTGTATTTTTAACCATATGTTTAAAATAGGAGAATCCTATTCGCAACATAAACATAAAAATACATCGAAAACATAAATAAACACATATGGCAGAGCATGGGGATTTACAAATCGCAATATTAATCGATGCGGATAATGTTTCTTATCGAAAGATCGAAGAGATTCTGAACGAAGTCAAACGCTACGGTATCCCAACGATCAAACGGATCTACGGTGACTGGACCAATCCTTATGTCGAAAAATGGAAGGATAAGCTCCTCACCCATGCGATAACCCCCATCCAGCAGTATAGCTATACCCAAGGTAAAAACTCCACCGATTCAGCTCTTATTATCGACGCGATGGACATCCTACATTCCGACAGGGTCGATGGCTTCTGTATTGTATCGAGCGACAGCGATTTTACAAGATTGGCAACCCGTTTAAGAGAATCGGGTAAGTTGGTGATCGGTATTGGAGAGAAAAAAACGCCGAAACCTTTCATTGCCTCTTGCGACAAATTTATTTATGTTGAGATCTTTGAAAAGAATCCAAAAAAGGAACCTAACACAAAGAAAAAACAGCAGAATCAGCCCAAAGCGGCACCTGTAGACAATCCAACCAGCATAGCAGTGCTTGACGAAGAGACACTGGAATTATTAAAAGACACCGTTGATGACACCGCAGATGAAAATGGATGGGCATTTTTAGGGGAAATTGGTAGTCTTTTCAATAAAAGAAAACCAGATTTTGATGCGCGAAATTATGGTTACGATAAGATGTCCCACCTTTTTAAAGCCTATACAGAGGATTTTGAAATCGAAGAACGTAACACGGATAAATCGCGAATAAAACATTATTACATTCGAAATATTATCAAACGACCTTTATCTGCTGTCAGCTCATCACCAACAGATGCAGACAAAAAAACAGTAGCAACCACTGACGCAAAATCACAGGAAGTTACGGCAAAACCTACCAATCAAAATGCACGAAAAAAAGGTCGCCAAAATAAAAAACCTCAGGAGACAGCAGTAACTGAAAATCCACCGAAAGAGCTTGCAGCAGTTCAACAGAAGGAGGAACAACAAGCAGTAGAAAATATCGCTCAAAATGATTCTCCCAATCATATGTTATTTCCAGCAGCAGGAAATAAAATTACAGCGGATGATACAAAAAAAGCGCAAATCAGAATTACGAAAGATTTTAAGCCTCTATTTCCAACGAAATCACAAAAGCTCCGGATCGTTATTGATTCCAATGAGTATGAATGCAATTTTACGTACCGTGGTCGTGGATTCCATGTCCTTAAACTAGGAAAAGAGGCCGCAACCCAACTTGGACTAGCGGAAGGTATCCAGCTAGAAATTACGAAACTCAACGAGCATACCTATACACTCCAAAATCAATCCCGCTAATTTTAGGGCCGGATGGACTGAAAAAAACACTTGAAGTACTGATTGAACCCAATGTAGTTGATCAATCAGTACTTCAAATGATACAAGATCATGTGCGAGCTCATGTATCTATCGTATCAGCATCGTCTGATCCGGCAGCAGATTAAAATTCCCTGAAAACAAGAAGTATATCATCACTATTTTCCAGCTATATTTGTTTATATTCAGACTGACCTTGGACATTATTTAAGGATGATGACCCTGATAAAAAAATCCAAGGCGGACTAAATGTCGGATCTGATGTACCGACAAATAAGATCATTCATTCTTGTTTAATACAATGGAGATAAAAAAGGTTTTCAATTATATATGGGTACTAAGTAGTACCCTAGTATTTCTCGCATGTGGGCAGCGTAGCGCCGCAGATTCAGCGCAACCGTCGACTAGTGAAAATAACCACACGGACGTTCTGCCTTATGATTCCACAACGCGTACAATTCATGTACTTGTCGCATTATGTGATAATACCTATCAGGGAATCGTACCTGTTCCCAAAGCAATCGGTAACGGTCAGGATCCGGTCAACAATCTCTATTGGGGCTGTGAATATGGTATAAAAACTTATTTCAATCGCAGTAAAGATTGGAAACTTTTAAAAAAGTATAAAGCAAAAGATGCAATCCTCGAGCGTTTGGTCTATAAACACAGGTCTGAAAACTATTACCTTGTTGCAGATGCCTATGATGGCAAAGAGATTAAGCTGTGTACAGTTGATTTTCTCCGAGGCCTGCATGGCCAGCTAAAAGATACACTGCAGGTAGACAACAAGATTATCGGAATAGCAGGCAATGCAAAGCTCAATGCTTATATCGGACATGATGGCCTTATGGATTTCCAACTAGACCAGCGTTTCAAAAACACCGACCACCAAAAGCGGAATGCGATTATCCTCGCTTGTTATAGTAAAAAGTATTTTGCACCTCATATCGATAAGGAAGCTGTAAACCCCATTCTCTGGACAAGCCATTTGATGTGTCCAGAAGCCTACAGTCTCCATGATGCGCTAACAGGGTATATAAACGGAGAAAGCAACGAACAAATTCAGGAAAGAGCAGCAAAAGCCTATTCCAAATATCAGAAATGTAGTCTCCGTGCGGCAAAGAACCTGTTGATCACCAATTGGTAACAGGTTTATCTTCCACCGGCAAACTCCATCGTGAAATGGTAGTTTTCGTCAATAGGCACTACTTTTCTATTAACCTTGCGCAGATCACGCGCTTCTTCTGTCCATAGAAAAGGATAAAATGAAAACACCTGATTTCCATCCAATTTTTGTACATCTTCAGCCCATTCCTTCCATTTAAATGTTTCATAAAATTGACGGATGTCACCCTTCAATGTCCAATAAATAAAATCAGAATAGCCGCACTCCAAACTTTCCCATTGCAAGGTGTCCTGTGCAAAATAATAGACCTGTCCGATGCCCTCGCCCAAAGCTCCGGCATTAATCGCGAAATATCCTCCCAAAACATCATCGGCAATTAACAAAAAACCACCTTTCTCCCCTTCTTTGTCAAAGCTTTTCCCTTTGTTCCACTCCATGATACCTCGATTCAATTTAGTCGAACCAGAGCCTAGGATCCGTAGCCATCCACCATCGATAAGTATTCCACCAGTTTGATGAATAATAGCACCCATAGGTGATTTTGTGGTAATCTGAGCTCGTAGTAACTCTTCATCTGCACGTTTTGGATTTCTGGGCAGTACCTCATAAGAATTACTTGCTCCCTTCATCCATTCTTCGACCAGACCCCATCCTGAATCTGTCGGATTAATCAACTCATTTAGACTCTTCATTCCTTGTCTTTTATATTCAAAACAAACCATACTTACTTCCCTTACGACCTCATCTGCCGTAGAAAGAAGAATAAAGCGACGCATCTTGAATTGCCGAAATTACCACAAATCTTCCTGTCATCCAAATCACATAAGTTCATTAACTAAAGTCCAAAACAGGATTTAACCGCCACTTTACGCACAAAACATAAGAACCTTGCAGCAATTTTCGTTAAATTTAGACCATGCAACATGAATTAGAAAAACTTCGGTATCCCATAGGCCGCTTTGCCGTACCAGATCATATTGACAAGCAACTACTGAATGATTGGATAAAAACAATCGCAGACTTCCCCGCACGACTCAAATCCGAAGTCAGCGACCTGCCAGATATCGCTTTGGAGAAACGATATCGTCCAGACGGTTGGACCATCAGACAGGTGGTGCATCACTGCGCTGATAGCCACATGAATAGCTTTGTCCGTTTTAAGTTAGCGCTGACAGAAGATGACCCTACGATAAAACTCTATGAAGAAAATCTGTGGGCCGAACTTCCGGATGCAAAACACAATCCAATCGAAAGCTCCCTTAAATTATTAGAAGGCTTGCACCAACGTTGGGAAATCTTGCTTAAGAGCCTGAGTGATGAGCAACTTGAACGAGCCTTTATTCATCCGGTTACAAAACGGTATATTTCCCTTAAAGTAAATATAGGTCTCTATGCCTGGCATTGTAATCATCATTTGATGCATATCGTCAATGCAAAAAATAGATCGGTCTAACGATAAAGTCTTATTTTCAGGTAGCTGCCAAAAAAATCAATGCGACCCCTTGAGAATCACCTATTCCTAGGCCATCAGCGACAGCGTGATAATAAAGACACCAAAGGCTCCCAAAACAAGACCTACAATACCGGCGATCAAAAATGTCCGCAAATAATAGCCAAACGTTTTGGTCTTTTTCTGGACGATATGGATAATCCCCACAATCAGGGAATAACCTACACCTACGCCAAAAAATAGCATAAAGGCTAGGTCGATTAGTATACCTGTGAAATCTAAATTCGCAGAAGATAACATCGTGCAGGTTATTTTTTCTTTTTAAACAGTTTACTAAAAAAGGATGAACTACTATTTCCTCTAGGTTCGTCCTTTGCTTCTACTCCCCCAATTTTCTCATTCGCCCAAATCAACAATTCGGGTTCAATATCCAATTCGTGTTGTCGGGCAAAGTTCGACCAGTAGGCATGTTTTTCCTGATCCATAAAGTCGGGATCATTTTTATAGTAACCCAATAAGCTTTCTGTAGCAGACTCATAAACACTATAATGATTTGCCCGCTCAAAATAATGAATGGCTTTTTTACTGTCCTTTTTAAATTTTAACCCCGCATCATACATCAAACCGTAATAAATATTGGAATAGCTATCCGCTTTATCTTTCTTCAGATAAACAAGTAGACGGTCATAGTCATCTAAACTATAATAAATCGAAGCAATATTGCGATTATTTTCAACCAGTTTCAACTCCGCTTTTTTGTAGTAATCCAATGCTTTTTCAAGATCTTCTTCTACATAGGTCCCACTAAAATAGAAATAACCCAAGTTGGATAATGCATAGCCATCCCCAAGATCAGCCCCTTTGTTATAGGCCTCAAAAGCTTTTTTTAGATCCGAAGTATAGCCTATTCCATGCTGGTAAAGATAACCGATGCTATTCCAAGAAGCTGCATACCCCTTTCCGGCGGATCGCTCATAGTATGCAATTCCTTTTTTCAGGTCCAGAAAACGCTTATTTTCATTATCAGTATCCGTATAGATATTACCGAGTTCATACATGCTGCTTTCATTGTCCTGATCAGCTGAAAATGTAAAATAACGGATAGCATTTTCGACGTCTCCATTTCTGCAGCAATCCATCGCCATGTGATACAAGGTATAACTATCATAAGCAGATTCAAAATCTACGCCCCGATCCGATTTCCACTGGGTGAAAAAATGGTCAAAAACCTCAAGCTCCTTCCCTTCCAGCTTGTCCAATGCCTTGATATAATATCCATACTGATCTTGGGGCACCTCTTCCAATCCCTCATATCCTTTATTGAACAGTCGGTCGCCGCGCAATATCATTAGATCTTGATAATGCCGTACACTACCACAGATGAAATCGAAGGATTCACTCAGTTCTTTGCTATCAGTATCGTAGTAATAATACCCGCCCACCTGATCTTGCAGGATAAAATAGTCCATCAGCGCATAGCTGATTGTGGCATAATGTGCTGACAATGGTAGCAGCCAGCTTTTAGTCTCCGTGTGATAGATTCCTCTTTCCGATTCGGTTTGGATGATATAACAATTATAGGCACCATTACCAAAATCGGCACCTCCCTGTATAGATTTAATCGTCAGATCTTGCAGAAGAAAACCCTTGCTAGCGAGGTCATACAGAAAATATTTGCCTTCCGAAAGATAATATAATGTGCTGAGCCCATTCATGGCATTTAGCACAGCCACATCTTTTACCAAAAGGGAGCCGTCTGCTGCATGGACTGATTTCTTTTTTTTATTGTTTAAATTGACCGCGTAAAAATCAAACAACAATTCGTTCAAAACCCCTTCTGGATATTCGCCCAATAGAGCGCCCTGATTGGAATAATATTTACGTAGTTTGCTGTTTGCTATCGGTTGATAAATAAAGCCCTCGTAGTCTATTTCAAAAGGCTCATCAGAACCTTTCGTATGAAAGCCCTTACCTTCGGCATCGATAATATCATATTTTCCGTCCCGCTGTCCCTGATAGAATCCATAAGCAAAATCGTCCAAAACCGCATAGTTTAAGGGAATAATTGTAGCTCCAGTCTCCACGTCCACCAAGCCATATTTGCCCGCTAAACTCACTTTTCCTACAATCGTACCACGGCCGCTCTGTACGGGCGCTGCTGAGGCGTACATACAAGGGATGGTCTCTTCGCCCTTTCTATTTAAATAACCAAACAAACCTTCTTTCGCAACAACTGCAAAGCCATTGTAATCAAAGTCTCCGATCTCGTCATAACAGGGTTCGACTTTCACCTCAGCCTTTGCATTCCGGATTCCCCAACGTCCATTTTCTTCAAAAAACTGGTTATCAAGACTATCAATCGCTTCCGTATTCCACCAGCCCAATCCATAGTTGCTCCATTCAGCTTCTAACATCGCTAAAAAGGAATCATAACCTGAGCGGCTCAAAATAGGATAAAGCTCTGATAACGACTGCTTCTCTATTGCTTTTTCGTAATACAGGTTCTTCTCATGAATTTCAAATGCAAAATCCTTTGCTTGTTGACTATGTTTCACCTCAGACATATTAAAAACATCACGCGCATTGATCTGGAAGCATTCAAATGGAAGTCCATGCAGAAAATCGAACATTTTTTCGATGGTCAATAGGACAGCAGCATTGGATATCAAGTTATACTCCTGAATAAGCAGATCGTAGAATTTCCTTAATCTTAAAACACCTGCTTCTTTTTCAGCATATACCAAGGTACCTTTTGCTTTTGGATTTGCGGCAAACAGGGGCAGCAACAAATCTGGAATGACATAGTTCCATTCACCCAAATAAGCATGGAAATACTCCTGATCTTTTTTATCTGTGTTATAAATATAAATTCGATGTGCCATATTCTTTTTTATTCTTCAATATCAACGTCATTGTTTTTGGCAAAATCCAACCAAAAGTTGTATTTAGCGGTATCTGCAAACGTTCCATTTTTATAGTAATACAAGAGACGATTGACGGCATAAGCATAGGCTGCGTTTTCGTTTGCCTGTTCATAGTAACGCAGTGCCTTCACCATATTCTGTTTTACGCCCCAACCTTCCTCATACAAAATACCATAATAAATCGCAGCATACTGTCCGTCTTTATCCTTTTTCAGATAAGGTAATAAATTGGCGTAATCTTTCTGTTGGTAATAAATTTCGGCTACCTGCGCATCGTTAGTGATGCCGTCTTTTTCAGCCTGCTTAAAGTAGTGTAAGGCCTGCACATAATCCTGTTCCAGATGTTCCCCTTCATAATACCAATTGCCAAGATTACTCATTGCTTGCGTTTCCCCTAGCGCCGCAGCTTTTTGGTAAGCCTCTAAAGCTTTGGGAATATCAAGCGGAAGGCCGAGGCCCGTAGCATAGATGAACCCTAAGTTCGTCCAAGCTTGTGCATGATCCTGTGCGATAGCCTGCGTGTAGAAGCCGATCGCTTTAGGAATATCCAGAAAATCTTCATGATCTGTATCGCAATAGATATTGCCAAGAAGGTATTGGCAGTCGGCGCTACCTCGGGAGGCACCGATAGTCAACAAAGGTATAGCCTCGGTTATCTTACCGGCCCAATTTAGTTTTCGCGCTTTTTCGTATAACGTCTCGTTATCAAGATAAGATTCGTACCCCGTCTCCTTTCGTTTTGTCCATGCTTGATAAAATTGTACAAAGTAGCTCTGGTCTGCTCCCTGCAAATTATATTTTTCGGCATACAAACGGCCAAATGCTGTTTCAGGAAATTCAGCGACATTTCGTTTTAGATCTACATAAAACAGCCTTTCTCCTTTAAATAAAAGTAAGAATTCACCTTCGCTTCGTTCCGGATGTGGATCATGAATCGGCGCACTGACATAATCGTAAAGTTCGCTACAGAAATTCACTTTTGTATCAAAATAGCGCATTCCTTCGGATTGTTGGATACGCATAAAGTCCATATAGCAATATTCGATTTTTAGATAAGCCGGATCAGGTTCGAGTAGCCATTGATCAAGATAGGCTTCATATATCCCCTGCCCTTCAGCACAGGCGACAACAAAGACATCTTTTCGGAAGTTTTTAATGCTATCGACCAAGATTTTAGCAATAGATCGATCGACTAAGCGGAATAGATCATGCGCAAGTGCGTAAATCTGCCATTGTTTATTTTTCAGGTATGCGATGCTACGATAATCATCCAGAACGATGATACGATCAATCTCTTCATCCAGCACAGTACCATCAGGCTTGATGATTGAAATCTTGCGCTGCAACTTATTGGGTTTGATCCAGAAATAGGTGTTGGGAAGAGCCTGTAGGCTATCTTCCAGAAAACTGCCCAAATAGTGACCATCCATACGAAAGTATTTCCGCTTCATGGTCCCTTTTTGCCGCTTATAAAAAAGCTTACTGTAATCGTATCCAAAAGGTTCATCCGCCGATTCGGTAATAACCTGTGTTCCATCAGCAGCAAAAAGAAAATAGTTATCACCTTGCATTGCATTCAAAAAACCACGGGCAAACCAGTCCAGATCATCATAGGCAGCAGGTAATGAAAGCTGTTTGCTATCAATATTCAATATACCACGTTTCCCTTCGATTTCAACCTCAGCATAATTAACCCCATCGATAACATGCGCGTCAAATGCTTCAACGTACTGACAGGATACGATCTCCTCTCCCCGCTCATTGATGTAACCAAATAGATGATCCAGTTCAACCAAAGCAATCCCCGCTTCATTGAACTCAAATAGCTCATCATATTTCGCAGCTACCAGAATATTTCCAAGAGCATCCTTTAATCCTTGTTTTCCATTTTCTTCAAAGATTTCGGTTCCCTCCTGCTGAAAAGCATGTTCTTCCCACAAGCCCAAACCATAGTTAATCCAGTCTGTCTCGAGCATTTCCAGAAAAGTATCATAGCCTGATAATTGCAAGATCTTCTGAAGAGGATCCAAACGCTGCTGCTCAAAGGCCTGTGTATATAAAGCTCCCATCGTCCTGATCTCATCAACCCAGTCGCTTGCCTGTTCTGTATGTTTTTCTACGTTCATATGGAAGACATCCCGTCCATCGATTTGAAAGGTATCGAATGGCAAACTTTCCAAAAATTCAAACATCTTGTTGACCGGTTCAGCATACTTCTTTTTGTAATGCAATTGATAAACATCAGCAAGCAGCGCATAAAAATAGCGCAACCTTGCAATACCGTCTTCCTTATTGGCATAGAGCTGTGTTCCTTGGGAACGGATACCCGAAGAAAATAGGGGGAACATCAGAGCTGGAATTTCATAATTCCATTCGGCCAGATGTGCTTCAAATGTTTCTTTTGTTTTAGGATTTACGTTATATATATAAATGCGATGCGCCATAACCTTATTGCCCGATAGTCTTAAAATAGATCGTGCTTACCTCAATACGATGAAAACGGCAAGCACTGTACCTGATGCAGTAAAAATACAGCTATTATTAAATATTCTGCTTAGCGGAAAACAGGGATTTTTCCTTTTGCTAATTCTTACTTGCAAGGGCAGTTTGCCAGGAAAAGCAATTTGAGATTCGATGCATCCCTATTGATGACATCAATTTTCGGAAATAATATCCAGTCTATAGAAACTCGCTCGCTTATCATGCGGTGCTCCATAGAAGAAATTCCGAAAGTATAGCTGCTGATCTCCATTCCAAAAAATATCTTTTAAAGTGCAAAACTCAAAGTTATTATTCCAGTCCAGGGGAATCTGCGCATAGGTCAGATAGACCTTATTTTCCTTTTTTTGCAAAAAGTAACTGGAACATTCCTGTCCACCATACATTCCATTCAATCTATATTTCTTATGCTTAGAGAAATAAACATAGTCTAAATTACCGATTTCTTCAATATCCCATTTCCCCTGACGCAAATCAAGTGCCTGATCTGTTGTATGTCCTCCTTCCAACAACAAAACCTCTTCCGATGGAAAATATTTCACAAACATATTCTCCAACAGATCAATGGCACCTTCTGTTTTTCCGGCCGTTAGTAAGCGACCATCATTAAGTCGTACTTGAGCAATTACATCCCCATCCATCAATGTATCAATTTCCATGGCCTTACCTGGAATATAGTCTCCAAATACCACACGGCCCTGCAATAGTTTTTTCGCGACTTTTACATCGCTGATTGAAGCGATGGTATCTCTCTTATAATCCGCCTTTTGCTGTTCCTTAAAAAAGCTGATGGAATCTATCTTATAAATTCTGATCATTTTATCCTGAAAGACAAGCGAATCGACCGCTGGCTTTTCGCTTACAATAGCCTCCTTTATTGGAGGAGAAACAGGATTTTTTACCTTGTTTTGTTGACATGCCATACATAGCGACAAAACGAGACCAGCGCAATAAAGTACTTTTTTCATATAACAGATAATTCACCATTAAGATATTTCAATCTAATATCGTATTTCAATCACATAATAGGAAAGGTAAGTCAATTTAAGCGCTGTGACAATCGATATTCGATTTGTAAACGCTAAATATTGAAATGGACAAAGGCTCATGTTGTTTCATGAGCCTGATGGATAAGGTAAATTGTCAGATTTCGAAGTAAAATCCTGTTTCTTTGAGTTCTTCGTATTTTTCTTTATCAAAACTATAGATTTTTGCTGCTCTGGCATGTCTATCCTTTTGCATGTCGCTATGGTCGATCAACAGATCCATGCTCAGTATCTTTTTGCGAAAATTACCGCGATCTATCGAACGCTGCAGAATTGTTTCATACAATTTGTGCAGGTCAGGTAAGGTAAATTGTGCTGGCAGCAGTTCAAATCCGATGGGCTGGTAACGGATTTTACCTCTGAGGCGTTCGACCGCAACAGACAAGATCTGCTGATGATCGAAAGCCAAATCAGCTACCTCCTCCAAACTAAACCATTGCACCGCATCGATATCAAGTCCGGCCTCCAGGATATATTCGTTAGGTTTAACTAAAGCATAATAGGCAATACTGATGACCCGTCCTCGAGGATCACGGTTTAAATCCGAAAAAGTATAGAGCTGCTCAAGAAAGATATTGCTGAGCCCAGCTTCTTCGGACAATTTACGTAGCGCACATTCATCCGCAGTTTCATCCTCCTGAATAAAGCCACCGGGAAATGCCCATTTCCCTAAGTAAGGTTCTATCGCCCGTTTGGTTAATAACAGTTTAAGTTGATTTTTTTCAAAACCAAAGATTACACAATCGACTGTAACGGCGGGTCTGGGGTATTCGTAGTTATATGTTTTTGGAGTACTGACCATCTTGTTATAAAATTACGTCTGTGGACTTTTTGATCTGTATGCCGTATTTTTCACGCAGTGAGTCAAAAGCCTGCTGTGTAGATTCTTCGAAACCAGCAATAGGTGACATACAGTCTATCAGTAGGGTAATGCGGGACGTAATCGCTTTATCCTCCGCAAAATATTCCAATATCTGCATTGCAGATGCCAATACACAGTGACTTGATGCCTGTCCAGCGATATAAATGGCATCGTAGGCCTGGATAGCCTCGAGCACGGCATGATTGACAAATTTATTGTCATCGTATTCGGCTTTGATGATACCGTACATTTCAGTGTAGGGATCCTGTCCTTTATAGACCAATAGGGGTTTGACTTGACGTACAGCGCTGTGAAAATAGAGCATATTGGTAAATTGACTTTCCAATTGCGCCCCCGAGCTGCCCTCTAAACAATGATAGGGCCAGATGCAAAGCTCCTTTTTCCCTTCGGTTTCTAAATTTTTAAGATACGCTAGAGATTGTTCAGCTGTGTCCGCATTGGCGACAGTCCAGCTTCCATCGATAAGATCCTTGTGACGGATGACCGTAAAAGGTTTGGGTTGATTTCCTTGCTTATCCACCCACCAGTCTGCATGAAAAATCTGCAGCAGTGAATGACAGTCAAGGCTGCACATGACCTGTGTCAGAGAAGCCATATTGTTGTACATCCATTGGGTCAGCCGTTGTACATCAGCACGCGAACCTGCTACCGGTAGACTGCCAATGGATTCCATAAAATCGTTCTGTACATCAATCGCCAAAAGCAGTGTACGCTTTTTATCCGATGCAGCAGGCAGGATTTGCTCCTGCCCAACCAATGACAATATGGACGGAACATGATCCCTTTTTTCGGATTCGATCTCTCTTACATCAACAATCTGTTCATATCTTGTTTTCATCTTTCAATAATTATGTATTGTATGTGTCCTAAACCTAACCTTTTCCTATCAGCTCTACTTTTTACTAGCCTTTGAAAGTTGGAATCGCAGCAAACTTATGAGCAGACTGTTGTTGACGTCTACGGATCAGTTCATCTATCGTCGGATCACCGGATGTTCCAGTCAGAATAAATCCGTCAATCTGTGCATAGCTCATGCCCAATTCTTCTTCATCTGTCTGTCCTTCCCATAGACCTGCTGAAGGACTCTTATATTGAATGGATTCGGGGACACCTAGGTATTTTGCCAGTGTATATACTTCTTGCTTGGTCACCATGGCCAAGGGATTAAGATCATAAGCGCCATCTCCCCATTTGGTAAAGTAACCTACGGTCGCTTCGGCCATATTGCCGGTACCGATCACAAAACGGCTTCCCAATTGTGCAAATTGATAGAGGTAAGTCATGCGGACCCGTGGCCGGATATTGGCTAAGCTCAAGACACGGTTGGATTCGCTTGAAGCTGCAATATAGGCTTCGTTATTGATGGTCAGCGCATCGACCGCTGGTTTGACATCAAAGATATGGTAGGGAAAATCAAATTTTTCAATAAGCTCCATCCCATGTGCATGACTCTTGCTATTGTTCATGTCGCTACCATAGGGCATCATGACCAAATGGACATCCACCTTCGCCAAGTGGCATAGGCAAGCAACCACACTACAGTCAATCCCGCCGCTCATACCCAGTACCAAACCCTGACGGTTTGCCGCATTCACTTGTCCCGCAATCCATGATGCCATTTGTTGTGCATACTGTTCAACGTTTTCATCATTGATGAAAAACGGTTTTCTTAGGTTATTTTCCATATACTCTTATTGATTCTGTTTGTAATCTATTTCTTATTTCCTTAAAACTAGCTGTGCTGACAAAGGCCCCATCCACAAAACATTCTTTGAGCAGGTTGCTATCATTCAATTGTTCGATGGTCGTTGGATTGAGATCGTCTATCAAGCGAAAATCATTGTTTTCAAATACAACGGCAACCATACCTTTTTGGGATTTCTTAAAATTACCGGTGTCTGTGGCCGGTCTTTTCTGAATAGTTTTAAACTGACCGTCCACAATTTCGGCCGTTCCCTTTAAAGCGAAGCCAAAGGTATCTCTTGTGACATACTGATAGGTATAGGATCCTATTCCCAGTATTGTGTTGGTCGAGGCAAAACCTTTCGCCATCAGACCTTCGCAGATCTTAGTTGCCCGTTCCACGGTGATGGAGTCGCCATATACAACACCGATATGTGGATCAAGTTCTTTGAAGCCTTTCGTATTGACCGTCCCGCCAAAGAGTTCAAATAAACGTTCGACAATCCCTTTTTGAACTGTTTCGTGGTCAGCTTCCGGATCACCACAAATAATTTTAACAGGATCGCCACTGTCTGGCCGAATGACAACTTTGCCTTCCCGTCCCATGATCAGATCTTTCAATTGTGGCAATACATGATCCACAACATGCCATAGGTCATAGGTATCGGACACAATAGAAATGTTTCCGCTAGGGTAAACCTCCGTAATCAAATGTCGGAAGGCTTCAACCTCCTGTTCACCGTAAGAACACATCACACTATGCTCCGTTGAAGGCGTGTACATCATGACATCACTTGTGGCACCGTAATAGGTTTTGAGGTATTCCCGAACGGGGAGTGTTGCGGAAACGCCGAAGCTTAGCAAATGTCCACCTGCAGTGCGATAAGCCGTTTCAGGCGATCCCATCCCCCGCATAGAGAAGTCTCCAGCTTGAGTGAATACTTTATTGATATCACCAGTTTTTTCAGCAAAACCTGTCAACAATCGCTTGTATTGATCGGCGATAGTCGCAGCGGTCATTGGTGACCAGATATAAGCGGAGAGTTGCGTTTCAAGATAACCTGGTAACCAGAAGAAATCTGGATGAGTATTCTCGATCGTAAACATCGGCACGCCTATCGGCACGAGACTCCCCTCTTTCAAGGCTTTCACCTTAATCGGAAGATAACCCAAACGATGTAAATCGCGTATATGTTGTGACTGATGTGTGCTCGCAAAATTGCTATTGGTCATCGCGAACACTTCACGAATGGCTTCTTCATACTGCGCGACAACTGCTTCCTCAGGTTGTGCAAAAAAATATTCATCGAAAGAATTACTGATCTCCGCCAAAGCCCCCTGCAATCCAAAGAAGGCAACATGGCTTATTCCTGCGATCCGTGACATCCTGGGAGTCCAGGTTTCGTATACCCATTCTGTATTTGCTGGATATTGATCCTTGTGACACAATTTGTAACCGTCCGTCCAGAGAAGCGGATTTTTGCTCATTGCTCTAAACATAGCTTTCAGTTGTTAAGTTGATATAATTTAATTTCGGATGCGTAGTGTTCATCATAGAATCTGTGGTGAAAACAAGGTCGATCGGTGAATCTTCCTCCAACAAAGTACCTTTGAAAATCCTTGGCTCACAATGGGTCACCAACAGGTAGATTTCACTTGCCCCCATCTCCTTTAGAATTTTTCCTGCCCAGAGAAATGTTCCACCTGCAGAACATAAATCATCGACAATTATGCATTTGGCACCTTTTACAATGTTACCTGTTTTTAATTTCATCGCTTCGATACGTCCCGTCTGTGGGTTGCGTTGCTTTTCAAAGACACAGGCATCTTCGTAACCACTATTTAAATAGCGTGCTGCTGCCCCTTTATCCGGAAATACAATTCGGTCATTATCTGAAAATTCGAGTTTTTCCATTAGTTTCGGCAACCAATCTAGCGCAGGATAGATCGCTACACTATTTTCCAGTAATGTGAGGGTTGTTTCGGAATGTGGCTCTACAACATAAACTTTATCAAACTGCAAACTATTGATAAATGCAGCGACATATTTTAGGGTAAACAGGTCGCCCTCAATTTTGCGATCCATACGACTATAGGGCATATAACGAATCCATAATTTACAACTCGCTCCTGCTTCTTCAAGTCGCTTCTTGACAAAAAACAAACGGATCAAATCGCCATCTTCCTGATAGGTAAATTCGAGCAGATTATCCGCTTTGATCCACTGATCAAAATCCTTCACTTTCGTTTCTCCATTCGGAAACTGTTCGGTGATGAGCTGATGTTTATTTAATATAATCATAGTTTCTTTTTTTACAACCACTCTAGTTGAGTACTTTTTACTCAACAAATATGCACATTATTTTCACTTTGACAAAACTTATTGAGTACTTTTTACTCAATAAATCAAAATAAAGATACAATCAACTAAATATCAGTGAAATAAATTTTATTAAAAACACTTTATTCACTAAATGATCAGGATATCTCTTTTAAAGATCTTTAATCAATACGCGTCACCCCAAAATAATATTTTTTCAAAATCATTGAATATGCGGACAACAGACCTTTATAAACAATAAATCATGTTCATAAAGAAAAAGATCCAAAACCTCCATCTAAATCAAAACGAACTAAATCTACTTTTCAAAGACTATAGGCCGAATATCGGTTTTTGTAGAAATTTACTCCATATAACATCACCACTCCCTGTAAACATATTAACTCCGAGCCATTTCACTATAGCTTTCGGCCATTTCAACACTACAAAGTTGCAACTGTCATCATCAACAACTCAGGATAGACCTACGACAGCTCATCCTTGATATACAATAGGCCGCTGTTGTTGTGCAATGAACAATAGATCATCACAGATGGTCCGGCAGTGATGATCTTTCACCCAAATCATATCACTCTTGTCCCATTGGTGATTTAAGGGGGCGCAGGAATGATGTAAGATGACTAAAGAGTAATATAAGACGACTCAAAAGTGATGTAAAATGATCCAGGAGTGATGTAAGATGACGCGAGAGTGATGCACAACTGTAAGTAAACACTCACCCCAGAACAGAGCTTCATTTACAGGAAACGAAGCTTTTTGACCAAAAACGCATTGATGGGGGATATTTGCGACACAAGTATCCAATCATGGCGATAAAGTTGTCGCATACCGCCCCCATCCTTACAAAACACACTTTTTATATTTGGCCCTCGAATTAACGCTGTTGATTCAGTTTATTTTTGGTAATAATAGCAAGACTCCTCACATTATTTTAAACCGAGATAGCGGCTATTCATTTAAATCAAACCGTTGCTCTTCAGCAATTCTAGAATAACAATTCCAAGGAGATTTTTGATATACAAAAGAAACAAGCAATATCCCCTTTAATAGTAACAAAGAAATCGTAGAATTCGTCAATAATCATAGTCTAATCCTTTATCAAATTGGGTTATGGAAATAAAAAAATAAAAGTTATTTCAATTTTAATATTAATGTATCCGTTCTAGGTTTCATTTGCACTGTATTAATCACCCTTAGCTCCAGCGATGTATCAGACAACAAATAAGATACTAGTGAGTCGTACCTTTCATAGTTTTCAAGGACATCCTCTATGTTATTTTCAAATTTCCTGACTTGAATATAATCAAGACTTGTAGCATTTGATGGAACATGATATACCCTCAATTTGTAATCCTGCTCAGGAACATCAAACTCTACTAGACGTTTTACCTCAACGTCAAATAATGAGAACGTTAACATTTTATAAATGACGAAAGCAACTGCAACAAATAAAATTGTCAAGAGAATCATACCTAACCTATTTCTTTTTTTCATCTATATAAATTTGCTTTTTTAGTTGTGATGAAGCTATCAGATTTATTCATCGAGTATATGTTTTATGCGGCGTTCATGAGCTCGCTATGCTCGGTTATTCATTCCCTAGTGTGATTAAATAAATCATGATGGTTTCATAATATCTGAACCCCACATTAATGCACCTTTGATCTCTAAATTCCCAAACATATTTCCATACTTATCCAAATGTATAGACTCTACCCCAATATCATATGGGCTTATGAAACGTAGAAGATAGTATAAAACTATGATTATAGCGTGAATGCTCTCTTATCTTCTCCGCCAGCGGGTTCACCATATCCACGGTAATATCTCAGCGTAGTAAAACCCAGCCCCGTAATCCAGCTGATTACCACGATTTTTTCGTAGTCCAACCGATTCTGTGGCAGATCCAAATGCAGTTTTCTTAGGAAATTCACTATTACTTAAACAGAATAAATTGTTTTCATAAACCTTTAATATTTATAGAAACGGATAACAACTTCCAATACAAAAAGAACAGTATTTTAAACAATACTCGTCAAGACTAATCTTAACATATCTGAATTCAAAAGTATTTGATCAGGTAAAGTATCAAAACCTATATTTTCATCGACCTCAGAAAAACCTATTTGATCAGATTCAAATTGAAATACGTAGAATTTTTTGTTATTCCAAACATCTAGCATTATTGAGCCAGATGAAAATTTTATATATTCATATTTTACATTGTTCTTTTTCAAGAACTCAATTGTATTGTCGAACATTAACAAGTAATCTTCCATTGTTATTTCTTCGTTAAAAAAAGTTCCCCCGAAATTCGAACAAAAATACCGACCCCACCATCCAATTTGATCTCCAAAGCATAGTTTTGTTTTAACAAATAAAGCGTATTTTTTTTTATTACGAAGTAAATTGCCCAAGCTATCAAACATAGTATGAGGAAAAATAACACAGGGCTATTTATTACATTTTTATTTGACATAATCCTTCTATTAAACCTAAAATTTCAAAACCCAAGTTCTTGTGGCATCGATTGTAGCTTCAACTGAGACCTTTCCAGTTATATTCACCACGCTAGGATATTGAGAAGATTGTCCTCCACCATAAGTTCTATAAGATCTACTTGTCTCATTCATAGGTTTTCTCATATTGACAAAACTATCTCCTTGAGTTCCTCCATAAGATCCACCAACAGTTATAGGACCTATTCCCTAACCTGCCGTAATTCAATTTCTCACTCCCGCAAAATCATTTATATTGAATGTCTGACCCGCCGTAGGAGTAGTTACACTAGAAGAAACCCCTGCCCTTTCTCCAATTCCCGCATGCCCACCAAATGTAAAATACAAACCCTTATCCCCTAATTTAAAATTATTTTTTCAAAGCTTCGAATAATGGGGACAACTTACCCATGCAAGTGGTAAATTAGTTTCGAAACTTCGGAAAAAAGCCGCATCTCTATTGGTCCCTTCGAGTCCTTTCCGAAATCTGGCTCGGCTGCATAGATCCGAGCTATAAACTGGGACAGTTAACGAATTGATTGATCATCCATCCTGGAATCCCGTACTGAAAAAGCTCAGTTAGCAGAAACGAACCCCGAAGGATTATACACCAACTATGGAATAGCGAGTCGTTCAGAAATTCTCTTAGAAAAATGAAACAAACCAGCCCATCGAGAGGCCGTATAAAATTAGCTGAATACAGGGATAGTATCTTTCGCTGAAAACCGGATCTTTGTCTCTAAGACAAACAGTCAAACGAACTGATCACGATCGTTGACTGCCAAAAGAAAAAATATTCGCATGAACAAAGCAAATTTAATCAATAAGGATATTGAAGCTATTTTACAAACAGAATATCAGGACATCTCGCAGTTGGTCGAAGATTATCAGGACGTTCCGGTCAGTGAGGAAAATCAGGAAGCCTTATACGCCTATAACCTGCTTTACATGAATATACATTCCTTATCGGAACAGGAATATCTTGATGCGTTCAATCAATTGGGTGAAAAATACCCCAATTACGGTCTAGCAGCAGAAAATGACCACAAAAGAACGATTGCCGAACTGGAGCGATTGAAACAGGCGTTCAGCCAACTATGCTTACAAACCGAGCAAGGGCAGTATTTACTTCAACTCAAACTCAAGAGTATTGATCTGGACATTCAAGTATATCGAAAACTGATGCAGTTGCCGATTACTCCGGCCATTCAAGCAGAAATAGATCTACTGGAATCAGACTCTTATAAACTTATAGATGAGATCGAAGCAATTTTAATACAATATGTTGATGAATAAGTTGTATTTCATTCGAGCATTGCTCTTGCGAACATCAACGTATATATGCTGTTTATTCGTTAGCCTAAGCACAGTCCTATTGCCGCAGGGGACTTGGGCGGCTTCGCCTGATCAACTCCAACAGCAGCCGCTCAGTCCCTATTCGATCAGTGACGATGGCTATTTACACTATAATCTACAGGTAAATGATAGCAGCTATCTTGCTATAGTATTGAATCTGAACACCCTATTCCCAGGCACAAATGTCGAAAATCTTAAGCTGAAACAGTATGAATTAACTGACTCAGAACTTAAAATCAGTAGTTATCAGGGGGCTCCCATTTCTGTTAATTATCAGGTTACTGATAACGAACTCAAAATATTAAGAACCAGCAACCTCCCATCCGAACCTAGATTGGACAGCCATTTATTTTCGTTGGACTTTATCAGGGAACTGGAAACTTTATTTACAGTAAATGATTTAGAGCAATTAAAGCGACTCAACTGGGGGACCGTCCCCAAAGAAAACATACTCTTGTTTTTAAGCCAATTGAACAATTTCTCAAACACAGCAGAATTTGGTTACAATGCGATCCACAATATGTTAGCCAGTAAAAACTACGCTGTGGCAAAGTTCTTTTACAACTCATTTTTGACAAAGAATAAGAATTTCAATGACTTCGAATTGCTTAAAATGGCGATCGAACAGGACGACTTGGATTTTATCAAAAAAACATCCTTAAACAGTTTAAACATCTGGGGTATAGATGAGGTCAAATTCGACTACAGTTTTACACAATGCACCTTGCTCGGTAAAGCAATACAACAAAAAAACAAGGTTATCGCACGCTATCTTTTGGATCATGGTGCTTCAACAGAAAAGGTATACAAATATGAAACAGAAGTACTTAATGCAATTCAATTCGCAGAGCAGGTGAAAGCAAAAAAGCTATCTGATCTTTTTAAATAAAACAACATTTATCACACATCAAACTATCTATCATCCTAATAGCTAAACTTAAAAACAATTCATAGCCATAAGATAAGGACAACAACTTATGATATGCACTACTTCTGGTAGTATAGGGATTGAATAACAGCATAACTATTTAAGGGAATAACAAGATTGAAAAAGCAATTCATAATCAGCGCATACTAACAACAGCTAAAATAACGTTACCAAAATAAGGTCATACAGACAAATCTATAAATTATGCCGATACGTTTCGTATCTTACTGGAATAAACGATAATAGCAGATGATATGATCCTATTAAAAAAATTACACAGATGAAAAAAATAGCTGTATTTGTCCTGATAATCATTTGCACGCTGCTGATCGGGCGATCTTATTTCCAGATTAGTGCAACGAAAGCTCAAAACGGATCTTTAGATAAAAAAGTTAACAGTAGCGCGATACTACCTCAGTTAAAAGATGGCGATATGATCTTTCAGTCATCCGTCTCGCCGCAGTGTAAAGCTGTGCAACTGGCCACAGGTTCTCCTTACTCTCACTGTGGTCTTATTTTTCATGAGGATGGAAAACCTTATGTGCTAGAGGCTGTTCAACCCGTCACAGTTACCAGCTTGACGGATTGGATCGCTCGAGGAAAAAACAAACATTATGTCATCAAACGACTTAAAGAAGCAGACAAAGTACTATCAAAAGAAGTTTTAGCTAAAATGAAGGGAATCGGTGAGGGATTTTTGGGTAAAAACTACGATGCCACATTCGAATGGTCGGACAACAGAATTTATTGTTCGGAACTGATCTGGAAAATCTATCAGCGCGGTGCCGGAATCGAAGTAGGCAAACTGGAAAAACTCAAAGATTTTGACCTCAGTAGCGCCGAGGTCAAAAGCAAACTCAAAGAACGTTACGGCAATCAGATCCCTTTGGAGGAAACAGTAATTTCACCGGCATCTATTTTCAATAGTGAGCTTTTGACAACGGTAGCGAGCAACTAATTTAAGACTCGTTCAAGAGGGACAGTGCAGCATTTACAAATACTGAAATTCCTATTTTAAACGCCTTTTCGTCGAGGTTGAACTGAGGATTATGAAGCCCATGTTGAGTCGCATTATCGTTATTATTCGTCCCTACTAACATAAACAAAGCCGGATATTGATAAGAGTAGTAAGCAAAATCTTCTGCTGCCATCCAAATTTCCAAATCCTGTACCACGTCATTCCCCATGTTTGTCTGTATGATATTTTTCACCTGCTGGGTCAATTCAGGGTTGTTGTTCAACGCAGGATAGCCATGTCGAACCTCGACATCCACTGTCGCTCCCAAAGCTACAGGTAATGTTCGCGAAATTTCGGCAACCGTTTCCAACGCTTCTTTACGCCAAGCTTCGTCCATAGTCCGGAAGGTTCCGGCCAGTTTTACTTCTTCAGGGATAACATTAGCTGCCCCCTCACCGATAAAACGACCAAAAGTCAGTACGGATGGGATATCGGGATTCGCCTTACGGCTGACCACTTGCTGTAAGGTCGTGAGCAGTTGTGCAGCGATCATAATTGGATCTATGGCCCGATGTGGTTCAGCAGCATGACCACCACGCCCTTTGATCGTCATATAAAATTCATCACTCGAAGCCATAAACCTTCCTGGTCGTAAGCCTATTTTTCCCAACGGAACACGTGGACTTACGTGCATTCCCAAAATAGCCTTAATCTTTCCACCAAAAGATTCCAATATACCGGAATCCAAAATCTGGATTGCTCCACCGGGAATTTTTTCCTCCGCAGGCTGAAACAGTAATACAATCTTTCCTGAAAATTCAGTTTTATACCCCTTTAAGACAGAGGCTACACCCAATAGATTTGCTGTATGAAAATCGTGTCCACAAGCGTGCATGACGCCTTCATTTTTAGATTTATAGAACACATCATTCTGCTCATGAATAGGTAACGCATCAATGTCAGCCCTTAAAACTACAATAGTATCACTAGGTGATTTTTCGCCCTCCAATAGGGCAACCACACCAGTATTGGCCACAAGTTTAAATGGGATATCGAGTGCGGTTAATTGTTCCTGGATATAGGCACTCGTCTCATATTCCTGAAAAGATAACTCAGGATGCTGATGGATATGCCGACGGATAGCAACGACCTTTGGAAAAATAGCATCAATTTCAGCGTTCAGGTCTTTCAACAAGTCATTCATTATCGAGATATTAGTTAAAAACGATAGTTCTATTATGATAATCTTATATAAATCGTCCAACAAGTTAAGTTAAAAATGTTGTATGCCAAAGCCAAGAGAAGAAATACCAAGTCTATTATCGCCCCCACTAAGCGTCATAATGGCGTCAATATTGTTGCTTTTGGGGCATTGTGATCAGGCTGTTTGATTTTCACAATAATTTGTTTGAATTCTATATATTTTGTATCCATCAATGGAATTATTTTTGTCGACAAATTATCACGATGGAAAAAAACACTAAACCCAGACAATCTTTTGTTCCAACGATACTGGCTTTTGCACTTGTTCCAATTACAGGTCTTGCTACTGATATCTATCTTCCTTCGATGCCTCAAATGGCCTTGGAGTTTGGTCTCAGTGAAAGCCGTATCCAGTTAACACTATCATTGTTTCTAATCAGCTACGGTGTAGCTCAATTCTTTACCGGTGCGCTCGTGGACGCATGGGGTAGATACCGGATCAATCTAATTTCGTTGTTCCTTTTTATCCTTAGTTTTTGGATCACCGCCACCACAAATGATATCTGGACAATTTACTGCATGCGTATTTTGCAGGGTATTCTTTCAGCATTCGTCGTCATTTCCAAACGGGCTTACTTTGTCGATGTGTACGAGGGCGAGCAACGCAAGCACTATCTCAGTATCATGACCATCGTCTGGTCTATTGGACCTATTGTCGCCCCCTTTATTGGTGGATACTTACAAACGCAGTTTGGATGGCGTTCAAATTTTATGGTCCTCGCAGTTTATAGTGCGGTACTTTTTGTCCTGGAATTTATCTTCTCTGGCGAGACAATTAAACAAAGAAAACCGTTACACGTCAACTATCTTATCGGCGAATTTAAAATGATGTTAAAGACAAACGATTTTACTTTTGGCGTGTTGATGTGCGGAATATCTTACGGATTAGTCATGTTTTATAACCTTAGTGGCCCATTTTTTATCGAGCATCAATTGGGTTACGGAGCAATCACGACAGGCTACACCTCACTTATCATGGGATTAGCTTGGATGTGCGGTGGTTTTATTGGAAAAGCGCTGATCAAAAGAGCCTTAATACCGAAGTTGCGAATTGCTAATTTTATTCAGATTATCCTGGTATTATTGATGATTGTGGTATCCCCTTATCAGACAAATTTATATACACTGACTTTCTTCGCATTTGCGGTACATTGTTCCGCCGGATTTATATTCAATAATTATTTCAGTTATTGTTTGGGTCGATTCCCATTGTCAGCAGGAATAGCCGGCGGATTGGTCGGTGGAATTACTTACCTGTTAACGTCCTCCCTGAGTTACGGTACAGTCAGTTTAATAAACCCCTCTTCTCAACTTGAAATCGGATTGGGATACGCTGTATTTGCGGCTTTGGGGCTGCTCACACTTTTTTTTATCAGTAAGCTAGCTAAAACGAATAGGCTATAGCTAAAACACATAAAAGACTTTGTCGATTTTAAGCTACACAATCCAATAAGGTTGCTAATTTATTTTCAGGTGAAGTTTAAAACAGCTATATTTGTACTATCATAATTTAGGTTTATAATTGGTTATTGAAGGTTTTCATTCTCCCCGTTTGAAAACCTTTTTTTATTGATTCGTTTTTTTATTAAGGTATTAATGAACTCGCTACGCCTGGTTTATTGGCCAGAAAGAACCTTCAGTTGATTTTCATGGTTGTTGGTGCTTGTGAGCCCTTAATTATTTTTAACACTAAATTTCTCGATATAGGTACGTGGACTTTCTTTATAGAATTTCTTAAAGGTTTTACTAAAATATTTTGGGTCATTGAAGCCTACTTGATAAGCAACTTCGCTAATACTCAATTCACTATTATTCAACAGTATTTGTGCTGCTTTTTTCAGACGTACCATATTGATAAATTCAACCAGATTCAAACCAGTTTGCTGTTTTATCTTACGGTATAAAACTGATCGGCTCACGCCTATAGCCTTCGTCAGCTCCTGCACACCGAAATCCTCGCAGCCTAGGTTTTCCTCCACAATACGCAATACCTGATCCAAAAAGCGTGTTCTTTCGGTAGTCTCTGTCCCCTGTCCTCCCAAAAGATAATTTTGAACAAATTTTTCCTCCAAACGTTTTCTCGTCTGTATGATGTTTGATATTTTCTGAATCAAATGTGGCATACTGAACGGTTTGGTAATATAATCATCAGTTCCCACTTCGAAAGCCTCGGTGATATAGGGGTCTGCGGTTCGCGCCGTCAATAAAATAACCGGAATGTGATTAGTGCTATTATCATTCTTTATTTGTTGCAACAGTGTTATACCATCACAGTTTGGCATCGTCACATCTGAAATAATAATATCCGGTTGTTTGGCGTGAACCAATGCCAGCGCCTCGTTTCCATCGTTTGCTTCTAAAACCACATATTTCTTGCGTAGGTTTTCGCAAAGAAAACATCTCAGCTCGACATTATCTTCGGCAACAAGAATAATCGGCTTCTCATCTGCTGTCCGGTCATTTTCAACTTCCACAAGCTCCTGATCATCGACCAATTGAGCAGACTGTTCAGAGACATTCGTTTCTTCAATTCCGCTTAACATATCGGTTGTAAATGAAGCATCTATATGTACATTCTGCTGCGGCAGACTGATCCGAAAGACTGTATTATAAGCTAAAGGTTCTGCGGCCATATTACTTTCAACAGTTAACAAGCCGCCATGTAAATGGATAATGGACCTTGACAATGCAAGTCCTATACCACTACTAGTGGCCACAAAACCCTCGGTGTATGCCTGATAGAATTGTTCAAATACAAAGGGTATATCTTTTGCGGGGATGCCTCTGCCGGAATCCCAGACGGAAACAAGTAATTTAGCCGTATCGCCATTACCATCAAGTTCAACTTGTACTTTTATCCGTCCCCCCTTATCGGTAAATTTAAAGGCATTGTAAATCAAATTGACAAGCACTTTCTCAAACTGCTCAGGATCAAAATATGCATGGTAATCGGTGGAAATATTATTCTCAAGAAAAAACTGGATATTATTCTTCTCTGCTATAAAATGGAAGTTTAATAAAACATTTTTAAGATATTCGGATACAAGAACTTTCTGACTGTGCAGTTCCATTTTTCCGCCTTCATGTTTCCGGAAATCAAGTAGCTGATTGACCAAATTCATCAAGCGATCGGCATTTCGTGTGGCGTAGCCCAGATGTTCCTGTGCATAGTCAGATAGCGAATGATCCGTTTTCAATTGATTCAATGGTCCTATAATCAAAGACAGGGGTGTACGGAATTCATGCGAGATATTTGTAAAGAAATTCAGTTTGGCTTCATGCAGTTCCTCCTGCTTCTCGGAAGCAATCTTTCGGATCAAAAGATCACGTTTTAGTTTATTTCTACCATGAAAAAAACGGATAATCAGGAACACAATAAAACCCAAAATCAAGAAATAACCTGTATAAGCCCACCATGTTTTCCAAGGTGCTGGGAGAATTCTTATTTTTAAAACCCGCGCCTTTTCATTCCAGATACCGTCATTATTTGCCCCTTTTATCCAGAGTTCATAATTCCCCGGATCCAAGTTTGTATAGGTAGCGACTGGATTGGTGACATAATTCCATTCCTGATCAAAACCTTTTAAATAATAGGCATAGTTATTTTTTTCAGGATGAACATAATTTAACACGCTGAATTCAAGACTGAATACATTCTGATTGTGATCTAATACCAATTCATCCATCATGGATATGTCTTTGGGGATTACACCGTCTATTCCGGGTCTAATGGTACGATTAAACAATTTAAGATCAGTAAACTGTATCGGCGGAACATAGCTATTGACGCTAAGGCTGTCTGGATTGAATAGGGTAAAACCAGAAAAGCTACCAAAAGCAAATTTTCCGTCCCGCAGTATGGTGGCTGCATTTTGAATATATTCATTACCAGGCAAACCATCCACTTTTGTATAACTTCTAACACTTCCTGCTTGCGGATCGAAACAGGTAATCCCTGTGTTTGTGCTTAGCCACAATTTGTTCTTTAGATCACTCAGAATACCAAAAACATTATTGACTGGAAGGCCATTTTGTTCATTGAAACGTTTAAAGGCTTTCTTTTCGGGCAGATAGCGATTTAAACCTCCCATATAGGTTCCAATCCAGATTTGTCCTTTTCTATCTTCGTGAATACTAATAATATCGTTACCACTGATCGACAGCGAGTCATTTTTGTGATTCAAAAACGATATGAACTTATCGGTACCTGCTATTTTAAGATTTAGTCCATTAGAAGTACCGATCCATAAATTACCTCTGGAATCCTCCATGAGTGCTCTGACCATATTTGAGCTCAACTGTTTACCGGCAACGTTGAAGGTCTGGAAATAACCGGGTTTTTGATTTTTCCGCTGCACCTGCAAACCGCCACCAAATGTTCCGATCCAAATATCGCCCTGGCGATCCTCCAGTAGTGCATACACGTTATTATTAGCAAGCCCATTTGCCACATTTGGATCAAAACGAAAATGTTCGTAGGTCTGCTGCCCTTTACGCCTTAAATTTAATCCACCATCATAAGTGCCGACCCATAAATTACCCTCCCGATCGCGACAGATAGACTTTACATTATTATGGCTTAGGCTTCCCGCACTACTTTTATCATGTCGCTCGTTAAAAAATGAACTCGTATGTCGGTTGAAATAATTCAATCCACCACCCTCTGTCCCAATGACTAGCTCGCCATTTGGATTCTCTAAAAAAGCACTGACAACATTGTAGCTCAAGCTATTTCGTCGAGATTGATGGGTGAAATTTTGGAAATTGGGGATATCTTTATCGTAGATATTAATCCCGCCAAAATAAGTACCGATCCAGATAGACCCTCTTTTATCCTGAAATATCGGTCGAATGGAGTTGTTACTCAAACTATTGGGATTGTTATCGTCAGCCTGTATAAATAATATTTTCCCGTTTCGGTATAAATAAAGGCCATTGAATGTTCCAATCCAGATGCTCCCATCGTCAGCCTTCTTCAAAGAGCGTACATCCTGATTTGCCAAATTTGCAGCAGGACTGTCATCAGTATTCAAAGAAGATACCTCTCCTGTATTTTCATTGATTATTTTTATGCCGTTGTATTTTGTTCCTACCCAAAAAACACCGGGAGCAAATTCCAGAACGGCCTGAAATCGTTGATTTACTATATTAACCAATCCTTTCTGATTGAAATAGGTCCGCAACACTTTCAATCTATTGCCATCCCTGGAAGCTGACTGCATCAGCACAATTGCATCATCTGTACAAAACCATAATCTTTTCTTCCCGTCCTCGTATATCGTTCTAAAATTTCTAAAATACGAGCGGCCATTGCTCCCTTCAACCGTAATTTCATTGAAAACAAGCTCCGCCTCCAAATGAGCACCTTCTTTTATCCGATATAATCCAACATTCGTAGCAATCCAAATTACACCATTTGAATCTTGGAAAATTTGATGCACATTCACTTCTATTTTCCCACTTGTGCTCTCAACGACTGGCAAAGGAATACGTGTAAAATTATCTGCATTCCGATTGTATAAATTAAGGCCGCCTGTTGTCCCTACCCAAAGTCGCTGTTTCTTGTCCTGGGTAATTGCTTGTATAAAATTATGTTCCAGGGAAAGGCTATCCTGCGGATTGCTTCTATAAATTGTAAACTTACGTGCATCATATTTATTCAGGCCATCACGGGTACCAATCCACATAAAGCCCAGGTGATCTTGTTCGATAGCAAAAACACTCCCTTGTGATAAACCTTCGTTTACATCAAGATGTAAAAAACGATAGTTCTTCTCCTGTGCATTAGAAATAGAAAGGACAAACAGCGTACTAAAAACCCAAAGTATACAAATACGTAATGGCATCATGAGGAATATAATTGAAATTGGATACGATAAAAATAATCATTCCATTCTATAAACACCAATAGTTATTTATTTAATCTATCGTTCAATTGTTGCCCATAAAGTGACTCTAAGAGCAATTTTTTATTTTGATTTTCCCAAAAACCGGCAGTCCTGTCTTTAAACCGGCCATGATTGCTTTCGCCATTCACCCCTATTGCAAAATTTTGCCCCGAAGCCCAAGGTTGTTGTACGGCCGCACTCTTGACTTTGCAATTCCACAATACCTGTGTCACGCCGGCCCAACCGTGTCCACTCCCCCAGTTACCGCGATCCTGAACATTAATCTCGCCATCGGTTGTAATCTGATCGTACAGGGTGCCTACCGCCCAACGATGATGTGGTCCAATATCCGCATGGGTATTCGTTGCAGTGGACAAGCTAAAAACATTTGGCCCCAAAGTTCTTGCTCCCGTGACATAGTCATGCCGCCCTTCTGTGGTATATAATTGTCTAAATAAATTGAGTTGACCATTGTTATTGAATGAATACCTACGTCCCCCGGTAATTTGAGATTTGGGATCCAGGCATTTCGAATTGATAACGGATGTTTGTTTTGCAAAGGCTCCCAAGCTTACTGCCGCATAACCAAAATAGCGTGCGGTAATGTTCCGTACCCATGCATTCTCAATTTTATCAAACTCAATAGCGATCCAAGCATGGTTTTCGTCTGTTTCGTTGGCAAATTCGGATTCAAAACGTAGATTTTCAACCCCCACTTCCTGAATACGTCCCGCAAACTTAAAAGGTACGACAGAGACTTTACCAAACTGTGGATCTATGGCCATGACAACTGGATTATCTAAAAACAGCGTGTCTCCACTAATGGAAGTGATAACACGTTCAAATTTTAGTTTATATTCCTTAGTTGTCCATTGTTTTGTTCCTTCCCTTGCTATTATTTGATCCATTTTGACCGCTTTAATCCACGCCGCATTGAGTTCATAAGAAAGGAGTACTGGTGCCCCTTTCTGAAAATCACGACTATCATCGACAACGACATACTTACTTCCGACAGGTATATATATTGCTTCAAGCATTTGTGCTTTAGCCTGATCTTCGACATAGTTTCCGTCACCAGAAATTTTCAATAAGCTACGTTGTTGCTTTCCTGTTGCACGCAATAAGGTTTCACCTTCCGCATCCCCTTCTCCTCTCAACACAATACCACTCGATTTGATCAGTAGACTTCCTGGTATATTGTAAATTCCTTTTTTCAGCGTTATCGCCCCTCTATATCCGTTTTTATCAAGGGTTTTGTTTGAGATTTCATCGATGGCACGTTGTATCATCTGTTGATCAGTTCCATCTGCTGTAGGATGTAACGAAATAGCGCTGGCTACAGTGGGGAGCTGTCGATTTCCTTGATGATAACCAACCCGACTGAAATCAGGGATGATATTTCCCCTATCATCCGGGAAATAGATGAGTTTACCCTCGGGGTCTTTTCGAACCAGGCTAGACTGTGCCCGTCCCGAACGCAAGTTTTCCTCCCGAAGCAAGGCTTCTAAAAAATAGTAATCTGCGTAACTTAATGGCTTATCTACTTCGGTATTGGAGGGTTTTGACCCTGTACTATGCAGTAAAATAAACCCTTTATTTTTATTTGGAGGGGACATATAGTGGTCAATCAGATTAGACATTATTGTCTGCGCTTTGCTCAAATAGTCTTTTCCCTGATTGCTGAATGTACTCAACTCCAATAATCCCGACGCGATCACGGTGGCAGCTGAAACATCCCTCGGTTCATTCGGAATATGAGGTGCATCGAAATCCCAATAAGGGATTAAATCCTTAGGCATACGTGGATGGCCAAAAAGCCAGTGCGCAACCTTCTCAGCTTGCTGCAGGTATTTTGGATCGCCGGTCTCACGATAGCACATGGTATAACCATAGAGCGCCCATGCTTCTCCCCGAGCCCAGGTAGACTCATCACTAAATCCTTGATGTGTATTTTTGTGCTGTACTTCACCTGTCGCAGGATTATAGTCAATAACATGGTAGGTGCTATAGTCCGACCTAAAGTGGTTTTTCATTGTCGTGTTTGCATGACTTACAGCGATATGATAATAGCTAGAGTCCCCGGTCAATTTTGTTGCTTCAAAAAGCAATTCCAGATTGAGCATGTTATCAATAATGACCGGAAAATCCCAACGATGGCTATTATGATCCCAAGAACGGATGCATCCGACCTTAGGATTAAAGCGTGTTGCCAAAGTTTTAGCGGATTGGATAATGACATCCCGATAATGTGCATTGGCCGTAAGACGATAACCGTTACCAACACTACAGAAAATCTTAAAGCCCATATCATGGGTTTTCCCATTATACTGTTCGCCTTCTATACCTCCGGTCAATTCACCCGCCAGTTCTTTCCATTTATGTTTTCCGGATTTCTCGTATAAATACCATAAAACCCCAGGATAAAAACCACTGGTCCAATCGCCACGTTTAACGGCCACCAACTCGTTATTTTCGGAGAGTGTACGTGGAGATGCTAATGTAGAATCAGCTTTTTTTAGCACCTGTAGCTCTTTATAGAGCAATTGCGACTGTCGATCCGCAAGATCCCAGGCTTTTTTCAATTGGTTTGCGTTCTGCGCTTTTGTTTCCTGAATGCCACAAAAGATAGTTGTCAAGCTCAGTATCGAAATAATAAATCGCCTTTTTGGGATAAAACGACTCGAAACATCTCCATGTTTTGACAGCAGCATATTCATATTGAAAATCATATTACATTTAGGTTTGTTTAAGTAAAAGGTTAATTGGTAAGATTTATAGCTGGATAAAAATGGTCTTCCAGCATTACAACCATATTAAAGGATTACGGATGGGCAAGTTGCGAATGACCTCTTCCTCCTTGGGATTATGATCGAGCTCAGCCCAAAGTTTCAGATAGCTGCTGTCTTGGTAAGCGGTTGCAGCAAAGATAAGAGCAGGTTGAGCAATAGGCCATTGCTCCCAGTACATCACGTCTTTTTGATAAGGCCATTTGTTCTTATCACTGATATAAGGTATCATAAAATCCACCCCTTTTTTGATTGTACGTCCATCGGGTAACGTATATTGCCATAGCGGTTCATTTGTTGTAGACAGGATATGGCAGATCATGGTCATGGCATCTAGATTAAATAGGGAATATCCAAAGGGCTTGGTCCGTTGAAGCTCCCGGGGAAAGCTACCATCTTTTTCCATCTGGCTGGGTAATAAAATTTGCTGGTAGCGTTCAGCACACATCTTGAGCAAAGCTGTATCCTGCACTAGACTGGCAAAGGATGCCACCTGCATCACCCAACAGGTACCATGATTGTTTGCTGCATTCATTTCGTCTTTACCGTATTGGTGTTCAGTCAACCAGCGCAGATATGTTGCAAACCAACGATGGATGGCATCTTTGGTTGACTGTGGAAAGTTTGGATCATTTTCGAGCACTTTTACGCCCTGCGCAACTTCCATTAAATGAATGGTATCAATAATGCCTATACCGCGACCTGTAAATCGTCCTTGTACAGCTTGGGCATACAGCAGATTTGGATTCATCATCGTCTCCGAGTCGACAAACCAAGCTTGCAAATGAACCAAGGCCTGCTGCACATATTTTTTATCCGGATTCAAACGGTAGGCCGAAGCTAGGGCGCCGATAATTTGGCTAAAACGGATCATGGCTTTTCGATGCTCAACAAAGTTGGCTGGATTGCTCATACCATCCCGTTGGACATAGGGCGCACCCGCATCCATTGGATCTGGCCACCAATAGTCGCCTTCCGAGTAAAAGTCATGAATACCACCGCTACTTCGAACTGCAGGGTAAGCCGTCACGGTCAGGGGCTTTTGCTTCATGGCCCATTTTGATTGCTTTTTTATAATAGGACGCAAAACCGTCACGATTTTACTCTTGAAAAATCCATTGGGTTCATTCGCCCCAGCGAACAGGGGGAGCAGCACAATCCCAATAAATGTGCACGCTAGTCTGAAGATTGATTGTAAATTCATTTCCTTAGATTTTTATGAGCTATATCGGGATAATGCGGTACTCCTTGCCCTTGACTGTTTGAAATTCAATTTCAAAAGTTTCTTTGGTTGATAAAGGCGATAATTTTTCGCGGTCAAGGATATGGTATTTCAATGAACTTGGTTTGTATAGCAATTCATTTTCAGCCCCATTGACTTTATTCCCATTCGTTCCAATTACTTTCACTGGCATAGAGGTCCGCAACTTGCATATTCCACCTATATTGGAAACGATGCGTGTCTGTTGCAATTTATTATCCTTCCAATCGATGTCTACCGTAAAGTTTCCCCTGGCTTTAATTCCCTTAATATGCCCTGTCGACCATTCATCAGGCAGCGCTGGCAATAGATGAATAGCACCATCGTGACTTTGCAAAAGCATTTCAGTCATTCCGGCCGTTGCGCCAAAATTGCCGTCGATCTGAAAAGGAGGATGTGCATCAAATAAGTTTGGATAAGCACCACCACCGCTCATCTGAGCGCGATCCAGTTTGGGATCAATAAAGTTCAGCGCATCCTTAAGTATTTTATAGGCGTGGTTTCCATCCTGTAATCTTGCCCACCAATTTGTTTTCCATGCCATCGACCAACCTGTACTCACGTCACCGCGCAAAAGCAGTGATTTTTTTGCCGCAGCGGCCAATTCACTATTTTCTGTAACGCTAATCTGGTTACCAGGATAGAGTCCGAAAAGATGCGAAATATGTCTATGCTGATCTTTGGGATCATCCCAATCTTTAAACCATTCTTGCAGTTGACCATATTGTCCAACCTGATAGGGATATAATTTTGCACTCGCCTGTTCCAATGTCGATTTAAACTCAGGGTCGATCTGCAGTACATCGCAAGAGCGAATAACCGCAGTAAATAGCTCGCGGATAATTGCCATATCCATCGTGGATGCCATGGTCAATTGATATTCCTTTCCTGCTATTTTAATTGTATTTTCAGGCGATGTAGAAGGATTTGTTATCAAATATTTATTTTCAGGATCAGCGATCAGCCAATGTAACATAAACTGAGCCGCCCCCTTCATCAGTGGATAGGCTTTATCTTGGAGAAAAGATTTATCTCCTGTAAAGCGATAATGCTCCCACAGATGTGTGCTGAACCACGCGGCGGCCATTGGCCATGCAGACCATCGTGGCATACCTTTAGGATCCCAGTCATAGCCTCCTGGAGGAGAGGTCTTGGCCCACAGGTCCGAATTATGGTGAACTACCCAGCCTTCCTTTATATTGTAATTTACAGCGGCAGTTTGCGCTCCATTGACCGCCAGTTCCTCCATAAAATCAAATAGTGGCTGATGGCATTCGGACAAGTTGGTATTTTCTGCCAACCAATAATTCATTTCGGTATTGATATTCGTGGTGTAATTACTTCCCCAAGGCGGCTGTACATGATCATTCCAAATCCCCTGTAAATTGGCGGGTCTTCCACCTTGTCTCGAACTTGCGATCAGCAAGTAACGTCCAAAATGATAATACAAAGTCAGTAAATCCAGATCTGTAGGACCTTTGGAAAATTGCATAATCCGCTGATCGGTCGGTAAACTTGCATGTGTTGAAATTCCAGCCAGTTCAAAATCTACCCTGTTAAACAGCGATCTATAATCCTTCTGATGATCAGCAAGCAGTGTTGTAAAGTTTTTTACCGTGACCTGTTTCATTAAACTGTTAACTGTCGCCTTTACATCTTTTCCAGCTTGGCTCGGCGATTTGTCGAAACCATTAAAACTGGTCGCTTCTGTCAGTAATAATAGTACCTCATCAGCACCAATGATACGAAGCTTATCCTTTTCTTGCTGTACCTTCCCTCCTTTTGCCTGTACTTTAACACGCATTTCGAAAGTCATCCCCTTTCCCTCAATGCTATCGTAAACCACCTGTTTAGGTTCGTAATCCCGATTAGCCACAAAACTGGGGGCTTTACCCACAAGGCTTAGTACATCATTGCCGAGTGCTGAAACGGTACTTTTCAGTTTACTGGTCATGGACAGATCCAAAGTGATCGATTTAGCTTTATTTGCTTTTAAGCGAATGACCAAAGCTTTGTCAGGGTAGCTGACAAAGCTCTCTCTTTGATATTGAACACCTTGATAAGTATAACTTACCGTACTTACCGCCCCTTCCAAATCCAAATCTCTCCGGTAAGCTTTTACCTCTTTCTCCTCTTGATGAAAATCCAGCCACAGATCACCCATGGGTAAATAACGTGCTGAATAAGGGCCTTGCATTTTCTTCCAGAGCACAGCAGCCTCTTCATATTTCCCAGCTAAAATAGCTTCACGTACTGATGGTAAAATTTGCGGACCATTGGGGTTGTTTCCAGCCTCAGGTTCGCCAGACCATAGGGTATTATCATTAATCTGAAAACGATCCCTGCTCACCCCGCCAAAGACCATTGCTCCAGTCGTACCGTTACCCAAAGGTAGTGCCTCCTCCCAATATGCAGCAGGTTTATCATACCACAGTTGGCGCTTCTTTTGTTTATGTTGTGCATGACCACAGGTAACAGTGGACATTATCCCGAGCAAAAGAAAAAAGCTCAAATTAGTGTTTAATTTTATCATCTCACTATTTTTCAATTGTCAACAAAGTACTTTTTGATTCGTCCATCCGTCCGGACACAACTGCTTTTCCTGCGGATAAGCGAAGCCGTATCAGGGCTCTTCCATTGTATGCCTGTACTTTTCTCGCCCCTATGGATGTTCCCTGATCAATGATCAGCTCACCATCTCCTGTAGCATCAAAATAGATCCAGTTTTTGGCATCCAGACAAAGAATACCATCTTTATCCAATACCTTGGCCTGCACCGTTATGATATCATCCTCCCGTGCAATTTCTTCAACCTGCAATTTCGCAGGTTTGCCCCAACGTTGTGTCTGATACACTTGTTCAATCTGATCTGTCATAAGCTCCTTACCATTTTTGGTAACAGCTTTGATCTGATTTTTTCCCTCACGTAACTTCACCATCCAACGCAATCCGGCAGCGGGGAAATCTTGGCTATTTCTTTTCTTTACCCCCTGACTTTCGCCATTGACAAATAGTTCGACCTCCTTTGCATTGGAATATACTTTGATCATCTTTGCCTCATCCGCCCCGCCCCAACGAACAGGCCAAGAGTGTCCGTAGATATGGAGCATGGGTTTTGAAGTCCAATACGATTGAAATACGTAATAGGATTCCTTCTTCGTAAAATCGCGTTCGACAACACCCTTCTGATTGACATAGGGAACCGGATTATCTGGACGAACAGGTGTCGAAAAATCTTTAAAGGGCCAATACGCGGTACCCGTAAGCCAAGGCATGGTTTCCTGCTCCTTGAGGTGCCAATCGATCAAATTACAGATATAGCTTTCACTCCAGTCCCCATCCTTGGAAACTCTTGCATCACCACCCACGAGGGATGCATCGCCAGCCCGTTCATCGGTGGTACCATCGCCTTCTATTTTGGCTAGTGCGCGATCCGGATCCTCGGCATGGCGGCGAGCATGACTATCTCCGCCCCATTCCACATGAAGAAAATGTTTGACCTTTTTCATTTCCTCTGCCGAGGCCGTTTTATAGTCTGTATACACTCCACGATACCAACCAGCCCAGATAGAGGGTGAATACACATCAACAATATCTTTACAAAAGTCACAACGTCGTATGGCCGTCTTTCGACTGGGATCCAATTGGTGGGAAAGTAAATGCAATTCACGCATAAATGTCCTGATTTTCTCCTTGTCGAATTCGGGGAAATCGCCGGGCCAATCATTTTCATTACCCAGCCCCCAAATAATGATCGAAGGGTGATTATAGTGCTGCTCAATCATATTTGTCAACATCCGTTTCCCTTGTTGCTGATAGATTTCACCACCCAAGCCACCACGGCACCAAGGGGTTTCCTCCCAAACCAAAATACCAAGACTATCACAGGCTTCGAGAACCCTGCGGCTCTGTTGATAATGACCCAGCCGAATGAAATTGACGCCCATCTCTTTCATCATCGTCATTTCCTGTAAAATCTGTGCATCTGTCATGGCCGCTCCTACAGCAGCATGATCTTCATGACGATGCGTTCCCCGAAGCAAAAGTCTTTTCCCGTTTAATAAAAAGGGGCCATTATCTTTAAATTCTACATGCCGGAAACCAAAAAGGCTCTCTTCTTTAAATGCCTGTCCATTGCTTTTGACGATGGTTACCAAACGATACAAAGCGGGATGATCTGGGCTCCACAATTCAGGTTTTTTAACCGTTAATTTTCCAAAGTCAAGAGATCCTTCCACCGAACGAACAACCGGCGTCTGACGCAGTAGCAATTTACCCGAAGGGTCATAAAGCTGTGTTTCGATATCAAAATTTGAGCTGTTGGATTGTGTTAATAGGCGACCACGGATTTGCAATAGCCCCTGCTTTCCATCTGCATCCACTGTAGGGCTAACAAAGACGTTTTCTAAGGCCGTCTGTGGTACATATTTCAAATTCAGATGGCGATAGATACCTCCATAAAGGTTAAAATCAGATAGGTCTGAGGGAATCATTTCGAGGTCACGCGAGTTATCTACCCGAATTGAAACCGGTATCTTCCCTTTAAACTGTGTTTTATAGGCTTCGTTTTTTTTAAACTGTTCGACAGCCTCAGTAATATCTACTGTCCATTCGTCATAGCCGCCGACATGTTCCCCAACCTTTTGCGTATGGATATAAACCGTAGACTTTTGTCCTGCACCTTCAAAATGAAGCAATGTACGACCATTTGGATAGGGATTTTCTATGGTTAATGTCTTTCTATACCAACCTGGGCCCTGATAATAATTGACAGCTGGATCAACAGCATCTAAGGCATTGTAACAATGAGGCAAACTAACGGTTTGCCATAGTGGAACGGATTCTGGATTGCCCGTCCCGACCGGCCGTACAGCTTCCCAAATCCCCCCAAGATCGCTCTTCAGAAGGTCCCATTCCCGGTCGATTCGCTTTGATTCCTGAGCCTGGAGCTGTAAAGCTCCAAATCCCAATAGCAATGCAAGTATTTTATAAAACTTATTTTCCTTTATCATTAAATATGGTTCTCTTTTCTTAATCTTTGGATTCAGCTTATTCATCCAAGGCTCCGGTTTTCATTTTCTTTGCTGTGGCAGTCTTATCTCTTTCTAGTTTTCCAGCCAACTCAATTTTGATCACAGTTGCGACAGGATCAATCGCCTGTCTGGAAACGTCAATTTTGATCGCATCAGACTGAGATTTCACTTTAAGCGTTTTACCATTCGCTAAAAAACTGGCTTTTAAAACTTTATTTTTTACTGGAAGAACGACCGTTCCATCTTGAGGCCAGTCAAATATGGTCAGGTAAAGCAGGGTCTTGTTGCCCTGTTCCTTCATTGTGCATCTTCCCCACTCAAAGGGTTGCAGCGGGCTGCTTTTGGTTGCATAAATTGCTTCACTGTTTATTTTCATCCACTTGCCTATCGTCGCCAATCTGTCTATGCTTTCCTGTGGAAAGCTTCCATCGGGTTTCGGGCCGACATTGAGCAAATAATTCCCGCCTTTTGATGCGATATCAACCAAATTACGGATCAATGTTTCTGCCGACTTCCATTTATGGTCAGACGTACGAAATCCCCAGGTTCCGTTCATAGTCATACAAGTTTCCCAATGCTTTCCTTCCAATTCACTCCAATCTGGAATTTTCTGTTCTGGCGTCTTTGTATCCCCCGGAAAATTTGGTCTTTTCAAACGATCATTGGTAATAATATTGGGTTGCAGGCGCAGTTGTTCCTGTAACATGCTTGCAGCTTCATCAGTCATATTTGTTGGCGTATCCCACCACAAGACGGAAATATCACCATAATTACTCAAAAGTTCTTTCACCTGTGGTACAGATACATTTTTGATATAGTCATCAAAACTCGCAGTTTCTTGCTTTGGGTCCCAATGGCCTTTATGCGCTAAGGTATAGGCATCTATTTTAGCCGAGTCCGGATTGGCCCAGCCTTCTCGCATTACCTTTCGCGCTGCCGAACCTCCAGGATTATTCCAATCTTGCGCTTGTGAATAGTAGAAACCCAATTTGACACCATACTTTTTACAGGCTGCGGCCAAAGGCTTTAACAGATCTTTACCATAAGGAGTCGCATCGACCATATTCCATTTGCTGGTTTTGGTTTCGAATAATGCAAAACCGTCGTGATGTTTGGCTGTAATAATGAGGTATTTCATGCCGGCATCTTTCGCCATTCGCACCCATTCGTCGGGATTATATTGTATAGGATTAAACTGGCCCGCCATTGCCTGATATTCGTCAACAGGAATTTTTGAACGGTTCATAATCCATTCCGCTCCACCCCGAGCTTGTTCATGACCACGATAGACACCGCCAAATTGTGCATATACGCCCCAATGGATAAACATACCAAATCTGGCTTCCTCCCACCATTTCATCCGTAGACTATCAGGTAGCTTATTTTCTTGCGCCATCGATGCGCCACTTGAGATTCCTGAGATCAAGAGTATCAGGAATAGTATTTTATACATCTTGAGTTTAGTTTTCATGCCTATAATGGTTATATGTTAGAAACCTTTTGTCTGCGTAAATTTATCATTTCCCAAACTTTTAGCAATATCTACTTCGGACTGCGGTACAGGCCATAAGGTATCCCGCTCAGCAAATAAGCGCATTGCACCATCGGGATCTTTGGTTTTGTCCATGACTTGTTTTATAAGTCCCCAACGTTTTAGATCAAAGTAACGCTGTCCTTCCAGAGCCAATTCAACACGTCGCTCGTGACGGATAATATCGCGAAATTCTTCTTTTGTCAATCCGGAACTAAATTGCAGCAAAGGCATTTTCACATCTGCACGGGATCGTACCTGATTCAATGCATCGACGGCTGTTTGCTCAGGTCCAGCACTTTCGTTTTTTGCTTCTGCATACATCAGCAGAATATCTGCGTAACGAAGAAATACCCAATCTTGATCACTTTGTGTAGCGTAGCTGGTTGGCCATTTGGCTTCATTGATATATTTCCTGGGCAAGAAGCCCCCCTTAACATCCGCTGCTACAGGATCAAAGGCAGAAGAAGCTGTCGTTCCACGCCATACTCCCTGATAGATGATAGATGCCTTCAATCGGGGATCACGATTTTCATAAGGATTTTTCGCATCATATTTGGCAGAAGTATTGATATCCTTACCATCAATACAATAGTAGGAATCAACCAGATACCCCAGCGGCTGCACCGTCATTAAATAGGAATACATCATATCTGCAGGACTATACATATTAGGTGGTAGAAAACGCGCTGAAAACATAATTTCAGGATTACTATTTTGACCAGGTTTTCTAAATAAATCCCGATAGCCACCTTGATAGATCGAAAATTTGTTTTCATCCATGACCATCTTTGCCACTGCGGCAGCTTCAGCCCATTTTTTATTTGTCAATAATACTTTTGCTTTATAACCGAGTGCGGCACCTCTGACAGCATGTCCTTTATATGCGGTGTTTGGCAACTTTTCAATGGCATAATCAAGATCTGCTAAAACAGCCTCTAAAACTTTGCTTTTTTCAGTCCTTCCCAGTCTAGCGCTGGCATCATCCAAACCCAGTGGCTCAAGTGTCAGTGGCACATCACCATAGAGATTAGTCAGTAAAAAATAATAATGCGCACGAATGAAACGGGTTTCGGCTTTATAGCGATCCCGATCCTGCTGGCTCATGCTGGTGATACGGTCTATATTGGCAATCAATTTATTACAGGCTGCGATTGCTTGATAGGAGATTTCATAGCCTTCCGCTTGCATACCGCCTGTCGTTGAGGTCAATCCACCTCTAGAAATTGTATTAAAATTATTGGATGTGCTTGATATGAATGCATCATCAGACAAGCCGTCCCAGAACATGCTTGCCCCACCCCAGCCCCCTCGGGCATTGGAAGAAGATGTAGAATTATACCCCCTACATAAGAATTCATACACGCCCGATAGTGCAAGGTCTGCATCTGCTTGCGTTTTCCAAAAAGTTGATTCAGGTATTTTATCCGTTGGGTTTTTATCTAAGAAATCTTTCGCACAACTGCCCAGCGCTGTCGTAGCCGCCAAACAAAAATATAGATATGTCTTTTTTAGTTTAATTTTCATGATCTCATCAGTTAGAAGGTGATATTTGCACCAAATGCAAAAACTTTATTTTGAGGATGGGTTACATAACGTCCTGAGGTCGCCCCACCACTGGACGATACACCTCTTTCAGGATCTAAACCCGGGAACTTCGAAAAAGTAACCAGATTATCCGCGGCAAAATAAACACGGAGTCCCGAAATACCTGCCTTTGATAATGTATTCTGTGGAATACTGTAACCTATTTGAATATTTTTCAATCGTAAGAAAGATCCATCTTTCAAGAAAAATGTAGAGGCCGTCCGTACATTATTTGCTGCTGGTGAATTGTCTAATCCTACAATCGGCAACGATGCATTTGGATTTTCCGGTGTCCAAGCGTCCATCCATTCTCGCGTGAAAGTCCCACCTTGTCTAAAAGGAACAATTCCCCATTCGCTAACAAATATTTTTTGGCCTTGAGATCCAAAGAAAAATGCCGTAAAATCAAAGTTTTTCCATACTGCGGTAGCATTAAATGAATAATCAAAATCTGGAAATGCCCCAGGTACCACAACGCGGTCATTATTGTCCACCTTGTTATCGCCATCGACATCCGCAAATTTCAAATAGCCAGGTTGCGCTGGGACTTGTTGTTTTGGCGAACTTGCGATCTCTTCCTTCGAGCGAAATATTCCTACACTTTCCAGTAAGTAGAAACTGCCATATGGTAACCCCTCCCGAACAATTGTATTGCCTGAAATACGTTCAGCGCCATATTTTATAACCTTATTGCTATTGGCCTGGATATTACCATTTAATGTTAAGGATACCTCCCCAATTTTTTCACGGTATTGAAGTCCGAGTTCGATCCCCCTATTACGCAAGGTTCCATAATTTACCGTCGGTGCAGTAAGACCGATATAGGAAGGGAATGCTGTCGACGGTGACAGAATATCAGAGGTCACTTTATTGTACCAATCAAAAGAGGCTGTCAACTTATTATTCCAGAATCCAAGATCAATACCAAAATCCAATACTTTGGTACTTTCCCACTTGATGCGTTCATTTGCCATAGCAACCTGACGTGCTCCCTGTTGTAGGGTTTCTTCAAATGGATAGGCAAAAGCAGAGCTGTAAACAGTTTGATAAGGATAGTTTCCGATATTCTGATTCCCGAGGGTTCCGATGGAAGCTCTGAGTTTGACTTCATTGACTGTCTCTTTAAGCCGTTCGCCAAAAAAAGCTTCATCTGAGATCTTCCATCCTGCTGATACAGACGGGAAAAAGGCCCATTTTCGATTTTCGGGAAAACGTGAAGAAGCATCATAACGGGCATTTCCCTCCAACAGGTATTTGCCTTTATAATCATAATTTAACCGACCGTAATAAGATCTTAAAGACCATTCATCAGTCACGCCACTATTTGACTGTTGTCCGGCACCACCACCATCCAATTCAAGCAGGTCTTTATTAGGGAATTGTAATCTGCTACCGAATAATTTTTGCGTCTTGTTATATTCTGCTTGTGTGCCGGCTAATACTTTCAAATTATGGTCTCCAAATGACTTGTCGTAAGTCAGTTGGGTATACCCGACAGGATATACATTGTTATCATCAGTCACCTCCAATCCTTGTCCTCCGACATCCAATTGGCGTGCAGGAAGTGCATCTGGTTTTGCCTGCCACATATACTGATTGATCACTGGTTTGTTTGTATAGTTTTTGTTAAAACTATATGTTAAACCACCGCTGGTTTTCCATTCTAAACCCTCCAATAGCTTTATATTCACAAAGATATTGCCCTGCATAAAGTAATTGTTCAGTCTAGTCAATGCGTTGTCTGCAACCGCAACCGGGTTTTTATTGGGTGACTGAAATGGGTAAGCTCGGGAAGTATATCGGCCGCTTCCATCTGGAAGCACAGGACCATATAACGGAGACTGGCTTATTGTGGACAGGAACTGATCTTCAGCTCCGTTTCTCGGATATTTTCGATCACGATAATTCAATGTAATACTCGAACCAAAACTTATTCTATCGTTGATTTTCGAGTTCAGGTTCAATTGGAGATTATACTTTTTAAAGGAAGTACCAATCATAATATCGGGCTGATCGACATAACCAAGGATGACGTTATAATTGGTCCCATTAGCACCACCACTTAAACTTAAATTATGCGTTTGCACGGGTACAGTTTTAAACACGGCATCCAACCAGTTAAAGTCAGGATAAAGCGTTTTGTCTGTCGCATTTTTATATGCATCAATCATTTCCTGGCTGAACAGCGAATTCGCATTGGTGATGCCTGAATTTTTAGCAGCTTGATTATATAGGGTCATATAATCTACCGAATTATAGACCAAATCAGGTAATGCTGAAGCTTTTGTTATTCCAACATTGTAATCGTAGCTCAGTTGTGCTTTTCCGGATTTACCCTGTTTGGTTGTCACGAGGATCACACCGTTTGCTGCTCTTGCGCCATAGATTGCTGCTGAGGCGGCGTCTTTTAATACCGTAATATTTTCAATCGCCTGTGGATTCAGGTTCTCCAAACTACCGGGAATCCCATCCACAATGACCAATGGTGCGGAAGAAGCACCATAAGATCCTAATCCCCTAACTTGTAAATTCACATTTTCATTACCTGCCTCTCCGGATCCTTGTGTCACACGAAGTCCCGGCATACGCCCTTGAAGTAATTGTGTAGGATTAGTCGCAATTCGTTTATTCAGCACTTTTCCGTCTACTGCAGCAACGGCTCCAGTCAAATTGCTCTTTTTCTGTGTTCCGTAACCTACAACGACGACTTCGTCCATTAGGCTACTTGACTCTTGTAATACTAGATTGATATGATCTTTTTTATCAACAGCTATTTCTGTTTTTTCTCTACCTACCAGTGAAAAAATCAATACATCAATATCCTTGGCAAGAATCTGATAATTGCCGGATACATCTGTAACGGTTCCATTCTTTGCGCCTTTAATCTGTACTGTCACCCCTGCAAGTGGTTCGCCTGCAGGTGAGGTTACTTTTCCGGATATTTTTAGCTGAGACTGTGCAAATACATTTGGTGCAGCCATACTCATCAGCGAAAATAAAAGCAAACCCTTCCCTACCGTTTTGGTTATCGGTGTTATCATAGTTCTCTTGGTTTATGTGGTTATTTTGAACTCAATAAATGAAACCAAATATCAAAAATAGTCGGTCTCTAGAGGGAGATTTTTCGTTCGAATAGGTGGAAAAAATGTCTTTTTTCCTGATTTCCAGCAGAATTAAACGGATTTTGAAGAAAATTAAATTTTCAATCGCTGTTTCATTCTTGACGATGGTATAAAAAAGGTGTTATCTATTCTTAAAAAGAAAATATCAACTTATTTACAAGTTGATATTTTCTTTCATTTAGCTCCAAAGAAGTCTGATATTGCTGTTCTAATACCCCGGATTTTGAGGCAGTAAATTTGTATTACGTGCGATTTCATCCTGAGGAATAGGCATCAGTGCATGAAAATCTTTTACTTTTGGTTGGCTTTCATAGGCTCCCTGCCTAGTAAATGCATCTACTACTTGTCCCCAACGTTTGATATCGTACCATCTTTTCCATTCAAAAGCTAATTCAACACGACGTTCTTCCTGCACTGCTTTTCGAAAGTCTGTCTGCGACATACCCGTTGCCAGGTCGGCAGGATAATTCTGTACGCCCTGTGGCGTATACCTTGCTCTAGCCCGAACAGCATTTATATAGCTATAAGCCTTTTCCGTTGGTCCGCCTTTACTTTCATTTAATGCCTCAGCTGCCATTAAAAGAACTTCGGCATAGCGAAAGATAACATGTTTGATATCGGAGTCAGAGCCATCCGCTCCAGCATTCGTACCCGGATGCAAACACCATTTTGCGGTATGTATACGAGGCCATTTCCACTTCTTATAGGGTGTCATCACTCCTTTTACCGGTGTTTCAGTCAGAAAACTAATTTTCTTTCTGTAATCTTGATCAGAAAAGCTATCATATACACCATTTGATGGTACAATAACGCTCCATCCCAACATATCGGCGTCCCGCACACCAGTCATCGGCGCCGTATAATCTTGGTTGGATGCATTTTCTCCGGTAATTCCCCCCAGAAAATCAACTACCCAAACATGCTCGGTCTGAAAACCAAGATCAGCATCCCATAGACTATTATAATCTTTGACCAGAGCATACTGGTATTTGTTTGCATCATTGATCACAGCCTCAGCCATCTTAGCGGCATCATCCCATTTTTTCAAGACCATATAGACGGAAGCCAACAAAGTCTGAGCGGCTCCTTTGGATGGTCTTGCTTTGTTGTTATTGGCATAGGTATCTGGCAAATTCACTATCGCATATTCACAATCTGCGATGATATTGTCATAAACCTTTGCTGCTGGAGTTTTGCTGATAGCAATTACCTTGCTTGGATCACTGACGAATTCCCCAATATAGGGGATATCCCCAAATAGTTGAACCAAGTGATAGTAATATAGCGCCCGAAGTAACCTCGCTTCGGCAATGAGGGCGGATTTTTTAGCCTCATTCATCGTGACGGCTGGAATACCATCTATTGCGGCGTTTGCAGCGCCAATACCCAGATAAGCGGTTTTCCATACCGCGAGTAGATCCTGATTGCTCGCATCATGTGTAAAACTGTTCAACTGAATCCGACTAGATTGCGTACCAATATCCGCAATATCAATGTCATCACCCAGCAATTGCAGTACCATGGTCAATCGCCGTCCATAAAAATCTGCATTGGCTAAAAGCCCGTAAATCCCCATCACGGAAGCTTCTGCATCCGCTTCCGTCTTAAAATATTGTTTAGGATCCAAAATACTTACCGGTTCCTCGTTCAGTTTGGTACAGGAAAACAAGCTGGTAAAACACAGCGTCGTAAGTATAATACGATATATCGTTATCTTTTTCATGAGCATGAATTATTAACAGGTGCCTTTTTCGAGCATCTAGCTGAAAATTACTGCACCCAGATTATTTATTTTTCATTTAACTACCATCAATAGTACTTAGATGGTTCTTAGTAATGTCAAAACCTTATATTTAAGCCAAGGGTGTACGATTTAATATTGGGGTAGCCCATGTAATCTAATCCGACATTTCGGTTAGAATCCTGATAGCTTACTTCAGGATCAAAACCCGTGTAGTTGGTCCATGTCCATATATTTTGTGCACTGACATATATTCTTAAATATTTTAAATGAATTTTCTCGAGTGACTTTTCTGAAAAATTATAGCCAAGAGCAAGATTCTTTAACCGAAGGTAAGAGCCATCTTCCACCCAGCGCGAGGAAACTTCGGGATTGTTGGTTGAGCTTGCCCTTGGTACGTCAGTATTGGTATTTTCGGGTGTCCAGCGTCGTAGCGCATCCTTTGTAGCATTTCCCTTTCCGGCCATCCAGTCCAGTTCCATTCGTGTGATGTTCAACATATCATTGCCATAACTTCCTTGCATAAAAATATTCAGATCAAAATTCTTATACTTAAAATCATTGTTAAAACCGAAGGTGAAATCAGGATTTGGATTGCCTATAATCGTACGGTCGTCAGCATTGACAACACCATTTGCACCGGCGATCAATTGATTATTTTTATCGCGCCCAAATAAATCCTTATAGCGAATATCTCCAGGTTTCTTATTTGGTTGTGCGCTAAAATCATCGCCCTGCTGATAAATTCCATCTGTCACCCATCCAAAAAATGCGCCGAGTACCTCTCCTTCACGTAGCAGCTGCGAATCCGTTGAAAGCATGTGACCAGGGATCGTATTATATCGAATCTCGCCTCCAGGAAGCTGCAAAATCTTGTTGCGATTGAAACTGATGTTAAAATCTGTTTTCCATCCAAAGGCACCGTTGAGATTGGTTGTCTGCAAACCAAATTCCCAACCTTTGTTTTGTACACTTCCCACATTCTGGAGCGCCGTAGTAAAACCTGAATAGAGCGGCAGTGGCACCTGATACAAGAGATTGATCGTTTTTTTATAATAATAGTCTACTGATAGGTTGATTCGGCTCTTTAGAATACCGATATCTAATCCGGCATCTGTCTGTTTAGTCGTTTCCCAAGTCAGATTCGGGTTGGCGACATTCGTGGGGCGCACTGCGTTAACTGGACTTCCGCCCATTGTTGTCAAGGTAGGTGAAAATCTAGCCAAGGATTGGTAGGAACCAATTTCCGAGTTTCCGGTTTCGCCATAACTTGTTCGCAATTTTAAATTGCTCAGCCAATCGATCGATTTCATAAACGGCTCCTGACTCAGGTTCCAGGCAAGCGCCCCAGAAGGGAAGAAAGCCCATTTATTGTTGTCACCAAACTTCGAGGAACCATCATACCTACCTGTAGCAGTAATAAAGTAACGATTTTTGTAATTGTAGTTTAAACGTCCATAAAATGAAGACATTACCCAGTCTTCAAGATTCGAAGATGCATTTTGATAATTGGAACCAGCACCTAGATTCCAATAGCTAAAGCTGTCTGAGATGAAATTTCGATTATTGGCCTGCCAGGTTTCATTTCTAGAACTCTGATAGGAATAACCAGCCATCGCATTCAGATTATGGTCTTCGTGAATGGTTTGCGTATAGGTCAGGAAGTTTTCATTGATCAAATTGATATTTTTATGTGCCGCGATCGATCCAACTCCACCGAAATTTCTTCCTTCGACAAGTTCTTTTGAGACATAATTACCTGTACGTTGATTGCTGACCTGTACACCGAAGGTGCTGCGAAAGATCAGATTTTTGAGGATCCCCAACTCCACAAATCCATTCCCCTGAAACAGATCTGTAATCACTTCGTTTTTCCTTTCCATCGCAGCAGCCACCGGATTGTCATGCGGGTCACCGAACTGCTTCAAGGTGTATTTTCCTTCGTCATCGTAAACTCCCTGTGTAGGTTCAAAACGCAAGGCTGCGGAGATCACACCCGCACCTGTCGTTCCGCTACTTCCTTCCTGTGTTCTTACACCGTTTAATTTATTGCGATTAAACAGTAGTCTTGTTCCGATTTTGATGCGATCAGAAACCTTCATCTCTAAATTTGAAGTCCCGGAAAGTCTTCTAAAATCCGAGTTGATCACAGTTCCCTTTTGTCCAAAATGACTGACGGAAGTATAATATCTGATATTGTCACTGCCTCCCGACACGGACACTTGATTATTCAACTGGTTTCCATTTCTAAAAATAAGGTCCTGCCAATCGGTTCCTTCACCCAGGGACCCCGGATCTTTAAATGGTAGATTATTGTTCCCAGCATTCTTATAGGTATCGTTAATATAGGAGGCAAATTCCGACGCATTTAATAGCGAAAGGCGCTTCCCTACTTTCTGTGAAGCAAAGGAATTATTTAATTCAATAATAGGTTTGCCCGAACGTCCCTTTTTCGTTGTTATCATGATCACTCCATTGGCACCTCGGGAGCCATAAATAGCTGTTGCAGAAGCGTCTTTTAACACCTCGATAGATTCGACATCTTCGGGAGCGGGGGCCGAACTACCAGGAAAACCATCAACCACATACAATGGATCACTACTCGCATTGATAGAACTACCGCCCCTAATCCGTACGCGAGGAGCTTTACCGGGCTCTCCATTTGTGCTGGTCACTGAGACCCCAGGCGCTCTTCCCTGTAAAGCTTGTGCAGTACCTGCCAAGGGGAATGCATTAATTTGATTCGCGTTAATGGAAGATACGGAACCTGTTAAATCACTTTTTCGTTGTGTTCCATAACCCACGACGACGACCTCATCCATAAGTGACTCGTTCGATTGTAAGGTGAGCTGTACTGTCTTTTGATTTACAGCAAGTTTGACCTCTTGCCCAGCGTAACCAATGGAAGAAAAAGTTAATGTTGCATTCGCAGGTACCTTTAACATAAACTCACCTTTATCGTTAGTCTGTGTACTCCGGCCTGGGACTCCCTTTACGCTTATAGAAACTCCCTGCAAGGGGGAATTATCTTTGTTGACAACCTTACCTCTGATTTCTGATTCTTCCTGATTGATTTGATGATAGATACCTCTGTCATCGCCTTTAGTTATCCCGAATGATAATCCCGGTGACAAAAATATTGCCATGGAAGCATAGGGAATAAGCGCACAGGGCCCTCTTCTGAAAAGCTTTGATTTCATAATTTTACTGTTTAGTGTTTTTGGGTTTAGTTTTAAATTGATGGATTCACTCCTTGAGCAATTCGTTTGAATCCAAATCTAATTTTTAAAGATTTGATCAAGTCATAGTCGTGTTTTGTTTGGTTATTTGTTTCCAAGGTAATTAAAAAACGAGTAGCCTTCAATGAATTGGGCTATTAAAAATGCGAAAACGATTTCGACTATTTGGTCAAAAAAATAAGCTTAAATGTCTATAATGATATTCATCTGCCGTAGGCATTCTCCCTTTTGCAATAAAATCTATATATTGCTTTTCAAATTAATTTAAAGTGAGGTGTTAGATGGTCTCAAAAAAATATAGCATAGCCTATATCTTTTGGTTTTGTGCTTTTTTTGCTCTTTGTATGAATACTGGTTATTGTCAAACAATCATACCCACAGGCACACCTTTTGTAAAGCAATACAAAAAAAGCCAATACAAAGCGGGAAACCAAAATTGGTCTTTGGCTATTGATCATGAAGGGCGAATCTACAGTGCCAATACAGAGGGTTTATTGCGGTTTGATGGACAATACTGGCGCATGTACCCACTCCCAAACCACTCGACTGTCCGCAGTGTAGCTGTTGATAAAACGGGAAAAGTATACACGGGTGGACGAGGAGAATTTGGCTATTGGACTTCAAAGGCTTTTGGAGAGATGAGTTATCATAGCCTTTCCAAGCTGGTCAAAGACAGAACTTATTTTCCAAACGAGGAAATATGGAAAATTATCGTTGAAGATCATCGTGTATTCTTCCATACTTTCTCCAAAGCCTATATATGGGAGAATAATACAATTAGACCACTTACGGCTAAAGGTGAGCCTTTTTTATTTCCGCATCAACTCAACGATCAACTGTTTTTTGAACAGCTTCCGAGTGGTCTTCATGAATTCAAAGCGGACAAATTGGTCCCTGTACCAGGCAAGGAGATCCTGAAAGACAAAAATGTACTGGCAATATTACCATTTGATAAAAATAATTCTCTTATCGCAACCGCCCACCATGGGCTCTATCTTATGGATTCCAGCGGAAATATCAGGCCTTGGTCAATTCCCGCTAATCCAATACTAAGTCAATCCCAAATCAATAACGGTATCTATTTATTTGGAGGGCAGTATGCGTTTGGAACTATTCAAAATGGCGTAATTATTATTAATAAAAATGGAGAAGTAATCCAACATATCAATAAAAATAACGGACTACAGAACAATACTGTACTCAGCATTGCAAAAGATAAACAACAGAATATCTGGGTAGGGTTGGACAATGGGATTGACCGCATTGAAATCAACTCTTCTTTGTCTTTTTATACCGATTTCGTAGGGAAAATCGGTACAGTCTATACGTCAATTATCTATCAGGGAAAAATTTACTTAGGGACAAATAAGGGCTTATTTGTCAGTGAATGGAAGGGACTAAACAATTACAATTCCTTAGATTTCGTTCAGGTTCCCAATTCAAATGGTCAGGTCTGGACATTGGCCATATTTGGTGCGGAACTGATCTGCGGTCATAACGAAGGAACCTTTAAACTGGTTGACGGTAAATTGGAAAAGATTTCCAAAATTACGGGCGGTTGGATATTCAAACCTATATTCGGTACAAAGAATATTCTTCAGGGGAATTATACAGGACTATCAAAGTTTGTATTTGATGATATGCAGCTTCGATTTGCACAGCAATTTTCCTCGATTAAGGAACCAGTTCGATTCCTTGCCCAAAAAGACAATCATTCATTCTGGATTGGAGATTGGGGACAAGTGCAGCTAATTGATCTTGACCCAAGCTTTCAACAAGCACAAATTCAATTTACATCGAAGCAAGATAGTCTTGCTTCCAAAAGAAGATTTACGGGCATTTACACATTAGAAAACAATCTTGTTTTTGCTACTGACAGTGGATTCATGCAGTTTGATAATATCGTCAAACGCTTTAGTTATGCAAGCGAGTTAAATAATGCATTAGGAAGTTATAAAAATTCAAATAAGGTCATCCCGATCAATACCAACAGCTATTGGTTTATCCAGAAAACAAAAATCGCTAAAGTAGATTTTGATAGTAAAGGAAAGCTTAAAATAGATTCCAATTTACTCAGTCCCTTGCAAGATCGCATGATGAGTAATTATGAAAGTATTCTACCGATCGAAAATCATTATTATCTCATCGGGTTAGACGATGGTTTTGCGATTTATCGGAATTCAGGTCAAGATCATAAATACGTATTGCCTCCGCCCCAGATTGCGCAATTGACCAATCTCACAACCGGAGAAACAATCATACCAAATGGAGATCTTAGGTTGGCTTCATCCGAGAATAACCTCAGGGTGAGTTTCTCAAGCTCCTATTACTCTTCTTCCCCCTTACAATATCAGTATTACTTAGAAGGGTATTCAGATAAATGGTCGGACTGGAGTGAAACAGCATATCAAGATTTCACAAACCTACCTTATGGACATTTTGAAATTAAGATAAGAGCTAGAACCAATACCGGCTTGACTTCCGAAATACGGACAATATCTTTTACAATTAAATATCCCTGGTACCTATCATGGTGGGCAAAAATCTGCTATATCTTGATGGTTACGGGATTGATCTATCTTATTTATAATTTCAATCTTCAACGAGAAAGAAAGAGACAGTTTCAAGCGAAGCGAAAATGGCTGGAAGAAAAGAAAATTGCGTTGGAAAGAGATGCCGAACAACAGGAGAAGGAATGGATTAAATTAAAGAACCAACAGTTGGAAGCTCAGCTCAGCCTAAAGAATAAGGAGCTGGCCAATGCTGCGCTCAATATCGTTTATAAAAATGAAATGTTGAATAATCTACATGATGAACTCAAACAGCTCAAAGATGCCGAAGGAAACAAACTCAGTTCTGACGAATTGAAAAAAATAAATAAGTTAATTGAAGACGCGCATAACGACGATCGTGACTGGCATATTTTTGAGAAAAGTTTTAATGAATCACATGAGAATTTCTTTAAAAAATTAAAGCAGGAGTTTCCGGATCTCGTTCCCAATGATCTAAAACTATGTGCTTATTTACGGCTCAATATGTCCAGTAAAGAGATTGCTTCACTACTCAACATTAGTACGCGAGGTGTAGAGATCAGACGCTACCGTTTGCGCAAAAAACTGGGCATACCAACAGACAAAAACCTGTCCGAATTTCTGTTGGAACGTTAAAATTTCGCTACATAGACTACATCATTACCACACAAGCGCTTTAGTGTAAAAACAACACTAAAGCGCTCTTTTTTTTTCACAAAAATAAACATTAAACAACTCAATAACAACACATTAAAACTGAACTAAAATTACATTGAGAAAGTACAAATACAGTGTAGTAGTGATGTGCAAACGTTAAATTTTGGCAAACTTGTACTACATCAACATATTTGCTGAGGGAATAACCAATTGAATTTTTAAACAAACACCAAAATTTTACGATATGAGGAATCTATCCGCATTATTTTTGACATCCATGGTCGTCTCGGTTGCCTATGGACAAACTTCTATACAAGGAGTGGTCAAAGATGGTTCCAGCATGATATCCATGCCAGGGGTCACCATTAGTATCAAGGGGAAAGCAGCATCTACCAAAACCGACGCAACGGGTAAATTTCAAATCAACGCCTCTCCTACCGACTCTTTAGTTTTCAATTTTCTAGGCTACCGCACACAAACGGTATACATCGGAAACCAAACGCAACTTAATGTTTTTCTAGAGAACGAGAATAAAGCGTTGGAGGAGGTTGTCGTCATCGGTTATGGTACGCAGAAAAAAGCCGATCTCACCGGATCAATTAGCTCATTGAAATCTTCGGATATTGCCAAACAACCAGCGATGTCAGCAATGCAATCCATTCAGGGTAAAGCGGCGGGATTAAATATTATAGCCAATGAAGCTCCGGGTTCATCTCCAAATGTCATTATCAGAGGTTTGGGAACAGCTTTGGGTGGAAGAAATCCATTATATATCGTTGATGGTATTGCACAAACGGACATCAACAACATCAACCCTTCGGATATCGAATCAATGGATGTGTTGAAAGATGCTTCTTCGGCTTCTATCTATGGTTTAAGAGCTGCGAATGGTGTCATTATCGTTACAACAAAAAAAGGTAAGGCTGGCACTGTTAATATCAATTATGAAAGCTTTGCGGGAATGAAGAAAATTCTCAACCGTGTTAAAATGGCTAATTCAGAACAATTCACCACTTTTGCGAATGAATTTTTAGAATCAGTCAATAAACCTGGTAGTTATAGATTAAAAACAGGACAAGCTACAAATACAGACTGGTTTGACGAAATTTTAAAAACAGGTAGCGTTTTTAACAATGCGATAAATATTTCCGGGGGCTCAGAAACGATTGATTACTTTGTCTCTGCAAATAACTATACAGAAAACGGTATTCTGGAAGGGTCAAAATTTACTCGTAATACGATACGGAACAATAATGTTTACAAATTATTGAATAATCGTCTTAAGTTTAGTCAAAATGTAAATTTGACGTTAACCAAAGCTACGCCAAAACCATATAGTGCATTTAGTACAGCTTACAGACAGTCACCGTTGGTACCTGTAATGTATGGTAATGGAAGATACGGTACAAATAGTGTCAATATCAATACAGGCATAGTTGGTATTGAAACTGCACCTGGCGAGAGCTTAGGCAATCTAAACTCCCAGGGGAATCCGGTATATGAAGTTCTTCGTCAGAATCAACTGACAAATACTTTGCGTTTACAGGGTAGCTTTGAAGGTGAATTTAAAATTACAGACTATCTTAAAATAAATTCACGTATTGGTGGCAATAAGTTTTATTCAAAGGACAGACAATTTGTAAACATCAAAGAAAATTATCTTAATGCTAATCCTCTAAAAACAGAGGCTGATTTTTATAAAGAGAAAGCCGATGGAAAGCCCGGGAATATAACTTTTGCGAATAATAGTCTAAAATATGAAAACCTTGAACAATTTCGATGGTCATGGGAAAACTTCCTGACATTTAACAAGACATTTGATAAGCACAATATCGAAGCTGTGGTGGGTATGTCTCGTGAGAAATATGATATTAACAGTATGAATAGCCAAACAGGCTACAGTGTACCGGAGCAAGAACAGTATTGGAACATTGATTTGGCTTCCGACGAATACGAACTGATTAGCCGTCAAACTTATTATACTCCACGTGCATTAGCTTCGTATTTTGGTCGAGTACAATACAATTATGATAGTCGATATTACTTCACAGGAACAATTCGTCGAGATGGATCCAGCGTATTTAAAAATACGGGTAAGTATTGGGGAACATTTCCTTCTCTAGGATTTGGATGGAATATTTCTAATGAGGAATTTATGAAGGACGCCTCATGGATTAATTTACTAAAAATTCGCGGAAACTGGGGGAAATTAGGGAATCAAGATATTCCACTTAATGTTTCTACAATCATGAATAGTCCAGGTGCATCTAATTACAACTATGTCTTTGGTCCAGAACAGAATTTGGTATATGGTAGTGCCTATGGTACTCCCGCAGTAGACCTCACCTGGGAAGTAACCCGTGAAACTGGAGCCGGTATTGATTTCGCTTTCTTAAATAATAACTTGTCGGGTTCAATTGACTACTATCATAAATTAAATACGAACACGATACTAAATGTAACGCCAACGTTAACCTCTCCTTCAGAACAGAACTTTTACGCGCATGGAGCGAAAGTATTAAACCAAGGTGTGGAAGTTGTTTTAAATTGGAATAAAAGTATAAGTCCCGATTTCAGTTACACCGTTGGTATAAATTATGCCTACAACAAGAATAAAGTTACCGAAGTTCAACCAGCCTACGACGGCGCAACAGGGGGTAGCTTGAACAATGGAGAAATAACAAAACAGCTTCGTGTCGGACAACCAATCTATGGTTGGTGGATGTTTGAGTCTATTGGTGTATTTCAGGATGCGAATGATATCGCGAATAACCCTTCTTTTGGACCAGCGAAACCAGGTTACTTAAAATATAAGGACCAAAATAGTGATGGTGTAATTGATACCCGAGATAAAAAATTCTTTGGTTCATTCTTACCTTCTTCGACTTACGGGATTAATATAGGCATCAATTATAAAGCAATTGACTTCAATCTATCAGGTTATGGCGTTGCAGGTAATAAAGTATATAATGGATTAAAAAGTGTAAGACAAGATGCGGGGGAAAACCTGACATTATCTACATTTCAAGAAAGATGGACCAAAGATAACCCGAATAATGTACACCCGGGTGCGGAGCGTGCCTATTGGGCATCAAGTTATTTCCTAGAATCAGGCAGTTATTTCCGTATCAATAATATCACATTAGGTTATACTTTCCGTAATCTTTACAGCTCAAAATCTAACTTACGATTATATGTAACTGCCCAAAATCCATTTATGTTCACCAAGTATAGCGGTTTTTCGCCAGAATTGGCGGGCGATGGTAGTCCCAATTTAACTTCTGGGATAGAACTATCTGCTTATCCTACTACACGTAATTTCCTGTTCGGGCTTAATATGCAATTTTAACATTATTAAATCTTACTAACAATGAAAATAAATAAACTCTATATAGTACTCCTTGCAACAACCGGCGTAGTTATGCAAGGATGTAAAGACAGTAATTTTTTAGATGTTCCTTCGCGTGAAAGGGTTGAAGCAAATGATAGTGAGCAGGTATTTACTCCAGAACAATTTATTAATGGAGTCTATGGCATGTTTACAGACTGGGACTACTCTTTTTCTTATATCGGCATCACCGATATGATTTCTGATAATGCGGATAAAGGAAGTTCTGCGACAGACAATGGTGGGGACAAAGCAGATCTAGACAATCTGACCTATACAACTACAACAGGTTCGATTAAATCTATGTGGTCTCGTTGGTATAAGTCAATAGGACGGGCCACACAAGCAATAGACTATACTGAAAAATTTGGTTTGACCGATGTAGCTTACAAAAATAGATTAATTGGTGAAGCACGTTTTCTACGTGCATTAAATTACTTCTACCTTGTACGTGGCTGGGGAGATGTTCCAATTCAAGATCGCGATCTTATCAAAAGAGAGCCAGCATCTGCGGTTTATGCCTATATCGAAGCTGATCTTCAATTTGCTATTGACAACCTTCCTCTAAAATCTGCATATGCTGCCAAAGATTTAGGACGTGCAACCAAAGGGGCCGCCCAAGGTCTGTTGGCAAAAGTTTATTTATATCAAAGTAAATGGCAACAGGCTGCCGATCTAGCAAAAACAGTGATCAGCTCGGGTGGCTACAGTTTAGAGACTGATTATGCAAAAATTTGGAGACTGGAAGGTGAGAATGGTCCAGAATCATTGTTTGAATGGCAGGCTCGAGGAACCTCAATTGCCCTTGGGGTTAAGCAATATAGCCAAGTGCAAGCTCCCCGCGGAGGGCTTGTCAGGCTTGGTTGGGGGTTTAATACACCTAGTCAAAATTTATTAGATGCTTTCAACGCTGAAAAAGATAATATCCGTCGCGATGCCACTATCATCTTTAGAAATTCTACTCTTTATGACGGACGAGTAATTGACAACGGTGTCGAAAACCCTATGTATAATATGAAGGCATATTCATCCGCAAATGGTGGTGCCGAATACACGGACAAAAATGTCCGCTATCTTCGCTTAGGTGAAATTTACTTAATATTAGCAGAAGCTTCCAACGAATTAGGTAATAGCAACGAATCACTGAGTGCCTTAAATGCTATACGTACACGTGTAAAATTGTCAAATATAACAACCACAGACCAAGCTCAACTCCGTCAATTGATTTGGAAAGAGAGACGTCTCGAGCTAGCCTTTGAACACGACCGCTGGTTTGATCTTGTTCGTACTAAACAAGCAAAAACAGCTATGGCTGCGAATGGAAAAACGTTTCAGGATAAAATGCTGCTCTTTCCAATTCCGGAAGACCAACGTATTCAGACTCCAGAAATGCCACAAAATCCAGGTTGGTAACACACAAACTATAAACCGTCCAAACGACCTGCAAGTCGTTTGGACATTTTTTCAAGACTCTTAAAAAATATTTTATCCATGAGAAAACGAATAGCATATCCGAGCCTTACTGGTATTGCTTTGGCCCTTCTTCTCAGCAGTTCATGCCAAAATACCTCTACCAACGGATCCGGGGATCCACCCACAAAAGATTCTATAGGTCAAATTAAAGTAAATGAAGACTCCCTATTGACGAATATTCAGCAACAGACCTTTCAATATTTTTGGGAAGGTGCCGAGCCAACATCGGGGCTAGCCCGCGAACGCATTCATATGGATGGTGTCTACCCCGAGAATGATCGTAATGTGGTGACCATCGGTGGAAGTGGTTTTGGTCTAATGGGTATGATCGTCGCCATGGAACGCGGATTTATTACCGCGGACCAAGGTACGCAAAAGCTCAACCACATTATGGATTATCTCGCCAAAATAGAACGATTTCGTGGTGCATGGGCACATTGGTATGACGGGGAATTAGGCACAGCCAAACCTTTCAGCGAAAAAGACAATGGTGGCGATATTGTTGAAACAGCTTTTTTAGCACAAGGTCTCATCACTGTTCGTGAATATCTGAAAGATAAAAGCGATGCCGCCAAAGTAGTCGCACAAAAAGCCGATAAGCTTTGGAAAGAAATAGACTGGAATCATTATACAAATGGACAAAATGTGCTTTATTGGCATTGGAGTCCAAAATTTAATTTTCAGCAGAACCATCCGATCAAGGGCTACGATGAATGCCTAATCACTTATGTTTTAGCTGCCTCTTCCCCCTCTCACCCCATCGCACCAAGTGTATACCATGAAGGATGGGCTAGATCTGGAGGGATAAAAAGCAACGCTAAAAAATATGATATCCCATTAGTACTTAAACACAATGCCAAAGAAGGCGAAGTAGGTCCTTTGTTTTGGGAACATTATTCTTACTTGGGTTTAAGTCCGAAAGGACTTAAAGATCAGTATGCTGATTATTGGGAAGCGACACGCAATCATGTCAAAATAAACTTGGCTTATGCAAAGCAAAATCCAAAAGGTTATAAAGGTTATGGTGTAGACAAAGGTTGGGGCTGGACAGCCAGCTATTCCATCAAGGGATACGACGCACATCATCCGGACAATGACCCAGGAGTAATCTCACCCACAGCAGCATTATCTTCTATGCCCTATTCGCCGCATGAAAGTATCCAATTTGCACAATATCTAAATAGACAACTGGGGCCCAAAGTTTGGGGTAAATATGGCTATTATGATGCCTACAGTGAAACTGCCAACTGGTTTCCACAACGTTATCTGGCAATCGATCAGGGACCGATCATTGTTATGATCGAGAACTACAGAACAGGAAAAATATGGGATCTGTTCATGCAAGCACCAGAGATTCAGCAAGGATTGAAAAAACTTGGTTTTACAAGTCCTTATTTAAAGTAGTGGTAAATTTCGGAATCATTTTTAATCCGTCACACGTTGAAAATGGTTCCATCCACGAAAATATAAAATCGTCAATAACAAGCTTGAACTGATTATCAAGCCTGTTTTATAAATAACAAAAATAGATGAAAATGAGCTGTAAATGATATAGATATTCACCGTAATTGTTATCTGTTGAAACCTCAATCATCATCAAAATCGGATCTGCTGAGCACACTCATAGCAAGATTCCGTACACATATAAAAGAAATTAATACCATGAAAAAAGTAGTAGGAACATTCCTCCTTGCATTTTTAGCTTGGCATGCCAGTCCAGCGCAGTCGAATCAAAAAATGGATCAGTTTATTGGCCAGCTTATGGCCAAAATGACCATCGAAGAAAAGATCGGGCAGCTGAATCTAGTCACAGGCGGTGAGGCGACAACAGGAACTACCGTTTCCACCGATGTGGAAGCCAAAATACGAAATGGTCAGATTGGCGGTATCTTCAGTATGAGTACACCAACCAAGATTCGCAAAACCCAAGAAATTGCAATCAAACAGTCTAGACTTAAGATTCCCATTATCTTCGGTATGGATGTAATACATGGCTATCGCACTGTTTTCCCTATTCCCTTGGGGCTTGCAGCGACATGGGACATGGGGTTAATTCAGCAGTCTGCCCGTATTGCTGCCGAAGAAGCTACAGCTGATGGTATTAACTGGGCTTTTTCGCCAATGGTAGATATTTCAAGAGATCCAAGATGGGGACGTATTTCCGAAGGTGCGGGTGAAGATACTTACCTAAGTTCAAAAGTTGCTGAGGCTATCGTTCATGGTTTTCAAGGCGATAATCTAGCTGCACACAACACTATGATGGCTTGTGTCAAACATTTTGCGTTATACGGTGCGGCAGAAGGTGGCCGAGATTATAATAGCACAGATATGAGTCTCCATCGTATGTACAATGAATATCTACCACCCTACAAAGCGGCCATAGATGCCGGAGCTGGGAGTATTATGACCTCTTTCAACGACATTAATGGGGTGCCTGCTTCGGCCAATAAATGGTTGATGACCGATGTATTACGCAAACAATGGGGCTTTAAAGGTCTGGTTGTAACCGACTATACCGCTGTTAACGAACTCACAGCACATGGACTTGGAGATCTGCAACAAGTTTCGGCTTTAAGCTTAAATGCCGGAGTTGACATGGATATGGTGGGCGAAGGTTTTCTCACAACTTTAAAAAAATCACTTGATGAAGGTAAAGTTAAACTCACTGATATTGATAGAGCTTGCCGGTTTGTACTGGAAGCGAAGTATAAACTGGGATTATTCGAAGATCCTTACCGTTATTGCAATGAGCAGCGTGCGAAAACAATAATCGGTTCTGCAGCCAATCATGCTAAAGCAAGAGAAATTGCAGCGAAATCATTTGTTTTATTAAAAAATGAAAATCAGATGCTCCCATTAAAAAAATCAGGTACGATCGCTGTGATTGGCCCCCTGGCCAACTCAGGGGCCAATATGCCGGGGACCTGGAGTGTGAGTGCAGAATTGGAGAAAACAGCATCTTTGGTAGAAGGAATGAAAGCAGTATTGGGAGACAAAGTAAATATCCTCACGCATCTGGGAAGTAACTTATTGGAAGATCCTACCTACCAAAAGCATGCGACAATGTTTGGTCGTACGATAACTAGAGATCCCCGAAAAGAAGATGAAATTATTGCAGAAGCAGTGAAAGTCGCGCAACAATCGGATGTCGTTGTTGCGGCACTTGGAGAATCCTCTGAAATGTCAGGTGAAAGCTCAAGCCGCTCCGAATTGGATATTCCCGCCAATCAACAAAACCTTTTAAAAGCATTGTTATCAACCGGGAAACCAGTTGTTCTTGTATTATTTACAGGCAGACCGCTTACTCTTACCTGGGAAGATGCACATGTTCCAGCCATATTAAATGTTTGGTTTGGAGGCTCAGAAACTGGAAAGGCTGTTGCGGACGTATTGTTTGGAGATGTTGTCCCTTCGGGAAAGATTACAGCAACTTTTCCGCGTAATGTTGGACAGATTCCGATCTATTATGTACACAAAAACACCGGAAGACCTTATGGTAATTCCGGGGATTTTGAAAAATTTAAATCGAATTATTTAGATGTAAGCAACTCCCCGCTTTACCCTTTCGGTTATGGATTGAGCTACACGAGCTTTACCTATGGTGAGATTCATCTAGATAAAAACACATTGGACAGCAGCAGTAATATTCAAGCGCATATTACCATTAGCAATACAGGTCATTATGATGCCGAAGAAACTGTTCAATTATATATCCAGGATTTGGTCGGTTCGGTCACCCGTCCGGTCAAAGAGTTAAAAGGTTTTCAAAAAATATTTTTAAAGAAAGGTGAAACGAAGACTATTAAGTTTGAGATTCGAGTAAAAGACCTCAAATTCTTTGATAACAATCTGAACTATGTAGCCGAACCGGGAGATTTCAAAGTTTACATTGGACCTAATAGTCGCGATGTAAAGGAGAAGGATTTTAAGCTGCTTTAAAGTAGACTTACCCCACTTATCAGGGACTTACGTTATTTTTTAGACAGCTTTTATTTGTTTGCTTAGCGGCTGGGGCACAAATTAACTATTGATTAACACCAACTTCGGTATTAATAGGGGATTAGCAGGGGTATTACAGGGGGTTAACAGGGGTATAACAGGGCTAAATCCCTATTAACCCCCTGTTAAAACCATATAAAGTACCTGTTAATAGGGATTTACTGGCAAAGATGGTGTTAACTTGGTCGAAGTTAAGTACCAGCATCTGTAAACAAGCCAATAAAACAAATAGGACGATTTCAAAAATAGACCCAATATTCCTTACAGAGAAATGAGTACTGTTAATGTATATCCCCAAATCTCGTTGTTATTTCATATTCCCATCAAAGTTTTCAAACAGTAAACGTAATTCCGCCGCTTTCTCGGGATATTCCGCTAAGATATTGGTTCGCTCACTTGGATCCCAAGCAATATTATGCAGTTCCTCTACTGCGTCATAGGGTTTTCCCGATATCTGGTTGACACCTGCCGGTACTCGTCTATATTTCCAATCACCTGATCGAACAGCTTCAACGTGACCGTAGTTTACTAAAAATATAGGTCGATGTGCAGCCTTTAAATCCTCTGTTTTACCACTCAATAAATCATCTATTACCTGGCCATCGATGGATTTTTTTGGAAGAGGAGCTCCCGTCCATTTCGCTATTGTCGGTAACACATCTAAGTTGCTGATCGCCTGTCTAATTACCTTACCTTCTTGCGCATATCCTTTTCCGTACACGATAAATGGAACACGTACTCCCCCCTCGGTCGTTTCGGCTTTTGATCCTTTAAATACTCCAGCGGTACCCACATGCCAATTTTTTGTTGCATGGTCATCTGACATCCGCGAAGGATAGGCAATCCACGGGCCGTTGTCACTTGAGAAAATCAGAATAGTATTATCTGCCAATCCTTTTTTCTCAACTGCCTTCCAAAGTTCAGCAAAGTTATGATCCAGCTCGCGCATCACCGCTCCTAATGGGCCTGCATTTTGCTGATCGGCAAACTTATTCTTTTTGTTCGCAAAAGCCAATGGAAGATGTGGGAAATTATGCGCATAATATAAAAAGAATGGATGATCTTTATCCTGATTTTCTATAAAATCGACTGTTTCCTTATGGTATAAGGTACTTAAATCTGAATCATCAGGTGCTACAACCTCCGGTTTTCTATTTCTAAAAATTTTAATCACAGAATCCGTTTTTACGTAAGGGTCGCGATAGTCATGACTATACAGCATCCCATAGAAAAAATCGAATCCTTGTTTATTTGGATGATGATAAGCTTGTTTATCACCAAGATGCCACTTACCGATCAGCCCAGTACGGTACCCTACTTTTTTTAGTAGCTCCGCAATAGTTTCTTCCTCATCCGGTAATCCGAGATTTGATCCGGGACCGATTGGGGCAGGTAAATTATAACGGGAAGCATAACGCCCAGTCAACAAAGATGCCCGCGAGGGGGTACAAGAGGGGGTTGACACCATAAAATTTGTTGCCCGCACACCTTTACTGGCGATCGAATCCAAAAAAGGGGTTGAAATATTCGGACTGCCATAACAGCCGAGGTCACTGTACCCTAAATCATCTGTAAGAATCAGGATTATATTAGGCTTCTTATTTTGTGCATTAACAAATGTAACGAAGAGAAACATGGCCATTGCCATGAAAAGTTTG
>PJTS01000146.1_pt1 | contig 64750 bp, 55 predicted proteins | sample 1512251 | NCBI WGS metagenome assembly PJTS01 (sample SAMN08177686, study PRJNA422409) | Soil metagenome, whole genome shotgun sequencing project. | isolation source: Soil (2) enriched on wood chips: alkali lignin treatment | place: USA: Madison | collected 2015-01-15 | reverse complement strand
GATATGAAAACGGTAAAAGAACTATTAGAACAACTTAATAAATAACCAGATGCTGTATTATTTCTTTCAATATTTAGATAAAACCTTAGATATTCCGGGAACAGGAGTTTTCCAGTATATCACGTTTCGATCAGGTCTGGCTATTATTTTGTCATTAATGATCTCCACGATTTTCGGAAAACGGATCATCAATTTTCTGCGAAAACAGCAAATCGGAGAAACCGTTCGTGAATTAGGATTGGAAGGTCAGAAAGAAAAAGCGGGAACGCCAACTATGGGAGGATTGATCATAATCTTTTCCACGTTGATTCCGGTATTTTTATTAGCAAAACTGGACAATGTTTATGTGATGTTGCTAATCGTAACCACCCTTTGGATGGGAACCATTGGCTTTATCGACGATTATATCAAGATATTTAAAAAAGACAAAGAAGGACTAAAAGGGAAATTTAAAGTTGTTGGACAGGTAGGACTGGGAATCATCGTAGGTTCGGTATTGTATTTCCATCCGGGTGTTACGGTACGTACCGACACGGCTACCAGTAATATTTTTCAAACGCCGGGAACGACAACCATTGCTCCGGCGCCAACAGAAGAAAAATCAACAGCGACTACGATTCCGTTCTTTAAAAATAACGAATTCGATTATGCCGAATTATTAGCCTGGACGGGCGATGGCTACGAAAAATATGCCTGGTTAATTTTTATTCCGGTTGTGATTTTTATCATCACGGCGGTTTCCAACGGTGCCAATCTGACCGATGGAATCGACGGACTGGCAGCGGGAACATCGGCCATATCGGTGCTTACGCTCGGAATCTTTGCCTTCGTATCCGGTAATATCATCTTTTCGAACTACCTGAACATTATGTATATCCCGAATTCCGGAGAAATGACGGTCTACATCGCGGCCTTTGTAGGGTCGCTCATCGGTTTTCTCTGGTACAACACCTATCCGGCAAGCGTATTTATGGGCGATACCGGAAGTTTAACCATTGGAGGGATTATTGCGGTTTTGGCTATCGCGGTACGTAAAGAATTATTGATCCCGGTATTGTGCGGAATTTTCCTTGCCGAAAATTTATCCGTAGTAGTACAGGTGGCCTATTTTAAATATACAAAAAAGAAATACGGCGAAGGAAGAAGGATATTTTTAATGTCCCCTTTGCATCACCACTTCCAAAAGAAGGGGTATCATGAAGCGAAAATTGTAACGCGTTTTGTCATTGTGGGAATAATTTTAGCCATTCTGACAATAGTAACATTAAAAATTAGATAACGATGTCAAATATATCAACAGCATATTACCCTCAATCAGGAAGCTTGGTCATTTTAGGCGCAGGTGAAAGTGGTGTGGGTACTGCAATCCTGGGGAAGGAAAAGGGCTATGATGTTTTTGTATCGGATAAAGGATTGATAGCGGATCATTATAAGGAGCAATTGAAAGCAGAAGGCATTGCTTTCGAGGAAGGGAATCATGATGAATCTCGGATATTGAATGCTGCTCTTGTTGTCAAGAGCCCCGGAATTCCAGAGACAGTACCCTTGGTGGTCTCCCTAAAGGAAAAAAATATTCCGGTTATTGCCGAAATAGAATTTGCTGCCCAATATACTGCTGCTAAATTAATCTGCATCACAGGATCAAATGGCAAGTCTACGACAACCATGTTGACATACGAAATGCTAAAGCATGGTGGCCTTAATGTGGGTTTGGCGGGTAATATTGGAAAAAGCTTTGCACTTCAGGTTGCGCGAGAGAATTTTGACTGTTACGTTTTGGAAATTTCAAGCTTTATGTTGGATGATATGTACCATTTTAGAGCAGATATTGCTGTAATTCTAAATATCACGCCTGATCATTTGGATCGTTACGACCATAAAATGGAGAATTATGTGGATTCCAAATTCAGAATGATTCAAAATCAGACGGAAAAAGATTATTTTATATACTGTCTAGACGATCCTGAGACAATCAAGGGATTGGAGAGACACCATAGTAAAGGGACTTATTTACCTTTTACACAAGAACAACTTGTTGAATTGGGAGCCTATTTAACTGCCAATAAAACAATGATTATTAATACACCAAATAACGATACATTCACTATGAGAACTGAGGAATTGTCATTGCAGGGGAAGCATAATATTTATAATAGTATGGCTTCTGGATTGATTGCAAAAGTGCAGGAGTTGAGAAATCAAGCGATGAAAGAAAGCATGGGGTCGTATGTGAATATTCCACATCGTCTTGAACATGTTGCTTGTATCGGCGGTATAAACTACGTTAATGATTCAAAGGCAACGAATGTTAATTCGGTATGGTATGCTTTAGAGAGTTTTTCGACACCGATTGTATTGTTATTGGGGGGGGTAGATAAAGGAAATGACTATACAATGCTTGCTGATCTGGTGAAAGACAAAGTGCACGCTATCGTGTGTTTGGGAAAAGATACAGCGGCAATTCATAAGGCCTTTGAGCAAGATGTTGAAATTATCGTTAACAGTACATCGATGCAGGATGCAGTTATCTTGTCTTCACATTTAGCTAAAAAGGGCGATACCGTATTATTGTCCCCAGCTTGTGCGAGCTTTGATTGGTTTAAAAACTATGAAGATCGTGGCGATAAATTTAAAGCAGCTGTAATGGAATTATAAATAAATGGTACAACCATAAAGGAAGAAGGATATGCTACAGAACATAATGTCTAAATTAAAAGGTGATCGATGGATATGGATCATTGTGATTATCTTATCGGGATGGTCACTTTTGGCCGTATACAGTTCAGTCGGAACCTTAGCCTATAAAGAAGGAAAGGGGACAGAGATGTATCTGTTGAAGCATTTTTCTATCATCGCCATCGGATTTATTTTGATGTATCTCTCACATAAGCTGGATTATCGGTATTATGCGGGTATTTCTAAAATCTTAATGGGGATCACAATACCTTTATTACTATTTACTTTATTATTTGGAAGTAGTGTAAATCAGGCGAGCCGCTGGTTAACTATTCCTGGTACAGGAATGACATTCCAGACATCAGATTTGGCAAAATTATCGTTGATTGTTTTTCTTGCGCGGATGTTATCTCGAAAACAGGAGGAAATCAAGGACGTTAAAAAAGCATTTTTACCCATAATGGGGTCGGTATGTGGTGTTTTCGTTCTGATCGCTTGGGCGAATATGTCTACTGCGGTTATGTTGTTTGGGGTGAGTGTTTTATTGCTTTTGATTGGCCGGATATCGTTTAAACAGATCGCTATTGTTTCGGCGGGAGTTGTTTTATTGGGGATTATAGTGGTGTCTGTTGGTCCTAGGCGTGCGACGTATTATAGTCGTGTTAAGTCTTTCTTTGGAGTAGAAAAGAAAGATGATGCAACACCAGTTTCATTCCAGGATGATAAGAACTATCAAGCAAATAATGCAAAGATCGCAATTGCTACAGGAGGGCTCTTTGGTAAAGGCCCGGGAAATAGCGTTCAGCGAAATGTATTGCCGCACCCATATTCCGATTTTATTTATGCAATTATTATTGAGGAGTATGGTACAGTTGGTGGCGTGATCCTGCTATTTCTATACTTGGCTTTTATGTATCGATGTATACGTATTGTCACGATGAGTCCCAAGGCGTTTGGGACGTTCTTGGCGGCGGGTTTAGGTTTCAGTTTAACCATACAAGCTCTGGCAAATATGGCGGTGGCAGTAGGGCTGGGGCCAGTAACTGGGGTGCCATTACCCTTAGTGAGTATGGGAGGTACATCCATTTTATTTACAAGTGTAGCCTTAGGAATTATCCTGAGTGTGAGCAGAAATATTGAGGAATTAAAAGGTAAAGAGCAGCTGGACGAAAAGCCGAAGCCTAAAAAAGTGGTGATCGGTTCAATTCCAGCCTAAACAATATATTGAGCATGGCAATTCGAGTAATAATAAGTGGGGGTGGTACCGGAGGACATATCTTTCCGGCGATTTCAATTGCAAATGCGTTGAAGACGATGGATCCTGCAAATGAAATTTTGTTTGTAGGTGCTAATGGTCGGATGGAAATGGATAAGGTGCCTGCTGCAGGCTATACTATTGTTGGACTTGATATTCAGGGAATCAATAGAAAGCAGCTTTGGAAGAATATCCTATTACCATTTAAATTAATGAAGAGCCTCCGTAAGGCAAAAAAGGTAATCCGAGACTTTAAACCCGATGTCGCAGTAGGTGTTGGTGGTTTTGCTTCTGGACCTTTATTGATGATGGCGAATAAATTGGGTGTTCCTACCGTAGTTCAGGAGCAGAATTCTTATGCTGGCGTAACAAATAAAAAGGTTGGTGCAAAAGCGGCAAAGATTTGTGTAGCCTACGAGGGGATGGAACAATTCTTCCCAGCTGATAAAGTGTTGTTGACTGGAAATCCGATACGAAGGGAGTCTGTTTCGATTGAGGGAAAAAAGGCTGAGGCTTTGGAGTTCTTTGGATTGGAACAATACAAAAAGACAATCTTGGTGTTAGGTGGGAGTTTAGGTGCCAGAACATTGAATGAAAGTGTTGTCGCCTATTTGGATTTGCTATCCAAAGAGGATGTACAGGTGATTTGGCAATGTGGTAGTTTTTATATCGACACACTTCGGACAGACTTGGAAGGGAAACTGCCCGCGAATGTGAAGATGATGGCATTTCTTCAAAAAATGGATTATGCCTATGCCGCTGCTGATTTGATTATTAGCCGAGCAGGAGCAGGTACGATCTCGGAACTGTGTGTTGTCGGGAAACCCGTTATTCTGGTTCCTTCGCCAAATGTTGCGGAAGATCATCAGACTAAAAATGCAATGGCATTGGTCAATAAGCATGCAGCACTGTTGGTGAAAGATGTAGATGCCGCAAAGACTTTGATTCCAACAGCGTTGGATTTATTCGGGAATCCGGATCAAGTGGCGCAATTGAGTGAAAATATAAAAATACTTGGTAAGCTGGATGCTGATATTCAGATTGCGGAGCAAGTGTATAAATTGGCAAATAAGAAATAGATAATACATATGAATCTAGATGCAATAAAACAAGTTTACTTGATCGGAATCGGCGGAATCGGCATGAGTGGCCTTGCACGCTATTTTAAGCATTTGGGCTGTGAGGTGAATGGATATGACCGTACGGAAACCGAATTGACCAAGACATTGGTCAAAGAAGGTATTTCGATCACATATCAGGATGATGTGAATTCTATTGATTCTATTTTCCATCAGCCTGCTGCTGCTACATTGGTGATATTTACACCTGCGATTCCTAAAGATTCTAAGATTAAAGCTTTTTTTGAATCTCAGGGTCATGTATTGTATAAAAGATCACAAGTACTCGGTATCATTAGTGAAAGTAGGTTTACAATTGCGGTAGCTGGAACCCATGGCAAAACGACTACTTCAACGATGGTCGCACACCTGTTGAAAGATTCGGGTTACGATTGCTCCGCTTTTTTAGGCGGTATCAGTTCTAATTACGATACGAATGTGCTTTACGGAAACAATAATACCGTAGTGGTTGAAGCTGACGAATTTGACCGTTCATTTTTGACACTTCATCCGAATATCGCGATCGTCACTTCTTCGGATGCAGATCATTTGGATATCTACGGTGATAAGAGCCATTTGCTTGAATCTTTCCAGTTGTTTTTGGACAAGGTCGTTGATGGCGGCACGCGTATTATAAGGAAAGGATTGGAATTTAAAGGTCAGATTAGTTATTCTGGTCAGGAAGTGGCAGATGCCTATGCATCCAATGTTCATGTAAGAGAAGGGGAGTTCTTTTTTGATTACCAGGATGCCAATGGGAAAATTGAAGATATTCATTTGGGTATTCCAGGGATTCACAATGTTGAAAATGCTGTTGCAGCAATTACAGTAGCTCGTCTACTGGGAATTTCGACGGAGGCAATTAAGACCGCGTTGACAACATTCAAAGGAGTTAAAAGGCGTTTCGAGTATATCGTTCGTACACCGGAGGTGGTCTATATTGACGATTATGCGCACCATCCTGAAGAGTTACGAGCTTTTTTGACATCCATGCGGAAATTATATCCAACAAAGAAACTAAATGTTGTATTTCAGCCACATTTGTTTACGCGTACCAGAGATTTTGTGGATGGTTTTGCTGAAGTGTTATCTACGGCGGATAATCTACTCTTAATGGAAATATATCCAGCACGGGAACTTCCGATAGAAGGCGTTAACTCAAGTTGGTTGTTGGACAAAATTACAGCGCAGCATAAACAGATTGTTACAGCCGAAGAGGTATTAGATTTTGCACGAAATGAAAGACCGGATTTGATCGTGACAGTAGGAGCAGGAGATATAGATAAATTGGTAAAACCATTACAAGCGATTTTTGAACATGCTTAAAAAATTACGTGACATACAATGGAATCGTGTACTCTACTTTACCCTATTTTTTATTGGGGTTATTGTGGTGGTTGTGATCATGGCCATTGTGGGGAAGCGTGATGAACAACAGCTCTGTAAGGATGTGAAAATAGTCATTGAAGGAACAGAGGCTTTTATTGACCAAGCAGATATTTCAAAACTGATTGAGCAAAACTATGGAAGTTTTGTAGGTAAGAAGGTCAATGGTATTCCTTTTCAGCGGGTGGAAAAGACCTTGAAAAAGTTGCCCTATGTATCGAATGCAAGTATTCATGCTGATATGGACGGAACCATACGGATTAATATCGATCAGCGCGAAGCGGTCATGCGGATTATCAATAAAAACGGACGCGAGTTCTATGTTGATCCCAAAGGTTTAAAGATACCGACTACGTTAAAGTATATCCCGCACATCATGGTGGCAACTGGTAATATAGCTGAAGGATATAATGAGGCATTGGATACAATATCAACGCCATTGGTGAAAGATTTAGTGAAGGTGGCGGAATTTATTGGAAAGGATGAATTGTGGAGTAACCAGGTTGTACAGATCTATGTGAATGCAGATCATGACATAGAACTTGTACCCCGGGTCGGAACACAACAATTGATTGTTGGATCTGCCGATTCGTTGGAACAAAAGTTTGAATTATTAAAAACATTTTATACGCAGATCATGCCAAAAGTAGGTATCAATGCCTATGGTGTGGTGAATGTAAAATACGGAGGACAGATCATCTGTGAAAAGCGAGGAAATTGGAGCTTCTCAGATGATCAAACAAAAAAAATAGCAAATAATACATTATAGTAATACAGCAACAATACAGGAAATTATGAACTCAAAGGCAGCAGAAATTGAAAGAGAGAATCCAATTATCGTGGGACTCGATATTGGTACTACCAAAATTTGTGTTACGGTTGGGAGACGTAGCTCAGGGAACAAAATCGAATTATTAGGTGTGGGCAAAGCCGACTCTGCGGGTGTGAGCCGAGGAGTGGTTGCCAATATCCAAAAGACTGTGGGAAGTATTTTGGAAGCGGTAGAAATTGCCGAAGCACAATCTAATGTCGATATTAAGGTTGTCAATGTGGGGATCGCTGGTCAGCACATTAAGAGCATCCAACACCGTGGAATATTTACCAAAACAGATGGTGATGATGAAATCATTCGTAGAGATATCGAACGATTGATTTCCGATATGTATAAACTGGTACTGCCTCCAGGAGAAGAAATTATACATGTTTTACCTCAGGAGTTTACGGTAGATAATGAACCGGGTATCCGCGAACCTATCGGCATGGCTGGACGTCGTATAGAAGCAAATTTCCATATTATTTCGGGAAGAGTTACCGATATCAAAAATATTAAAAAATGTATTGATAATTCCAACCTGGAAGTTGCTGAACTGATCCTTGAGCCTTTGGCATCTTCAGAAGCTGTATTGGATGAAGATGAAAAAAATGCTGGTGTTGTATTAGTTGATATTGGTGGTGGAACGACAGATGTTGCAATCTTCCATGAAGGAATTATTCGTCATACCGCTGTAATCCCATTGGGCGGTAATATTGTGACCGAAGATATTCGCCAAGGTTGTTCTGTATTACGTTCGCAGGCGGAATTGCTGAAAACTCGATTTGGATCTGCTCTTGCAGATGAAAACAAAGAGAATGAGGTGATTTGTGTTCCTGGATTGAAAGGTCGTGAGCCGAAGGAAATTTCGGTGAAAAACTTGGCTTATATTATTCAAGCTAGAATGGAAGAGATTATCGAGCATGTGTATTATGAGATCAAATCTTCTGGTTATGAAAATAAACTGATCGGTGGTATCGTTATCACAGGAGGTGGAGCTCAATTGAAGCATTTGGTACAACTCGTTGAGTACATCACTGGAATAGATTGTCGTGTCGGTTTTCCTAACGAGTATCTTTCGAAGAATGAAGTATTACCGAAACCACTATTTGAAGAATTGAAAAGCCCATTATATGCAACAAGTATTGGCTTGTTGATCAAGGGTATTCAATCGCATGAAGAAGAGGAGGATAGCCGTAGAGAAGCGCATGCACCAGCTAAAAAAGTACAGGCGACCACGACGACGAAAGAAGTTTCGGAACAACAGCAAAAAGAACAAGGATTGTTGTCATGGTTCAAGCGATTTATTAAGGATGGTAATGAAATTGATGACGCAAGTTTTTTAGATAAAAAGTAAGTTTTCCACAATGGTTGAAGTTTTCCACAATTTCACAAATGTGGAAAACTTTTGTTGAAATTATATTATTATTACATTACATATAGTGGGTTTGGTTCATTTTGATATCGTGTTCATTATAAGTTAAATAGGGATAAGTTATGTCAATACAGTTTGAAATGTTAAAAGAGCAATCTTCAATAATCAAGGTTATTGGGGTTGGTGGTGGTGGCGGCAATGCCGTAAACCACATGTATAAACAAGGAATTAGTGGTGTAGATTTTATCGTGTGTAATACTGATGCTCAGGCATTGGAGTTAAGCCCGATCCCAAATAAAGTTCAATTGGGAATAAGTCTAACCGAAGGTATGGGTGCTGGAGCAGATCCTGATGTAGGTGAAAATTCGGCTATCGAAAGTATTGAAGATATCAAACGCATGTTGGGCACCAATACCAAAATGTTGTTTATTACTGCTGGTATGGGTGGTGGTACAGGTACTGGAGCAAGCCCGGTTTTGGCTAAGGCCGCTAAGGAATTGGGTATTCTTACTGTTGCGATCATTACCACACCATTTACATTCGAAGGTAAACGTCGTCGCTCACAAGCGGAAGAGGGACTTTCGGAATTGCGTAAATATGTAGATTCTTATCTTGTTATCTCCAACGATCGCTTGCGCGAAATCTTTGGAAATTTAACGATGACAGCAGCCTTTGCAAAAGCAGATGATATATTGACCACTGCCGCAAAAGGTATCGCCGAAATTATCACTATCCCTGGTTATGTAAACGTCGATTTTAAAGATGTTCGTACAGTTATGAACGATAGTGGGGTAGCGATTATGGGTAATGCGATTGCCGAAGGCGAAGATCGCGCGTTACGTGCAGTAGAAGGTGCTTTGGCTTCCCCATTGTTGAAAGACAATGAGATCGAAGGAGCTCGTTATATTTTATTGAATATTACTTCTGGAACAAAAGAGGTAACGATGGATGAAGTTGCAATCATTACAGATTATATTCAAGAAAAAGCAGGCTTATCTGCTGATTTGATCTGGGGTAATTGTATCGACGAAAACTTTGAAGATGAATTGTCAGTAACAATTATCGCAACAGGTTTTCAGACTTCAGAGGAACGTGATAAAGAGCGCGAAAATACAAAAGTATCTATGCCCTTGACACCTGAACCGGTAAATTCTTTTGTTAAACCTGTTTCTCAGGTGGCTCCAAAGGAAGCGCCAGTTGCCAATAGTTTTGTCACTCCGGTTCAACGTGTGGATACACCAGCTCCTTCAACAAATACTTCGACGCCAAATAATCTGCAGTCTGACTTATTTACTTCTCCCAAAAATGTTGTGCAACAACAGCAAGTAGCGATTGAAGAACCACAGGTAATACGTCATGATTTGGGATTTGATGGCGCTTATGAAGAGGAAACTCCATTTGCTGAAAGTGATTTTCAATTGAAAACTTCACCTTCTGTTTTTCAATTTCAAATGCCAACAGTATTCGATTCCTATTCAACTCCGTCTGCATCAGACTATGAGGAAAAACCAACGTTTTCCTCAAGCACAACAAACGAACAAATTGAAGTTCCGCAGGTAGAAGAAGAGCAGGTATCGTTTGAAGATCAATTGGTGCGTACCAAAGAGCGTATCTTGCGATTGAAAGAACTAAGCATGAAATTGAAATCTTCGAATGGTCTTCATGAGTTGGAGAATGAGCCAGCTTACAAAAGAAAGCAGATGTCATTGGAGGATACACCACATTCTTCGCAGTCACAAGTCTCTCGCTTTACATTGTCGTTTGAGGATGGAAATACCGAGATTCGACCAAATAATTCTTTTTTACACGACAATGTAGATTAATCGAATTGACATAAAATACTAAAAAGCCATCCATTCGGATGGCTTTTTTAGTATCTTTAAATACCGATATAATACAATTATACAAGCTATGACTACAAAATTAAATAACCCTGTATGGGTGATGAGTTCTGCCTTTGATAAATTGTCACTACCAGAGTTGATTCAAACAACAAAAAGAATTGGCGCCGGTGGAATTGACCTTTGTGTTTTTAGAAAAGATGGCACGCGTGAGGACCATACGGCTACACATTTGGACTATGAGGGATTTACACCAGTAAAAGCTAAAGAGACGCTAGAATTGTTTAATCAAGCCGATTTAAAGCTTTCACTTGGAGCCTTTGAGAATATGATTGGAGGAGATCCCGAACAACGTGTAAAAAATCAGAATCACCTATTAAAATTGATCCGGATTGCCCATTTGCTGGGTGGTGATGAGAATAATATCAAAGTTGGTACTTTCGTCGGTTATAATCACGAATTGGGAAATCAGCTTGATGGATTTCAGAAAAACCTGGATGAATATAAGCGCGTATTTGCACCAATTGTGAATTACGCTGAGAGTCTTGGGGTAACAATACTATATGAAAACTGTCCTATGGAGGGCTGGCGTTCTTCAAGGTATAGTTCTACCTACAACAACTTACCAGCAGTCTTGGCAGCACGTAAATTGATGTATGCAATGGTGCCTAGTAAAGCACATGGTGAAATTTACGATCCTTCACATGATGTTTGGCAAAATACAAACCCAATTGACGTCATTCGTAATACTGATATCAGTCGGTTGCAGCGTATACATGTGAAAACCACACGTAACCTACAGACAACTGCTCGTGTGGATTGGGGTGGAATGTATCCTATGCAACATGTTGACGCTGAACTAGCAAAAAAAGCAAATGTGAGTATTCCGGGGCATGACTGGGATAGACATCACTATGAAGCGATGCTTCCTGGATTTGGTGGATCAGATAGCATGGATTGGCGCGGTTTTGTTGATCTACTTCAGGAACGTGGATTCAAAGGGCCATTTGAAATTGAAAATGAGGCAAAAAATTCAAAAGATACAGGAGATTTTTCGGCAACAGTACAAGGATTTACGACTTGTCTTAATTTCTTAGCCCCTATGTTATGGGATTTGGAAGCTGAGGTGGGTTACGCTTATAAAAAATCTGAACCCCTCAAAGATATCAATGTGAAAGATATTCCAGTTATAACAATGGATGATCTAATCTAAAAAAGATACACTCCAACAACATTTTAATTGTTGGAGTGTATTCTGAAAAGTTCAATTAGCTCAGGAATATTGGAAACATTTAGCTTCTCAAATATTCTGCTTTTATAGGTACTGACAGTTGATGGGCTCAGCTCAAGTAGGCCCGATACTTCAATGATTCCTAGGCCTTTGATCAGTTGTTTTGCCACATCTACCTCTCTGTTTGACAAGCGTGCCAATGGATTTAATTTTGTAAGTTCGGATTTACTCTGAGTCAATTTTTGGACATATAAATCCTGCACATTGCTCGACATATACTTACCTCTTTCTTGGATAGCTAATATAGCGTGACTCAATTCTGCCATCGCGGTAGTTTTATTGAGATAGCCTACTGCTCCAGCTTCAATATAGCGTAAAGCATATAATGATTCATCATAAGATGAGAAAATTAAAATTTTGATAGTAGGTTGAATCTGCAGGATTTCTTCAACAACTCTAATATTATTTCCTCCTGGCATATTGATGTCCAGTAATAATAGATCGAAATCTTCCAGTTTTATCTTTTCTAGTACCTCGTCGAAATTTTCGGCCTGAAATATTTCCGCTTTTTTAAGGGTCTCCTTAATAATAACGGAAGCTCCGAGTCGTACAATACCGTGGTCGTCTGCAATAAGAATCTTCTTCATAGATACTTTATATTATTCTGGGCTTTAATTACCGTACGAAATTTAAAGTACTATCAATATACAATATATCTTGATATTTTGCCCTAGTTAACGAGCAAATATAGCAAATTAAGTTAATAAAAAACTTGAGGATATCGTTTTAGGTCATAATTTTAAAAATAGGATTTAAGATAGAAAAATGTAGGACAATAAAAGACTCGCGATAAAAAATTGGTTTATTTTAATTAGATTTATGTGACAATTACTAGTTTTGGTAAAATTTTAAAAGATTAAATGGTTTTAATATGGGATTTTTAAAAGAATTTAAAGAGTTCGCAATGCGCGGTAGCGTTGTTGATTTGGCTGTCGGTGTTGTTATCGGTGGGGCATTTGGTAAAATTGTTACCTCATTGGTTGACGATATTATCATGCCACCCATAGGTTATTTAACAGGTGGCGTAGATTTTGCATCCAAGAAAATTATACTTAAAGTTGCTGATGAGGCCACAAAACAAGCTGAAGTTTCTATCAACTATGGGAATTTTATTAATGTGGTTATTCAGTTTATAATTGTTGCATTATGTATTTTCACTGTTATTAAAGCATTAAATTCGCTAAAACGCAAAGAGGAGGCTGCTCCTGCCGCTCCAGCTGCACCAACAAAAGAAGAGACATTGTTGACGGAGATCAGAGATATTCTGAAAACTAAATAATTTCAAATTTTTATTTGATTTCGAATAAAACAGAGGAGTACCACTTCTCTGTTTTTTATTCTTGTGCAATTTGTAAATTGGTTTTTTAGGCTGTCAATGAATAAATTAGAGATGACTTTTTACTTAAAGTCTAAATGTTCTCAATATTGTTTGTTTTTGTCTAAAATAAACTTTACTTTTGCATTCCTCTTGGGGAGTTTTGTATTAATTGAAGTAAGAACAAATTAGCATAATAGCGTCATGAAAAGAACATTTCAGCCATCGCAAAGAAAAAGAAGAAACAAACACGGTTTTAGAGAGCGCATGAGCTCTGCAAACGGTAGAAGAGTATTAGCTTCACGTAGAGCTAAAGGTAGAAAACGTCTTACAGTGTCTGACGAATACCGTCACAAAGGTTAATCTTTGACAAGGATCGGTGGCCGCTTATAAGAGCTTTTTCTGATAAGATTAAGTCATCGTATGAGAAATACATTTACAAAAGAAGAACGGTTATGTGCGAAAAGGCGTATTGATACGCTTTTTAAAAGCGGTTCTTCTTTTGTTTTGTACCCTTTTAGAATTGTTTTTGTTTTCGAAAAAAACAATGAGACTGAAAATTCCTCCCCCTGTCAGTCTATTATATCTGTTTCCAAACGTAGGTTCAAAAGAGCAGTAGATCGCAATGCGATAAAGCGTATGATGCGTGAAAGCTATCGTCTCCAAAAATCGAATGATTTGATTCCTTTTTTGCTTAGACATAATGTAACTTTGTATTTAGCTATTCAGTACGTGGGCAAACAGATCTTAGCATATGATGTGTTCCATACCGCGATGAATAAAATGCTAAAAAAATTACAGGATGAATGTGCTGATGCTTATTTGGAAAAAGGGAATTAAACCTTTCTTTAGTTTTATTTTCTTAGCTATTATTCGTTTCTATCAACTATTTATTTCACCATTCTTGGGTGCTAATTGTCGGTATACACCTACTTGTTCTCAATATGGCAAGGAGGCTATTCTAAAATATGGACCTTTTAAAGGGGGCTGGATGGCCTTGAAGCGAATAGGACGTTGTAATCCCTGGGGCGGCCATGGTCATGATCCTGTACCTTGATTTCAATATAAACGATGAATAATTTAATTTTACAAATTGATACCTCGACCAGCGTTTGTTCGGTAGCCTTAAGTGAAAATGGACAGACATTAACGGTGCTGGATCTTGATGAACCTAACGCGCATGCTGCTAAACTGACTGTTTTGATCGAACAGGTTTTGGCTGAAACAGAACGTTCTATGAAAGAGCTTACAGCGATAGCGGTAAGCATGGGTCCCGGATCTTATACAGGATTGCGTATTGGGGTGTCTACAGCAAAAGGCCTTTGCTATGGTTTAGATATACCTTTGATTGCAATCAATACGCTTGAAGCATTGTTTTTTGGATACCACGAGCAATTTGGATTAAAGGAAAAGGAAGCTTTTATACCAATGCTGGATGCGCGTCGTATGGAAGTATATTCTGCAGTATATGACCATAAGCATGAACTTGTAAAACCTACTTCAGCAGAGATCATTGACGCTGATTATTTTGAAGAACTGTTGACTACATATAATTGCGTTAATCTATTTGGTTCAGGTGCTGATAAATTTGATACATTGTTTGATACGAACGATCGGGTGAATGTGCATTTAGGGTTTAGAGATTCTGCTGCGTTTTTATCACAATTGGCGTTTGATAAATTTCAAAATAAAGAATTCGAGGATGTTGCCTATTTTGAGCCTTTCTATCTGAAAGACTTTGTGGTAATGACAAAGAAAAAGGTTGGCCTATAGCCAACCTTTTCTTTTGAACCATAAGTAAATGGCCATCGAAATAGCAATCATGATTGCCATAGCAATGGGGTAACCATAATACCATTCCAGTTCCGGCATATTTTTAAAATTCATTCCATATACTCCCGCCACAAATGTAATCGGCATAAAAAAGACTGAGAAAATCGTCAAAATACGCATGATTTCGTTCGTGTGATTTGATGATATATTAAAGAATACGTTCAATAATTGCGCAACATTCTCAGATAAGTTTTCATACAATGTTGAGGTGCGTATTTGAAGATCTTTTAAGTCTCGCGTATATACATCTTTTTTGGAGGACGAATGGAAATGTTCGATGACCTCCTTATACAAGAAGATGACCTTTCTGGCGACATCTATTTGCCGTTTGATGAAATATAGATTTTTCAGTACAGGTTGTTGCTTCATTCGTTTCAGAAAAATCAGTTCCTCATAAGAATCGATACGTGTTGACAGTTGTTCCAATGTTTTACTGAAAGTGAAAACCGCAGCTGTGGTAATAAATACAGCCAGTTTTCGACTATTTTTAGTCTTTATGCTCGTAAACTCAATGTTTTTGAGCTTCTCTAAAAACTCAATACGGCGTTTATGTACAGTGATTACAAAATCGCTGCCATAGAAAATCGTTAGGCGATCTGTTACTTCGCCTATACTGTCCGAATTCTCTTTGAAATTATCAGACATGACCCGGAGAATAACAAACGTGTAGTTTTCAAATTCTTCAATTTTAGGGAGATGGTCGGGTTCCTTGGAATCCTTAATGGAGGCATCATTTAGATTATATCTTTCCTTGATGAAAGTAAAATCTTCCGAGGTAGGCTCGGAGATATCAATCCATTCATAATTTGCGATTTCTTTTTCAACAATCGTTTTGATCATAAATCTAATTTATACAAAGACCAAGATACTAAACAATTTTGTTTGTTGCCAATACCTGCAGAACGAGGGGGGAGTGGGTTGCTTTTTAATTGGCAGGTCTGGGAGCTTAATAAATCAAAAAAGCCATCAAATGTTATGATGGCTTTCCTGATATCTATTTTAATCTTCTTACTTGTTGGAAGATTTGTATTCGTCATTTAACTGTTTGATTACTTCATTGGTGATTTCCAGAGAAGGATCAGCATACAATACAGTAGGGTTGGATTTTGAGTAAGTCAGTACAAGTTTATAACCGTTGTCTGCAGCATGTTTTTTCAAAAACTCAGTGATTTTATTATACACGTTGTTGAATTCTTCTGACTCATCTTTAGCGAGGGATGAAGATGCAGTCTGATCTAATCTTGCCAACTCATCTTGTTTACGTGCTAATTTTTGTTCGGTAGCTTGTCTATCTGCAGCAGACATTGTAGCAGCATTTTTTTGATAGTCAGCAACCTCACGTTGAAACGCAGCACTTTTAGCTTGAAGATCGGCTTGCGCTTTTTTTACTTTGTTTTCAAGCTTTGACTTGATGTCTTTAAAATATTGATATTTTTCCGAAAGAGAATCAGAATTTAAATAAACGATTTTATCCTTGTTGCTGCCTTGACTCTCTTTGCTTACAGCGTTCGAATCATTTTTGGAAGGTTCATTTTGCGTTTTTGCACCTTGATTACATGATACGATTGTTCCAGCCAATAAAAGACCAAAGGAAACTTTCGATACAATTGAAAATATAGTGTTCATTTTTTTATTATTTGCAAATTAATACTGAAACAAACCTAACATAAAAAAATCGAAATTCTAATTTTTAAGCATAAAAAAGTAAAATTATCGACCATTTGATTGTTTCGGATTATCCGTTTAATACTTCACCGTAGACTTGATAAATCGGCCAAAATTTCGTATTTTTGAATATTACATTTAACAGTTTTTCAATGAGCGAAGAAAAGAAAAATGCATCCACCTACTCGGCCGATAATATTCAGGTATTAGAGGGTTTAGAGGCGGTTCGTAAGCGTCCATCCATGTATATTGGTGATACCGGTGTAAAAGGATTACACCACTTGGTATACGAGGTTGTAGACAATTCAATCGACGAAGCTGTAGCAGGGTACTGTACAGATATCTTTGTTACTATCCATAAAGACAATTCAATTTCTGTTCGGGATAACGGTCGTGGTATCCCTACCGGAATCAACAAAAAAGAGAATAAATCAGCGTTGGAACTCGTTATGACGGTATTACATGCTGGTGGTAAGTTTGACAAAGATACATACAAAGTATCTGGGGGTCTACATGGTGTGGGGGTATCTTGTGTGAACGCATTGTCTACACTTTTGAAAGCTGAGGTACACCGCGATGGAAAAATATACCAACAGGAGTATCAAATCGGTAAACCTTTATACGATGTAAAAGAAGTTGGTGTCTCTGATAAGACAGGTACAATTGTAACATTCCATCCGGATGCAACAATATTTACACAAACCACAGTATATAATTACGATACTTTGGCCAATAGACTTCGTGAGCTTGCATTCTTAAATAAAGGAGTAAGCTTAACTTTGGAGGACGAGCGTGAAACCAACGAAGACGGTTCAGAAAAGAAAGAAACTTTTCATTCTGAAGGTGGTTTGAAAGAATTTGTCAAATTCTTGGATGGTACGCGTCAAGCATTGATTCCTGAGCCAATCTATGTAGAGGGAATCAAACAAGGTATTCCTGTGGAGTTGGCTTTACAATATAACGATACTTATTCTGAGAATGTCCATTCTTATGTCAATAATATCAACACGATCGAGGGTGGATCACACGTAGCGGGTTTCCGCAGAGGTCTGACACGTACCTTGAAAGCATATGCTGATAAATCAGGGTTGCTTAAAAACTTAAAAGTCGAAATTACAGGCGATGATTTCCGTGAGGGATTGACTGCTGTCATTTCGGTGAAGGTTGCTGAGCCTCAATTTGAAGGACAGACAAAAACCAAGTTAGGTAACTCCGAAGTAATGGGAGCTGTAGATGTGGCTGTTGGTGAGATTTTAGGTGTTTACCTTGAAGAGAACCCACGTGAAGCGAAATCTATTGTTCAAAAGGTTGTTATCGCCGCTCAAGCGCGTGCAGCAGCACGTAAAGCTCGGGACTTGGTACAACGCAAAACTGTAATGGGTGGTTCCGGGCTTCCTGGTAAATTGGCCGATTGTCAAGATAATGACCCTACTAAATGTGAGATTTATTTTGTCGAGGGGGATTCTGCAGGCGGTACAGCGAAGTCTGGTCGCGACCGTAAGCATCAAGCCATTATGCCGTTACGGGGTAAGATCCTGAACGTTGAAAAAGCAATGGAACATAAGATCTATGAAAATGAAGAGATCAAAAATATGTTTACTGCTTTAGGTGTAAGCGTTGGTACAGCTGAAGATGCCAAAGCGTTGAATATTGACAAATTACGCTACCACCGTATCATTATCATGACCGATGCCGATGTGGATGGTTCCCACATTACGACTTTGATTTTGACATTCTATTTCAGATACATGAAGGAATTGATCGAAAGAGGGTATGTATATATCGCTACTCCTCCTTTGTATCTCGTGAAAAAGGGTAAGGAACATGAGTATGCATGGAATGAAGACCAACGTATTAATGCGATCCAACGCCTAAAAGGAACAGGTAAAGAAGATAGTGTACATGTACAGCGCTATAAAGGTCTCGGTGAGATGAATGCGGAACAATTATGGGATACAACAATGAATCCTGAAACACGTACTTTGCGTCAGGTAACTATTGAAAATGCTGCTGAATGTGACCGTATTTTCTCGATGTTAATGGGAGACGAAGTTGCACCTCGCCGTGAATTTATAGAGAAAAATGCACGTTACGCAAAAATTGATATCTAAGCACAATTTTATAACGAAAATAGAAGGTCTGATGAAATTTTCATCAGACCTTTTTTTATTCCATTTTATTTTCTAACTTAATACAGAGGAATCATTTTTCTGCCGGGATAAGTGCTTCTTTAACCAACGGATAGCCAATATTTAATAGAACCTATTATGAAATATTGTAGCAAAATTTTGCTCTTTATAGGTTATTTTATTGGGATAACCTGTTTGGCGCAAACAAATGAAAAAATCAACCTTGAAGAGCTGTTTGAAAGCTTATCGGAGGAACTACCCGAAGACACTGATCTAAGTGAACTAAGTGAAAAATGGACCTACTATCTAAAAAATCCGATCGATTTGAATAAGACTGATGGGACAGAACTAATCGAATTACAATTTATAGATCCTTTATTGTTGCAGCGGTTGATTGAGCATCGTCAGGTTTCTGGCAATTTTATCAATGCCTTGGAGATCCAGTCCATTGAAGGTTTTAATCCACGGATCGTGAGCTTATTGTTGCCTTTCGTTAAAGTCGGAGAGGCTAGTCCATTTATAGGAAGCCAATTCAATGATTTATCACACGAATTTATGTTACGATATGGACGTACCCTAGAGAAAATAAAAGGATACCAAATTATAGATACCACAAGATCCCGGTATCTGGGAGACCCCAATCGATATGCCATTCGATATCGGGCTAATCTAAAAAATAAAATTCGCTTGGCGATTAATATGGAAAAGGATGCTGGTGAGCCATTTTTTAAGGATAAGCAAAAATTGGGATTTGATTTTTATGGAGTAAGTCTATTTGTTAAGTCTATTGGTCCAGTTCGCAACCTTGTCATTGGAGATTATGCATTGCAATTTGGTCAGGGTCTTAGCATGTGGAATGGTTTGAGCTTTGGTAAAGGGGGACTCGTACAGAATACTGCCAGACAGGGAATCGGTGTGAAGCAATACACGTCATTAAATGAGGTTGATTTTATGCGTGGAATTACTGGAACTTTACAGCTCCAGCGATTTGAGATCACACCATATTTTTCATACCAGAACATTGATGCTAATGTATCCGATAATATAGAATCTAGGGTCATTAAGACGATTGCGAAATCAGGATTACACCGGACAGCAACTGAGCAACGCTATAGAAATGCTGCACATCAAATGACCTACGGCTTGAATGTCTTATGGCGATATAATCGTTTCAAAATAGGAGCCAATTTCAATCAATCTCAATTGGATGCGATTAAGCTCAAAGGGACAGGCAAAAGACAACAGTATGATTTCGAAGGCGACATGCTGCAAAATATAAGTCTGTATACCAATTATACGTTCCGAAATGCTCATTTATTTGGAGAATATGCCAGTAGTTTAGATGGTGGATCGGCTATGCTATTGGGGGCTATTGTCAGCTTACACCCACGGGTATCCGCAGTTGTTCTTGTGCGGAATTATAGGAAAAACTACCATACTTTTTATGGGCAAGGTTTTGGTGAATCGAGTAACACCTCAAATGAAGAAGGGATTTATGCAGGATTTACCTATCAATTGGCGAGAAAGTTAGTTTGGTCCAGTTACATTGATATATTTCGATTCCCAGAGGCTAAATATCAGGCCGATACCGGATCTGTAGGTGCGGACTTTTTTAGTCAACTCAGTTATATATGGTATAAGAAGGGACAACTCACGTTGAGGTACAGAAATCGATTAAAACAGACCGATTATTTGGGAGAGGGGCAAACCGAATCAGGACTGGTAAATAGCTCAAAACAACAGGTACGCATAGAGTTTCAATATAAATTGAATCGTATCTGGACTATTCGTTCCCGAGCTGAGGCTAATTTATTCCAGAAAGAATATGAGGATAATAGTCTGGGCTATCTATTTTATCAGGATGTTTTCTGGAAACCAGATGTCGGAAAAATTCAATTGAATTCACGGATAGCCTATTTTCAGGCCGATACTTATGATAATCGGATCTATGCTTATGAGAACGATGTGTTATATGCTTCAGGATTTGGAATGTATAATATGAAAGGCTGGCGTGCATATCTGAATTTAAGGTATAGAATAAACCATAATCTTGATATATGGGCAAAGTATGGCGTTTATTATTACCCTGATAAAGACGTCATCGGTACAGGATTGGATGAGATCAACGGTAATAGAAAGTCCGAAATCAAGTTGCAATTGAGATGGCAATTATGAAGGGATTGAGTTTCTATCAAAAGCTGGAAGGAATTCCTATACTAAAGATTGCTTCAGTTTACGCTATTGGGCTCTTTACGGCTCCAATGCTAAAGCTCTCACCTGTATGGTTTCATTACCTGCAATATAGCTTGTTCCTGTTAACAGGAATAATCCTTTGTTGCTATATGCTCAAAGGAAAGGTCTTTAAATATAGCTATCTTATCGGATATTATATGCTGGTTCTGTTATTTGCTGTGTGGCAATTTTGGCGTAACGACCCGCTTTATGTTACAAATCATTTTTCACATTTTGAGTTAGATAACTATGTTGTAGATATTACTGAGGAGCCTAAAGCTAAGTCCGGTGTCATTCGATTCTCAGCTGAGGTAATAGGCGGTTATAGCCAGGGACGTTTTATTGCAACTACTGGCAAGATTATGATCTCCTTAAAATCTAGAGTGAAAGGCCAGTTTCAATATGCTGATCGGATTTGGTTAGCGGGTAAAATGGTAAGCGTACCTCCGCCATTGAATCCACTCGAGTTTGATTATAAAGAACACCTAGAAAGAGCTGATATCTATCATCAAATTTTTTTGCGCGCAGATAACTATGCCCTAATCGTACAGGGAGTTTCGCAGTCCACCGATATTACTGGTGTGGCACTAAAAACGCGAGGGTATTTTTTAAAAAAACTGCGACATTATTTTGAGAAGGAGGAATACTTTTCAATTGCGGCTGCATTGCTATATGGTTTTCGTGGTGGCGTTGATGAAGAAACTATCAGAACATTTACAAACACGGGAACAATACATATATTGAGCGTTTCAGGAATGCATGTGGCTGTGCTCTTCGGGTTTTTATCACTTGTGTTTAGATATATCCCCCTGCGTCCAATGTTGAACTGGTTACCTGTTGCAATAACATTTTCCGTTATTTGGCTATATGCTTTTATTACGGGGTTAGATCCACCTATTACCCGTGCAGCTATTATGATAAGTTTTGTTTTATCCGCACAATATTTTAAACGAAATAGTTCGACTTTAAATGCGCTGGTAGCTGCCGCAACAGTTATATTGCTCTATGCCCCTAAAGCGATTACGAATGTGGGATTTCAGCTCTCATTTTTAGCGGTATTAGGCATGATATTATTTTTGCCAATTTTTGAAAAAATGATTGTTGCAAAAAATCCAGTACTGCGTTTTTTTAGGGATACCGTTGGTATCTCTATAGCTGCACAAATTTTGACAACACCACTTACACTCTATTATTTTGGACAATTTCCTACCTATTTTTTACTCGCTAATCTATTAGTTGACTTCCCTTCAACATTAGCAATGTATCTGGGTTTTGTGATGACGATCAATCCGATTGATTGGGTAAATGAGATCTTGGGAAATCTTCTGGAAAATTTAATCAGATTTATGCTTTATTGCCTGAATTCCATTGATCATTTGGCCTTTTCAACTATCAAAATCAATATCATTGACAATGGTCTCCTTTTTCTTTCATATGCAGCTATTTTTTCATTTTTATATGCCTATCAATGGAAAGACAAAAAGTATCACTATCTGGGGTTCCTTTGTGTGACTGGGATCATGATCATAGACATCAACCAACAGATGATAAATAGAAATACGGAGCGATTTCGGGTATACAATACGAAAAATGAACTAACAGTAGCTTATTTTAAGAATAGACGGGCTGTAATTTATAGTACCTTTGATTCATTAAATCATAAAGCCCTGCAATATGCTTGCGGTCGGGAAATCCAGGTATTGACTACTGATGACAATATTCAATTTATTCCATTAAATAGTAAAGCTTCAAGAAATAATTATTTAATAGAGCTACCAATAGGAAAGGTAGTCGTTATGGAGCATTTTAAAGATACGCTACCACAAGCAGACCTATTGGTCATTAGGAAGAATGCTATTCATAAACTATCTGCAGCAGTGCGCGTAATTTCACCCAAGCAAGTTATTCTTGATGGCTCCAATTCCCTTAAGAAATCGTTCCAAGCCCAGGTCATACTGGACAGTTTAAGGATAAAGAGTTATATCATAAAAGATAATTTTGCGTATGTTTGGGATAAGGAGAGCTTATGACTTTAGATAGCATATCAATCTTAAGACAATATTGGGGTTTTGAATCATTTCGACCACTGCAGGAAGAAATTATTCAGTCAGTTATTTCTGGTAAAGATACACTTGCTTTACTACCTACAGGAGGGGGGAAATCCATTTGTTTTCAGGTGCCCGCATTGATGATGGAGGGAATCTGCATTGTGGTGACACCGTTGATTGCGCTGATGAAAGATCAGGTAGAACATTTGAGGAAAAACGGTATTCAGGCAGTCGCTATCTATTCAGGAATGAAAAAGAGGGAAGTGGATATTACCTTGGATAATTGTGTCTATGGAAAAATAAAGTTTCTTTACCTATCTCCCGAACGATTGTATAATGATCTTGTGAGGGAGCGGATCAGATTTATGAATGTCAATCTGTTCGCTATAGATGAAGCGCATTGTATTTCTCAATGGGGTTATGATTTTAGGCCACCTTATCTGGAGTTAGCGAAACTGAAGGAGCTTCATCCTAAAGTGCCATTTTTAGCACTGACAGCAACCGCGACTGAACGGGTTATTGTCGATATACAGCAGAAACTCAATTTTCCGACTGAAAATGTATTTGTCAAAAGTTTTCTTCGAGATAACTTAGCCTATATGGCTATTGAGGAAGAAGACAAAATGGGACGGATGGTACGTATTATTCATAAACTGGGTGGATCAGGTATCGTATATGTTCGAAATCGAAGAGAGACACAGGAAATAGCACGTATTTTAATCAACAATGGAATAGCATCAGACTACTATCATGCGGGATTACCAGGACAGGAGCGTGACCAGAAGCAGAATGGCTGGATGACTAATGCTGTTCGTGTTATCGTTGCTACAAATGCTTTTGGTATGGGAATCGATAAACCTGATGTTCGTTTTGTCATTCACCTGGATCTGCCTGATTCGCTGGAAGCTTATTACCAGGAAGCTGGTAGGGCTGGACGTGATGGTAAAAAAGCTTATCCAGTTATTCTTTATCAAAAGAATGATGAAAAGAAGCTTGTTGATACGTTGGAAGCCAGTTTTCCGGATGTCCCTTTCATTCAACAGACATATCATTATTTATGTAATCATTTCCAGATTCCCTATGGAGCAGGCGAAGGTCTTACGGTGGATTTTGATGTGGTTACGTTTGCCAAAAAGTATCAATTGCCTTTGGTACCAGTCATGAATGCATTGAAATTTTTGGAACGTGATGGCTGGTTGACATTGTCAGAAGCGGTAACAATACCCTCGCGTTTCAAGTTTGAAATTGATAGCACAGAATTGTATAAAGTCCAGATACAATATGTGAAATATGATAAATTGATTAAGGCAATTTTACGTACCTATGGTGGGGTTTTTGAGAATTATATACTAATTAATGAATATGAATTTGCAAATAAGCTTGGAGTTCCATATGGTCGGGTGGTAGAACTGCTAAAATCACTGGAAGCATTGGAAATTGCGAGTTACCTCCCTTCTACGGATGCACCACAGCTGACATTTTTGCAAAATCGTGTTGATTACAAACACCTATACATCGATCATATCTTTATTCGCGACCGCCATCAAGTCAAAGGGGAACAGGTCAATGGGATGATAGATTATATCGAAAAATCCCGTTGTCGCAGCCAGTCCTTGCTGCTTTATTTTGGTGAAAAGAATGCGGGTTTCTGCCAGGTATGTGATCTCTGTTTAATGCGTATACACAAGGAAAGCCAGCGAGCTAAAATTAAGGAAGAGATAAAAAACAGCTTGTTGTTGGGACCCAAAAGTCTTCACGACCTGATTGACAGTTTGACCTTTGGAACTGAAAAAAGAAGAATAGAGATTGTCCGTGATCTACTGGATGCCGAAGTAATTCGTTTGGAGGACAAGCTCTATTCCTGGAATACTTTATTTTGATTATTTTTCTATTGGTAGGTTAAGTTCTTCTCTGCCCCATTCAGACCAGGAACCATCGTATACACGTATGTTTGTTTGGCCTGAAATATGCGATGCAAAAGCGAGGATAGAAGCTGTTACCCCCGAACCACAGGAAAATATGTATTCACTTCCTGTCGTTTTAAATTGATCAAAATGCTGCTTGAGTTCGTCAACTGGTTTATAGTATATACCATCAAGCAATTCCTCGAAAGGTAGGTTTTTAGAATGGGGAATATGTCCACCATTAAGGCCTTTTCGGGGCTCTGCAACTAAGCCGATAAATCTTCCTTTACTTCTAGCGTCAAAAATACTTACTTCTGGCGCTTTATAATGTGCTAAGATATACTCTTTGTCAGCATAAAGGTTTTTTTGAAAATGTGCTTTATAATTTCCCGTATTGTGCTGCTGCTTGTAACTGTCTGTTAGTTCAAATTTATTTTTTTTCCAGGCAGGAACTCCTCCATTTAAAATATAGACCTGATCAAACCCCATTACTTTAAACATCCACCAAGCGCGTGGACTGGAATAAACTCCCCATCTGTCATATAAAACAACGATGCTGTTCTGATCAATTCCTAATGCTTGAGCTTCTGTCTCAAACACCTGTTCAGATACTAAGGTGTGCGGCAATTTAGCAGTATGGTCAGAGAATTTCCCTTCGATATCAAAAAATAATGAATTTGGAAGTAATTCTAACTTTGCGTCTTTTAAAGATTGACCGACCTTATCGATGGTGCAGTCTAGTAGGATTACATTTCCATTTTGGACCAATGTATCCTGAAGTTCGGATGGACTAATTAAGGCTGATTTGAATAACATAACAATGATCTTATGTATACAAAATTACAAAGCAGACCTTTAAAAACAAAGAGGCTGTTCTTTTGGAACAGCCTCTTTTATGGATTGAAAATGCTAATTACTTAGCGTTTTTATCATTTTCCATTTGCTCTTTCAATTGAGCTAACACGTCTAAGTCGCCTAAAGTAGATTTTTCAACAGAATCTTTTACTTTTTTAACAGCTGAAGACTCAGCTTTAGCGTCTTTTTTACGGTTGCTAGACTCTTCTTTGCGAGCTTCTTCTTTCTCTTCTTCCCAGATACGAGAGTGAGAAATTACCAAACGTTTGTTCTCTTTGTTGAACTCGATGATTTTGAATGAAGTTACTTCATCAACTTTCAATGAAGAACCGTCTTCTTTAACAGAGTGTTTAGAAGGACAGAAACCTTCAACACCATATTGTAGCGCAACGATATCACCTTTGTCACCAACTTTGATCACAGTACCTTCGTGGATAGAACCTTCAGTGAAGATTGTCTCGAAAGTATCCCAAGGATTTTCTTCCAATTGTTTGTGACCTAAAGATAATTTACGGTTTTCTTCATCTAATTCTAATACAACTACTTCTAATGTCTCACCAACTTTAGTGAATTCGTTAGGGTGGTTGATTTTTTTAGACCAAGATAAATCAGAGATGTGGATCAAACCGTCGATACCTTCTTCTAACTCAACAAATACACCGAAGTTAGTCATGTTTTTAACAACAGCTGATTGTTTAGAACCAACAGGGTAACGCTCAGTGATGTTTTTCCAAGGATCTGGAGTCAATTGTTTGATACCTAAGCTCATTTTACGCTCATCACGATCTAAAGTTAAGATTTGAGCTTCGATCTCGTCACCAACTTTTAAGAACTCTTGTGGAGAACGTAAGTTTTGAGACCAAGACATTTCAGAAACGTGGATCAAACCTTCAACACCTGGGATGATTTCTAAGAAAGCACCGTAATCAGCAACTGTTACGATTTTACCTTTAACTTTAGAACCAACTTCTAATGCTGTATCTAAAGATTCCCAAGGGTGCTCAGATAATTGTTTCAAGCCTAAAGCGATACGTTTTTTCTCATCATCAAAGTCTAATACAACAACGTTGATTGTTTGATCTAAAGCTAAAACTTCTTTTGGATGCTCGATACGACCCCAAGAGATATCTGTGATATGCAACAAACCGTCAACACCACCTAAGTCGATGAATACACCGAAGTCAGTGATATTTTTAACAGTTCCTTCTAATACTTGACCTTTTTCTAATTTAGCAACGATCTCAGATTTTTGGTTTTCTAAGTCGTTCTCAATTAACACTTTGTGTGATACGACAACGTTTTTGAATTCGTGGTTGATTTTAACAACTTTGAATTCCATTGTTTTACCTACGTATACATCGTAGTCACGGATAGGTTTGATATCGATTTGAGATCCAGGTAAGAAAGCTTCAACACCTTTGATGTCAACGATAAGACCACCTTTAGTACGGCTCTTAACGAAACCAGTAATGATTGCATCATTTTCCAATGCCTCATTGATAGCTTCCCAAGATTTTTGAGTTTTAGCACGTTTGCGAGAAAGTACTAATTGACCGTTAGCATCTTCTTGAGATTCAACGAATACGTCAACTTTGTCACCAATTTTTAATTCTGGTAAGTCACGGAATTCGGATAAAGAAACTAAACCGTCAGATTTGAAACCAACATTTAAGACAACGTCTTTGTTGTTGATAGAAACGACAGTACCTTCAATAATTTCACCTTGGTTAACTTGGTTGAAAGTATCTGCGTATTGTGCTTCAAGTTTAGCGCGTTCAGCTTCGCTATAATTTCCGAAACCTTTATCATTTGCATCCCAGTCAAATTCACCTTCTGGTGTGATCCAAGTGTTTGATTTGATTTCGTCGATTAAGTTTGAATCAGCTTCTGATTCAATTTTTTCAGTGTCTTTCACTACTTTAGTGTCAGCACCTTGTAGCTCTGCGTTTTTCGCTGCTAATTCTTTTTCTGCTTCTTGTTTTTTTGCCATTAATTAATTTTCTCCTTTTTCCTACGTTGTAGGAGTTGCAAAGGTACAAAAAAACTTTTAATGCAAAATTTTATTTTTCTTATTTTATTGAAAGACTTTCAGTTATCCCCTAGTTATAGGTTTCTGTTGAACAACTGGTGCTGAGGGGCCTACGGACTGGATATTTCATTGGTCGGAATAGGAGGGGTTTAAGCCTTACAGCGTTCTTTTTGGCTGTTCGTTGTGACTTGTCGTGCTATTCGTTATCTTTTTTAAATGAGTTGAAGATCCGCGGCTTGGCAATCACAATGGTTTGCTTGGACAATGCTATTGCGGCATTTAACTCATAGCCCAATAATAATATCAGGGTATTGAGGTAGATCCAAAGCATAATGACGATCAGCGTTCCGATCGAACCATATAATTTATTATATGCACCAAAATGATTAATATAGAATGTGAAAATCGAGAAAGTCAAAATCGCTAATATAGTAGCCATGGAGGCTCCGGGGCTAAACAACTTCCACTTGTTTGATGTAGATGGACCAAACTTATAAATACAGCTCACTGTAAAGAAATAAATTGCGAAAATAATAATCCATCGAGAGAGCTTTAACAAAGTCGCCCACATACTGGATTTAATGCCCGTAGTTTCTTTTAGATAATCAATCGTTACACCAGCAATTGTAAATACAGTCATCCCGACGGTGAGGGCAAAAATAATCAGAAAGGCTAATGTCAGTGCAACGACTCTTTTTCTTATCCAAGGTCTTTTTTCTGTCATTAAGGAAGCTTTATTGAAAGCATTCATCAATGAGGCCATACCATTTGTCGCAAAGTATGCTGCGAAAAGAAAACCGAAGGAAAGGAGCCCTCCATTCTGGTTTTTAATAATATCCTCGAGGGTGGTTTCAACGACAAGGAATGCATTTTTAGGAATGACAACCGCTAAAAAATCCAGTAATTGCTCCTGAAAGTTGTTGATTGGAATATAGGGAATTAATGTAAATAGAAAGATGATGCCAGGAAATATAGCCAACAAAAAACTATATGATAATGATGAGGCCTTGCTGACGATTGAATCTCTGGCGAGCTCCTGAAAGAAAAACACTGCTACAGTATAAAGGGGAAGTGAACCAAATCCTGGTAACACAACCCGTTTACTCCATTCGATTAATCTAAAATAAGGTTCAAAATTTAATAGCCATTGGTGGAATTTCCCCATATCAATTAAAATATTTACTCATCTTATCCTGAAAGACCTGTGGCGGCATGCATGGTTTGTTCTTTTCCATATTGACAAATACCAACGTTGTTTCTCCTTGATTGAGTAACTCACCATTTTCGTTAAAAAGTTCATATTCAAAAATAATACGGACCGCAGGTTTCTTACGAATCGTTACCCGGATCGTTATCAGATCATCATACTTACCCGGTTTGAGATATTTTGTTTTCAACTCTGTGACAGGGAGCATAACGCCCATTTCTTCCAGTTCTTTATAAGATATCCCTGTACTTCTCAGCATCTCAGTCCTTGCTATCTCATAAAAGGCAGCGTAATTGCCATAATAGACATAACCCATTTGGTCTGTTTCTGCATAGCGAACACGAATCTGATGGTCAAATACAAACATTATTTCTTGATATTTCTGGCGTCTAAGGCTTGTTGGAATTTTCGAGCATTCACTAGATGTTCTACTTCTGTTTTTGCAAAATTATGGTAACCTGAGAAATCATCCTTTGCACACATATAGATATAATCATGTTGCTTAAAATTCAGAACCGCATCAATAGCAGCGATACTCGGGATAGAAATAGGTCCCGGAGGCAAGCCTCTATAGATGTAGGTATTGTAAGGGTTATCCATTCTTAAATGCTTATTTAAGACCCTTCTGATCGTAAAATCATTATTAGCAAAGATTACTGTTGGATCGGCTTGTAGGAGCATGCCTTTTTTTAGACGATTTAAATATAAGCCAGCGATCATGGGCATTTCGTCTTGGTGCAAAGCTTCCCCTTTAACGATGGAAGCCAATGTACTCACCTGTTGTGGTGTTAGGTTCAGTGCTTTTGCTTTAGTAATGCGATCTGCATTCCAGAATTTTTTCCACTCATCATCAAAGCGGGCAATAACCTTCTCTGGACTCGTGTTCCAGTAAATTTCATAGGTATTTGGAATGAAAATTGAAATCAGGTTTTCTTTGGTAAATCCAAACTTTTGCGCTGTAGCTTCATCATTCAGTACTGCAATAAATTGTGCTGAATCAGCCTCAAAGCTTTTGCCTAATAATGCAGCCATATTTTCTTTTAGCCTTACATTGGCAAATCTAAATTTCACAGGTTCCTGATAGCCACCGATCAAGTTACCGATCAAACGTCGGTTGTTCATTCCGGGAGTTAATAGGTAGCGACCCGGTTTTATACTTTGTTCGTATTTCTTATATTGAGCAGCACGTTCGAATGAAGCGATATCATCCAAAATACTAGAGTCTTGAATTGATTTGAGGACATCTTCATACTTTGCCCCCTCATGGATATAGAGGTATTTCTTCTCTCCAGAAACGTTTGAGGCAAAGAAAGCCTTATAAAATGTCCATGCAAAATACCCACCGACAAGGATGACGATTAATGCAACAATTTTTAACCAACTTGGTATTCCTTTTTTATTTTCCATCAGAATTACTTTTTTATATCTGTGATAAAACCTTCACCGACATAGAACTCATCTTTTATACAAATGATTCATGGCTTACGAAGGTTTCATGATCGCTTTAGAAGCCTAGACTATTTGCTTTATTTTCCTTTTTTTGCCCCGCTGTAGGCGCTGTATTTGAAGACTTGGCGGGAGGGGTGTTTGTTGTCGTTTTTGTCGTAGTAGCTGGCTTCGTCGCAACGGGTTTCGCAGCAGGTGGATTCGACTGAGTCGGAGTTACCTGGGGTTTGGGTACAGTTGTAGGTCCTGGTGTACCTGTTGTCGGTGAAGGCGCTGTTAACGAAAGTGTCACATCTATTTTGGCGCCTAAGCTCGTTAATCCCTTTTCTACCCCCGGAGATTGCACACTGATCACCGCTGTTGTTGTATCGGTTACGTTGGGATCGTAGGTTACTGTTCCCAAGCCAAGTCCGGCGCCAGAAAGGGCAAATTTAGCTTCGTTTAAAGGCAGTCCGATTAGATTGGGGATTTCAACTTCATTCGCCCCAAGACCATTGCCTAGGACAAGATCTATCCGTGAACCTTTTGGAATCATTCGGCCATTTCGGATGGACTGACCCGCAAATTGGGCATCCAGAACAATATCTCTAGCAATATCAGCAACATAAGAAGTGTCACCTATTTTAAGATTATGATTTTTCAAGATAGCTGTTGCTTCGATCAGGGTCTTATCTTTAATATTTGGAAAGGAGACTTCCGGAGCCACCTGGGTGATAATGGTCAGATAAATTGTTCGACCAGATTTCACATGAAATCCTTGCTCGGGATCTTGTTCGATCACAAGGCCCGGTTTAGCATCCATCTGATAGACGGAGTCAATTTGATATTCTAATCCGGCATCCTCCAGGGCTTGGATGGCTGCATTGATATGGAGTCCCTTTATTTTCGGAACCGCGATAGACTCATCATGCTTAGTATATATTTTCAGCCCCACATATACGGCAAGAAATAGGCAGACTATCGCGATGAATGCGGCAATGAGATTTTTTCTGAAGGTGGGTGTCTGAAGATATTGTACGACTTTGGACATTACTGTGTTTGATAAAAATGAATTCTGCATAGAACCGCAATATTGAAGCCAATTTTGCAGAATGGTTAAATAAAATTATTCCTCACAAAATTATTCGTTTTTCCGTGTATAGCAAATTATATTTGCTATTCGAATCGCTAAAATTTATGAAAGCAAAAATAGCATTAATAACTGGAGGTTATACAGGGGAGGCCGAAGTTTCTTTTAAAAGTTCTGCCTTTGTCAATTCCCAACTCGATCATGACAAATACGATGTGTACTTGATTACCATATCAAAAGACGCATGGTTTTATACTGATAAAGATGGACGGCAGTATCCGATCCTGCGCGAAAGCTTTACCTTGCCATTAAATGGAGAGACAATAAGTTTTGACTTAGCCTTTATTATGGTTCATGGTGTACCCGGAGAGGATGGAAGACTACAGAGTTACTTTGATTTGCTGGATATTCCTTATACTTCGTGCGATGCACTGACATCAGCTCTGACGATGAACAAGGGCTACACGAAGGCGGTCTTAAGTGGTATTCCTGAATTGTACCTGGCCAAATCGGTTTTATTATTTGAAACGCAACGGGCGGAAGCAGTCAACGTTGTAGAAACTAACCTTTCCCTTCCATATTTTGTGAAGCCTAACGCTGGTGGAAGTAGTATCGGAATGACAAAGGTGAAAGAATCGGCTCAACTGCAGGAGGCTATTGACAAAGCATTCGATGCCGAGAATACTGGGAAGCAAGTGATCGTTGAAGAATTTGTGACTGGACGTGAGTTTTCCGAAGGGATTTTCCGTAATGCTAAAGGCGAATTGGTCGTGTTGCCCGCAACGGAAGTTCGGACGACACGTGAATTTTTTGATTTTGAAGCGAAATATATCCCTGGCTTGACTGAGGAAATTACACCAGCAGACCTGACGACGGAGCAGCAAGAACGTGCAGCTCGTATTCTGAAGGAAATTTATGTTAGGTTAAATTGCAAAGGCATGGTGCGCGTGGACTTTTTCCTCGAAAATGGTACCGATAAGTTTTACTTTATTGAGATCAATACAATTCCTGGGCAGACAGCACAGAGTTTTATCCCGCAGCAGGTGCGTGCCTTTGGTATGAAAGAAGGTGATTTCTATGGTGAATTGATCGAAAGTGCTTTATTATCCGCTAAATAAAATAGATCATTTTTAACACAAAGGGGCTTTCAATTTTTTGAAAGCCCCTTTGTTATTTTCTGAAATCAAACTTGGATAAATCAGGTTTGATTTTCTTTGTTCTCTTTAATTCCTCCTGATAGATAAGCTGTCCAATGTTTTTCAAAAATGGATAGGTAACCGCTTCATATTCATAAATACCGTCATTATAAATACCGTTTTCATTAGACTGGACAACAACGGCAAGGAGAAACTCTACGCCATGTTCAAAATCTACAATATAAGCGTTATCAATATTATACCCATAGGAGTCACCATACTTATTGAAAATACGGATATTGGGGTTTAGCTTTGCACTTTTTTCGCGTCCATAGAAAAGTAATTTGCTATATGTTGGCCAAAATTCTGTCGTATCATATTTTGGGAAATCCGATTCAAATGGATAACGTGACATATAATCATAGAGTAAGGTATAATCCTCTTTTTGTAAATTAAACCTGTCTTTGCTTTTGAATGCTTCTGGAAAAAGTAATTTCTTCAAGATCAGCTGTTGATCCGCTAGCGCATAAACGTTTAGTCCTTCAAAACTCCATGGTTCATGGATGAGTTCATCTTTATCATTCATATAACCTTTTCCTTGAAGCGTATTGGCTAACTTGATATCATAGTCTTTGGGGTCAAATTGTTCTTTTTGCTGATAGATAATATGGTCACCGTTATAGAAGGTGAAAGGATTAGTATGCTTCGCCCAGATTCCTTTGTCACCTATAGCGAGGCGGTTGACAATTCTGCTGTACTTGGTGCCATATTTTTTGAGTTTTGCATTTAGCTCAGCACGGCCAATAAATTCGAACAGTCTGTTTTGGGCATCATTGTCACTGGTCAATAATATTTTTTTTACATACTGAGCAATCGACGGAAGACCATTAACCGCAGATTCATCCACGGATACACTAGTTTGTTTTTCAAAAGCAGAGTCAATGCGTAGGGGTGTATCTTTTGTAAGGCCCTTAACACGTAGTTCGTTGATTTTTTCCAGAGCCAAAATCGCGGTCGGCAATTTCACGGTACTTGCGGGATAGAAATACCAATTGGAATTCAGTCGATAACTATAAGACTTGAAGTGTGGGATATTAAATTTATCACGATCAATCTGAGTGTAGAGGATCTGCACTTCATTCCTTGTCGGATGATTTAATATTTGTTGGAATATATCAGGACGACTCTGAAGTAATTTTTCCAAGTATATGGTATCTATCTTTTGAGCATAAGTCTTGGACATCAGCATAATGAAAACAAGAGATAAATATTTCAACATTCCAATAGTTATTTTCTTGTATACTCTTCAAAGGTATAGTTGAATGCATGCTTATCATCTGCCTGATGTGGTTCCGCAGAAATCAGTTCCCATTCTTCCGATGATAGTTCGGGAAAAAACGCATCTCCCTGAATCGTTGTGTGTACACGTGTCAAAAGTACCTTGTTTGCCAATGGTAAAGCCTGTTGATAGATATTTGCTCCACCGATGATAAATACCTCACGCTCGTCGCGACAATATAAAAGAGCCTCCTGGATACTGTTGGCAACATCAATATCCTCTCCCTGAAAATTAGCATTACGTGTGATGACGATATTTCTTCGATCGGGCAATGCCTTACCGATGGCCTCAAAGGTTTTTCTGCCCATCAGGACAGAATGCTCAATGGTATTTCTTTTAAAATATTTAAAATCATTTGGTAAATGCCAAGGCATCTGATTATTGATGCCGATCGCATTGTTTTCCGAGGCAGCTACGATTAATGTGATCGTTGGGTTACTCATTTTTGTGTCGTGTAGATTAGTTCTGTTGTGTAAAGTGATGTTGTGCCTAGAAGAGCCTCCTAAAGGTTCTCCTAAACTGCAACAGGGGCTTTTATATGCGCATGTGATTCATAATTCAGCAATTCGAAATCTTCGAATTTGAAATCAAAAATATCTTTCACCTCTGGGTTTATCTTCATTTGTGGCAATGGCTTTGGATCACGGCTCAACTGTAGTTCCGTTTGTTCAAAGTGATTGCTATAGATATGTGCATCGCCCAATGTATGGATAAATTCAGCGGCTTCCATATCACAGACTTGTGCCACCATCATCGTCAACAGGGCATAAGAGGCAATATTGAAAGGGACACCTAAAAATATGTCGGCGCTACGTTGATAAAGCTGACAGGATAATTGCGGCTTCATAATCCCTTTCTCAGGCTGTGCTGGTGCTACATAAAATTGAAAAAAAGCATGACAAGGAGGCAAAGCCATATTTTCGATTTCAGCAACATTCCATGCCGATACAATAATGCGACGGGAATCAGGTGAATTTTTCAGCTGGTTGATAACCTGTGTGATCTGATCGATATGACGACCATCAGGTGTTGGCCAAGAGCGCCATTGCGAACCGTAGACAGGACCTAAATTCCCCTGTTCGTCAGCCCATTCGTCCCAGATACTCACGCCATTTTCTTTTAAATACTGAATATTGGTTTCTCCTTTCAAAAACCAAATTAACTCATGAAGAATTGATCGCAAGTGCAATTTTTTTGTTGTTACTAGCGGAAATCCTTCCTGAAGGTTGAAACGCATCTGATATCCAAAGACACTTTTGGTACCTGTCCCGGTACGATCCGTTTTTACAACACCATTCGTATATACGTGTCTGAGTAAATCTAAATATTGTTTCATCTGTAAGTTTTATTTATTAAACGCTTAATATTTGAGGTTTGAATATGTATGTTCTGCTGCTTATATGATAGGTGTGTGCTTATTTACATAGCCTTCTATATCAAAATTGCATTAAAACCATAGCCAATGGATGCTGTATCTGCCTTTAGCTATAAAATTTAAATCTTCTAGTGCATCCAACCTTTCAAGATAGTCAAAACTAAGGAAAATCCTTATAACGAGAAAGTCAAAACTTAAAATGATAAGAGGGGTTACTGAAAAAAAATGTAATTTTGCAAAATATTATGGAGAATAAAAAAGTAGCTTTTTATACACTTGGATGTAAACTGAATTATTCGGAGACATCATCCATAGGACGTTTATTTAAGGATGCGGGCTATGATACAACAGCGTTCAATAGCCGTGCGGACGTCTATGTAATCAATACATGTTCTGTAACGGACAATGCTGACAAGAAGTGTAGAAAAGTGGTCAAAGAAGCTTTAAAGCACTCTCCGAATGCCTATATTACCATTGTTGGTTGTTATGCCCAACTAAAACCAAAGGAGATCGCGGAGATTCCTGGTGTAGATATGGTATTGGGAGCTGCTGAGAAATTTAATATCATTGAGCATATCAATGACTTGACCAAACAGGAAAAAACAATTGTTTATAATGGCCCGATTGATGAAACCAATCAATTTGTGTCGGCTTATTCCATCGGCGACCGTACGCGTACCTTTTTAAAAGTACAGGATGGATGTGACTATTCATGTACTTTCTGTACAATCCCTTTGGCACGTGGTGGAAGTCGCTCAGGAAAGATTGAAGAGATTGTCAAGCAAGCGGAAGAAATTGCTGCTTCGGGTGTGAAAGAAATTGTATTGACAGGGGTTAATATTGGTGATTTTGGTATTCGGGATGGGAAACGTGAAGACCGCTTCCTAGATTTGGTAAAAGCGCTGGATGAAGTGGATGGTATTGATCGGATACGTATTTCTTCTATTGAACCTAATCTTCTTTCAAACGATATCATCGAATTTGTGGCACAATCCAAAAGATTTGTTCCGCATTTTCATATGCCATTACAGTCAGGAAATAACAAGATTTTGAGCTTGATGCGCCGGAGATATAAACGGGAGTTGTATACAGAGCGTGTGAAATTCATCAAGTCATTAATGCCGAACTGTTGTATAGGTGTTGACGTGATTGTTGGATTTCCAGGAGAAACGCGTGAGGACTTTATCGATACCTATAATTTTCTGAACGATATGGATATTTCCTATTTGCACGTATTTACCTATTCGGAACGTGAAAATACGATTGCAGCCCAAATGGAAGGAGCTGTACCAGGAGCACAACGTAGTGATAGAAGTAAGATGTTGCATATTCTTTCAGAGAAGAAACGTCGCGCTTTTTATGAATCACAGCTTGGAGCCCAGGGAGATGTCCTGTTCGAAGCAGATGAAAAAGACGGTTATATGCATGGTTTCTCCAAAAATTATGTCAAGGTGAGGACTTTGTATGATCCGTTGTTGGTGAACGAGGTTGTACCTGTGAAATTTATGGAAGTAACAGATACCTGTGAAGTAGAAGTTGAGGAGGTTCCTGAAACATTAGCACATTAATTTTTTAAGAATTATACATTCATAAAAAGGGCAATCTTATAGAAGATTGCCCTTTTTTACTAAAGAAAAGTTCCATTTCGAGATCTTTCGATCCTAAGTGATATTCTATCCAATATGATTGTATAGAATATCTGAGATCGTGTTTTGAAATGTACGCTTTTGATTAGTGCGCACTGCTTTTTGCGGCATTTAACCAGATCACTGTACCTAAAATCAAAAGAACACCGATCCATTGTACCAACGAAACGGATTCATGTAATATAAAATAAGACATACAGGTTGCTACAGGCAATTCTGCGGAACTTAATATTCCACCTAAAGAGAAGCCCGTTTTTGGTAAACCATAAGCGAATAGCAATGGTGGAATGACGGTGCCAAATAAAGATAGAATCAGTCCAAAATGTAGAAAATTAGCATCAAATTGACCATTAAATAAATAGTTCGGTGGAAATAACGTGAAAATCAAAATACAGGAACCTGTTACCATGATTGCACTTTTTTGTATTGGATGATAATCATTGCCCACACGGCCATTCACGATCATAAAAACCGAATAAGCGGTAGCGGCCAGGAACCCAAATAATAAACCTGTTAAGTTAAGATCCTCCAATCCTTTCTCAATGAGCCCTGTTGCCAATAATGTTGCAATCAATACGATACCAATACCGATCAAGTTTTTTTTTGATGGTTTTGTTTTGAAAAAGATAAATTCAATAACCACACCGATCCATATATACTGCATCAGTAGGACAATAGCAAGAGATGCCGGTACCAGCTGTACACATTTATAGTATAAGACACTCACGAGCCCCGTTGATGTACCACTGATCAATATTTTGACCCAAGATGATTTTTTAGTTGAAGATTGAAAGGATTTTCCAGAAAATAGTTTGATCACGATAAAGATAAGCCAAAGCATAAGCATGCCAAATAATACCTGAATCCCTGTTACCTCTCCTAAAGTAAGCCCCTGACCATATGCTTTTTTTACAAACGTTGATAGTATTCCAAAACTACTCGCACCTAAAAAGACGGCTAATGCACCTTTTAATTTTTCCATTCTCAAATAAATTAGGCGGCAAAGTTACGATTTCTGGACAATTCTTTTTCTGATCCTTCGTTCTTGGTAGGGAAAAAGGATAGATCCGAAGCTATTGAGGATAGTTGAACTAAAAGCTTCAATCAATCAATCTTAATTACTCAGTACTTGGAAATAATCCTTTATGACGAATAGCTTATCAATAAAATAGGAAGAATGAATAAATTGTTTTTTATGAAGGGAGCAAATAGGTTGTATATCAGGGGCAATTTATTTAAGTTTGTCTTACCGGAAAGTAAATCGAACATAATGATTGCTAAATCTTATTTTATCTTCTTTTTAAGTGCATTACTATTCTTGAGCAGTTGTTCAACGAAGAAAAAAGTACTTACCTCCGGTTCACGTTCCTCCAGTGGTTCGGTGTTGACAGATGCAAGTTCGGCGCGAGGAAAAACATTTTCTGGATCTCGTCTTGATAATTATGCCTCCTTACTGAATGTAAATACGAAGAAGCTAAACCCACAACTCTATTCATTTATCGACGACTGGATGGGAATACCGCATCGAATGGGGGGACAGACCAAAAGTGGAGTGGATTGTTCGGGTTTTGTTAATTTATTATATATCGAAGTCTACAAAGGTAATCTTCCACGGACATCACGAGATATGGAAGGCATTGTGAAAAGAAAGAAGCCTGAGAAATTGGAAGAAGGTGATTTGGTATTTTTTTCTTTCGGTAAAAAAGGAATTGACCATGTGGGCGTATACTTACACAACAATAAATTTGTTCATGTCTCAACGCGCAAAGGGGTTATTATATCAGATTTGACGGATAGCTGGTACGCCAAAACTTTCGTTGATGCAGGTTCTCCAAAGATCTAACCAGGTGAAATCCATGTAGGTTTTATGTCATATCTTGACATAAACTTTTATACCCTATATAAATCCTTATTTTTGTCAAAATTTTATAGAAATGACAATAAAGAGTAAAAAGATTTTTTTAGGCCTTTGTATTATTGTGCCATTTTTAATGTATTGTGTTTATTATTATAGCAATATGATTAAAAACGCACCTTTCCGTTTTGCTGATTTTGAATCAATTGAATTTAAATATGGTGAACCGAATCATATGGTCAATGAATACAATTCAAAAACGCGTATCTATAAATATTTAGACAAACAAGATTCATTAATTACGGATACTGTAAAGTTCACAAAAGATGATCTATTGTATTTGCACCGCAAAGCAATGGAATTAGGGTTTTGGAATTTAGATACTGATATGACGGGTCCAGAATGGAAAAAGGACTCCACAAATTCTAAAGTACCTCGTTTTTATCTGGAATATAATTACAAAGATAAATCAAAACGTGTCACTTTAGATGCGGACTTTGCAGGCAATCCACGGATGCATGATGCCGCTAAATCGATGATAGACGAAGTCAATCGTATGTTAGCGACTGCCCAAGCAAGATAATAACGATAAATATATTTATTGAAAGAAGGAGAGACCAAGCATTTGGTTTCTCCTTCTTTTTTTTACGCTTTTTCGATTTAATGGAATCCTTTATCGATAGACCAAATTATTCAAATAATTTCATGCCATTACAATCCTAAAATTTGAATGCAATTATGCTGGAAAACCTTATATCAAGTGGTGGGCAAATTCATAATAAAGAGTAAACTAACAGGAACTTGATAAGAACCTTATACGGACCTCACTCGGACCTCATTCGGATAAACACGTATAAAGTCCGATTTAAATCCCTATTATTTAAGAACTAATTACGTGTTATTTGTTAAGTTGGTCACCACTTGATACAGGTTTATATTTACGAATCCTTTATATTCAATTGATATTGTCTTAATGCTAATAGGGTACTTTAGCGGCAAAACTAACGTTCGATATGAAAACATTTATAGCATTGGCGATTTCTTTGGTGCTGGCCCAGACAGTACAAGCACAAGAATTTGCAAAGGGAAAAGTTTTTCTAGATGTAAACAGAAACGGAAAACTAGATAAGCATGAGAAAGGGGTAGCGTCTGTTTCGGTCAGTAACGGTCGCGAAGTTGTTGCTACAGATAAAGATGGTAACTATCAATTACCAGTTGGAAATGATAATATCATTTTCGTTGTCAAACCTTCGGGATATGCAGTACCCGTAGATGAGAATAACCATCCAAAATTCTATTATATACACAAAGTCAATGGTAGCCCAACATCAAAATATCCCGGTGTTACTGCAACGGGTAAAATCCCTGCAAGCGTGAACTTTGCTTTATATCAACAAGATGAGCAAGCCAATTTTTCCGCTTTTGTCTTTGGTGACCCACAAGCATATACCGAGGAAGAATTGGGATTTTTTAAGAATGGCATCATCAATGAAATCGCTGATAAATCTGTCGCTAAATTCGGAATTAGTCTAGGAGATTTAGTCGGTGATGATTTGTCTCTTCAGCCAAAATACAAGTCGGTCATTTCTACGATGGGACTACCTTGGTATAATGTCATGGGAAATCACGATATGAATTATGATGCCAAAACCGACAGCCTTTCGGATGAGTCTTTTGAGCGAACTTTTGGCCCTAATAATTATTCCTTTAATTATGGCAATGCACACTTTATTGTATTGGACAATATTATCTACCCCAACCCACGTACCGGAAAAGGGTATCTCGGAGGTTTTCGGAAAGATCAATTGGATTTTGTTGAGAATGACTTAAAGCAGGTAGCTAAAGACAAATTGGTTGTCCTTTCCTTCCATATTCCATTATATCATGAAAACTCTAATGTGTTTCGCAATGAAGACAGACAGCGTCTTTTTGATATTTTAGCCCCTTTTGAACACACACTTTCGCTTTCGGCACATACACATTTTCAACGTCAATATTTTTATGGACAGAAAGATGGCTGGAAACAGGAACATGCGCACCACGAATATAATGTCGGAACCACATCAGGAGATTGGTATTCAGGGGAGCTGAACGACAAAGGAATTCCGGTTTCGACCATGCGGGACGGTACACCAAAGGGTTATGCCGTTTTGAAAATTGAAGGTAATCAATATAGTTTCGATTATAAAGTGGTCGGTAAGCCAGCAAGCTATCAGATCGATATTTATGGTGCTTCCGTAGTACCTGAAAAGTATACGAAAAGATACCCGATTTATGCAAACTTCTTTATTGGTAGGGAAGGGGATAAAGTGGCTTATAGAATTAACCAAGGAGATTGGAAAGAGATGGAATATGTTAACGAGAGTGATCCCGCTTTCTTAAAATCGCTAGCGAAATATGATACCGCCGAAAAGCTGATGACAACTCGCCGCCCATCTAATCCGGAAAAATCCAGCCATCTGTGGGTAACGAATTTGCCGAAACTTAAAACAGGGGAATATCAGATCGAAATTAGGGCAATAGATATGTTCAAAAGAGAACATTTCGCGACGAAAAGTATTGTGGTGGAATAATTGAGTATTTACTATTCCAGGAAAAGGCAATCTTCGGATTGCCTTTTCTTTTGGAAACATAGCAGTATCCCTATTGCGATAAGGGTAAAGAATTAATCGGAGAACAATGCTAACAGGTTTGGTACACAATCTTATGGGATTGGTTCAGTTGACGAGCCAACATTTATTTTAAGCTCATCGAAGTATAATTTATTGATAAAAGATGCGAATTAAATGATTTAAATAACTATTTGTCGAATTGTTTTAAGTTTAAAGTTAGCTTAAGATGGACTTAACATAGCAGTCCTATATTTGTGTAGAGTAATTTTTGATTCATAAAGAGTTAGGGTTAATGTGTAGATCTGTTGTGAAACACGTCTAAAAATTTAGTTTGTTTTTAAAGTGAAAAGGTAATCTCCCCGGATTACCTTTCACTGTTTTTATGGATAGTGCTTGTTGCTGGCACTAATTCAATACACTGATTTTTTGTGCTCTTATAAATTGTCTAAAATCATCCGAAGCGGGATTTTCAAATATTTCGAGGTCAAAATATTTTGTGGCGGCAAACAGATGGTCAAAAACATCGGATACAATGCCTTCATAATATTCCCAGCGTATATCATTGACAAAGAAGTAAAGTTCGATCGGTACCCCATGTTCGGTCGATGCCAACTGCCGTACCATTAAGGGCATGGTTTTATGGATATGGGGATTCTGACGGAGGTAGGTAAGTGCATAGGCACGAAACATACCCAAATTGGTCATTTTTCTGCCATTAATTGGATTGGACGGATCAATCTGATGAATGCTGTTAAATTCATCTATTGTTCTCGCACGTTCTTCGATATAGGAACGGAGAATCTGTATATTCTTTAGTCCTTCGATCTCTTCATTATCTAAAAAGCGGATTGTGGAGATTTTAATATTTATAGCTCTTTTCAAGCGCCTTCCCCCAGATTGCTGCATGCCCCTATAATTCTTAAAGGAATCCGATAATAAGGTATGTGTTGGGATTGTTGTGATGGTCTTGTCGAAGTTTTGCACTTTAACATTGTTGAGATTGATTTCCTTTACGGTCCCATCGGCTCCGTATTTAGGCATTTCTATCCAGTCGCCGACACGTATTGAATCATTGGCCGAGACCTGTATACTAGCGACAAAACCTAGGATGGTGTCTTTGAAGACCAGCATCAGGATCGCTGAGGCTGCACCCAGTGATAACAGAAATGACCATGGAGAACTGCCTGTTAAGATCGAAAAACAGATGGTACCACCGATAAAGAGCATGATGATCTGACAGACTTGTAAATAGCTTTCTAATGGTTTGTCCGCAAAGGATTTTTTTGTTCGTAATATATCCCGAATACTTTTTAATAAGGAGTGTACAATCAGCAAACTGACAACCGTAGTGGCAATCGCCAGCAATTTGTTGATGTTTTCTTTCCAGTTCGGAAAACCCATAAAAATAACAGGTATGATATATTGTGCGACCAATATGGGGACAAAATGAGCAACCAGTTTTAACGTTTTATTCCGAATCAATAAGTCATCAAATCGGTTGGTGCTTCTTCGGATGGCTTTGATCGTTAACAATAAAAGTGTTTTTTTGCTGAAATAATCAACAATGATCAAAAATAAGACAACCAACAACAATAAAATAATTGAGTTGATAAAATGGTTGGTTTGGTTGTCCAAACCAAGATTTTTAATCCATTGAAAAGTCCAATTATAAATTTGGGATTGAGAATCCTTCAACAATTCTGTTGCTGTGTTTTGCATCCTGCAAATATACAAAAAGCCGCATTTGCGGCTTTTTGTTATTTTTAATTTTGCGATTCACGTTCATGTTTATGTCTAAAGAATACTGCGAAGAGAATTGCTATAATCAGCGTGTAGATGGCAAAGGCAAGCCAAATGTCATGCCAATCCTTGAGCATGAGACTGTTGTTCAGTGTCCCGTCAGGCAATAGAGAGATACTTTTTTCCTTCAGAAAATTAAGGAAATGTGTATCATTGATATTGGTATCCAGATATTGGGCAAGATCTTGTCCATTCTGAAAGCTTTTGGTAAAATAATGATCAATAATCCACCCTGAAGCAAAACTGCCAAATACTGCACCAAAACCATTTGTCATCATCATAAATAAACCTTGGGCAGAACTACGTATACTCGAAGTTGTAGATGTCTCTACAAATAGGGAACCCGAGATATTGAAAAAGTCGAATGCCATTCCGTAGACGATACAAGAAAGTACAATCATCCATAAGCCACCTGCCGGATCTCCGAACGAGAATAAGCCGAAGCGCAAGACCCAAGCAAACATAGAGATCAACATGACTTTCTTAATACCAAATCTTTTTAGGAAAAACGGGATTGCCAAAATAAAAAGTGTCTCTGATATCTGCGAAATCGACATGATGATCGTTGAGTATTTCACAACAAAAGATTCCGCAAACTTCGGGTAGAATTTAAATTCGTCCAGAAATACATCTCCATAGGCATTGGTTAATTGTAGTGCAGCCCCCAAAAACATGGAAAATATAAAGAAGAGAGCCATTTTATAGTTTCCAAATAATTTAAAAGCTTCTAATCCTAATAGTTGTGTCCAAGATGCATTTTCCTGCTGTAATTTTTTTGGAGGACATTTTGGTAATGTAAAGGCGTAGAGACTTAAGGCCAAGGCCGCTGTTCCAGCAATATAAAATTGATATGCTGTTGCTTTATTGCCTGTTAGATTTGTAATCCACATCGCTACAATAAATCCAATAGTTCCGAAGACACGGATAGGGGGGAATGCTTTGACCAGATCGTAGTTGTTTTCATTCAACGCTGTATAAGCGATTGAGTTGGACAGGGCCAATGTAGGCATGTAGAAACACATCGCCGCGAGCATCGCATAAAAAAAGGTGTTAGGATCATTTACCTGCGGTAGATAAAAAAGAACAGCAGCATAACATAAATGAAGAATAAAATATAGTTTTTCAGCATTTATCCAGCGGTCTGCAATGATCCCCATTAGTGTTGGCATAAATAGCGAAGCTATTCCCATTGTCGCGAAGATAGCGCCGAATTGTGTGCCATCCCATTGCTTTGTGCCAAACCAATAGTTAGCTATTGTAATCAACCATGCTCCCCAGACAAAAAACTGAAAGAAGCTCATAATGGTCAATCTTAATTTAATAGACATAAAACGATATTATTTAGAGTTTTTGTTTCGCTTTAGAGAGAGGAGTTATTTTCTTTTGGAAATTTCATCCCTAATCAACGCTGCTTGTTCGTAATTCTCTTCCGTTAATGCTTGGTTGAGTGCTTGCTCCAATTGTTCGTCTGTCAACGAAGAAAAAGGGTTGTTAGGGGATTTGGAAGGAGTCTTTTCTTCGACCTCAACCATACTGGGATCTTGTACTTTGTTGGCTTTGTCCAGATTTTCCAAAAATGCGAATTCATGTCCCTCAATAATGATTCCCGCAGATGACATGATAAATTCGTAGGCATAAATTGGTGCTTCAAATCGAACGGCCAGCGCAACGGCATCGGAGGTTCGTGCATCAATTTCAACCATTTTGTTGCCGTCAGAACAAATAATCTTCGCATAAAAAATGCCCTCAATCAAGTTATAGATAAGTACCTCAACGAGTTTAATACCAAAAGATTCCGCGAAAGATTGAAATAGGTCATGCGTAAGGGGGCGGCTTGGAATCATTTTTTCTATCCGAATAGCAATAGCTTGGGCTTCATGGCTACCAATAATGATGGGCAATCTTCTGTTGCCCTCCACTTCTCCCAATACCAGGGCATAAGCCCCAGACTGTGTTTGACTATAGGATAAACCAACTATATCTAATCTGATTTTCTTCATTTTAATTCCAAAGCGGTGTACAAACTTAGATAAATTTGCTTTTATATGCAATTATAATTACGTTCTGTGTGAAACAAATTTATCGATTTCTCCTTAGTAATTAAGACCTTTTCGAATGTGGAGAGTGCAAATATTTAAAGGCAAAACAAAAACTCCCCATTCACTTTTTTATGAATGGGGAGGAAAATATGGTATAAAAAGCTTAACTACCTTTGTAAGCTTTTAATGCTTGTGTCAATTTGGGTACAATATCAAAGGCATCACCAACGATACCATAATCAGCAACTTTGAAGAATGGCGCTTCGGGATCCTTGTTGATGACAACAATAGTTTTCGATGAGCTGACCCCAGCCAAATGTTGAATGGCTCCTGAAATACCAATTGCGATATAGAGATTAGGACTCACAACAATACCCGTTTGGCCAACGTGTTCAGAATGGGGACGCCATCCTGCATCAGAAACAGGTTTTGAACATGCTGTGGCGGCACCAAGTACATCTGCTAATTCTTCGATCATTCCCCAGTTTTCAGGACCTTTTAGTCCACGGCCTGCGGAGACAACGATTTCTGCCTCAGGTAATGAAACTTTATCTGTCGCACGTACAATCTCCTTGACGATTGTAGAGAAGTCTGCCTGGGCAATATTTGCCGTAAATGATTCAACCACAGCGGTGCCTCCGGTTTCCTTGGTCTCGTAAGCATTGGGACTAAGGGCAATGACCTTGGTTGTTGCGGTCAATTCTACTGTGGCAAATGCTTTATTTGAAAATGCGGTCTTTTTAACAGTTAATTTTTCGCCTTCAATAGTTGGTAGGGATAGCGCGCCATCTGCAAGTGCAGCATGGAGTTTTGCAGCAATCCGAGGAGCAAGTCCTTTACCTGAGAATGAATTGGAAAGCACAAGCAGATGAGCTCCTATGCTCTTGACAGCCTCAGCGACAATGCTCGCATAAGCCTGATTGACGAAAGAGGAGAGTTGCTCGTTATTGACGTTGAGTACTTTGGAAGCACCATAGTTGCCCAGTGCAGCAAGTTCATCCTGCGCAACATTACCAATAGAAATGGCAACAAGATCAGTGTTTGTATTATCAGCGATAGCTTTCGCATAAGAAACTACTTCAAAAGCAGACTTTTTGAATTTTCCATCGGTATTTTCTACATATACTAGTATTGACATAGTTTTTTCGGAATTTAATGATTAAATAACTTTGGCCTCATCATGTAATAGAGTAACTAGTTTCTCAACTTCTGCAGCATCAACGAGTTTTACAGTGCTGCGTGGAGCTGGAGTCTCATAATTAACAATGTGGGAAAGTGTATCAACTACGGACGGTTCCAGCACATCCAATGGTTTGGTACGTGCACTCATAATACCACGCATATTGGGTATCTTAGGCTCGGCTACTCCTTCCGCTGTGCCAATAACAATGGGAAGTTTAGACGTTACGACTTCTTTTCCACCTTCTATTTCACGTTCAATACTGACGGAATCAGCAGCTATATCAACCTTTTTGGCGATTGATACCGATGGTATATTCAGCAATTCGGCAACTATTGCACCGACCTGAGCACCATTATAATCGATGGATTCTCGTCCGGTTAAAATCAGATCAAAAGCATTGTCCTTTGCGTAATTTGCGATTTGATTGGCCACAAACCAGGCATCTCTGGGAATAGCATTAATACGTACTGCATTGTCTGCGCCTATAGCCAATGCTTTGCGAATGGTCGCATCGGTGGATGCATCTCCAACATTGATGACAGTCACTGTTCCTTTTCCTCCTTCAGCCAATTCAACTGCCTTCGAAAGGGCAATCTCATCATAAGGGTTTATAATAAACTGCACCCCAGCTGTATTAAAGGCAGTGTTGTCATTTGTAAAAGTGATCTTCGATGTAGTGTCAGGGACATTACTTATACAAACTAATATTTTCATATACGATTGGTTTTACCCAAACTTACCATATTTTCTATCAAATAAAAAGCCCCGACCCGCTTAAAATTTTGTCTCAGGGTTCACTTGTGCTGTTGTGTTATTTTTAATTTGTATGGCTTATGTCTTGTTATTTTTGCTGTATTTTTAATTTTTTAGCTTGTTTTGTTTGTATTTGTTAAATTTTGACAGTTTCAGTATTCTTTTTTTTAATGAAGATCATGCGTCAGTATAATGTCATTTTATATGCCAGCATAGTATTTTTACTTCGACGAATTGTTCAGACTGTAGCATTTAATGTTCAATTGCTTGGAGCAAACTAGCAATATAACTTCGTTGTTTGTTTGATAAAGTTGAAAAGTTAGCAGTTTTTATGATGACCTGCATTAGGGTACTATTATGATTGTGTAAGAAGCGACCATGATTTAGATTTTGTTGCCGAGATATAGCCGAGATTTAGAACACTAAATTGAATTCACTTGATCATTACGAGAGAAGTGTGCCGAATGGGTTGATTTACGGCACGGCAGTTACTGGGGAATTAAAACAATTGTTTACAGATAAACGCAATTTTAGTTAAATTTGAAATAAAAAAGATATGTCAACACGATTGGATCAACTCAACGAATTTTTGAAAGAGAGCCCTGAAGATCCTTTTTTAAAATACGCCATTGCTGCGGAGTATCTGAAGCTGAATGACGAGCAGGAAGCTTTGGCCAGATTTGAAAAGCTGATAGAAAACCATCCCGACTATGTGGGAACATATTATCATCTGGGAAAATTATATGAAAAACTGGACAAACAGGAACCTGCAATTGCAACCTATAAAAATGGAATTGAAATAGCACGCAAAAGCCGTAATTTCCATGCATTGGGAGAGTTACAGGGAGCTTTGTCATTTTTAGTAGAGGATGACGATGATGATTTTTAATCCATTCTAAATTTTTGGTATCTAATTTGTTATGAATTTTAAGGGTGTAACTATTAGATGCTGATTTTTTTGAATTTGGAATGAGATGAAAAGGTTTATTTGGACAGTGGGATTGTTGGTAATGATTGTATTGGGGGGATGTGACAATCCCAAACAGAGTGTGGCTGCCTATAAAGATAATTTGCAAGAATTAAAGGGAAGAGACAGAGCGGAAATCGTGATCGGAGAATATAAAGGGGTGATGCCCTGTGCCGACTGCGATGGCATTGAAACATTGATCTCATTACACAAAGACAACTCCTATAAATATTCGTCCAAATATCTGAACAAAAGTGATGATGTTTTTGTGCGTGAAGGAAAATGGAAATTGGATGGAAACATTATTACACTGGACGGCGTTGATTACAAATTCAAATTAGGCAACCATTTCCTAAGCCAGTTGGATCTATCAGGTAATGATATTACCGGGGATATCTCCAAATACTATGTGCTGACGAAAAACTGAAATTTATTGAACGATATAATACCTACATAGAAAAAAACCGAAGAGAATTCTCTTCGGTTTTTTTGTTTAGTAGACTTATTGCTATTTATTTTTTGTACAAAGTTCTTTTAAGGTTGACACAACAAAATCCACTTCTTCTTTTGTGTTGTTTTTGCAAAAGGAGAATCTGACCGATGGACGGTCTGAATTTGTTTTAATAGCTCCCAATACATGAGACCCAATATCTGTTCCTGAACTACAGGCGCTTCCTCCTGAGCATGATATGCCCGAAATGTCCAGATTGAATAGCAACATATCAGCAAGGTCACTGCAAGGGAAGGATACGTTTAGTACCGTATATAGCGATTTACTAGGCTCGATAACTCCATTGAAATCAATATCTGGAATCGCTTTTTGCAGCTCATCAATCATATACGATTTAAGCGCCTGAATATAAGCTTGATGTTCTTCCATATGCTCATAGGCAAGTTCTAAAGCTTTGGCGAGCCCCGCTATCCCATAAACATTCTCAGTTCCGCCACGCATATTTCGCTCTTGAGCTCCACCGTAAATCAATGGTTTAATTTTATTATTTGCATTGATATAGAGAAAACCTACACCTTTTGGTCCGTGAAACTTGTGCGCTGCACCTGTAATGAAATCGATTTTAAGATGCCCTAGATCATGCGGATAATGGCCCATGGTCTGCACGGTATCCGAGTGAAATATCGCATTGTATTGTTGGCATAATTCCGATATACGTTGGATATCATTCAGGTTGCCAATTTCATTATTGGCGTGCATAATGGAAACAAAGGTACGGGGATTGCTACTTAAAAGCTCTTCCAGTTGATTCAGGTCAAGATTCCCCTTGTTGTCCACATGAAGCAGATCAAGATGAACTTTTCCTTGCTTCTCCAGCTCCTCCAAGGTATGTAGAACAGCATGGTGCTCTATCGGTGAGGTAATTGCATGTGTGATGCCAAAGTCCGTGATCGAACGTACGATCGCCATATTATCGGCTTCGGTTCCACCCGAGGTAAAGAAAATTTCTGCCGGAGATACATGGAGTAGGTTGGCGATTGTTTTCCGGGCCTTTTCTACTATTGTTTTTACTTGTCTTCCGTGACTATGGATAGAAGATGGATTTCCAAAATTGTTATCCATGACATCTACCATTACTTTTATAACTTCAGGATCTAAGGCTGTAGTCGCAGCATTGTCAAAATATACTTGCATGATGCAAAATTACAAATCTCAAAAGTAAATCAAATGCATTAAATGACTTATTTTCATCATAATTTAGTCGTTTTTTTCTATTGGAGGGCTGAATAGGGATGGAGAGCTTTTCGATTGAAATCAGAAGACCTCAAAAAAGTAAAAGTGTATCCGTTGTGAATTGGATATTTGATATGGAATAGCAAGGGAATATGAGGGGAATAGGGACAAACTTGTTGTCTCGAGGTTGAAGTGTACCCCAAAAGTTAAATAAAAACCTTTGGGGTTCACTATCTATGACAAATATACATTTGAGGAGGAACTTGCTACGGCGTTATAGTAAATGTGGACGGCGTCTGCGTACAATTATTAGAAGAAATCCACCCAAAGCGATTGCTAGACCAAGATATGCAGCGATGTCACCTACTTTGGTATATGTTGTAATCTCTTCGCTCAAATTGATCTCCTGATTCAATGCTGCGGGCTCCCACCATTTTGTCTGTTGTACGATATCACCACGTTGATTGATAAAACCGGAGATTCCGGTATTTGCTGATCGGGCAACCCAGCGTCGATTTTCGATGGCCCTTAATTTTGCATATTGCAAATGTTGGTCTTTTCCAGAAGTATTGCCCCACCAGCCATCATTGGTGATGATCGCAATAAATTGCGCACCTTTTTTAACATATTTTGCCACATAATCTCCCCAGATAGATTCATAGCAGATGACAGGAGCTGCGCCAATGCCACTTTGTGCATAGAAAACCGAAGGTTCTGCTTGTTTTCCATAGCCACCTGTCGTACCTCCAAAAGCTTTAAACAAGGGTTTTAAAAAATTCATCACAGCACCAAAGGGCATCTGTTCTACGCCAGGAACCAATTTAGATTTATGGTAAAATTGCAGCTTGGATGAGTAATCGATCAATGTTGCTGCATTAAAATTATCCTGGTAAATGTTCGGGGCAATTTCACGTGCAGTTGCTGTCTTCGCATAATTGTATAATTGATAACTCTCTATACCCGATAAGACATTGCCATTTTTGTATTGATCCAAAAATTTTAGAATCCGTTGATAGGAATACGTTTCACGCAGGTTTTCTTCATCAAAATCACCATTTTGGGAAAGAGCCGTTTCAGGCCAGATAAAAAATTCCGTATTAGGTTTGGCTACTGAACTTGACAGTGAAAACAAGGTGTTTAATTGCTCCTCGGGGCTGATCTGAAACTTGATGTAAGGGTTCACATTGGGCTGCACCACGACCACCTGGGCTGGGTTTTGGTGTTCCTCGTAATTGAAATAGCGAACCAATGAATAGACCGTTGGAACACATAAGACCAGCACTAGACAAAGAATGGGAACTATCTTATTTTTGAGTTGGTAGATACCTTTTCGATTGAGGTAGATTACAAAAACTAAGATATTGACCAACCAGATCCATATTGATCCGCCGTATACACCAGTGATGTCGTACCATTGAATCAATTGATGAAAATTAGCAAAGCCGTTTCCTAAAGTCATCCATGGAAATGCAAGATCCCAAGTAGCATGAAGAAATTCATAACTGATCCAAAATCCCATTAATCCAAAAAGGGATAACAACAGCGAAGTCTTACGTCTTAATCGATAGTATAAGTTGAATGCGATGGCCATTAATGCAGCGCCCAGACAGAAGGGGATCAAGCTGATCAAAATCGCGGCAAAAGGAGGCATAACTGCAGAGATGGAATTGTATACCCAATAAATGGATGCGGTATTCCAGATGACTGCCGTCAGACCTGCCGTTAGAAAGATCTTTTTACCTTTCTTTTTAATTGTATCATTACGGATGATATTTTCCAGCGCAATCAATAAGGGTAAAAAGCCGATAAAAAGCAATACGCTGGAATAGGGGATGGGAGGCCAACCCAACCACAATAAAAAGGCACTTAAAAGTGCCAATAAATAGTTGTTCTTCACAATATCCACTTCTTTTTATAAACTGGATAAAACTTCTCTTTTCTTTTGTTCGTATTCATCTTGTGTGATGAGTTGCTTGTCAAAGAGTGTTTTTAGTTTTTTTAGTTTTAAGGTAATTTCATCCTCCTCTTCTTCGATAACTGGAGTCACAGGAGCGGAAACAGGTGGCGCTGGTGGAACTACGGGTGCCGAGAAAACAGGTTGTGCTACTGGCGCAGGAGGGGTAACGACCGGTGCTGCTGTCGAAACTGGTGCCGGAGTTGGCTGATTGTCTTCAACCTTCTCAACGATAACCTCCCGAGGGCTGCTCGGGGCGATTACGATCTTTTCCTTTTCAGCAGCTAGCTCTGCTTTTTTATAATTTTCAAGAGCAGCTTTAATATATTGGTAGAGTTTTCTGGCTTGAACTTTTGGAATATAGTCAATACTTAAGTTTTCTCCAGTAAAAGGAATGACAGTGACCTTTGAACCAAAGATCTCTTCTTTGAAGGCTATATCTTTAATATCCTGCCATCCGAAAATTTCAAAATCAGTCGCTAAGCCCAATTTGGTAAATTCACACATAAAAATGCGTTTATTACTAATGGTGATACTGTCCGGTAAAATTGTCACCGCAGGTTTTTTCTGTACCGCGATATAATCTATTTTTTCTCCTGGAGTAAGCATGTCCTGGACTTTAGTAATCAATTTTTCAATGATTTTTATATCCTGTCCATCTTGTGCAAATTGTTCCATGTTCATGTCAAATACGTTTTATTAATCAAAGATTGTCAAAATTTATTCCAATCCACCTACACAAAATACAAATTCTCCTTTAATTGGATTGTTTTCAAAGTGTAATTTTAAATCAGTTAATGTTCCGCGAACATTTTCCTCATATAACTTGCTCAATTCTCTAGAAATTGAAGCTTGTCTCTCGGCGCCGAAGACAATAATAAACTCTTCGATTGTCTTGAGGATGCGGTGTGGTGATTCGTAGAAAATCATTGTTCTCTTTTCCTCAGCTAAAGCCTTGAGACGAGTTTGGCGTCCTTTTTTAACAGGTAGGAATCCTTCAAAACAGAAACGGTCATTTGGTAAACCTGAGTTAACAAGTGCTGGTACAAAAGCGGTGGCACCGGGTAGACATTGTACATCCAACCCTTCTTTAAGAGCAGCCCGCACCAATAAAAAACCGGGATCAGAGATCGCTGGTGTTCCCGCATCTGAAATGAGGGCGATATTTTGTCCTTCTTTCAGAAACTTTATGATTTCGGAAACTGCTTTGTGCTCATTATGTTGATGATGTGCAAATACCTTTTTATCGATGCCAAAATGCTTTAAAAGGGGAGCACTTGTTCTTGTATCCTCTGCTAAGATGATGTCTACTTCTTTCAGAATATTGACTGCACGAAAGGTCATGTCCTCCAGATTGCCAATAGGTGTTGGAACTAAATATAACATGATCAAAGTTAAGTTTTTTTTACTATATAATATGTGCTAAAACATTCTGTCTATTTTGGAGTTATTTTCTATATAAATGCAATAATAAATTATGCAATACATCGAAAAAATACAAGCACATCTAGGTGCAGAATCAGATTATCTATTAGCGTTTGACAAACCAGCAGTTTCCAAAACGATGCTCCATCTTCCCGAATCTACTTTTATTGATCAGGTATATGGTGCGAGCGACCGCACACCGCAGGTATTGCGTAGTCTGGGACAACTTTTCGGAACGGGGCGGCTTGCCGATACCGGGTATCTGTCCATATTGCCGGTAGATCAGGGGATCGAACATAGTGCAGGTGCTTCTTTTGCTCCCAATCCCCAATATTTTGATCCGGAGAATATCGTGAAATTAGCACTGGAAGGAAACTGTAATGCCGTAGCCTCGACTTTTGGTGTTTTAGGGGCAGTATCACGAAAATATGCACACAAGATTCCTTTCCTAGTCAAAATCAATCACAACGAACTGTTAACCTATCCCAATCGTGCTGATCAAATTCTGTACGGAACGATACGCGAAGCCTGGAACATGGGCGCGGTAGCAGTTGGAGCGACTATTTATTTCGGTTCGGAAGAATCCGATCGTCAGATTATCGAAGTAGCAAAAGCATTTGAAGAAGCACATTCACTTGGTATGGCTACGATATTATGGTGTTATTTGCGGAATTCAGCATTCAAAACAGGAGACAAAGATTATCATTTAGCTGCGGATCTAACAGGACAGGCCAACCATCTCGGTGTAACCATAAAAGCAGATATTATTAAACAAAAACTTCCAGAATTGAACGGTGGTTTTAAGGCACTGAATATGGGTAAAAGTAGTTATGGTAAATTAGATGAACGGATGTATACCCAGTTATCATCGGACCATCCGATTGATCTTTGTCGCTACCAGGTGCTCAATTGTTTCGCCGGTAGGGCAGGACTGATCAATTCAGGCGGAGCATCGGGACAAAACGATATAGAGGAAGCAGTAAAAACTGCTGTGATCAATAAAAGAGCTGGCGGGACAGGCTTGATATCCGGTCGGAAAGCTTTTCAAAAACCGATGAATGAAGGGGTCGAATTGCTACATGCAATCCAAGATGTCTATTTATGTAATGAAGTTACGATAGCTTAGATGATCGTTTAAATCTGATTTAATATCAGGGTGTTGACAAAATATTCTTGTTGCCAATTCATTTTGCAGTAGTAAAATATAGCTTGGAATGTCCTTCGGAAAACTGTTCTTCTGGAGGACGTTCTTTATATTAATCGGACCGGAATGAAAATAGGTGAAGAATTTCTCTTTCACTATTACTGAATATATCACTACCTGATGATAAAACTGTGTTAACTCTGATCCAAATGAACGCATCCAAGGATAGCGCAAGCTATCAATAATAGGCAGTATCTTCTGAGCAGAACCAAGTTTTTCCATTCAGTCGACAAGTATATAATGCATAACGAGGCAAGGGAATCTATGCGAGTGAAAGGAGCATGAATGCGCTACAAACAGGCGTTATTGAATAAATTTGCTTGTATATGAAGGCAAATTTATCTAAGTTTGTTCACTATTTTTTAAATAATACATTATAATTATGTTGCAATTGAATTATATCCGTGAAAACAGGGATACGGTTATCGAAAGATTGGCTGTCAAGCATTTCAAGGAAATTGGATTGGTCGACGAAATCATCAGTTTAGATGAAGATCGCCGTAAGATCCAAGCGGAATCTGACGCCCTTTCGGGAGAAGCTAATGCGGCAGCAAAACAGATTGGAGATCTGATGCGCCAAGGAAAAAAAGAAGAAGCTGAAGCCGTTAAATCGCAATCGTCCGGATATAAAGAGCAAGTAAAGCAACTGTTGGATAAATTGGGAGCGATTGAAATTGAGTTGAATGATAAGATTGTACAATTGCCTAATTTACCCCATCAATCTGTTCCCGTTGGTGTAAGCGCTGATGATAATGAAGTCGTATTAACAAATGGAGAGATTCCAGCTTTATCAGAAGACGCGTTGCCACATTGGGAATTATTAAACAAATATGATATTGTGGATCTGGAGCTCGGAGTAAAAGTTGCGGGAGCCGGATTTCCAATTTATAAAGGCAAGGGGGCAAAATTGCAACGTGCATTGATCAATTTCTTTCTGGATCAGGCGGCTGAGCAAGGATATGAAGAGGTACAAGTGCCGATCTTGGTGAATGAAGATTCAGCCTTTGCTACAGGGCAATTGCCAGATAAGGAAGGGCAGATGTATTATGTCAACAATGACAATCTATACTTGATCCCTACGGCAGAGGTTCCCGTAACCAATATTTACAGAGATGTGATTGTGAAGGAAGCGCAGTTCCCGATTAAGCATTGTGCGTATACGCCATGTTTCCGTCGCGAAGCGGGTTCCTATGGTGCCCATGTACGTGGTTTGAACCGTCTGCACCAGTTTGATAAAGTTGAGGCTGTACAGATTGTTCATCCGGAAAAATCGTATGATGTGTTGGAAGAAATGAGCTTGTATGTACAAGGTCTGCTTAAAAAATTGGAACTACCTTATCGTGTGTTGCGTTTATGTGGTGGCGATATGGGCTTTGCTTCTGCATTGACTTATGATATGGAGGTATATAGTTCTGCCCAAAAACGCTGGTTGGAGGTTTCTTCTGTATCTAATTTTGAAACGTATCAAGCCAACCGACTGAAAGTACGCTTCAAAAATTCTGAAGGAAAAATGCAATTAGCTCACACATTAAATGGGTCGGCCTTAGCCTTACCACGTATTGTTGCGGCTATTTTAGAGAATAATCAAACAGATAAAGGTATTCGGATACCAGCTGTTTTGGTACCTTATACCAAATTCGAATATATTGATTAAGCGAACGAATTAAATAACAAATTTCTTAATCGGGATTTGTGATAGAAAGAGACTCTACCTGAACAGGTAAAGTCTCTTTTTTTTGGAATAACTCGATTTAAAATAACTTTAGAATCATTATAAATTGCATCTTTTTTTGTTGTAAAAAATGAATCAATCCTTATGTTAATGTTTTCTTATCACATTGTTAATGTTTTGTTAAATATGAGTGATTCCGTATAAAATTCTGTTTTGAATTTGTTTGTTGAGTTTTTATTCTAAAATGAATCTCCCGTTTGAATTTGTAAGATACTGCTGTCTTTATTGCAGTATTTTTTGTTTTTGCTGCTGAATGTTAAAAAACTTGTAAAAGCAACTTTGGCTTTCTATATTTGGAACCGCTAATAAAAATCGCACTAACTATTATTTACTGTAAATGCTGAAAGGAGCAAATTTTACAGCTGAGTATTTTCAACGGATTGACTCTACATCTACCTAGGGTTGACTTTTCCAATAATATTTTCAACTGTTACCAACTGAATGGCGATATGCTGTTTTGCGTATTGTTATTTATTGTCTAAGCAATGTATGTTTAGACAGTTATGTTAACGGATATAATTTATATCAATATAAAGGACTAGAAAAATAATAAAATTAACTAACTAAAACATGAAACAAACATTACTAAGTTTTCTTGTTGGTGGAATGATCCTGACTTCGGTCGCATTCGCACAAGAAAAGAAGATTAGTGGTCGTGTTACATCTGCTGATGGTAAAGCAATACCTGGGGTGACAGTGGTTGTACAAGGGACTAATCAGGCGACACAAACAGATACCGATGGTAATTATTCCCTGAATGTACCTGCAGGCAAAGTTGTCGTCTTCCGTTCAGTTGGTTTTGACGATAAAACCATTATTGTTAATAACAATAGCACTGTATTCAATGTTTCTATGGAGAACCATGACAATGCATTGGAAGAGGTTGTTGTGACTGCAAATGCAATCAAAAGAGAAAAACGTTCTTTGGGATATTCAGCACCAACAATTAAGAGTGATGAACTGACAGAGGGACGTAATTCCAGTGCAATCAACTCTCTTGCAGGTAAGATAGCTGGTGTGAACATTACGTCTACATCAAATGCTCCAGGTAGTTCTTCACGTGTGGTATTACGTGGTGGTTCTTCTATCGCGGGAAATAACCAGGCTTTGATCGTTGTTGATGGAACACCTATTGATAACACAAGTAAAGTTGGTGGAACAAATGATCTAGCTAGTGTTGATTTTGGTAACCGTGGGAATGATATTAATCCCGACGATATCGAATCGGTAACAGTATTAAAAGGTCCGGCTGCAGCTGCACTATATGGTTCAAGGGCATCAAATGGTGCGTTGATCATTACGACAAAAGGCGGTAAAAAGGGTGCAAAAAGCTCGATTACATTTAGCTCTACAAATACATTGTCTTCTATTTTGAAATTACCGGAATTTCAAAATGAGTACGGACAAGGTTATGCAGGTTATGATAGCAAAACTGGCGAATTCAGTGGCTATGTAAATGACCCTAGAGAAAATGGATCTTGGGGTGCTCCTTTCACAGGTGAAATTCAAGAATGGGGTCAGGAGATAAATGGTGTACGTCAGAAAAAGGCTTATTCAGCGGTAAAAGACAACGTTAAAGATTTCTTTGATCTAGGTATTGCTTCTGACAACAACCTAAGTTTCTCTGGTGGATCGGACAAATCAACTTTTTATTTAGGGTTGAATGCTTTGAATTCAAATGGCGTTTATCCAGGTAAGAAAGATAATTATAACAAGTACGGTGTTCGGTTTAATGGAACAACAGAGTTCTCCGATAAATTTAGTGCTGGGGTATCTGTGAATTATAACCGCATCAATAGCAACAATATTGGTGGTGGTCAAGGTCCTGGTTCAGTTTATAATAATTTATTGCAAACACCTAGGGATATTGATATTGTTGGATTAAAAGATCTATCTAATCCATACAATGCACATGGATATACAGATGCAAACGGTGTTGTAAACAATGATCGTTACGGTTATTATGGATCTTACACAATGAATCCATACTGGATATTGGCTAATTACAACAATTACAATGATGTAAACCGTATCACAGGTAATTTCAATCTGAACTACAAACCATTAGAATGGTTAACATTCCAGGAGCGTATAGGTTTAGATAATTATACGGACCGTAGACGGACAGAATCTCCAAAATACAGTTTTATACCTGTTGATACTAAATCAGGTAATTACTCAAGTTCAAATATCCGTTCCAATCCCGGACAATATCGTATTGATCAATATAACGTCAATGAGATTGTACACGATTTTATGGCAACAGCTACCCATAAATTTAACGATGATTGGGATGCTTCCTTTATGTTAGGTAACAATATTCGTCAGCGTAAAACATCGAATAATATTACCGCTACAAATGCGAGTGGTGGACTTGTGGTTCCAGGTTGGTATAATCTGTCAAATTCTAATGGTCCATTGGATCTGATCGAAGACACTTGGAGCAATCGTCGTTTAGTGGGAGTTTATGGAGACTTAAATGTTTCTTATAAAAATATCGCGTATTTACAAGCAACTGCAAGAAATGACTGGTCATCAACTTTACCAAAGAAAAATAACTCTTTCTTTTACCCAAGTGTAAGTGGATCATTCGTCCTGTCTGAACTCTTTAAACCGGAATTGAAAAGTAAGTTCAATTATGCGAAATTACGTGCAAACTGGGCTCAAGTTGGTTCGGATACAGATCCTTATCAGTTAATTACGACTTTCGCCCGTAGTGAGGTTAATAGTGGTTTCGGAAAGACAACTTTCCCATTTGGGAATGTTTCTGCCCTGATGTCAAGCAATACCATAGGTAATGCAGGATTGAAACCTGAAATCACTACTTCGTTTGAAGTTGGTACTGAATTGGGCTTCTTTAATAATCGCTTATATGCTGATTTTACGTACTATAACAACAATTCGAAAAATCAGATTTTGAGCATTCCAATTCCTCTTTCAACTGGTTATGGATTAGCGTTGGTAAATGCAGGTAAAGTTCAAAACAATGGTGTTGAATTAACATTGAGAGGTACTCCGGTTAAAACGGACAACTTAACTTGGGAATTATACGGAACTTTTACAAAGAATAACAGTAAAGTTGTCGAGCTAATGCCTGGTGTGGAGCAAGTTTCAATAGGTGGTTTTTCAGGGATGAATATTGTCGCTGCGGTAGGTCGTCCATATGGTGAATTCTATGGTGTTACAAACGCAACAGACGCACAAGGTCGTACTATTGTTGATAAGGGGTCTGGTATGCCATTGGCTACTGATAAACCGCAATACTTTGGGACATACAATCCAGACTTTCAGGCATCTTTAGGAACGAATTTGAGCTATAAAAACTGGTCAATGAGTGCATTGTTCGATACGAAGCAAGGCGGCGTTTTCTATTCGAGAACAAGAGATATCTTAGCTTTCGTAGGTACATCGGCTGAAACAGGCGGTGAACGTATTGGACAAATCTTCCCGAACTCAGTTTACTTGGACGCTGATGGTAATTCTGTGGTGAATACTACGTCAACTTATGATAAAGGAAATTACTTCCCAACAAGAGAGGCTGGTACAAACATCGTAGACGCAACATATATTAAGTTACGTAACCTAACATTTAGTTACAAATTCACTAAAGATCAATTGAAAAATACACCTTTTGGAGCTGCTTCTATTGGCGTATTTGGAAATAATCTATTTATCTGGACTCCAAGTGAAAATAAATACGCGGATCCAGAGGTGAATTCATCGGGTGCTGGCAATGCACAAGGTTTTGACTTTACTGCTCAACCTTCATTGCGTAATTACGGTATCAATGTTAAAGTTTCATTTTAATCGCAAGTAAAATATGAAAACCATAAAATTTAAAAATGCTAAAAAGCTTTTAGTTTTAGCTTTAATTGGCACATTGGGGCTGACGGGATGTAATAAGTTTTTGGATATCAATGAGAATCCGAATAACCCCGAAACAGCTGCTCCAAATTTATTGTTACCGACGGTTGAAGCTTCAATCAGCCAGGTTGTAGGAAATACATTTCAGGTATATGGTAATATTTGGGGACAATATTGGACTCAGAATCCAACCTCTTCTCAATATAAAGCCATAGATCAATATAGAATTACTAATACTTCTATGGATAGAGTTTGGTCAATTATTTATAGAAACACGTTAAATAATGCCGAATTGATCATTAAATCCAAGGTAGCAGATAATGATAACTATAAGGGAATCGCTTATATTTTAAAGGCATATACATTTCAGGTTGCAACAGATGCATTTGGAGATATTCCATTATCTGATGCGTTGAAAGCAGACGGAAATTTGAGCCCGAAATATGAGGCACAAGAAGTTGTTTATGATTCAATCTTCAATTATATTGATAAAGGATTGGCTTTATTGGCTACTAAACAAGCTGTCCCTGTGACGAGTCAAGACATGATCTTCAAAGGAGATCTTGATAAATGGAAGGCTTTTGCTAATACGTTGAAATTAAGAGCATATTTACGTATCTCAGGTGTTAATGAAAGTAAAGCTTCCGCAGGGATTAAAGCTCTTTATGCAAAAAATGTAAGTTTTTTGAATGAAGATGCTACGATTACTTATACGACTACTGGTGGTAATGAAAACCCGTTTTACAACGAAATGATCGGGCTAAGTAGAGTTCAGAATGTCGTTGCTAGTGGAACCGCTGTTGAAGCTTTTGCGAGAAATAACGATCCTAGAAGATTTGCTTTTTATGAAAAAGTTGAAGGAGAGCCAGATACTATCGCTTTTATTCCTCAAGGAACCTATTCTAGTTTCCCTAAAAAAGCAGTCTCGTCTCCATCAGCGAAAGTAGGTGGTCGCGCTAATGATCCAACATCGGCTGTTGCTCCAGTGAAATTGATTTCAGCTTCTGAGAGTTCATTTTTACAAGCAGAAGCTGTTGTAAAAGGTTGGGGTACAGGTAACGCGGAGGCTCTGTATAAAGCTGGTATTACTTCTAGTTTTAAAGCGACAGGAAATACAGCTGATGCAGCTAATTATATTGCCAATGCACCAGATGCAAAAGATTTTGCTATTAAATCTGCTACAGATAAGGTAAAAGCGATTATCACACAAAAGTATTATGCAATGTGCGGTTTTCAAGGATTTGAAGCTTGGACAGAATGGAGAAGAACAGGGTATCCTACTTTCTTCGTAACTTCGGCAGCTTCGACCTTGGGTGCAGGTAGAATGCCATTGCGTCTACCATATGCACTAAGCGAAGCAACGACAAATAGCAATTATCCAGGTAATATCGTTATCTACACTCCGGTATGGTGGGATGTAAAATAATCGGTTATTAGGTTATATATATTAAGAGCGGCAATTTCGGGAGAAATTGCCGCTCTTTGGTTTTTATATATTAGGACAATCCGAACATGCTTTTATCTTTATGTTTTTTGAAATCGTTTTTGAAGTTCCACATTTATCGGTTATTGTACAACTAATAATCATTAAACCATCACGTGCACCTGCGGGGAAAGAGCCTGCTTCTATCTCCACAGAATTTGAGTTTTTACCAGATATAATTCTCCCGCCGCTAACAGACCAAGATTGGGATACAACATCTTTAGCATTGTATAGATTGTATTGAGAAGAATTGCCGCTAAACACAAAAGTATTGCCAGATATTTCTACGTTTTCCGTGCTACGAGTAGTTATTTTGGATTCAATTCCTTTTGGATTATTATTGGAGCAACTGTTGTAACCTACAGTACCACCATTTGATCCAGTGCTTTTTATTGTGACATTTGGACCGTGACTATTTCCAACAATTTCTAGGTCCCCTTTTACATACCAATATACAGGTTCATTGATGGTATAGCCAGATTTTGTTTTATATGAAATGCTTTGAGTCGATCCTAAGCACATTTCAGGTTCTCCATCCAATAACATTAGCGGTGTTGCAGTTATTTTGCTGTGTTTTATATGAATGCTTGTTTTTTCATCAAAACCATTGGAAGCAGCTGTAAAACCTATGTATTTGAAACATTTATCTGGCGTGAATTTTAGTGTGAGTGTTGCTGACTGTTGACGGTTAATATCAAGAGGGCCTTGTCTGTACCATCTAGTCTGAATATCCTCACTTCCTTTGTTTAGTTCACTAATATTGGAGACTAGAGTAGCTCCAGAAATGTCTTTTAATGTGAAGAATTTTATTTCTGGAAAGTACGATTTACTGCTAACAGCGAGAAAGCTTTTTTTATCGATACCGACGATATCTAGGGGTATTGAGATGGTATATTCATTACCTCGCTGAAAATCACCTTTAATAACCCCATTTGCGTGAGTGTATGGGTCTAAATTTATATTTACAGATGTATCGTTCTTTCCATTGGACATATTCCCACTACTAACATAGAAAATATTAGCTTTCATAGCGTCTAGCGTGATTTGCTTATTATCAATAAAGCCACTTAGTGATTGAGCTGACCCACCGCTAGTTGGTATATTGGCGGCTTTTAAAGATGTTTTAGTTTGATTCAGGTTTGAGTCTAATTTATCCATATTTTCATTCTTTACACAGGAAAGAATAGATAATACTGATAATAAAGTTGCGGCTAGTTTAATTTTCTTCATGTATTTTTTAGTTTTATTATTTTTCTAATATATAAATATTTGTGATTTTAATGATTTTTTATATTGTTTTTTGTTTTAACTATTTACTAAGTATGTGTTATAGAGAATGTTTAATTTCTTAAAGAAGTGAGTGGTTTGTCTAAGTGATAATATTTTAATAGGGTGTTATATGAGATTTTTATGTGGATGGCCGCTGTCTAGATATAATTGATCTGCTCAGCTACTACATTTGTAATGTTTATAGCTTTTTGACCATGGCCCTGGAGTTTCGTTGGCCGATATTAGATAAAGATGAGAGGCTTTATAAGTGATGCTACCTTTAGGCGAGGGAAATGCAGCTGGTGAACCTATGTTAAAAGCCGTTGTTGTGGCCGCTATCTTCAATGCGGGGAAATCCATTGATGCGAGTTTAAATTCCGCTTTGATAAAACGTGCGACAAAGGGGGGAAATCAGATGAAATTAGCGAACAGTAGCGGTAATTTACTTTGATTCAAAAATATATCGCATTCTTTGCTGCATCAGGTGAATCTATTGAGATGTACAATGATGTCCGCCGTGGAAAGCAAATGATGAAAACCTTGTTGAGTTGAAAAATCTAGGTAAATTTTCATTACGTTAACCATATAGTAATGATGATACAACAAAGAATCCAAATGTTCAGGTAGCATACGATAATGGACAATACGTAGATACTGAAAATGTTTGCTGGGCAGACGGGACACGTTAGTCGATCGATTTAAAATTATAAATTGGAAAGCGGTCTCGAAAGAGGCCGCTTTTTCTGGGTTTAACTCATTTTGAGATAAACAGATAACAACTAGTGATATGAGTGGTGCTAGTTTTGCCCAGATCAGGGACAATGGGACTTTTCGGTGTATGTCAAGATTATCCCCACTATAGGAATTGCGTTGACTGCATAGAAGGAAATAGCGAAGCCGGGAGCTCCTCGTGTAGCGGCAAAGGGGGATGTGTGTGTTCATAACGAAGAGTTTATTTAGGTTTTTTAGTGAAGCAAGTTGTAGGGATGTATATAGATGTCTTCTAGCAATAGTTCGGTTTTTCGCTTTGGTAGTGTGATTTTGCGCTGTGTCTGATTGGTTTCGCGCTTTGGCGAAATTATTTCGATCAAGGAGAAAATGAAAAATCCTTCGGTCTGTCTGATAAACTCTTTGGACTGTTCCATTTCGCCACAAGGAAGTATGAAACGGACTTAGGTCGGAATCATTTCGACCAAGGAGAAAATGAGAAATCCATTAGTCGAAATTGAAAAGTCTATGGACTGTCTGATAAACTCCTTGGACTTCTCTATTTCGCCACAAGGAAATATCAAACCGATCGGAGGCAGAATGATTTTTTTCTGTGACTGCAACAACATTCCACTGTGTCAAATCGTCGAGATGATGCGGGAAATGACAGTAAATATGTGGCGTAAGGAGCTGTACCAAAATAAATCAAGTCGGAATCTGAGATGGATAGTTCCCAAATATATTTAAAATTGTTCTATCGCTATCTAGTTCCCATATGACAGATATCTGGTTTTAGTCACCGCAAGTGTTAATTTCCTAATGAATGCTGTTACCATTGATTAAATCATTGAAGGTATATTCCCCATCAATATGTATGAGCCAAATATTTTCATAATATTATTGAATTCTTCGAAACTATATGAGATTGTACTAAATGGGGAATGTTACTTTAAAATGATTTTGTTTTAAAAATAATTAACTGTTTTTCAGTATGTTATATTGGTTTGTGAATTAATTGTTATCACAAAGTTATGCTTGCATTGTAAAAGTTGAAAAAAGTTATAATTTTGTATTTAACATTTTTTAACAAACGGAAACAATCTGGTGAAAAGCATGTTACTAACTATAAACACTTATATAAATTATTGGAAAGCATATTACTAACCATAATATTTGTCAAAGAACAATAGACATCTTTTAATAAACATAAACATATGAAACACAAATTACTCAGTTT